>Ga0153916_10000764_pt1 | contig 22183 bp, 12 predicted proteins | sample Opewatmetagenome_FD_109642 | JGI IMG/M metagenome (GOLD analysis project Ga0153916, IMG submission 109642) | Freshwater wetland microbial communities from Ohio, USA - Open water 3 Core 3 Depth 4 metaG | ecosystem: Environmental > Aquatic > Freshwater > Wetlands | place: USA: Ohio, Lake Erie...
ATGCTTCTCCGAATGCTTCCGGTTCTTCCGCCTCGCTGACGCGGCTGGCCGAAGGGCCACGATGCAATGGATCATGGCTGGCTGGACAAAAGCGTCAAGGACGTTGCCTGCCCGACGCCCGTATCAGCGACAACGGCGACCATGGCTCCCGCAGGTGTCGCCCACGGTCATGGCAAACACGATCCGAGACGCCGGAAGGTTCCGGCTTGTCGGCAGAACCCTACGCTGGTCTTGACTGGCCGACCATCTCGACGCCTGAAGCGAGGTGGCGAGTGCTGCCGGGCGCTTGGACACCAGCATCATTGCGTCGAGAAGCTTCGCCCACTCGACGCCGGGACCACGGCGACTTTGATTCCCGCAGGCTCGGTTACGGTATCCGTGATTCTGGCGGACACGACCAGAAGAATTGAGAAGATTCGCCTCCTCGACGCGCGTATCAGCGACTACGGCAACGACGACTATGGTGACTATGGTTCGCCCCTCGGCGTTTGCTGTCCCTCCCGAAGAGTCCGATGATGGCTGCGCCCCCGTTGAGCGCGCCGCAGCCGGTGCCTCAGCCGCCGATGCCTTCCTCGCCGTACTTCATCATATGAACGGGGAACGAGCTTACGGACTGCCCGGATACCTTGCCTCAGGCCGTGAGGATGCTGGTAAAGGCGGCGTACATGCAGCCGCCTTCTGGCATCAGGCGGTAGGCTTCGGCGGCCACACAGGCTGGGACTAGAGACACGTAGTGCCAAGCGGCCGAAGCATCGGTCGATGTGGGCGTCTGTGACTGGACCTCGCCGCCACAGCCGCTCACAACGCTTGTGCCGGCGGCCAAACCGATCGCCCCCAGCCATTCCCGCCCGGATGTCCTCTTCGGGCACATCGTCTTCCCCCGCGAGGTCGTCGGACGACCGTCTTGTCAGTTGGCCATTCTCATCCGTGGCCGGTCCTGCCCTCAAACGGGATTCTGGTGGCGCGACCCGGATTCCACGCCGCCCACGATCTGGGACACCCGGAATTCAGGATTACCATGTCATTGTGAACAGGAGCCTCGGGGCATGTTGACACGGATCGCATTCGACAGTGCATCCGGGTCCATCTACATCCGGCTGTCTACGCAAGTTTGTCGATGCGCCGGTGTTTGACGGCCGCGTCAGGGCTCTTGGTCGCCCAGCGTGGCCAGTCCATACAAATGGCAAAAGTCGGCAGGACACCCTGATTGCTGATCTTCGGTGATTTGACCCCACCGGGGTGGGCGGTTGGGCGAGCTAGTTTGGCCCCAAATGCGGGCGCAGCCGCGTGGCTGGGACACCCGCTCGCTGCCAGCTTTCTTCATGCAGCGGCCACACAGTGTCGAATGGGTTCAGCAGGGCCCGAACGCCATCCCGACCGGCTGGAGCGAACTCTTGGGGCTTGACATCCACCCATAGGCCGGGCAAACTGCCGTGTTCCGCGTTGCACGCACAAGACAGGAGCCCACAAATGGCTGACAAACAGAAAGTCAACAAGACCCAAACCGTGCGGGAGTATCTCAAGGCCAACCGCAAAGCCTCCAACCAAGAGGTCGTCGAGGCGTTGGCGAAGAAGGGGATTGCCATCACAACGAACTATGTTGCCAACATCAAGGCGACGAGCAAGAAGAGGCGGCGTGCGGTGAAGAAGGTCGTTGCCAAGCGGGGCGTTGGCATCCCTGAGATCAAGGCGGCCCTTGGCCTGCTCAAGGTCTGCGGCAGTATCAAGGCGGCAAATGAAGCCTTGGCAGCGGCCTACGAGATCAAGGAGATGGTATAGCGGTCGGCCGTCTGGCGTTCATGGCAAACGGCCACTCGTGGATCGGCGGCCGGTTCAGCCACATCCTGCCGCCGGGCCTGTACGCCTACTGGACTATCTTCCGGGAGGTCGCCACTGAGGTGATCGACGCCCGCAAGGTCCGCTTTGAGCACAAGGACCTCCAGGTGATCGTCCGCTCAGCGCTGGCCGACCGGCTCCTGGACGCCTTTGCCGTGGAGCAGGGCCACGTGGGCGTGCTGTTTGAGGACGGCAACTACGTGGAAACCCTGCTGCCGGGCAAGTACGCCTTCTGGAAGAACATGGCTAAGGTCACGCTCGTGCCCGTGGACTTGCGCGAGACCATGCTCGACATCGGCGGCCAGGAGATTATGACCGCCGATAAGGTCACGCTGCGCCTGAACGCGGTGGCAACCTACCGCGTGGCCGACGCCCACAAGGCGCTGAGTGCGGCCGACGACGCCCGGCAGGCGCTTTACCGCGAGGCACAGTTGGCCCTTCGGGCGGTAGTCGGCGCTCGGGAACTCGACCAGTTCCTGGCCGACAAGGACGCCGTGGCCAAGGAATTGGAGGGCATTGTCCGCCAGCGGGTGGCCACCTTGGGTCTGGAGGTTATCTCGGTGGGCATCCGCGACGTGATCCTGCCGGGCGACATGAAGGACCTGATGAACAAGGTCACTGAAGCCAAGAAGGCGGCCGAGGCCAACCTGATCGTCCGCCGTGAGGAGACGGCGGCCATGCGGAGCCAGGCCAACACCGCCAAGGTGCTGGAAGGCAACCCGACGCTCATGCGGCTCCGGGAACTGGAAGTCCTGGAGAAGGTGGCCACTAGCGGCAAGCTGAACGTCGTGCTGGGCGAAAAGGGCCTGGCCGAGCGGGTCGTGAACCTGCTCTGATTCACAGGCGATTGGATCGCTGGATGGACACCGGCGCTCCAATCAAGATTCTGTTCCCTGCCAAAATTGCCGGCTCGTCCTGGGTAATCACGCCGCGCATCGTCGCACCCACCCGCCCCTATCCCACCCCCCAGATGGCGTGCTCTTAGCAGCGACTTGACCGGAGTGGGGTGTCCGGCGTTGACATTTGAGGCCAGAAGGTCGTAGTCTCATGGCCAGGCCGGCGATTACCGCGCGAGCCTGGCGCAACCACTTTGCGTGCAGCGGTGGAACGAGCTATGGCACAAGACCCGTACCTCAACGCTTTTCTGCGGCTCGCTGGTCATGAGAACTTCCAGCGTTTTGAAGCCTTCTGCGTGGTCTTAGCACGCTTGCGCTGGCCGGGCCGACTTATCCGAAGGACCAGCGACAAAGAGGCGGTTTTTGACATCTTGGTTCATGATGCCGACAACTCATCTACTGTCGTGGCGCAGATTGAGGCCAAGGCTTCCTCACGGATGGCTGAGATTACGACGCTGACGGACCTGAAGAAGCTGGTCAGAGAATGGAAGCCGGACGAACTCCATGAACGTCTCGCGAAGGCGGGGGCGCACTATTCGTCTTGTTCCGACTGCATTCTGGCCACAACTGCGCCCGTGAAGCCTGGCTTGTGGGAAAGCAAACGCGATTCTCTGGGGTTTCCGACACTGAAGTTGTGGGACGCGCACCGCCTCGCGACGTTTGCAGCCAACGATGCGCGTATCGCGACTTACTTGGACACACAGCTTCCAAACGCCGATCCGCTCTTGGCTGACGTGGAATTAAATCTTATCGTTGCCAACAACTCGTCTCATCAGGCCATCGGCGTGGCCAATATCGAGGACGTGTTACTGGAGAAGGACGGCCCAAAAGCACTGGGCCTCAGCAGACCCGTGCTAGTATACGGGCCACCAAATGTGGGAAAGACCTGCTTTGCGGTGCGTCAAGCTTGGACCTGGAGCCAGGAGCCTGACAGGCAGCGATGGGCATTCGTCTTCAACGCCCGCTGGCGTAGTCCTGATGATCCCAAGAAGGTCGTGGCTCATATCCCCTGGGCGGCCGAGGCCCTAATCGTGGTTGACGACGTTCACTTCTCTGATGATATCCCTGACTGGGTTCGAGGGATTGAGCGTGCTCGCAACACTCACGAGAAGCTATTGGTTGTGTGGGTCTCACGAGATGGGGACGTGATCGAAAAACTGGCCTCCCAAATTCTCGGGCGCCCTGATCCCTATCCGTATCCGGTGGATCGTGTTGTATCCCTTTACATGGATCGTCTGCAACAATACCCGCAATGGCAGCGCGTGTTAGCGGCCTTCGAGACGCGCGTAAACCCCCGCCTAGCCAAGTTGCTGGCCCAATGGTCGCCCGCGACGGGGCCGGACAGTTCCGGTGTAAACAAGGAGAGTTTTCGGATGTGGTTGGCCCGCCATGTGGCGGAAGATGCTCGAAGACGGCAACTGAAGAACAAGGAGGACCTTGGAGACGCCGCGTATTCCGTTTACTTGGCGCTCCTTCCGTTTGGCTCGCTGGGCGCGTCGGTGCATGAAGGCTTTCTAACTTGGCTAGGTCTGGACGCCACAACGGCAGTCGAGAAACTCCGAGCCGCTGGCCTGGGTTTCCGATCCACGACGGGGTTGGTGACACTGACAGAGCATCCGTTCCAAGTGCGGGAGACGCTGCGCGCGATCGACAGTACAACATATCATCCTGCGGTTAGTAGTAGATTGGAAAGGGAGCTAGCAGTCAACGAAACGGTTCCCCTCAGTACCGGGGTGCTCGCGTGCTATCTCGCCGGCCATGAGTACACAGACCGCCTGGCAATTCGGCGCATCACAACCCTCGGAGATTTCGCCGAATGGTCGGGCGTGCGCGAGCCGTTAGCAAGGGCTCTGCAATTTCTGGTCAATAGAGTGTGGATCGAGGATACCGACGTTCGCGGCTCGGCCATCACGTGGCACCGAAAGCTCGCTCGAACAAGTTTCCCCGAGCCAGAGGACGAATTCAATGCGATGCTCAGAGATGCTGAAGCGTACTGGATATCTCAGCGCGTTGCGGCCGAATCCGCGGCCGATCGGAAGTCACATGGAGTGCGGCTTGACACCATCCTGTACGAACTCGCTTATATTCGCTATTTGAGGGGGCAGTACGAAGAGGCTCGTGATGTCTTCTCAGAGAGCGTGGACGCTGGGCTGGAAGTCATCACTAACGCCATGACCGCGGGACCACGCGACTCCGTGTGGCCCGATGCCAAGAGGGCGCTCTCGCACATTTGGATATCCGCGTTACTCACCAGGGCGTCCGACATGCGCGCTTGCCTGCGGGCATGGGTCGAGGGCGATCAGTCAGAACGGTTACTTGCCCGCTTGAGGCAGGACGCGGCGGAAGTCGCACAGATTTACGATGCTTTGGCTTCCGCTAACCGAACAATCGAAGCGCTGTCGGGAGAGGTGTACTTGCACGCACTTGATTCGATTCGCCCGGGATGGCGGCGTGCCAACACGTCAGGCACGCACATTATTCGGCGCGAGGACGATATGGCGACGGCACTGGGCCGGCACGAACTCAACGCATGGGCGCACTCACGGGAAGCTGCATGTTGGCCAAGACTCTATGGAATCCCAGATAGTCTTGCCAGGATACCGCTTCCAAGACCCATGCAATCGTATTCGACGGCGTTTCCCGCTCCTGCTCCTTCAGTCGGGCTGCCAGCCTACGGGCAGCGCAAGGTAAACCTCCTGGTTGGCTGGTCCAACGGCACCCTGAACCCATCAACCCTCGCCCGGGAGGCCATTTCGGTGACAGCACTTACGCTCGCCGGAGGCGGCTTCGAGTATATCGGCGATCTGATTCTCTTGGCATTGAACGGCGAGGTGGCAACGGAAGTCCGTGAACTGCTCGAATGGTATCTGCTTCACCGCGTGCCGTCTGTCGGCTGCAATGAGCTTCCAAAGATGTTCCTCCAGCGAGCCAGTTCAAGCTAAGGCGCGGATCATTCTGGTCGCAATCGCCGGCACTTGAGCCGGAGGGCATTGACCTAGCGGAGTAGGGGGCCCCAGCGGGGCCGAGCGGATCGCCGACACCGAGGAAATCCGCCGCTCGCGGCAGTCCTCGTACCGGCCCTCGCGGTGTACCTTGACGCCGTTCGTGAAGTCCGGCACAAAAGTCAAGGTCGCCTTGCGGGATACGAAGGGGACTGCCTGCGGTGTCGGCGATGCCGAGTCCGATCGTGAGCGCCCCGTGTGCGCCGGGCTCAATACAGCCGCGGTCACGGATGCCGGTCGCGCGGCAAATCGGCTGTGCCGCACGTGATCCGAGGCCCCCCCGCACCTCGCCTACGCTGCATGATCCCGCTGCAACCCCATGCACGGAAGGTGTTTACGCGCGGGAGTTGGTTGCCTGTAGTACCTGACGGAGGTACAATCGGGGCTTCCGCCAGCCAGGAGGCACCAGGACCGCGCCCGCCGCGACCTCGGGGAAGGAAAGAACGGGGAGATAAGCCCGGCCCGGCGCATGCCTAGTCGGTGGAGGGACCGATGGTCAAAAGATTCCATGACACCGAGTTTGACGATGCTACGCAGATCAAGTTAGCGATCTTTCGTGGCTATATCCGTCGATGGATTCCGGTCTTTCTCACCGCCTGGAAGGAAGGCAGCAACCGCGAGACGGTCAACCTGTGGGACTTCTTCGCCGGTCCGGGCTTGGACGCGACCGGGAATCCAGGCTCCCCTCGTATCATCCAGGATGAGTTGAAAGCCTACTGCGAGACCCGGGGCGACGTGAAGGCTGCCGGACTCCACGTCAGGCTCTACTTTAACGACATAATGAAGAAGCATATTCGGCAGTTGCAGCAGTGTCTGGCGCAAAACGCTTGCCCGAGGAAATGTTGCGAAACGATCCTCTCCTCCAAACCATTTCAGGACGCATTTGCCGAATGCCTGCCTGTCATGCAGAAACCCCGAACAGCGAACTTGGTCATCATGGACCAGTTTGGGGTAAAAGGGGTCACGCCTGCCGTAGTCACGGACCTTGCTGGTTGCCAAGCCACAGACATTCTGTTCTTCGTGTCGTCTTCGTATATCCGCCGCTTCGCCGACGAGGTGGCAATTCAGAACTACTTTCAGATGAGCGCCGAGGCGTTGGCTGCCTCGGAGTACAAGTCCATCCATCGGCACATCTGTGACTACTTCCGATCCGCTCTTCCCATCAGCTTGCGATACCATCTTGCCCCGTTCTCGATCAGGAAGGGTGGCAACATCTATGGAGTGATCTTCGGGAGCGGCAGTCTGCTGGGGCTCCAGAAATTCCTGGAAGTGTGCTGGGACCTGGACGGAGTGACGGGCGAAGCGAACTACGACATTGACGACGACCCGGCCAGACAGGGCGACAGATTCCTGTTGCCTGAAATGAACATCATCAAGAAGCACGATGCGTTCGAGCGGGACCTAAAGCAGATGTTGCGTGAGAGAACTACGGCTGGCAAGGGCTCATTGCCGGTCAACAACCTCGACGTGTACCGCTTCACACTCGAAAAGGGTTTTTTGCCAAAACATGCGAAGGAGCATCTGACGAGACTTCAGAAGGCTGGGCAGCTAGAGGTCCAGGACCCCAAGTCCGGCGAATCGGCGAGGCGGGGCGCGTTCTACCTTAGTTGGGAGCACTACAAGAAGGCGAGCGTCCAGGCCGCGTTCTTGCTCAAGGATTGACATGATGCGAACGACCAAGATCGAATGGACTGAATCGACTTGGAATCCCGTTACGGGCTGTACCAAGATCAGCGCCGGCTGCGCGAATTGCTACGCCGAGCGAATGGCGAAGCGTCTCCGCGCCATGGGGCAGCCCAACTACGAGAACGGTTTCAAGGTAACGTGTCATGCACACGCTCTTGGACAACCGCTGACCTGGAAGACGCCCAGAGTGGTTTTCGTGAACTCCATGAGCGATCTGTTTCACGAAGACATTCCCGACGACTTTATTCGATTGGTCTTCGATGTCATTAAGAGAGCACACTGGCATCGGTTTCAGGTTCTTACAAAACGGGACGAACGACTTTCAGACCTGGCGCCTCGGCTCGAATGGCCGGCAAATCTCTGGATGGGTGTCTCTGTTGAAAACAAGCTGGCCAAGCAGAGGATCAAGTCCTTGCGAGCCGTACCGGCGACTGTTCGCTTCCTCTCGATTGAGCCACTTCTTGAGTCGTTGGGCCGCATCAGCTTGGTTGGAATACACTGGGTCATCGTCGGTGGCGAATCTGGGCCGGGCGCCAGGCCGATGGAGGAGGCATGGGTACTGGAAGTCAAGAGGCAGTGCGATGCGGCCAAGGTGCCATTCTTCTTCAAGCAGTGGGGAGGCGTGAATAAGAAGAAAGCCGGACGGTTGTTGACTGGAAGAACTTGGGAAGGAGTGCCAGCGGTCCCATGACCAAGAGGTCGATCAGCGGCTGTACTCGGTGCGAGAGCTGTCATACGTCGATGGTGACGCTTAGAAGCACCGATTGAGCTGGACAACGGACTAGGAGGAAAAGCGTGTTCTCAGTTGGAATGACTGTTCGCTGCCGCGGGCAGAAATGCACAATCCTCGATGCCAGTCCGCTGGCGGCCGGGGAGACGCCGACCTACCGCCTGCGGCTGCGCGTGGTCGAGGGACCGCTGCGGAACGAGGAGATGCCGGTGCTTTGCCCACCTGACCGGGTGCAGCCCGAAGACCCACCGCCGGCGTTATCCCTGGACCGGATCGGCCGTGACGCCCGCTTCCGACTCCTGCATGAGGCGTTCCAACTGACGCTCGCCCCGCCGCCCACGGCCTTGGTGGCAGCGGGCCGTTCTCGCATCCAGTTCCAGCAGTACCAGCAGATTCCGGCCTTGCGGATGCTCTCGCTTCCCCGGCCGCGGATTCTCAACGCCAGCGATGTGGGCTTAGGCAAGACCGTGGAGACTGGCATCTCTCTCCGCGAACTGGGCGCCCGCCGCCGCGCCGACCGTATCCTCATCATCTGCCCAGCGGGAATCTGCGAGCAGTGGCAGGACGAAATGGCCACGAAGTTCGGGATGGAGTTCAAGGTCTTCGACCGCGAAGGGGTTCACGAGGCCCGCAAGGGCATCGAGGTGGGTGGGAATCCTTGGGCGACCGAGCCGCGAATTATCGCTTCATTCGATTACCTCAAGCGCCGTGAAGGCGCCTTCCGCGAGGTGCAGAACGTCCGCTTCAGCGTGATCGTGTGTGATGAGGTCCACCACCTGGCGCTCAACGCGCAAGAGGATGACATTTCAGACCGCCACCGGCTTGCTCAGTGGGTCGCCAAGGCCGCGGATGCGCTGATCCTGCTTTCCGCCACGCCCCACTCGGGCATCGACGAGAGCTTCGTGTCGCTCTTAAACCTCTTGGAACCGACGCTCGTGCCGGAAATCGACCGCATGAGCTTCAAGACCTACGGCCGTTACGTCATTCGCCACCTCAAGCGCCACATCAAGCGCCCAGACGGCTCCGACCTGTTCGTCAAGCCGATGGAGTCCCGGCCGATCGCCGTGCCGCTTAGCGACGCCGAGATGGCGGTTCACCGTGCGGTCGCCAAGCAGGCGGGCCGGTTGGACGCCGAGGCCGAGAAGCTCAAAGCCGTTCGCGATCGCTACGCCCTACGAATGGTAGCGACCGTACTACGCAAGCGCGCGGCATCCTCGTTGGCGGCTCTGCGGGCGACGATCGACAACCGTCTACAGAACCTTGCTGAAGCTGGCGAGCGGGTCGAAATCCGCCGCGACCACCTCCGCGCCCTGCGCAAGGGCGAGACCATCCCCGACGAGGACCTGACCCAACTGGAGATCGACCTCCACCGGACCTTCCTGGCCCAAATCCGCGCCGCCGGTAAAAGGATTCGCGCGATCGAGCAGGAGAAGGAGGATTTGCTGGAATTGGAGGAACTCGTCACCCGGTGCCCGACCGACACCGAGTCCAAAGCAGAGTCGCTCCTGGCCGAGTTGCAGCGTATCCACCAAGCGCACCCGGAAGACAAGCTCATCATCTTCTCCGAGTACACGACCACGGTCCAATGGCTGATCGACTTCCTTGCTCGCAAAGGCTATGCCGGCCGCATCGTCCGCTTCGACGGCAGCCTGACTGGCCCCGAACGCAAGCAGGCGATTGCGGGCTTTGCCAAGCCCGAGATGTTGCTTCTGGTCAGCACGGATGCGGCCAGTGAAGGGCTCAACTTGCAAGAGAGCTGTCACCGAGTCATTCACTACGAGTTGCCGTTCAACCCTAATCGGATGCTCCAGCGTCAAGGCCGGGTGGATCGCTTCGGGCAGACGGTCCCGTGCGAGTTTGCCTTCCTCTATGCGGCCGATACTTACGAGGGCGAGGTGCTCGCTCGGCTGTTCCGCCGGATTGAGCGTCAGGTCCTCAGGCTGGGTTCCGTGGGCGACGTGCTGGGCGCCTTGCAGACCGACCGAATCGAACAACTCGTCTCGCAGTCTCCGCCCGACGTGAAAGCGGCGATCGAGGAGGCCGAACGCCAGATTACCGCTGAACTGGACCGCATCAACCAGGGGCGGGTGAAGGATCTCCTGGGCGATCGGCCGCCTGCCGACGATGAGACCGCGGTTCGCCAGGCCATTGAGGAGGGCAAGAAGATCCGAGTTGCCGTGCCCGACTTCCTGGTCCGCGCCATTTCTCTGGCCGGCGGCCGTGCCGAGCGCGAGGGCGATCTGCTCCACGTGCCCGAGGTTCCCAGGAATTGGATTGGTGGGCGAGTGCCGGCCAGCTACGAAGCCTTATATCTCGATTACGCTACCGCCCCCAAGGGCGTCCGGTCGCACGGAATCCTGGATGAGGACCATGACATCGTGCAGCGGGCCGTTCGCTGGGTCCGCGAGGGCCGCTATGACCGTCAGGAAGACCACCGCATGGCCGCCCGGCTGGTTTCCGACATCGAACGGCCCGACCTTATTGCCACGTTCCTCGCCACTGTGCGGGCTGCGGACCACACGGAAATGGAACGGCTGCTGGCTGTGCGAGTCCTTCCAGACGGCAAGGCAGCCGCGGAAGACGCCCTCGACTTACTGCACCGCGAGGGCGAGCGTCGCAACGTCCCCACGACTCGCATCCCGGCTCTGTTCGGCACGTGGTGGCAGGCTGCCGTCGAGCAAGCCGCCGAAATCGCGAAACGGAGGGCGGAGCAGTGGGCAAACACGGTCAAGCAGAAACGCATTGTTGAGCAGGCCGACTTGGAGCGGCAGTTCCGCGAGTGGGCGCAGGTGACGCGCAAGATGATCGCGGCCGGCTATGATAGCGCCCAGCCACTCCTGCCGGGCATGGAAGCCCCGCAACCGCCACCCGCGGTGCAGCGCAGGCTGAGGGAACATCGCCGCCAGATTGACCAGTACGACGAGTTCTTGAATGATCGGCTCAAGTTCGAGCCTCCCATGATTGAGCCGCTGGGCGTTCTGCTCCGCGTGCCCGCAAAGGAGGCGAAGTGATGGAGCCGATCACCTTCCAAGGCGGTGCCTTTAGTGAATACTACTCCACGAGGTTGCTTTGGACCGACCCGCAGCTTGCCCCGGGGCTGAACCTGGGCGAGGCCGACGGGCTGTACAAGCGGGCGTCCTCGGCCGTCCGCCACGCGCAGCGGCAGCTCGACGGCAAAAGCCTCGCCCGTTCCACGTACTCGCAACTGTTGGAGCCGCTGGCCGAAATCCTTGGCTGGCGCCTGGGCGAGGCAGGCAAAGTGGTAACCGAGGAAGCAGAAGAGGAGGCCGGCGTACCGCTTCTTTCCGAAGATGGTCGCAAGCTCGCCCGGGCAATCTGCATCCCGCCGGACGCTCACCTGGACGCTGCCCCTGCCGGCTACCATCGCCGTTTTGCCCCAACTCTCTCGTTGGCCCGAGTGTTGAGCGAGGAGAATCTCGATTACGGGCTGCTGCTCAATGCCTACGAGGTGCGCCTGGTGTCGAACGTCGGCACGCTGCCATCCTGGATCGGCTTTGACCTGACGGCCATCGCCGAGGGCACGGCGCCCGGCCAGGAGGGCTGGCGGCTTCTATACGCGCTCCTGCGGCACCCGGCCCTAGCGAGCGAGCCGTGCCTGTTGGACCGCGTGCGCAAGATCGGGGCCGAGCACCAGCAAAGCGTGTCCACGTCGCTGGGCCGGCAGGTGCAGCGAGCGGTCGTCCGTTTCATGCAGGGCGTCCTGGACCATCCTGAGAACAAGGATAAGCTGCCCCAACCCATCAACGAGGCCCTGCTCCACGACCTCTACGAGCAGACGTTGCGGCTCCTTTATCGCTTGCTCTTCTGCCTCTACGCCGAGGACCTGAACCTGTTGCCGATGGACATGCTCACCTACCGCGACGGCTATTCGCTCAAACGGTTGGTGCGCATGGCCAAGGGACAGGCGGCCGATTCCTTGGAAGTCCTCGATCCCAACGGCGCCTTCTTCCAAGAGTCGCTGCAAGCCTTATTCGCTCTGCTGCGGACCGGCTGCCGGTTGGGACCCGAGGGCGTCATCCAGCCCTACGGCGGCGGGCTGTTCGACCCGGGCGGCACTCGGCTCGTTGACGGTCTGGCCTGGGGCAACGCGGCCGTGGACAACGTACTGGAGCTTCTCACGCGGGTGCCGGCGCCCAAGGGCCAGACGGGGTACGTGCAGCTTTCGTACCGGGAATTGAACGTCGAGCAACTCGGCTCCATCTACGAGGGCCTCCTGGAACAGACTCCGGCCTACGCCCAGTCGCGCGTCTGGCAGGCCGAGTTGGATAGCCGGATCATCGTGATCGACGACGCCAACCGCGAGCGCATCCGCGAGGTCCGGGGAGAGACGGCCGGATCGGATGCCTTTGCGATGGACGGCGACAACGAGCCGGAAGACGCTGACGCCGCGGAAAACGACGAAGACCAGAGCGAGGCCGACGAGGAAGCGGCGGACAACGAGGCCGACGAAGATGAGCGCCCCAAGAAGCGGTCGGCGAAGAAGCCGCTCAAGGTTCTGGCCGAAATCCCTGCCCGGACTGTGTACCTGAAAGGCGGCCTCGGTCGCAAGCAGACAGGCAGCTACTACACAAACCGGGCCTTCGTCAACTTCCTCGTCCGTGAGGCCCTGGAGCCGCTGGCCGAGGGGCGATCGCCCAAGGAGATTCTGGCGCTCAAGGTCGTCGATCCGGCGATGGGGTCGGCCCACTTCCTCGTGGGCGCCTGCCGCAAGTTGGCCGAGCACCTGCTGGCCGCCTACCGCCGGGAAGTCGCCCGAATCCAGGCAGAGGACAAGAAGGGGGAGTTCTCGGAGGACGATTTGCTCGTGCTGGCCGAGGTCCCGCCCGAACTGGCCCAGGTATGGAACAGCCCTGACCAGGAACGTGAGTTGGCGGTTTGCCGCCTTCTCGTCGCCGGCAACTGTATCTATGGCGTGGACAAGAATCGCTTAGCGGTCGATCTGGCCAAGGTGTCGCTGTGGCTGGTGACGGCGGCTTCGCGTATGCCGCTGACGTTCCTCGACCACCGGCTGCGCTGCGGCGACTCGCTGTTGGGCATCCCGGCCGAGGAGGTCGTCCGCCCCTGGGTGCCGGAAACCAACGGCGCAGTCGGCAAGAAGGGCAAGGCGGCCAGCCGCAAGCCGTCCAACCCCGTTGAGTTGCTGATCTCGCCCAAGCACGGCCAAGAGACCTTCGATTACCTTGCCCCCAGCGGAAAGGCCCTCTGCCAGTCGTTCACGCGGGCCTTCGCTTGCCTGCGCCAACTCTTGGAAGCCATCGAGCGCGACCCCTCGAACTTCGTCGAGCACCAGGCCCGCCATGCGGCCCTGCGCGGCACGCTGGAGCCGTGGTGGCAGGTACATCAACTCCGCGTGGGCATGGCCTTCCAGCCGGTCGCGCCTAACCCCGACGTTCTCAACCACTGGTTGGAGGACCTGCTCAGCGTCGGCAATGTCCGCGAGGAACACCGCAAGGATGGGGAGCGATTCCGGGAAGCTGGCCGGCAGCAAGGGGCATTCTGCTGGGAATTGGCGTTCCCCGAGGTCTTCTACCGACCGGACGGCCAACGCCGCGCGGACGCCGGCTTCTCGTGCGTCCTGGGCAACCCGCCTTGGGACAAGATCAAGCCGTACAAGGACGAATTCTATCTACAATTCGACCCACTCTTCCGGCAGTTGACCCACAAGGATCGGCGCATAGCAGAACTACACAGAGAAACACCGGCTATAGGTCCGCTTTGGTCGGAGTACGAAGGGGCACAGCAGGCGTTTGCCAGGACTCTCCAAGACGGCGGGATTTACGCGCACCAGACGGCGATTCTTGAGGAAGAAACCACTCAACCGGACGGCACCGTTGAAGTCAAGCGAAAGACGACGGGAGGTGATCCCGATTCGTTCAAGTTCTTCCTCGAACGAGCTTGGCAGATTGCTGGATGCGGCAGATTTGTCGGAATGGTAATGTCTTATGGCTTGCATCAAAGCCAGGGTTGCACCGGACTGCGACGGCTTATCCTGGATAGCTGTCGGCTCCGGTCACTCGTGAAGTTCGACAACGAGTTGCGGGTTTTTCCCGGAGTACACAACCAGTTCAAGTTCGACTTGGTGGTGCTCCAGAAGGACGGCTCGACCGAATCCTTCGATGCCGCCTTCTTTCATCGTGAGAGCGCGAAGGCGATCGAGACCTTTCGACTGCACCCGGCTCATCTCGTGATGAATGCCGCAGACGTTCGCAACATGAGCCCGCAATCGTACAACATTGCCGAGATGCGAGGCCAGCGGGATGTTGATCTTGTTCAGAGCGCCTACCGACGGCACACGCCATTTGGAGCCGGAGTGTACGAGCAACTCGGCCTGAAGTACCGCACAGAACTCCACATGACGAACGACAAGTGGTTCTTTTGATCGAGGGACTGGCTACGGCAAAATGGCTGCACGCCCATTCGCGGAGAGCAGTGGCAGGCCGCATCCAGGGATTGGTATGAGACACGAGGTTACGTGAAGCGGCCGGTGGCGCAATGGTATGTGCTGTTTCAAGACAACAAGGCAAGAGCTTGTCGATTGCCCTGGGCGGTAAAATCGAAGACAGCAATCAAGAAGAGTGATCTGAACGATTTCGGCCTGCGTTACGATTTGGCTCAAGGTTATTCTCTGATTGCGAGTTCGCCCGACGATGACGACTGCCCCTTCGTTTTCGTGCCTCCGGCTGAATGTGCCGACAGCGACCTGCCCGTTCACATCTATGGTACGAAGGAGGTCAAGCCATTCACCATAGCGCCGGCGATTAGGCCCGGCTCGCGTTTTGTTCCGATGCTCGAAGGGAAGTTCATTTTCCAATTCTCGTATCGCCACTTTTCTTATGTCAACGGCAGCGGAACCTGGGTTGTCACCCGACAATCCGATCCCATTGAGACGGATTTGGTTCCCCAGTTCTTTACGGCGGTGGAAAATGCAACGGAACTGCGCTCCACAATGACACCGCAAGTTGGATTTCGAGACGTATCAGGGAGTTCCGACGAACGCACGGGGATCGCGGCGGTACTCCCCCCACCATTACTGAGTGGCAACAGCGTTGGACTGCTTACTTCTACAACCGCGGCCCAGCCACAACTGCGTTTCCTGGCTGGATGGATCAACTCATTCCCGTTCGACTTCCTCGTGCGCGTGTCGGCAACGGCGCATATCAACTCGAACACTCTTAAGCGGATTCCGTGTCCGGCGTACCGCGAGCAAGCATATTGTCAGATCGAGCATCTTTGTTCCCGGTTGCTCGCTGGCGATTGCTTTGAGCACTTCCCGTGTAACGCGACGAATGATGCTGGCGGAAGGTTACTTACCAACTGGCGCGCGGCATTGGACGCCTGCTTTGCTGAGCTATACGAAGTGACCCCGTTAGACTACGCATATATTCTTGCCAGGTTTCCTTTACTTGACCGCAACCAGCCTCCGCTACCTCACGATTACCGGATTCGGGCGACCAAGAAGGGTATTGAGTGGCGCAAGATGAGTTTTGTGACGCGCGACTTGGCGTTGTTGACCTACTTCGACTACCTGGCTGGCCGGCTGGAGATCAATCCCGACCCGGACCGCGTGGCCCGCATCTGCCCGGACGGGGTGCCCGCCCCGCCCACCGACATCGTGGAGTTCTTTGCCCAAGCCGGCGTGGACATCGGCGGGAAGACCGAACATGCCGTCGCGGCGACAGGCCCATTCCGTGACTTGCGCGAGCGGGTCGCCAAGGCGTGGGAATTGGGCGCGGTGGCCTACGTGCCCACGATCGACCGCCGCCGCGCGACCTTCGTCGAACGCGCCGCCGCGGCCGGTGGCCTTTCGCCCGAGGAAGGCGTTCTGACGCCGGAGATGGCCCAGCACGTCCTCCGTGCCAAGGCCGAACGCGACGCTAGGTGGCAGCGGGCCATGCAGCTTTGGGAAACGACGGCGAATGAACTCCCGCCCTCGCCCCCTGTCCCTGTCCCGCAAGCGTGCGAGGGGAGTCTCAATAAGGATCGGCCATGAACCCATTGCAGGTAGCCCGTAGTCTGCGCGAGGAGTATCTGCGGCTCCTGAAGACCGCCTTCCATCCTCGGCAAGAGGACCTGCGCGCGGCGTTCGACCAGGAGGTCGAGCGTGACGGTTTCCTCACCCGCGAGCCCTTCATCGCGCTGGCCCAGCCGTACAAATTCGGCCCGCCGCTCGTGGAACTGCAAGAAGCGACTCGGCAGCGGTTCGGCTCAATCTGCCAAACGCCCTACCACCATCAGGCCGAGGCGTGCCGGCGCATCCTGGCCGGCCAGCCCACGGTGATGGCCACGGGGACCGGCTCCGGCAAGACCGAAGCCTTCTTGATGCCAATCATCGACCACTGCATCCAGGTCCACCAGGAAGGGGTCCACACGGTCAAGGCGATCCTTGTCTACCCCATGAACGCCCTGGCCAACGACCAGCGGGATCGTATCCGCAAGCTCTTGGAGGGGACCGACATCTCCTTCGGCCGGTACACCCGGGAAACGAAGATGTGGGGCGCTCGCCCTGCCGAGTCCCCGCCGAACGAGCGAGTCACCCGACCTGAGTTCCGCTCGAAGCCGCCCGACCTGCTGCTGACCAACTACATGATGTTGGAATACATGCTCATGCGGGGCGACGGCCGGGAGATTTTCAAGAATCACCAGGTCCGGTTCGTCGTTCTTGACGAGGTTCACACCTACCACGGCCTTTTGGGGACCGATGTGGCCTGCCTGCTTCGCCGCCTCAGAGAGGCACTGCGGAGAAGCAGTCCAGGCAGCGGGCCGCCGCTCTACATCGGCACGTCGGCCACGCTTCAAGCCGGGGAGGAAGGGGACCCGAAGGTCGGCGTTGCGCGGTTCTTCACCCAGCTCACCGGGCAGGAGACGCCGCCGGAAGCCGTTGTGGTCGAGGTTTCCGACCCGCCACCCATGCCCGCGGGGCTGACGTTGCCGCCTTCCTCAGCCATTAGCGAACAAGACCTGGCCGAGTTCGACGCCGCGGTCCCGGCGAAAGTCGATGCCCTGGTCCGCAAGCTCGCCGGCCCTCACCTCCTGCCACTCTCCGGGGCACCCGCGCAGCGGGTCGTGGAGAGGGGAGTCTCCGATCTCTGGGCGGGAATGGCGCTGCCGTACTTGCTTATGGAGTGGCTGCGCCAACCGCGATCGGTGGAAGCCGTCATCGACGCGCTGGCCGAGCGGCCAGAGCGGGCTGGGACCGATCGTGAGGCCCTGCGCCGTGAGATCGAGGCGGCGTTGTTGGTCGGGCCTTGTATGCCGGATGACAACCCAATCAAGCTTCGCCCTCGCGTCCACCGTTTCCTGCGCGGCCTGGCGCGGTTCTACCGTTGCACGAACCCGAACTGCGGCAAGCTGCTGGGCGAAGGGATCGACACCTGCGACGAGTGTGGCTGCCGCTCGCTGCCACTGGCCCTTTGTCGCACTTGCGGTTGGGACTTCTTCATCGCGGAGCAGAATGAGCAGGGCGGACTGGAGCCGCGGTTGTTTCGGGGGTCTGATAGCCAAACGTTCTTTCTGTACGATCCGCCCGTCGCTGCCGTCGAGATCGACGAAGAAGAAGACCCCAGCGGTGAAGAAGATGTTGAGCCGCTCGCTCAGCCGGCGGCGAACGGGGCCGATGCAACGGCCGGACCAGACAGCGACCGCAGCAATGATGGCGACGGGGAGGAAACCGAGGAGCCGGATATCTGGCTAGACCCCAGGACGCTATCCATAGCGAACACACCAGGGGAGTTTGGGGACGACCGCGATTGTCCGGCCCGGCCGCTCAGAGTTCATCAAGGCCGGGGCAACCGCTGTCCGGTCTGCCACAGCCGCTACGGTCCATTCGATGTTCTGACGCCGGTGAGCCTGGGCAATTCCTCCGCCTTGGCCCATGTATCGCGGGTCCTGATGCGGAGCCTGCCGCAGGATCAGCGGAAGTTGCTGATATTCTGCGACAGCCGCCAGGACGCTGCGCACCAGGCCCGATTCATCCGGGCCGTCGAGGACCACTTGCGGTTGCGACGGCTGGTGTACCAGTCCTTGTGCGCCGAGGCGGAGCTGCACGATTTCGACTGGCTCGTCGAGACGCTCTACGAGAAGTACATCGAGGAGGGTGAGTTCAAGCGGAGCAAGAAGAAGGACCAACAACTCCGCGACAAGGCCACGATCGAGGGGTCGCTGTTGAACGAGTTCGCTATCGCGGCCCGGGTGCGCGCCGGCCTGGAGCGGTTGGGGATGGTGAAGGTGCGGTACGCCGCGCTGGACGCAGAGTTGTCGGGGAACCAGTTCCAAGAGTTGTGTGCCTTGTACCACCTGACCTCGGAGTTGGCGGCGGATTCGGTCGTCACGTTGCTGAACGAATTCCGGCAGCGGATGGCCGTGAACCACGAGGCACTGGTCACACGGCTTTATCCCAATGACAAGCTCGCCCGGCGCTATCGCATCCAAGTCAACCGCCAGGTGGGTATCCCCGTGGCGTTTCTGCCGCCTGGACAGAAAACCGACGAGCGGAGAGGCTACAAGCTGCTGCCAACCTGGAACGCTCGGGGCACGCCAACCTCCGTCCAGGGCATCTGGCGACAGTTCCATGCAGACGCGGCCACACCGGAATCCCTGGAGGCTGTGTTGCGTTGGCTTCAAGACCACGAGTATTTGGCCTGGCAGGAGATCGGCAGCCGCGACGAGCGTGGCGAGGGGTGGCAGGTCGAAAAGGATGTGCTGGAGTTTGAGACGGGGCGGACCTTCTTGCGGTGCTCGGTCTGCGATCGGACAGCCGCCAACGAACCGCCCGGGCGGCCATGTCCCCGTTATGGCTGTAAGGGGACGATGCTCTCCTGGGCTGGTCCCCTGGCAGAGGAAAACCTTAACGCCCTGATGGCGCAGTCGCAGTACGCTCCCCCGCTGTACCCCGAAGAACACTCCGCGGCCGTGCCCGATGACAAGCGAGAGGCGGCGGAACACGGCTTTAGCGAGGGAAAACCGCCCCGGCCGAACCTGTTGGCCTGCACGCCGACGTTGGAGATGGGCATCAACATTGGCGACCTGGAAGCGGTGGCGATGCGCAATATCCCGCCAAGTCCGGCGAACTATGCCCAGCGATCTGGGCGCACGGGCCGGACCACGCGCATGGGGATCACGGCCGGCTTCAGCCGCAACACCCCGCACGATGGCTACTTCTTCGACCATCCCGACGAGATCATCGCCGGGGCCATCCCGCCGCCGAAGTTCAACCTACGCAACCTGGAAGCCATCGCCCGGCACGTTCGGAGCCTGGTCCTGGAATACGCGCAGCTCGACATCCCCAACAACCTGGAGCCCTACCTAACCGAGAAGGGCAAACTGATCGAGGCGAAGGCCCAAGAGGTGCTGGACAAAGTGGTTCTGGCCGGCCCTTGCGCGGTTGGCACAGCCCTGTCGCTCTGGTCCGACATCGCTGGGGTCACGCAGCCTTGGCTCGCCAAGCTGGCCGAGGACTTTCCCGGGCAGATCAAGGCCACGCTGATTGAGCGTGGGCAACTGCTGGCACAGGCGGCCGAGGAGGTCCGCAAGCTCGGCGAGAAGATCAAACTCAGCCCCAAGGAGGAAGATGCCCAAAAGGGTTATCGGGAATTGGCGATCCGTCTGCGCGAGGACAACAAATACTCGTACTTGCCGCGCGTGCTGGCAGAGGCGGGCCTGCTGCCTGGGTACTCCTTCCCTGCCGACCCAGGTTCGGTGTCTTTGGGCTACGACCCGGAGCCGGTGTTCGGGGGTCGGCTCCAGGCGCAACGCGAATTTGCCCCCGGACAGGTCGTGTATGCCCGCGGTGGGCGATGGAGGGTCGGCGGCGTGGCGCTACACCGGCCGGGCAGCGGTGGGACGGCCGGTCCGCAGTGGTTCAGTTTCACGCTCTGCGGCGACTGCGGCACGGCCAATAATCCGGCGCTGGATTTCTGCGCCCGCTGCAACCACCCAATTGGCGATGCCGCTGGTGACGGACTCAAGACCTTCATCGCCTGGGATGCGGGAGCCTTTCAGGCATGGGAGGCGGAGGTCGCGGCCGATATGGAAGAGGAACGGACGGTCCAAGCCTATGATGTCCGGCCCCACCCGCAGTGCGACACCAGCGGCCAGCGTTTCCGTGTGGGTCCTTGGGCGCTCGACCTGCGCGAGCAGGAGGACATCTGGTTCGTCAACCACGGACTGAAGGACGTGCGCCGGCTGGAGGAAGAGAAGAGCCAAAGCCCGGGCTTCCTGCTTTGTCCCACTTGCGGCGAACTGTTCTCCCGACCGCAGCCGAAACGGCTTGCCAAGGCAAAGCAGGGCCAGCCGCAGCCCGATGCCCGGGCCGATCTGACGGCCCACGCCAAGCGTTGTGTCGGGCAGCCGCGGGACTTCTCCCTGGGGCATAAGCTTCGGGCGGATACGCTCCGGCTGGTCGTACCGGGTATCGCTTCGCGCGGCGACGAGGGCATACGGTGGGCGTGGTCGCTGGTCTACGCGATCATCCAGGGTGCGGTACGTTTCTTCGAGGTCGATGAGCAAGACCTGGAAGTATTCGTGCTCACCAAGACGTTCCGCGACACCGAGGATCAGGTCCATCGGGAGGTGCTCGACATCCTATGGATTGATCGCGTCGTGGGTGGCTCCGGCGTCCTGGAACGGCTTGCCCGCAACTTCCCTAGAGTTGCCGATGCCGCACTCCAGCACCTCGCCGGCCATGATTGCCCGAACTCGTGCTATCGCTGCCTCCGATCCTACCGCAATCAGGCGGTTCACAAGATGCTCGACTGGCGCCAGACGGTCACCTACCTGCGGGCCTTGACCGGCGAGAGCGTGGTCGAAGAAGGGCCGATTGAGCCCGCGGCCCCGGCAGCCCCGCCGGCATTGACGGAAGGTCCCGAGTGGGAGGAGGCGCGAGCCGAGGGATGCGAATCGCCACAAGAACTTCGGCTGCTCAAGGCGATACGGGCTGACGGCGCCATGCCTGAGCCAAGCAAACAGCACAAAGTCATTGATAGTGGCCACGTCTTGACGCGGGCGGACTTTGCCTATCTCGACTGTCAGCCGCAACTGCTGATTTACGTGGACGGCCTGGAGTGGCACTCCGAGCCGCGCCAGCGTGTCCACGACAACCGAATCTCCAACCGCTTGCAGGCACTCGGCTACCGGGTGCTTCGTTTCCTCGGCACCGAGACGCACAACACGCCCGAGGCGTGCGTGTCGCAGATCAAGGAGCATTACCACCGGGCGGAAGCGTAGGATACGACAACTAAGCTAAGAAAGGAAGCTTCGACAACGGCACGACCTGACCTTCGCAAAGCTCGCTGCATCGCTGGCGCCGACACGCGGCTCGCCTTGGCGGTGTTACTTGATCGGCACGTATCTTTCTTAACTTGCGCCACACGCCCAGATTCACGCCTCTCGCTCAGGCTGCTTGGCTTCATACATTACGTTCATTGAATTACCAGGAGATCTGGGGTATACTGGTCGAGTTATGATTCGGCAAGCGCCAAACAAACTTGACCCAATAGCTTTTGACCGGCTGCTGGCGGAGCAAGACCCCTTCGGAAGTCAGTCGCACCGATTTGACTTGAGAGGGATTACCTTGGTCACATCCGCAAGTCTCGTCCAGTTGGCGGCGGCTTGCTATGGCATCTGTCGGGACGGCCACCAATCAGTAATTGCCGTGGATGATCCTGGTGTCCGGGGCTACATGGCGCGGGCAGGATTCGTGAGCGTAGTGCTGCCGGTGGCGCGGTTTGATCCCCCCTTTCCGTCGTTTGCCCCGCGGTTCTCGGACCTCCGGCGCGGCTCGAATCCCTTGCTTATTGAGGTAACGAAACTCGACTCCGGGGCGGCGCTCCCTGAACTATTGGATCGAATCGTTTCTGTCCTGCGCCGGCGGTTTGGGTACAGAAAAGCTGACTCCTACTTCTACAGCATCACTTTTTTGGAACCACGTTTGGATGTCTTGCGAGCCAAGTCTTCCGGTGCGAATCCGTAGCGCGCTTGTTGCGGGCCCGGTGGTAGTCCACCAGATCGCCCGCTTC
>Ga0153916_10000765_pt1 | contig 22174 bp, 24 predicted proteins | sample Opewatmetagenome_FD_109642 | JGI IMG/M metagenome (GOLD analysis project Ga0153916, IMG submission 109642) | Freshwater wetland microbial communities from Ohio, USA - Open water 3 Core 3 Depth 4 metaG | ecosystem: Environmental > Aquatic > Freshwater > Wetlands | place: USA: Ohio, Lake Erie...
CCCTGCTGTTCGCCCTGTCGCGCTCGATGATCCTCTCGGTGGTTGCATTGGCGATCCTAGAAGCAGGAGACATGCTTTCGGTGTTCGTGCGCCAGAGCCTGGTGCAGATCGTGACGCCCGACCCCATGCGCGGACGGGTGGCGGCGGTCTCGACCTTGTTCATCGGCGCCTCCAACGAGCTCGGGGAGTTCGAAAGCGGCGTCGCGGCGCGCTTGATCGGGCCCGTCGGAGCGGCGGTGTTCGGCGGGCTCGGCGCGTTGGTCGCGACTGGCCTTTGGGCCAAGCTCTTCCCCGCATTACGCAAGGCCGACCGGCTCGAATAACGGGTCGGCGAATAATATTTTTAGGGAGATCGATTGATGAGCGCTCTTTCGGGAAAAGTTGTTCTCGTCACCGGCGGCGGCAATGGGATCGGGCGTGATTGCGCCCTGATCGCGGCCAAGGAAGGCGCGAAAGTCGTGGTCAACGACCTCGGCGGCGGCCTCAAGGGCGGCGACGAGGGTTCGGCCGGTCCGGCCGAAACGGTCGCCCAGGAGATCCGCGCCATGGGCGGCGAGGCGGTCTCCAATTCGGAGAGCGTGACCAGCCTCAAGGCAGTCCAAGGCATGGTCGAGCAGGCGCGCGACACCTTCGGCGGGCTACATGCGGTGATCAATCCGGCCGGCATTCTGCGCGACGCGATGTTCCACAAGATGACCGAGGACGAGTGGGACCTGGTGATCGAGGTGCACATGCGCGGCTCGTTCAACGTGGCCCGCGCCACCATCGGGCTGTTCCGGGAGCAGAACGACGGCGCCTACATGTTCTTCACCTCGACCTCGGGGATCATCGGCAACATCGGCCAGGCCAATTACGGCGCGGCCAAGATGGGCATCGCCGGCATGTCGCGGATCATCGCCCTGGAAGGCGCGCGCAACAACATCCGCGCCAACTGCCTCGCCCCGGTCGCCTGGACGCGCATGACCCAGTCGGTGCCGATTCGGAACGAGGAGCACGCCAAGCGCCGCGAGATCATGGCCAAGACGATCCGCCCCGATCAGCCGGCCCGCCTGTCGGTGGCCCTGGTGTCGCCGGCGGCGGCGCACATCTCCGGCCAGATCTTCGGCTCGTCCGGCGAAAACATCATCCTCTACTCGCAGCCGCGGCCGATCGAGACCCTGACCAAGGAAGAAGGCTGGACGGTGGACACCATCCTGTCCGAGGCCATGCCGAAGATGGCCGACAAGTTCTATCCGCTGGCCCCGCCTGCTCCGGCCGCGGCCCCGGCGGCGGCTTCGTAGGATGGGGCGCGAGCCTCTCTCCTCGCGGGAGAAGGCGCACGGCGCTCCTAGGCTTCTTCCAGCATCGCCGGCGTGATGGCGTAGTCCCGCGAGCAGTACTCGCAGGTGACGTGGATCAGGCCGTCCGGCTCGATCATGTCGACGTGCTCCTCCGGACCGAAGGACTTGAGCACGGTCAGTATCCGGTCGTGCGAGCAGCGGCAGAAGGCGCGCAGCGGTTTGGGGTCGAACACCCGGACGCCGTCCTCGTGGAACAGGCGGAAGAGCAGCGTCTCGGCCGAGAGCAGCGGATCGATCAACTCGTCCTCGCCCAGGGTCTCGAACAGGGCCTGGGTGCGAGTCCACGCCTCGACGGTGGAGCCGCGGCTATCGTCCTCGGCGATGTTCTGGATCAGCACCCCGCCGGCGCGCCACTTGGCTCCCTCGCCCACGTCGGCCTGACCGACGGCGAGGCGAACGCGCGTGGGGGTCTGCTCCGATTGGGCGAAATACTGCTCGGCGCAGAGCGCGAGCGTCTCGCCCTCGATGGCGGTGACGCCCTGATATCGGTCCATGTCCGGCCCCTGGTCGACCGTCATGATGAAGACCCCGTCGCCCAGCAGCGAGCGCGCGCCCGGGCGGATGAAGCCCTTGGCGGCCTCGGCGACCGCGTCTTCGTCATAGCGGCAGTAGCCCCGCAGGGCGCCGGAGGTGTCGTAGTCGGCCACCACGTAGCGCACGGGGCCGGATCCCTGGGCCTGGACGATCAGCCGGCCCTCGAACTTCAGGTTCGACCCCACCAGGGCCGCGAGCGCGCAGGTCTCGCCCAGCAGATTCGCCACGGGTTCGGGGTAGGCATGGCCGTTGATGATCTCGTCGATCGCGGGGCCTAGCCGCGTGAGGCGGCCACGCACGGGCTCCCCCTCGATCTGGAAGACGGCGATGAGATCGTCGGGGGCGTTGGTCAGCGTATAGGACATGGAGCGGCCATATAGGGAGGGCGCCGCCGGTTTGCGAGCCTTCCGGCGGATTCCCAGGTCAGCCGATGGCGCCGAAGCACCAGGCCAGGATCGCCTTCTGGGCGTGGATGCGGTTCTCCGCCTCCTCCCAGACCAGGCTGCGCGGCCCGTCGATCACCGACTCCACCACCTCCTCGCCGCGATGGGCCGGCAGGTCGTGCATGAAGACCGCGTGCGGCGCGGCCAGGGCCATCAACGCCTCATCCACCTGGTAGGGCTCGAGCGCGGCGATGCGGGCCTCGCGGTCGGTGTCGCCCATGGAGACCCAGGTGTCGGTGATCACGCAGTCGGCGCCGCGCACGGCCTCGCGCGGGTCCTCCATGACCTCGACGCGGCCCTGCCGCTCGGCGGTGCGGGCCAGGTCCACGCGGTCGGGCGCATAGGCCTTGGGCGTGGCGATCCGGAGCTCGAAGTTGAAGGCCGCGGCGGCGTGGATGAAGCTGGAGCAGACGTTGTTGCCGTCGCCGACCCAGGCGAGCGTCCGGCCCTCGATGGAGCCGAAGCGCTCCTCGACGGTCAGGAAGTTGGCCAGGATCTGGCAGGGATGGCTCTTGTCGGTCAGGCCGTTGATGACCGGCACGGTGGAGACCGCAGCGAAGGCCTCAACATCCTCATGGCGGTTGGCTCGGATCATCACCGCGTCGACCATTCGCGACAGCACGCGGGCGGTGTCCTCTATGGTCTCGCCGCGCCCCAGCTGCATGTCGGACGATGTCGAGATCAGCACGTCGCCGCCCAGCTGGCGCATGGCCGCGTCGAAGGAGAAGCGCGTCCGCGTCGAGTTCTTCTCGAAGATCATCGCCAGCACGCGGTCCTTGGCCGGCGCGTCGGCGTCGACGCGGCCCTGAGGCCAGCCCTTGCGAACGGCCTTGCGGGCCTTGGCGTCGTCCAGGATGGCCCGAAGCGTATGGGCTTCGAGCCGCCAGAGGTCGAGGAAGTGTCTCGGTTGAGTGATCATGGGAGGTTCCCAACGACTCCGCTCACCCCGGCGGGGCCGGGGTCCAGGTTCAGCCTGAGAGCTTGGAGTCCTTCATCTGGATCCCGGCCTGCGCCGGGATGAGCGGGTGTCTGATCCCGGCTCGCGCCGGGAATTGGGTGAGGGTCAGGCGGCGGCCTTGGCCTTGGCGCGGGCGCGTTCGCAGGCGTACTCGATCTTCTCGATGGCCTCACGGGCTTCCTCGAGCGTCAGCGTCAGCGGGGGCAGCAGTCGGACGCAATTGTCGCCGCCGCCAGCGATCAGCAGATGCTCCTCGCGGGCGTGCTGCATGAACTCTCGGTTGGGCGTGGCGAGTTTGATGCCGATCAGCAAGCCCTTGCCGCGGATGTCGACGATCACGTCCGGGAAGCGATCCTTCAGGCCGGTGAGCTGCTGATTGAAATAGCCCGCCACCTCGCGCACGTGCGCCAGGAGTTCCGGGCTGTTGAGCTCCTTCATGGCCGCCAGGCCCACGGCCATGGCCAGCGGGTTGCCGCCGTAGGTCGAGCCGTGCGAGCCGACGCTCATGCCCGATCCGGCCTCGGCGGTGGCCAGGCACGCGCCGACCGGGAAGCCGCCGCCGAGCGCCTTGGCGACAGCCATGATGTCCGGCTCCACGCCAGCCCACTCATAGGCGAACAGCTTGCCGGTCCGGCCCAGGCCGCACTGGATCTCGTCGAAGATCAGCAGAGTTCCGCTTTCGTCGCAGATCTGGCGCATGGCCTTGAGGCTGGCCTCCGACAGGGAGCGGGCGCCGCCCTCGCCCTGCACCGGCTCGACGATGATCGCCGCCGTGGTCGGGCCGACGGCCTTCTTCAGCGCGTCCATGTCGTCGAAGGGCAGCTGGAGGAAGCCCGGCATGCGCGGACCGAAGCCCTCGAGATAGCTCTCGTTGCCCGAGGCGTTCACCGCCGCCAGCGTCCGACCATGGAAGGAGCCGTCGAAGCCGATGATGTCGATCCGCTCCGGGTGGCCCTTGGCCCAGTGGTATTTACGCGCCGTCTTGATGGCGCACTCGATGGCCTCGGTCCCGGAGTTGGTGAAGAACACTACGTCGGCGAAGGTCGCGTCGGTCAGCACCTTGGCGAGCTTTTCCTGGCCCGGGATCGTGAAGATGTTGGAGACGTGCCAGAGCTTTTCAGCCTGGTCCTTCAACGCCTGTACGAGCTTGGGATTGGAATGGCCCAGCGCGTTCACCGCGATGCCGGCCATGCAGTCGAGATAGGCCTCGCCGTCGGTGGTGAAAAGGCGCGCGCCCTCGCCTCGCTCGAACGCCAGCGGGGTGCGGTTGTACACGCCCATGATGTGATCGCTGGGGACGGGCGCGGCTTGCGTCGCGGTCTTTTCAGTCACGGGGGAAGCCCTCCAAAAGATAATCGTCCCCGACGCCGTGCGACGGGGACTGGAAGGCTGCACCTTTTCGGGCCAGAACCCCGATCTGTCAATGACCGGTTGAAGGCCCGCCGAACCACCGGCGTCCCTTGGCTTCAGGCCTGGGCGGCGCCGAACATCTGGCCGGCCACCTCGGGCCGATAGAAGGCCAGGTAGCGGGCCGTGCCCTCGGGCGACAGGACCTCCACGAGGTGGCGGTTGTCCACCCAAAGTTCGACCAGGTCGAACACCCCGCCCCGGTCGCAATGCACCGCGCGCCAGCCCTGCCCACGCCCGATGGCGATGATCTCCTCGACGCTGAGCGGGCTGGTGATGGCTACGTGGAAGCCGCCGGCCTCCTGAGCCTCGCCGTCCTGGCGAATCTGGGTCTCCCAGGGCATCACCTCGGGGCCTTTCGCGCTGCGCGTGGGGTCGCGGTCGCCTTCGCCCATGTGATGGGCGCTGGTCTCGGGCACGACCTCGACGCCCACCCCCGAGCCGTCTCGGGCGATGGCCGCCCAGGCGCCTTCGACCACAGGGAACGGCATCACCGTCCCGTCGATCAGCCGCCCGAAGACCTGGGCGACTTCGCGAGGGTTGCGGGCGGGAATGGAGAAGTGCGCGATCATGACAGCGTGTCCTCTTTTGAAGGGGCCCCGGGGACGCTGGGCTTGATGGGCGCCGGGCCGCGCGCGCGCAGGTCGGCGATCAGGGTTTCGATAGCCCAGCCGGCGGCGTCGGCGGCGTCCTGGCCAGACAGGTTCCACTGCTCGCGAAGCGAGAGCCAGGCGTAGGCCGAGTGCAGCAACTGGATGACGCCGGCCGCCTTGACCCGCTCGGCCGGCGGCAGATCGCGGGCCGCGTTCTCTAGCGCCTCAAGGAAGGCGTTACGGCGAAGCTCGTCCAGGCTGCCGCGCATTTCGCGGCCATGCTCGGTGGTCACCGAGGCCACGATGTGCGCCGGCGCCACGTCGAAGGTGGCGAACAGCGGCGCGATGTTGCCGACCAGCTCGGCCTCGCTCTGCGGCATGCCGATGGTGGAGCCGTTGCGGCGGTTCAGATGCTCCCACAGGCCGCGCAACAGGGCCTCGCGATTGGGAAAATGACGATAGACCGTGACCTCGGTGACTCCGGCGCGCGCAGCCACGGCGCGGTTGGTCGCCGCCTCGATCCGGCCGTCCTCGGCAAGGAGTTCGGCCATGGCCGCGACGATCCGCTCCCGGGTGGCCTCAGCCTGCTCCTGGCGCAGACGCGAGTTGTATGATCGTGTCTCTGACATGATGATAGTTCGTATATCATCAATTAGGCTCGTGCAACATGAATATGCCGCCGCACAAAAAAGGCCCTCCCCGTTCGGGAAGGGCCTTGCCGACGCGTAATCCGCGGCGAGCCTCAGGTCTTGAGCTTGTAGCCTGTCTCGAACATCCACAGGCAGGTGAACGCGAAGGCGACGACGAGGCCCGCGATCACGCCCACGCCCGCGAAAAGCGAGCCTTCGGCCTGGCCGATGAAGCCGTAGCGGAACCCGTCGATCAGATAGAAGAATGGATTATAGCGGCTACCCGATCGGAACGGCTCGGGCAGGCGGTCGACCAGATAGAAGGTGCCCGACAGGAAGGTCATGGGCATGATGATGAAGTTGCTCACCACCGCCATGTGGTCGAACTTCTCCGCCCACAGTCCGGCCATGACCCCAAGCATGCCCAGGATGAGCGCGGCCCCAATTCCGAAATAGAGCACCGCCCAGATATGAGCGATGGGCAGGTGGGCGAACGGCAGAACGGCCGCCCAGGTGACCGCGCCCACCACGATCCCGCGCGTGGCCGCGCCGAGCGCAAAGGCGCCGACGTGCTCCAGGGGCGTCAGCGGCGGGGTCAGAAAGTCGCCGATCAGGCCGTTGAACTTGGCCTGCAGCAGGCTGGACGAGGAGTTGGCGAAGGCGTTGTTCAGGATCGACATCATGATCAGGCCCGGCGCCACGAAGGTGGAGAAAGCCGTTCCATGCACCGGCGGCGCCGCGCCGCGCACGGCGACGACGAACACCATCATGTAGAGCAGCGCCGTCACCACAGGGGCGGCGAGAGTCTGCATCCCCACCTTCCAGAACCGGCGGATCTCGCGGAGGTAGAGGGTCGTGAACCCCGCCCAGTTGAACCCGTGATAGTCGCGCGGAATGGGCGGAAAGGTGGCTTCGGAAGGCAGCTCGGTCATGGGTGCTGATGTGCCCCTAAGCCGCCGTCGCCGCAAGAGTGCGACTCAACGGCCCAATATCTAGTTCCTGTGGACGAACGAAATGGCGCCCATTGTGGTCGTTAAGGAACTCTTTACGATATGTAGTAGGTTGTGGAGGTGAGCATTGCTTGCCGCCACAAGATGTTGATCCGGTATGCGCGGGGGCGCCTGCCGGAGTGGTTGGCACAGGTGGGAGGCTGAGCATGGGTTGGACCGACGAACGCGTCGAAACGCTTAAGAAGCTATGGCAGGACGGCCTGTCCGCAAGCCAGATCGCCAAACAATTGGGCGGCGTGACCCGCAACGCGGTGATCGGCAAGGTGCACCGCCTGGGCCTTTCGGGCCGGGCCACACCCTCCAAGCCGGCGCGCCCCGCCTTCAAGGCGCCGCGCCCGCAGCGTCCGGCGGCCGCCGCGCCGTCCGCGCCGCGCCGCATCTCCGAACCGGCGAGCGCCGCCCCGTCCCAGGCGCCCGCGCCGGTGCGCTACGTGGAGGAATCGCCGGGTTCGGCCACGGTGCTGACGCTGGGGGCCCACATGTGCAAGTGGCCGATCGGCGATCCCTCGACCGAGGGCTTCACCTTCTGCGGCCGCCGCGCCTCCGAGGGTCCCTACTGCACTGAGCACGCGCAGATCGCCTACCAGCCCGCCCAGACCAAGAAGAAGGGCAGCGCCAACGAACTGGCCCGCTCCCTGCGGCGGTATATCTAGCGTCCCGATTGTGGGCTGATCCCTCTCCCCTTGCGGGAGAGGGGGCCTGCGGAGCAGGGGCGGGTGAGGAGACGAAGGTCCTCGCCGCTGCGAACATGGTTTTGGATGTGGAGGTCTGAGAGACCCTTCATCCGACCTTCCTTCGGAAGGCTGCGTTCTCCCGCAGGGGAGAAGGACGCCGACCCGCCATTGGGTTTCGGCCCGACGCCAGCTAATCTTGGTTCATGACCGACGTCGCCGAGACCGACTCCAACGCCCGTCCCTATTCCGTCTCCGAACTGGCCTTCGCCCTAAAGCGCACCCTCGAGGAGGCCTACGGCTTCGTACGCCTGCGCGCGGAGCTATCGAAGGTCACCTTCCACTCCAACGGCCACGTCTATCTGACGCTGAAGGACGAGCGGGCGGCCATCGACGGGGTGGTCTGGAAGGGCTCGGTTCGCAATCTCAAGGTCCGGCCCGAACAGGGGCTGGAGGTGATCGTCACCGGCAAGATCACCACCTACCCCGCCGGGTCGCGCTATCAGATCGTCATCGAGAGCATGGAGCCGGCCGGCGTCGGCGCCCTGCTGGCCCAGCTCGAACGACTGAAGGCCAAGCTCGCCGCCGAGGGGCTGTTCGAGCCGGCCCGCAAGATGCCGATCCCGGAGATGCCGTCGGTGATCGGGGTGATCACCAGCCCCACCGGCGCGGTGATCCGCGACATCCTGCACCGCATCCGCGACCGCTGGCCCTGCCGCGTGATCGTCTGGCCGGTGGTCGTGCAGGGCGATCAGGCCGCCGCCCAGGTGAGCGCGGCGATCGAGGGATTCTGCAACCTGCCGCCCGGCGGCGAGATTCCCCGGCCCGACGTGATCATCGTCGCCCGCGGCGGGGGCTCGGTGGAGGACCTCTGGCCATTCAACGACGAGGGCCTGGCCCGCGCCGTCGCCGCAGCCACCATCCCGCTGATCTCGGCGGTGGGGCACGAGACCGACACCACCCTGGTCGACTTCGTCTCCGACCGCCGCGCGCCGACGCCGACCGCGGCCGCCGAGATGGCGACGCCGGTGCTGGCCGAGCTTCGCGCCGCCGTCGGCGACCTGACCGCCAGGATGCATCGCAGCGCCGGCCGCATCGTCGAGGATCGCCGCGGCCGCGTTCAATCGGCTGAACGCAGCCTGGCCCGCGTGCCGGACCTGGTGGAGATGGCGGCGCAACGCTTCAACCTGGCCGCCAGCCGCCTGGCCGCCGGACTGGAAAAGAACGCCGCCGCCCACGAGCGCAATCTGGTCGGCGTGGCCTCGCGCCTCACCCCCCTGCTGCTGCAGCGCCCGCAGACGGTGCAGGCCGACCGGCTCGCCGCCATCGCCAACCGGCTGGAACCCACGATCCGCCGCCAGCTGGACCGCTGGTCCGAGCGTCTGGCGAGCCTGGCCAAGGTGCATGCGGCGGTGAACCCGGACGCCCCGCTCAGCCGCGGCTTCGCCCGCGTGCACCGCCTTGAGGACGGGGCCCTGGTGCGCCAGGGCGCCTCTCTGGCCTCCGGCGAGGCTGTGCGCCTGGTGTTCGCCGACGAAGCCCGCACCGCGGTCATCAATGGCGACGCCAAGCCCGCACCGCCGAAGCCCGCCCGCGCCGCCAAACCCGCCGCCACGCCTACTGCGCAGGGTGATCTGTTCTGAACGCCCCCGGCGCGCTACATATGCGCCATGAACGCTCACGACCGCGACCTCTCTGGCAAGGCCAACGACCTGGCCGTCCTGCACTACGGCGACGGCGAATTCGTCGTCCTGAAGCCCGGCCGCCATGTGCGCTGCGCCGTTTCGGGCGCGCTCATCCCGCTGGACTCCCTGCGCTACTGGAGCGCGACCCTGCAGGAGGCCTATGCCGGCCCCGCGGAGTCGCTGGCGCGCTGGCAGGCGGTCTCCGCCTAAGACCGGTCAGTCGTCTCGCGACCGCACGCGCGACAGGGCCTTGGCCAGCACCTCGGGACTGACCGGCTTGGTCAGGTAGTCGTCGAACCCTAGGGCCAGCAGGCGCTCACGCTGGCCGGCCGTGGCGTCGGCGGTCAGGGCGATGATCGGCGCCTCGGGATCGAGCGCCTCACCGGCGCGGATTCGACGCGCCACCTCGACGCCATCCATGGCGGGCATGTGGATGTCCATCAGCACCAGATCGAATGAGCGCCGGCTCAAGACGGCGAGGGCCTCGGGGCCGCCCGACGCGGTTTCGACCGCGCAGCCAAGCGCCTCCAGCAGGGCGGAGGCGACTTTGCGATTGGTTGCGTTGTCGTCGACCACCAGAATCTCCAGGCGGCGGATATCCGGCGGCGCAGGCTCTGCGACGCCCTGCGGCGGCGCGGGCGACAGGGGCAGTCGCAGGCGAAACACCGAGCCTTGGCCCGGCTCCGACTCCACCTCGATGGCGCCGCCCATGAGGCGCGCCAGATCCTGCGAGATCGCCAGGCCGAGGCCCGCGCCGCCGTGACGGCGGACCACGCTGGCGTCGGCGGGCGTGAAGCTCTGGAACAGCCCTTCGCGGGTCGCGGCGTCGAGTCCCGGCCCGGTGTCCGAAACCGACACGACCACCCCGCACGAGGCGGCCTCCAAGGCGATGCGGACCTCGCCCACTTCGGTGAACTTGATCGCGTTGGACAGCAGGTTGAGGAGGATCTGCCGCACCCGCACTGGGTCGCCCGTCACCCAGCCCGGCGCGCCCAGCTGGATGTCGCAGGCCAGCACCAGCCCCTTGTCGGCCGCCGCCTGCAACCAAAGCGAATGGGCCTTGGCCACCGCGTCGCGCAGGTCGAACGGCTCGGCCTGAATGTCCAGCCGGCCCGTCTCGATCCGCGCCAGGTCCAGCACGTCGTCGAGCACCGCCATCAGGCCGTCGCCGGACTGGATCAGGGTTCCGACATAGGATCGCTGACGCGGATCCAGTTCGGTCAGTTCAAGCGCATGCGCCATGCCAAGCACCCCGTTCATCGGCGTGCGCATCTCGTGGCTCATCATCGCCAGGAAGGACGACTTGGCCAGATTGGCGGCTTCGGCCGCCTGTTTCTGGGCGGCGAGTTCGGCCGTGGCCGACGCCAGGGCGTCAGCGGCGATCAGGGTGCGGCGCGCCGAGAGCCAGGCGTAGAGGACGCAGACCAGCAGGCCGATCACGATCAGGGTCTGCGCGGCGCCGTCGAACCGGGGGATCAGGGCCGGAACTGCGACCATCGCCACGGACGCGGGACCTGCGAGCGGGATGAGCGCCATCCTGGAGCGAAACGCCACGCTGAGCCCGCTGAGCAACAGGCTGGCCCAGACGATCATGGCCGCCGTCGGCGACCAGGGGGCGGGGTAGACCCAGAAGAGCACGGAAAGCGCGACCCATGTGGCGTTCAGGGCGACCATCGCGCCCAGGTAGTTCAGCCGGTCGCGTCCACGCGGGGGGCGGGGGGCGTCGAAGCGCGCCGTGGCCGTCCGCGTCCAGAGCTCGGAGAGGCCAAGCGCTCCGCCCCAAACGAATCCCACCCATGGACCGAGAAGGCTGACGACCAGGCTCACCACAACCAGTGCGACGAGTAACCGCCATGGTTGCAACTTCGGGGAGTCGATCGCTATGTCATCGAAGCCGGCGTCAAATACGCGATCGACGAACTTCATCAATGCCCCCAACCACTACCCAAAATGGAGCGCGATTGGGAATAAACCCTTAACTCGCAACGGGCGGTTGCTTCTTGTACAGATCGTTGGGCCAGCGTTTGTGGACCCACCACCACTCTGCCGGGCGCTCTCTCACCCGGTCTTCGATGAAAGCATTCACCCGGCGCACGCCGGCCTCGATGTCGGCGACCCGATCGCCGGTCTTCTGCAGGCGGATCGGCTCGTGCACGATGAGGCGGAAGCGGGCCTTGTGTTTGCGCTGCACCGAGATCGGCTGCAGCACCGCGTCGAACCGCAGCGCCAGGCGGGACGGACCGGGCGCGGTGTGGGCCGTCACGCCGAACAGGGGGGCCGCGACCCCGCCATTGAACTTCTGGTCGTTCATCAGCGCCACGGACTCGCCGCGCCCCAGGGCTTCCAGAAGTTCGCGCGCGCCGTCCCCGCCCTTGGGTGCGAACAGGCGCACGCCGTAGCGGTACCGACTCTTCTTGATCCGGTCGTCGACGTAGGGGTTGTTGGTGGCCCGGTAGGTGATCTGGCAGGTCACGCCGGCCTGGATGATGGCCGCGGGCATCAGCTCGAAGCTGGAAAAGTGGCCCGAAATGAACACCACCGGCTCGTGGTCGCGGGCGATCTGCGCCAGGCGCTCGCCGTTGACGATCTCGACGCGCGCGGGATCCTTGATGATCCGGTCGAGGACGGGGAACTCCATCATCCATCGACCGAGGTGCGCCCACTGTTCTTTCAACAGTCTGGCGATCTCAGCGTCCGAGGCGTCCGGAAAGGCGATCCGCAGGTTGATCTCGGCCACCCGGTGGGCGCTGGTCAGCGGGCCCAATCGTTGCAGCAGCCACGCTCCCAAGTCCGAGACCGTGTCGATGGGCAGGGCGCGGGCCACGGTCGTGAACAGGTCGTAGGCCAGGGCCTCGAGCCGCCAGAGGACGTCCTGCGCTGAGGAGGGCCGATGTTCCGCCATGGCTCTACTAGGGGACTGAGCCAGCGTCGCGCAATGCTCCAACACGCGAACCCTCCTCGCTTGGCGCGCGACTTGCCTAGTCGGGATTGACCCGTCCCGCCTTGGGACGGCCTGATAATTCAACATGCGAGGGGGCTATGGAGCCCATGGGCAACGACATCGACGTTCATCTGGGCAAGCGCCTGCGTCGGCGCCGCCGTTTGCTGGGTCTGACCCAGCAGCAATTGGCCGGCGCATGTGGCGTGCGCTTCCAACAGATCCAGAAGTACGAGTGCGGCGCAAACCGCATCTCGGCGGCGAGGCTCTGGCAGCTGTCCGAGGCTCTGGAGGTGCCGGTGGGCTACTTCTACGACGGTCTGACCGACGCGGCCAAACGTGAGCTTGCCGGGGAGAATGGCGAGGCCGGCGAGATGTTCGCCCGCAAGGAGACGCTCGACCTGATCCGCGCCTACTACCAGCTCGGCGAACGGCCGCGACGCCGCCTGCTCGACCTGGCCAAGTCGCTGAACAGCGAGAACGAACAGGCTTGAGCAAATCCCCGCTTCGGCGGGGATTTCGCCAACTGCGCGGGCGAGGTAAAGCCAACCTCATGCTCGATCCGACCCGCCTTGCCGAACTCGACGCGTTCCTGCTCGAGCTGAACCGCGCCTCCGCCGCCGTGATCCTGCCGCTGTTCCGCGCCGACCATGGCCTGGAGGACAAGGGCGGGGCCGCCGGCTTCGATCCCGTCACCGAGGCCGACCGCGGCGCCGAGGCGGCGATCCGCGCGCTGATCGAGGCGCGCTATCCCACGCACGGCGTCATCGGCGAGGAATACGGCCGCGACCGCGACGATGCGGAGTTCGTCTGGGTGCTCGACCCCGTCGACGGGACGCGCGCCTTCATCGCCGGGCTTCCCCTCTGGACCACCCTGATCGGTCTGCGCCATCAGGGACGCCCCGTGCTGGGCTCCATCGGACAGCCGGTGCTTGACGAGGTGTTCATCGGCCATGCCGGCGGCTCGCGCGTCGAGCGCCGCGGCCAGTCCGTCCCGCTGCGCGTGCGCCCCTGCCCGCGCCTGACCGACGCCATCATCGCCACCACCGACCCAGAAGGCTGCTTCGACGGCGCCGAGCTCGGCGCCTGGACCCAGGTGCGCGCCGCCGCCCGTCTGGCCCGCCTGGGCTGCGACGCCTACGCCTACGCCATGGTCGCCCAAGGCACGATGGATCTCGTGGTCGAGGCCGGCCTGAAGGCCTGGGACATCGATGCGGCCATCCCGGTGATCCAGGGCGCCGGCGGCCTCGTCACCGACTGGCGTGGCGCCCCTGTGGGATCGGAAGGCGGCCAGATCGCCATCGCCGGGGACCGCGCCTGTCTGGACGAGGCGCTGGTGGCCCTGAAGCGCTCGGCGAAGCGCTAGTCGGCCGATTTCGGAGCCTGCTTGTCCGCCAGGGCGTCGAACTCCGTCCAGAAGCGGGCGCGAATGTCGTCAGTCTCCATCAGGATCTCGTGCTCCGAGCCGGGGATGACGACGAATCGGCCCTGAGGCAGGCCGTCGGCCACGGCCTTCTGACCCTGGTTGTTCACCAGCTTGTCCTCGGCCGCCGAACACACGACCACCGGCAGGTTCACGCCGCTCAGTGCGCCCGGGCGGGCAAGTTCGGCCGTCGCCTCCAAAGCGAAGTCCAGCCAGCCCCAGGTAGGCGCGCCGAGCGCCAAGTCCGGGCAGGCCTTGAGCTGGGCGTGCTGGCGCGCGAAGCGCCTGCGGTCGTGGGTGAGGGGATTGCCCTCGAAGGTGTCGTCGAAGGGTTTGCCGGGGTCGTTCTGGATATAGACGCCCCCCTGGCCGATCAGGGTATGGAAGCGCGCCCGCAGCCGCGCCGTGCTCGGCTTCGTCTTCCCGGTGCGCACCGCGAGCATGGGCGCCGAGAGCACGCAGCCGGCGAACCGCGGCGCCCGCCCCGTGGCCAGCGCCAGCAAGGTCAGGCAGCCGCCCATGGAATGGGCCAGCGCCAACCAGGGCTTGGGCATCCGGTCCTCGAACGCGGCCAGCAGGGCGTCGAAGTCGGCGAGAAAGTCGTCGTAGCCGTGCGCGTGGCCCTTTAGCCGGTCGGGAAGGTGGCGATCGGACAGGCCCTGCCCACGCCAGTCGTGCACCAGGACGACGAAGCCGCGCTCCAGCAGTTCGCCGACCACCTCGAAGTACTTCTCGATCACCTCGGTTCGGCCCGGGCTGAGGAGGACCGAGCCCCGGGCGGCTCCCGCCGGGGTGAACAGCGCCGCCCGCAGCCGCGCGCCCCCGGCCCCATTGAACCATTCGGCTTTTCCGCCGGGCGGAATCGGCGCGCTCTCGACGGCGATCAGCGGCGCATCGGTCATCTACGCCCCCTCAGGCGAGCTTGGCGAAAAGGGCCTGGATCTTGGGTTGCAGCGACAGGGCCAGACCCATGTCCGACAGGCGCAGGCGGCCGGTCATCATCGCGCGCATGGGATCGAGTTCGCCCTTGCCCATGGCCGTCAGATCCTTGCGGCTGATGGTGACGGTCAGGTCGGCGGGGCGGTTCTCGTTGACCACCTCGGTCCCGGCGACGTGCACGAAGCCCTCGCCCTTGAGGTTGAGCGTGATCGACTTGCCCAGGTCGTTGCCCGCGGCCACCGCCTGACGCACGCGATCAGTCAGTTCCTCTAATGTGGCCATGACTCCCCCTGATCGAAGGGCGGCACCTTGGCGTCTCCAACTGCGGAAGTAAACGGCGAGCCGCTAGCGGTGAGGAGGCCGGCGCGACCCAATTCTAGGCTGCGGGCGCGGCCCGGTTCGGCTTCATGAAGCGCAGGGTCATTCGGTCGCTTTCGCCGATGGCGTCGTACTTGCTGTGATCAAAGGACGGATCGTCGGGCTGGCCGCGCGGGGAGGAACGGCGCACCGGCGGCAGGGTCCAGACCCCGAACGGGTGGTCGCGGGTGTCTTTGGAATTGGCGTTGATCTCGCTGGTCTTGTCGAGGACGAAGCCCGCCTCCTGGGCGAGCTGAATCACATAGGCCTGCTGGACGTAGCCGGTGTCGGCCAGGGCGTCCTGCACGCCGCCCGGGTCGCCGCGATGCTCTTCCACCCCCAACACGCCGCCGGGCCTGAGCGCGGCATAGGCGTCGCGGAAGGCCTTGTCGGCGATTCCCGCGGCCATCCAGTTGTGCAGGTTGCGCAGGAACAGCACCACGTCGGCCGAGCCGGCCGGGGCGAGCGGGCCGCTGGTGGCGCCGAAGGCGGTGATCTCCACCTTGCCGTACAGGCGCGGTTGCGCTTCCACCTTGCGCCGGAAGGCCTCGACCACTTCGGCGGCCGCGGGATCGGCCGGATTGTTCGTCTCGAGATTGGCGGCGTAGAGCTTGCCGCCGGTGGCGGCCAGGAACGGCGCCAGGATGTCGGTGTACCAGCCGGCGCCGGGCCAGAGCTCGACGACGGTCGCGCCGGGCCGGACGCCCCAGAACTTCAGGCTTTCCACCGGATGGCGCCAGACGTCGCGCGCCTTGTCCTGCGGCGTGCGCCATTCCCCGGCGACCGCGGCCTCGAGGGTCGTGGGTCGGCCGGAGGCGGCCTTGGGCGCCTTGCCCGCCGGCTTGGGCCCGCAGGCCGTCAGCGCCGCCGCACCCGCCAGGACGCCGCGGCGGGACAGGAAGTACGAAGCGGACGCCATCACTCTCTGCATCTTGCACTCAAAAGCCGACCTCGGCCCCGACTACCCCGCCTCGCCGCGGCGGTCAAAGCGCGTCCTGCCGCCGCAGATGTCGAAGAGGCGACGGACATCCGAAAGCGCCGCAATCCGATTTCGTCCAGGGGCGCCCTCGCGGCTTCCGGGCGCGCTGACAACCCGTCGCGGGCCTCTTGAAACCCCTCCGACCGCCACCACCTTGGTTTGTGAAGGCGCTGGATGTCCGGGCTTTCCGAACCCGGCGCGAGGCCGATTTTCGGCTCGCGCACCGTTCGACACAACGCAACCTTGCTTAAGCCAAGAGGGATGTGACTGACATGCGTACGATCGACTTCTCGCCCCTTTATCGCTCTGTCGTCGGCTTTGACCGTCTGGCCGGGCTTCTTGAGTCCGCCGCCGCAGATGCGGCCTCGGGCTACCCCCCATACAACATCGAACGCACCGCGGAAAACGCGTACCGCGTCGAGATCGCGGTCGCCGGTTTCCGGCCCGAAGAACTGAACATCGAGGTCAAGGAGAACCTCCTGACCGTGCAGGGCCGCAAGACGGCCAACGACGAGCAGCGCCGCTACCTGCATCGCGGCCTCGCCGAGCGCAATTTCGAGCGCCGGTTCCAGCTGGCCGACTATGTGGTGGTGACCGAAGCCGCCCTCGCCGACGGCCTGCTTTCGATTTCGCTCAAGCGCGAGCTTCCGGAATCCCTCAAGCCCCGTCGCGTCGAGATCAGCACGGCCAAGCCGGCGACCCTCATCGAAGGCGAAGCGGCCGCCTGACCCCCCTCTAGGGCAGGCTGCTTCCCGGGCGGCGCGGAGACGCGCCGCCCCACCATCTTGTTGTTAGGATTGAGCGCGGCACGGTGACGAGCCGCGCTTTTTTCTTGATCAGTCCTCGTCGAAGCCGATGGCCAGCGACGGATCGGTGTCGCGGAAGCTGGCCCCCTTGATCTTGGCGCCGGTGAAGTCGCAGCCGCGCAGGTCCGCGCCATCCAGCACAGCCCCCGAAAGGTCCGCCCCGGCCGCCGTGGCGTAGCGCAGGCGCGCCGACTGCAGGCTGCCCGGCGACACGCGATCGGCGCTGAGCGGCAGGGGGCCGAAGATCACGCCGCGCAGATCGGCCTTGGTCAGGTTGGCGCCGGCCAGACGCGCGCCCCGCAGGTCGGCTCCAGTGAGGACCGCCCCGCGAAGATCGGCGCCCTCCAGATTGGCGCCCTGGAGATGCGCGCCGGATAGATCCATGCCGACCAGTCGGGCGCCGCGGGCGCTCATGGCTGAGAGGCGGAACCCGCGCAGCCGCTGGTCCAGAGGCCTGAGATCCTCCCCGTCCAGCTTGGCCGGCTGTCCTGTCTGGCCACGGCACCAGGCCTGATTGGCCTGGGCCATCTGATAGAGGGTCTCGGCGCGCGCGACGGCGCCAGCCGAGGGTTCGGCGAGCGCGCCGGTCAAGTTCGCTCCGTTGGTCCGCGCAGCGCCGAGGTCGACGTTGGTGAGCACCGCATCGGTCAGGTTGGCGTTCTCGAGATTGGCGCCCGCCACGTCGGCTCCGTCGAGGATGGCGCCCTCGAGGCAGGCCTCCTTCATGTTGGCCCGCGTCAGTTTGGCGCCGCGCAGCGAACAGTCGGTCATATCGACGGCGAACAACGACGCCTCATGGAACTGGGAGCCGTCGAGATTCGCACCGGCGAAGTTGGCGTGGTCCAGCTGGCCCGGCCTGGCATGGTGAACCAGCGCGCTGAGCCCCCGGCTCGGGTGCGGCACGGCCACCTGGCCGACACGGAAGTCCGCTTGGGTGAGATCGGCCTCGGCCAGATTGGCGCCCCGCAGGCAGCAGCCGCGCATGTCGGCGCGCACCAGGCTGGCCCGGCGCAGGTCGGCCTTGCGCAGATCGCAGCCGAACAGGCTCGCCCGGTCGAGCTTCGCACGGATCAGCCGGGCGCCGTCGAAGATCGAGGCCGAGAGATCAGCGTCCGAGAGATCGCGGCCGGACAGGTCGACGCCGCTGAAGTCGATGAACCGCAGACTGGCGCGTCGGCCGCCAGGCTTGCCGCCGAGATATCGCTCGTGGGCGGTCACAAACATCTCGATCTCGCCCGGGGAGAGGCGGCGACGACCGGTGAGGGCGACTGCAACGGACACGGCTCGAATGGCTCCTAGCAAAAGGGTTCGGTGCGATCTTATGTCGCAAGCGCGACCGAACCGTTAAGAACGACGTTATATTAGCCCGTCGAGTCCCCGCGCGCCGCCGCGCTTGGCGCCGGTGAGGTCGACCTGGCGCAGCGTGGCGCCGGTGAAATTGGCCCGGGACAGGTCGGCGTCGACCATCAGAGCCCGGTGAAGGTCTGCCCTGGTCAGGTCCGCGCCCTTGATGTTGGCGCCGGTCATGTTGCACGGCATGACGCGATCGGCCCCCAGCAACAGAGGGCCCATCTGCGCGTCGCGCAGGTCGGCTCCGGCCAGCTTCGCGCCCACCAGCCGCGCGCCGCGCAGGTCAGCACGCCGCAGGTTGCAGGCCCTGAGATCGGCGTTCTCCAGGTGCGCGCCCTGCAGCTGAACGCCTTCCATATCGAGGCCGTAGAAGACCGCGCCCTTGGCCGAAAGCGCCGTCAGGTCGAAGCCCCGGACGGACTCCAGCGCCCGAAGGTCGGCGTTGTCGAAGACGGAAGGCTTGCCCTCGGCGCCCCCCGTCTCGCACCAGCGGGCATGGTCGCGGATCATGATCTTGTACGGAAGATCCTCCACCGATTTGCCGACGGGTTTGTCGGTGAGCACGCCTTCCATGTTGGCGTCGGTGACGTTCCAGGAATAGGTCTTGGCGCCCACCAGGATGGCGTCCGTCAGGTCGGCGCCGGCGAGGTCCGCGCCGGAGAGATCCGCGCCGGCGAGATTGGCCCCGGCCATGGTGGCCTGTTTCAGGTTGGCCCGGATCAGCTTGGCGTCCTTGAGCACCGCGTCGGTGAAGTCGGCCTTCATGGCCATGACGCCCGACAGGCGCGAGCGCTCCAGGTTGGCGCCCGCCAGGACCGCGCCCTCGATCTGTCCGGCCCGGTTGAGGTGCTCGAGGATGCGGAGGCCCTTCTGCCGGTCGGCCGCGGCGATCGCGCCCTCGCGAAGGTCCGCCTCGAACATGTCGGCGCCGGTCAGGTTGGCCCCGCGCAGGCAGACCCCTCGCAGATCCGCCCGGCGCATGGAGGCCTCGGTCAGGTCGGCGTTCTGCAGGTCGGCGCCGAAGAGATTGGCGTGATCGAAACGCACGCCGTTCATCCGGCAACCGGCGAAAATCGTACCCGTGCAGTCGGAGTCACAGAGATTCCGGCCGCGAAGATCGAGGTTCGACAGATCCTTCCACGCCAGCACCGCGCGCGCGCCGCCAGGCTTGGATGACCAGAGGCGATCATGCTTGGCGCAGATCGCGTCCAGCTCCGCCTGGTTCAGACGTTCGGCCTTCGGCGTCGGAACAGGGTTAGAGGGCATGTGCCAGCAGACTACGGAAAGAGGTTCGTGGTATACCTAACGCATTCAGATTAACGACGTACTTCCGATACTTAACGAGGGGTTGAGCCGCCCCTCGGCGGCACGTATTCATCGTAAAGAGACGCCGCCTCCTCCCGCAGGATCCCCGTCTCCACCGCCATTCCGGCGGCGAGCAGCCGCTCCGTTCCGCGCCCGGCCGCGAATGGCGACGCGTCCTCGCAGGCGATCACCACCCGGCTCACCCCGGCCAGCACCAACAGCTCCGAACATGACGCCGCCCCGGACGAGCGCGCACCGCAGGGTTCGAGGGTGACGTAGGCGACTGCGCCCCGGGCCTGTTCGGCCGCCTGCTGCAGCGCCTGCTCCTCGGCATGGGGCCGCCCGCCGGGCGCGGTGGCGGCCGCGCCCACGATCGCGCCGGCTCGAACGATCACGCAGCCCACCGAGGGGTTGTCCCCCGTCAGACCCAGATTCCGCCGCGCGAGCGCGATGGCCCGGCGCATCGGTTCGGGGTCGATCCCGCTCACGTCTGCGGAATCGGTTGGGCGCGGCTCTCGTCGAGATAGCGAGCCGAGACCGGCTTCAGGTCGTTGGACAATTCGATGAGCAGCGGATTGCCGGTGGGGATCTCGACGCCGACGATCTGCTCGTCGGCGACGTTGAACAGCAGCTTGACGATCGCCCGCAGAGAATTGCCGTGCGCCGCCACCAACACGGTCTCGCCCGCCTTGAGGTGCGGGGCGATCTCGCCGTCCCAGTATGGCCGCACCCGATCGAGGGTGGTCTTCAGGCTTTCTGTGTCCGGCAGGACCGCGCCGGCGTAGCGGCGGTCCTTGGAGAAGTCGAACTCGCCGCCGGGCGGCAGCGGCGGCGGCGGGACATCGTAGGACCTGCGCCAGATCTTCACCTGCTCGGCGCCGTGCTTGGCCGCGGTGTCGGTCTTGTTGAGCCCGGTGAGCCCCCCGTAGTGGCGTTCGTTCAGCCGCCAGTCGTTGGTCACCGGCACGAAGGTCTGGCCCGCGGCTGTGAGCGCCAGCCACAGGGTGCGGATGGCGCGCGTCAGGACCGAGGTGTAGGCGTGGTCGATCTGCACGCCTGCCGCCTTGATCAGTTCGCCGCCCTTGATCGCCTGGGCCTCGCCCTCCGGCGTCAGGTCCACGTCCACCCAGCCGGTGAAGCGGTCGTCCAGGTTCCAGCGGCTCTGGCCATGGCGCAGAAGGATCAGGGTCGGCACACGTCGTCTCCTTTGGAGGGTCCGGCCAGCGGGCTAGGGCCGGGCGTCGTCATCGTCAAGCCCGACGCGCGCTCGGAAGGATTGGCCGCCTCGCCCGCCAGCAGCTATATGCACGGCATGCTCGACCGCTTCTTCCTGCCCGCCCTGGCGGCCCTGGCGCTCGCAGCCGTGGCCCTGGCCATGGTCTGGCCCCAGGGCATGGGCGACCGCTCGCCAGGCCCCTTCGGCCGCACCCCGATCCAACGGACGCCCGAAATGCAGGCGATCATGAAGCGCGAGACCGAGTCCTCCGAAAAGCGCCTGAGGCAGGCCCGCGAAGCGGTCGCCGACCTGCAGAGCCAAGCCGTCTCGCCTGCCCGATGAGCGATTTCGACGCCATCGCCGTAGGCCGGCGCGTTCTGGCCGCCGAGGCGGACGCCCTCAAGCTGCAGGCTTCCACGCTGGACCAGGCCTTCGCCGATGCGGTCGACATTCTCTACGCCGCCAAGGGCCGGATCATCTGCACCGGCATCGGCAAGTCGGGCCACGTGGCAAGAAAGATCGCCGCGACCTTCGCCTCCACAGGCGCGCCGGCCTTCTTCGTTCATGCCAACGAGGCCAGCCACGGCGACCTGGGCATGATCGCCGACGGCGACGTGGTGCTGTGCCTGTCGAAGTCAGGCCAGAACCAGGAACTGGCCGATGTGATCGCTTATTCCCGACGGTTCCATATTCCGTTGATCGCGCTGACCGCGGCGCCCGACAGCCCGCTGAGCCGGGCCGCCGACGTCGTACTGCAACTGGCCGACGCCGCCGAAGTCACCTCCGAGGTCAAGGCGCCCACCACCTCGACGACCCTGCAGATCGCGCTCGGCGATGCCCTCGCCGTGGCCCTGCTTGAACGACGGGGCTTCACCGCCAAGGACTTCAAGACCTTCCACCCCGGCGGCAAGCTGGGCGCCATGCTGCGCACCGCGCGCGACCTGATGCATGCGGCCGCAGAGGAGTTGCCGCTGGTCCGCCGCGATACGCCCATGCCCGAGACCCTGCTGGTGATGACCGAGAAGCGCTTCGGCATCGTCGGCGTGCTCGACGACGACGGGCGGCTGGTCGGGGCCGTCACTGACGGGGACCTGCGCCGCCATCTCGACCGCCTGATGGAGCGCACCGCCGGCGAGGTGATGACGCCGGGCCCCAAGAAGACGGTGCCGCCCGGGATGCTGGCCTCGGAGGCGCTCGCCCAGATGAGCGATCCTGCGCCCCCCGTCACCGTCCTGTTCGTCGTCGAAGACGGACGGCCGATCGGCATACTTCACGTGCACGACCTGCTCCGCGCCGGGGTGATGTGACCGGCGCACGTGAAGATTGCCCCACGGGCGCAGGTTTTCTTGCCGCCAAGGCTCTGGTCCGAATAAGACACCCAGGCAGGACCTGCCCGAAGCCCTGATGCTTCCCCAGCCTCCCGTACGCCTCAGACTAGGAACGGATTGATGCAAGTTGCGATGATCGGGACGGGCTATGTGGGCCTGGTGTCTGGGGCTTGCTTTGCGGACTTCGGGCACACGGTGACGTGCATCGACAAGGACGCGGGCAAGATCGCGCGTCTGCGCGAGGGCGGCATTCCGATCTATGA
>Ga0153916_10000766_pt1 | contig 22149 bp, 17 predicted proteins | sample Opewatmetagenome_FD_109642 | JGI IMG/M metagenome (GOLD analysis project Ga0153916, IMG submission 109642) | Freshwater wetland microbial communities from Ohio, USA - Open water 3 Core 3 Depth 4 metaG | ecosystem: Environmental > Aquatic > Freshwater > Wetlands | place: USA: Ohio, Lake Erie...
CTCTGCTCCTGACTTCTGTTCCAGCTCGCGTTGCAGTTGAGCCAAACCCCTGAGACCATTCTCAATCAGCCACAGTATGGCTTGAGCTTTATACACAAGAGACTCCCGACCTTTGATTTGGTCATTGTGAGCCAAGGCAACTAGCATTGACCTTACGTTCTTGGTGTCTGGCCGATTGCCTGACTTGGGAGGCGCCTTCGTTAGGGTCTTCTCAACTTCCAGCCTCAGCCAATCAAACATGCCGTCTAGATTCCGTACGACCTCGGCAAAGAATTCTCCTCCGTACGACAACATTGCATCTCGACTAGAGGTACCGGAGAGCTGTTCTACGTTGAGGCTCACAGTGCTTCCGGCTTTGAAAATCGTGTGCTCATGTTCCACGTCTTTGCCCCCATCGGCCAATATCGAAAGCAGGTCCATGGCGCAGCAATTGCAGACAACCGAGGGCATGACTGCACTCTCAATCATAGCGAATAGACGCTTCACGTGGTCCATGTCATTCATGCGTCTCATGTTGATTCTGCCGTCCTGTAGCAACGTGACACTAGTCTCTCCCGTATCCGCGCGTGCGTAGCCCAAGTCCCTACTGCACTTCAGAATCTCGAATTGGGAAGAGAGACATTCGAGCATATCACAAAGAACTGTTGGGTCGAAGACCATGAATCGAGCGAGTTCTCCTTCCTTCACGCCATTGTAGACTCTGAGCTCGGCCATCACCCGGTCAACTCTATCCTTACAGGGCGACGTTAGCAGCACGCCACCTTTGGGCATCTCCGGTGCGGGCTTCGGAAATCCTTGCGCACCCCGACTGAGAAGCGACTCAAGTTCTGCGCTCTGGCGCGAAAACTCGGGAACTGAAAGCACGGGACATAGATCAGATTTGCAGTCACCAACAAGGGCGGCGCGCGCAAAGCAAGCGCATCTGACATACCCACAGAGACCGCAGTCTATCTTGGGGGTCTTTTCCCATGCACGTGTCCAAACACTGCTCATTCAACAGAGCCTCGCGCGCTGACATGATAGATAAATGGCAGTTTAAAGCTGCTCTCCCAAGTTACTGCGTCAGGCTTATTAGCTCGCGCCTGCCGAACGCATTAGAGTGTCAGGACATGGAGCGAATCAGGAAAGCCCTGAAGTGGAACCAGCATTCGGAGCTTGTCAAGACCCTTTTCCTGATGCTAATTGTCGCAGGTGCAACCTTCGGGGGCTACGGGTTGTTCATGCTTGCCATGGGAACAACAAGCCCTCTGGTCGTTGTTACTAGCCAGTCGATGGAGCCCACATTGCATGTGGGTGATCTTGCAGTCGTGCAGAGAAGGGCACCCGATCAGATACACCTCGGCGATATCGTTGTCTATCAAGACACGACGTACATGCCTGGCACTGCAATCATTCACCGAGTGATGTCCATCGAAGTCGTAAATGGCACCTATTACTACACAACGCAGGGGGATCACAACGGGTCTCCAGATCCGGGTACTCGGACATACAGTGAAATCGTAGGCGTCGTCGTGCTCATTATTCCCCAGCTAGGCAATGTGAGTCTGTTCTTGAGAACGCCGACTGGACTACTCCTCGTCGCCGCAATATTCATCGCCATTCTCTTCTTGCCTGAGGTTGCCTGCGGGAAGAAGGGCAAACCCGAAGCCGCAGCTCAAGCGGTCAAACCGGGTGAGGCCTAGTCGTATATGAAACAGAGGTACTCCGGGGTGGCTGCGTACAGCTGGCCTTTCATCGGAATACCTGAGACAGGCATTTCGCGAAGATGTCTTGCTGTTCTTGGCCGAGCTTGTGAGCATTAGTGTCTTCTACTAGCTTCATTGCTGATTGAGCATCCAGTCTTAGCGTCAGTAGCTTGGCGCCCATCTCGGCAATTGCTAGCTCGAACTTCGCACCCTTAGTCTCCTGTGGAATCGAAATAAGCGCGACGTCTGCCTCTCCAGCCTCAAGCACATCCTTGAGGCGCTTGACTGAGTAGAAGGCTGCAACACCTCCGCTTCTATCCCAGTCTTTCACATTCGGGACATCAATGCATAGGCGCTGTTCTTGCCCATCCTTTCGCAGCGCAATGACCACAGTGGCTTGCTTCTCCGAGCCGGCCTTCATCACATGCAATCTCACACTCACGCCCTTATCATTACCTGCAATGGTGAGGGCTTCAACTACGGCCCCAACCACAACGGCCGAAGTCAGCTTTACTACGCGATCTGCCTGCGGCTCACTCTCCCTCTCTCTTGCAGATAGCGTTGTATCAAGTATCGACATCAAGTTCCTAATTGCCTCACGAGGAATGCCACGCGAAGATATGAACGCCTCGTCCACATCGGCCTGAGAGAAGGGGAACAGCGGGTCGGGTGGAGCGTCCATATTCTGCTCCTTCCAATACTCACTCATCGTCGCGATTATGTAATGGGTGAAGTCTTCTTTGGTGAAGTGCCTAAGCTGAACTGGTCTCTCCATTCTTGACCTTGTTGGCTCATCAGCAAGATTGTAGACACGTTCCCATATATCGCTCAAGCATGAAGCTACAATGACCACGTTCTTGAACTCGTTATAGATTCGCTTCAGTACCTCAAGGAAGTGCCGCTCTCCCAAATCCCCGTGTGTATTGTAAGGAGCCTCCATCTCATCGACGAACAGCACTATTGGACGCTCGGAGCCTTCAGCCAAGAGCTTCAGTGTCGCAAGAGTCACGTCGTCATCCTCGAGAACCGTACGTATCCCGAGCTTCGCGATTTCCTCCTCGCTCAGTGCGTCACCGAATAGCCACCGGCGAGCAAGCCCGCGGTTCTGAACATCAAGGCGATAGCGAAGGAGAACCCTTACGACATCCGATGATATGCCGGGATACTCACCCAACAATCGGTCCAGTGCATATTTGAAATCGTAAACCTCATGTGTGGCACCTTTGACTCCGCCGAATTTTGCTATCAGCATCTCTACGGCTTGGTCGAATAGCGACTCACCTGCCTCATCCACTATGCAAGCATGAAGATGAAGAGGGATTCGAACAGGCGCGGGAGGTGAAGGAATATAGACCGAGAGGTACTTGCCACTAGCGAAGTAAGTTGATTCTCGATCCTTTATCACCCAGAACAGGTGAGTCTTCCCCATACCTGCTCCAGCCAAGATCGGCTGGAACCTAGGCATCTTGTCAATCATAGTGAAACGAATGGCTCGCATGATTGCTCTGTCTGCTGCTTCATGAGGAGCCGGGATGTCAATCGAATCTCGTGTATCGCCTCGACAGACATACCGTTTCATAGGGGGGTCTTCTCTCAAGATATCGAGGTACGTTTCCGTCTCGAAAGGGCATTCCAACTTGACAGGGTTTTCCTGTAACAATGCTGAGAGCCTCCACAACTGTGCACATAGGAGCACACCAAATGGATTATGAAATTAGTATAACCCACGGGATACGTATCTTGCGGGTTGACCATTGGTGAACTGAGGCCTCAACCGAGCGCAACGTCTAGAATCATCATGACAAGAAACCCAGCAAGAAAGCCAGAGGTCGCCGGCCCCTCATGACCGCTCACCCGTGATTCTGGAATCACTTCCTCAACGACAACAAAGATCATCGCACCTGCGGCAAATGCAAGGGCAAAAGGCAGGATTGGAGTAGCGATAATCACGGCTGCCGCACCGGCCACCGCCGCGATAGGTTCCACCACAGCAGAGAGCTGACCGAATGAGAAACTCCGCAGTCGAGACATCCCTTCGCGTCGCAATGGCATAGAAATGGCCAAGCCTTCGGGGAAGTTCTGAATGCCTATGCCGAGAGCGAGAGCAATCGCTCCAGCAAGAGCTGCGGCTTGGACTCCTATTGCGGCCGCTCCAAATGCGACACCAATGGCCAACCCCTCGGGGATGTTGTGGATGGTGATAGCAATCACGAGAAGTGTTGTCTTTCCAAGAGATGTCTTCGGCCCCTCTGCGGTCTCTAAAGGAAAGCCGATGTGAAGATGTGGTAATACGTGGTCAAGTACCCAAAGGCAGGTCCACCCCAAGAAGAACCCGATTGAGGCAGCTAGCCAAGGTGCGATGCCTACCTGCTCCGCTAGTCCGATTGCAGGGATCAGGAGCGACCAAAAACTGGCTGCAATCATCACACCTGCTGCCATTCCCATCATGCCATCGAGCATGCTCTGATTGCTCTTTCGTGTGAAAAACACTGCTGATGCACCCAGTGCTGTGACGCTCCAAGTGAAACATCCAGCTAGCAACGCTTGGACGATGGGTGACTGCTCAAGAAACAAGTCGAACACCATAGTATCCATCAGCTTCAGCTTTGACAGAACGGCATACAGTTAGACAACCCGGCTTTCGTTTCTTCTGTATATTCCTTCCTGAATGCATCAATACTCCAGTTCTGCACAGCATGGAGACATATGGTCAGGAACAGGGCATGACTCTGTTCCGCCATCGCAGGCTCAGTCCCGCTCCGAATCTGTGTGCTTCAGGCTGTACAAAGATACGACAGGATGCATACCAGTACTATTATGTAATCGAGCATCAGCTTGAATCGCGCATTCGAAGCTAGGGTGGACTCAGATGAAGCTCACTGCGGACATTCTCGAGCAAACCATTGATACCCTACACATTGGCATTGTGCTCGTTGACAATGACGACAAGATCGTACTCTTTAATCGCGTTGCGGGTGAGATGTTGAAACAGGATCCTACAAGCAGAGTAGGGACATCAATCTACAGATGCCATGGTGAAGTCTCCGAACCCGTGGTAAAGAAGATGCTCACTGATATCCGCTCAGGCACGCTGAAGTACTATGAAGGCTGGGTTGACTACCTTGGGAGGATGCTCTTCGAACACATCTACCCAATCCGCGATGAGAAGGGAAAGTGCATTCTCGTCCTAGAGGAACTTCATGATGCCGCTGAGAAAGCAGAACACCTCAAGTCCAGGAGTGAGTGGAAAGACATTCATGTTTCGGGCGTGGGTGCGAAGTCACCTCGTAGTCCCAAACCCTGAGACTAAGCACACGTACGTCGCGCAACGGCAATAGGCACGAGCGAAGGCTTGAAATACCGAACAAAACCAGCCGCCAACAGTCCAAATATACCAAGCGTCACAAGAGACACCGAAGGACAGGGGTGACTTGAATGGGTCGAGACCCGACTGGTTGGATGAAGCTAGAATACGATAAACTCGTGCAAGATCATTTGGATTGGAAAATCAGAGAGCTGCAAGGACCTTCTGCGCCAAAAGCGAAAGTTGATGGTGTCGAGGTCATAATGCTCTGCAGCAACAACTACCTCAACCTGAGCAACCACCCGAAGCTCAAGGAGGCGGCCATCAAGGCGATTCAGACCCACGGTGTCGGGTCAGGTTCCGTCAGAGCGATTGCCGGGACGATGGACCTTCATTTGGAGCTTGAGAGGCGCCTAGCCAAGTTTAAGGGGGCGGAGGCATCCCTGACCTATAGTGCCGGGTTCACTGCTAACGAGGGTCTCATTCCCACGCTGGTCGATGAAGGAGACGTAATCGTCTCTGACGAATTGAACCACGGAAGCATAATCGATGGAGTCAGGCTCACGAAGGCCAAGCGCTTTGTCTACAAGCACCGTGACGTTCCCGACCTCGAGCGCGTTCTGATTGACGTTGAAAAGGAGAATCCAAGGAGGATACTGATAATCACTGATGGTGTGTTCAGTATGGATGGTGATATTGCTCCCTTGGACAAGATTGTGAAAGCCGGTAAGGATCATGGAGCGATGATTTACGTTGATGATGCTCACGGTGAAGCTGTCCTCGGAAAGGGTGGACGGGGAATAGTCTCTCACTTCAGTCTCACTCACAAGGATGTCCACTTTGAGATGGGCACATTTAGCAAGGCATTCGGTGTAATGGGCGGCCACGTATCTGGTAGCAGGGACATGGTGAACTATGCTCTGAACAAGAGCCGGTCTTGGCTTCTGAGTGCTTCACACCCGCCAGCCACGGCTGCGTCATGCATAGCTGCGATAGATGTGCTTGAGACCGAAGAGAAGTGGGTAAAGACACTCTGGGAGAATCGTGAATACTTTGTCAAGCGTCTTACGAAGATGGGCTACAACATCGGTAACAGCCAGACCCCCATTGTTCCTGCGATGGTAGGCGATAGCGCGAAGGCAGTTGATCTGAGTGCCGGTCTCTACAAGGAAGGCATCCTAGCACTTCCTATCGTGTTCCCAATGGTGGCCCGTGACAAGGCCAGAATTCGGAACATGATGAACTCTGGTCTGACCAAGGCCCAGCTCGACCAAGCACTCGCAGCGTACGAGAAGGTCGGGAAGCAGCTTCATATCATCTAGGCGACTGAATTCCAGAGGCTGGACTATAGACCCATGCCTCTGGAGTCACTTTCATTTTTCTGTGCAACTGATTTCTTTCGGGCAGTCCGTCCGATCATTGCAGGCCTATCCAAAGCAAGCTCCAAAACTGCTGAGGCCAATCCTTATTCTCCCTCGCGCCAATGTATCGATATGTCGAAACAATCCGAGACGCAGAAGGACCTCACGTTTGAATCCGTGTTCCTTCAGGCCGCAAAGACAGGCGTAAACCTGAGACTGTATGGGAACCAGATGTGCATCATCGCAGAAGGGCAAGTTGCATTTGCAGGAAAGGGAATCGTAGGTCTACGACACCGCAAGGACAAGGACCCAGATGAGTTTGTCAAGATAGACAGCATTGTCAAAGTCCAGGAACTACCAGAGTCGCGCTACTGATCCGATAATCCGTTACTCGTGGCCCCTTCAGGAATGCATCGTAGTTCACTTGCTGCAAGTCTGCCAATCTCACGAATCTGAGGCCCTAACGAATCGAAAGCTGTGTATTGCGGGCAAGGGGATGAAGCTATCATCCTGAATTCTCGGCCAAGACGGTTTTTATCATCGAAGCGGCTGTCCTTCCAAGCGCGGCAATCACGAGCTGAGTTAGAAACGCGAGGATAAAGCCTCCAAGTGAGACTACAAAGGCGAAGAAGCTAAGGGATGTCATCGCAAGGGAGGCGAAATAGTACTTGTAGACAAGCCAGTAGCCATACATACCCATAATCAACAGGAGCCCCACAGCAAGTGTGTAAATCATTATGACCATCTTGACTCGGCGCTTGCCTAGGTCTACCGATCCAGTCCCTTCTCCTATAACCAAACGACCCAGACGACGGTTTACCCTAACAAAGAAACTGATTGCCAAGAGAAAGATTAGGAGCGTAATCACTGACCCCAACAGCAGGAGGAATACAGCGACATCGAGCTCGAGTATTTCGATCAAACCTGAATGACTAATGATGTAGGCGGCAATGGAACCTAGCATTGCGATTGCAGTCACAGTCTCGACAACAAGAGTGATAGTCGCAGTTCCTTTGAACAGAGACCCGACATCAATTGGCTCGGCCATGCGCCTTGGTTCTTCACTCCGGATGCTATCGGTCATCGCTCCTCTCACCGCTTGTCTGTTTGAGCGCCTAGTTCTGCAGTAATGGGACCTCGAATCCTCAAAAAGCCTTGTCGGTGACAGATACCTCCGGGCAAGCAGTTGCCGCGTACGAGCATTGAGCGCCAACTTCCATATCCGAGGGCGCCACCAAAACTGTCTAAAACGAAGGAAATCCTGACGCAAGCAGAGTTTGGAGCAAATGACGCGGAAGATTCGTTGTCGGGCAGTCATCTTCGACTTTGACGGCACGCTGGCTGACAGCATGCCTTTCCTAGAACGGATTGGTGTTCAAGTAATGATGGAGCACTATCCAGTGTCCTTCCAAGAGGCCACCGAGCGATATCGAACCACAACGGGACTGCCTTATGAACAACAGATCAAGCTGAACTTCCCAAACGATGAGCACAACGAAGCCGCGATATCCGAGTTCGAGAAGCTAAAAATCGATCGCATATTCGATCAAGAGCTATTTCCTGACACGGAGACGACCCTCAAGACAATCAAGGGCATGGGCATCGACGTATTTGTGTCATCTTCAACATTCCAGTCGACAATTGAGGAATACTTCAAGAAGAAAGGCCTTGCTGGCATCTTCGTTGAGATACTCGGGTACAGGCCGGGATTCGAGAAGGGCGCGCACCACTTCAACCATGTAAAATCAAAGTATGGCGTATCTCTCGACGAGGTTGTCTTTGTTGGAGATTCTCTGAAGGATTATGAGAGGTCCCGAGGTTACTGTAGTTTCATAGCCATGGAGCGCATGTGGACCCGACAGGACTTCAGGGAAGCTGGTCACACTGGACCGGTCGTCAAGCAGCTTTCACGGATTCCACCTCTTCTCAAGGGTCCAAATCGTGCCTAATTGAACGAACTCCGTCGTTTGACAGCCTTCGTGTGGCCATGCGTCAAGTCCATATGTGCTTGGATGGCCGTCGTTTCGACCTTACTAAGCTGGAGCGTGCCAAGAATGCCATCAATCAGCATAGCGTATGAGACGAAAGACGGGCAAAACAACCAGGTCGTCTTCGAAACCGACAGAACCGCCCTCCACGTCAATGGAATAGGCGTCGCTTCAATAGACCTAGCCCCGTTGTCCTCATGCCCAAGAATCCACACAGTGGATTTGGCGTCGAATGCACTGAGTAAAATCGACTTGGCGCCCTTATCTTCCTGCAGGAAGCTAGAGCGCCTTTTTCTCGGGGGGAACAGATTGCAGACAATCAATCTCAGTCCCCTTTCCGCCTGTCCAAAGCTTGAGGTTCTGGAGTTGTCGGACAATGGACTCCACTCTCTTGACTTGACTCCTCTTGGCCAGTGCACGTCTTTGGACACGGTCGATGTATCCAGAAACATCATTCAAGCTGTAGACCTTTCGCCACTAGGAAAGTGTGTTGGCCTCAAGTCGATTCAGCTCTCGGACAACCAGCTGAAAGCAATAGACCTCAAGCCACTCTCTGCTTGCCCGCTCTTGGAAGACCTCGATCTAGGCAATAACCAGCTCCAAGAGCTCGACCTGTCGCCTCTGTCCTACTGCAAAGCCCTCCGTACACTGGATCTGAGAAGAAACAAATTGCATAGCCTAGACCTTGCGCCTCTCCGCGTCTGCGCGAGACTGGCAAGACTCGACTTTAGTGACAACAACCTGCAGGACTTGGACCTCTCACAGCTTTCCGGATTGACGGAACTCAAGATAGTAGGTCATCGTAGAAAACGGGCCTAGTATCCCTTTAGGAGCGATTCCCGAATCTTCAAACCCTGCGTTACGTGACAATGAGGCAGTGGGATTCCAGAGTTGAGCGGTCATTCTAGGCAGGTGGGTTTCGCGATTCAAGTTTCGCCTCAACAAGCACTGGACTCGCAGTGACACTGTTCATCTTTTCAAGGGCCTTTCTAATCCGAGGGACAAGTTTCTCAGGCACTGAGATCTTATTCTCTTCCGGCAGTGTCTCAAGAACGTGCACAATCTTCTCCAAGCTATTCTTCTTCATCTGCTGACATCGCGCTGCGTTGTAAGCAGGGATGATTGTCTTGTCGGGGTGCGCGGCTTGCAGTTGCTCGACTAGACCGATTTCTGTGGCAAGAATGAACTCCTTGGCCGGTGATTCTGCAACGGTCTTCACCATCATTCCTGTCGAACCGACCATGTCAGCTGCCTCTTGAACCTCCAGCGGACATTCGGGATGTGCAATAACGATGGCGTTGGGATGCTCTTCTCGTAACAACTCAATCTGAGCAACGTCAAACTGCTGGTGAACATAGCAGTGTCCCTTGGGTTCGATGTCAATCACTCTTACGTCTGTGTTCTTGCGAATATGGTCAGCCAAGTTCTTGTCAGGTCCAAATAGGACCGTGTCTACACCCAAGTTCTGGATAACCTCCACCGCATTTCCAGATGTGCAAATCACGTCACACTCCGCCTTGGTCTCTGCATCTGTGTTCACGTAGACAACCACCGGGGCACCGGGGTACTTCCTTCTTATCGCACGAATCTTCTTGGGCGTCAAATGCGAGGCAAGAGGACAGCGCGTATCGGGCGCAGGAAGATAGACAGGGACGCCCTTCGATAGGACTGCGGCCATCTCAGCCATGAATCGTACTCCGGCAAAGACGATCATATCGTGCCCTGTGTCGGAGGCGCACTTCTTCGCTAGCTGAAGAGAGTCACCCACAAAGTCAGCTACCTGCTGAATCTCCAGCGGTTGGTAGTTGTGAGCTACGATGAGTGCGTTTCGCCTCTTTTTGAGTTCGATAACTTTGGTTTGGAGTTCCTCTATACGGGCATCCACTGTAGTTCACCATTGTTTACTTGACAAATCAACTATTAATAGAAGCTCATTGGGCAAAGATTGTTATCTGTCGCAACTGACGGCAATGATTGCCTATTCTCCCGAACGGCATTGCTCTGAACACCAACACTGTTTAAGAACAAATCGCGAGAATCGATGATTCTGCCATCTGAGAAAGGAGGTTTTCTGGACGAGAATCGGTGTGGTTTCCGGCACTGAATCGAGCATCATCGATGATGCAAGGGAAGTTGTTTCGATGCTAAAGCAGGCAGGCGCTGACCTCAGCACGGATCTAGCACTGGCAAGCTTACTAGGACTTCCCGGCAAGCCTCTGAAGCGGATGGATGTCGATGTTCTTGCAGTCATTGGCTCTGACAAACTGCTCCTGAGCATACTCCTCAAAATGGGTGAAGCAGACATCCCCATCCTGCCAGTCTCTTCGAAGGGTCAGCCGGATTTTCTCTTTGACGTAACTGCGTCAGGGTTCGAGACCATCGTCGGTGATATCCTTGACAGAAAGTGGACCGTAGACCATAGGCTGAGACTGGTCGCCGATATATCGGGTCAAGAGTCCCCGCCCGTTCTGAACGACATTGCTGTCTTCGCCAAGAGAAGTGCCACGCTAATCAGGTACTCCCTGCTACTCAACAACGAGGAATTCATCAAGGATGGAAGCGATGGTCTGATTGTAGCGACTCCCACGGGCAGCACTGCTTACTCAATGAGCGGAGGCGGACCTGTTATCCTAAGCCCCGCCAGGGTCATTTCGATTGTCCCAGTAAACAGTGTCAATCCAGCCCAGAGACCGACGATTGTCTCTGAGGAGACTCAGATTGTGATAAAGGACTTGACAAGCACAGTTGGAATCGAGGCGATTCTCGACGGACAGATTCGCAAGAGCGTGGATGATCAACCGGTTACCGTCCGCAAATCTGATAGTGATGCCGTGTTTGTGAAGTTTGCAGAAGAGCGAATAGCTGCTCTCAGAGGGAAGATCTTCGAGAAGGCCGAGTCTTTTGAGACCGTAGCTCAAGGGCTCCCCCCGAGCGCCAAGCTTGTACTGAAGGCTCTAGAATATAAAGGGCAACTCACACAGAAGGAAATAACAGACGAGACCATGTTGCCTTCGAGGACGGTTAGGTATGCTCTCTCTCTCCTCATGTCCGAGGGCTTAGTATCAAAGCATTTCTCACTCAGGGATAGTCGGCAAGGTCTCTACAGCGTGAACAAGAAGAGGCACCAATCGAGTTAGCACCCAAAGTAAACAATCAGTCTGTGATTCCAGTATGAGCACGATATACAAAGCGCCGCAGATAGATAACAAGCTGATAGCAGCAGCGTTTGCGAAAGCCACTTCCGATCTTGCGAGTGTGGCTCGCGGCAAGACAATCGGCGAAGGCAAGGGCCTCTTCGGAGAACCCCGGGAGCTGCTCGTGTTTGAGATGGCACGAGCTTCTGGCCTGAAACAAGACTCGCTGCAAATCGCGGCCAGGGCACACGAAAGGTTGTTGACAATCTTTAGGGATAATCTACCTGACACAGAGCAGGGGGGAATCCAAGATAGCTCGACGCTCTGTCTCTATGGACTCGTTCTGAACAATTATGATGATGAGGACTTCAGGTACCTCTATCGGTATCTGCTCTACAACTGGAGAGACCAAGAGCAGTCTGAGAAATGGGCGCAGAAGGCTCTCGTTTTTCTTGGCTTAATCAAGAATCTATCAGGTAGAGAGCTTCTTCAGGTAACAGTCGACTGGATGAGATTCCTCGGTGCGCCGAGTTGGAACCCAACAGTTTTCGCGAGTACGTGTAGCGAGTTTGGCGTAGACATTGGCCCAATCATGTCAGAAGATGACATGAGGTTCATCGATAGCGTCAAGCGGCGCCCTCAGTATCTTGAGGAAGCAGTTAGCGGCAAGACATATCACGAAGTGAGAATCGCCTCTAGGGACTGGCTCCCAGACAGTATGTCCTCCAAAATCCTCGCCATCTATCGCAAACAGGCGTACGAAAGAGCACAGAAAGGGGTCACAGAGAAGGAAAGCGTACAACAGTCATTTGAATCGGTGAGGGCGGCATTCGAACAATCTGAGTTTCTTAGCGATGATGCCACATCACTGCCGATTCGGCTTCAGGAATTGCCTTCGCCCCCGAGGGCAGAAGCGATAGACCCGGCAGTGTTCGAGCTCATTCCCCAGAAGCTTAGAGTCGGCCTCCTCTCGTCGGTGGCATATTCCACTCGAACCAAGAGCATAGAGATCATCTTCATCGGCGGTCCACGAATAGGACGTAGCGGCGTTGTCATCAAGACAGATACCGGCGGAATCCTTCTTGATTATGGCCTATCCGTGGCAAACCAAAAAGTGCCCGAATGGGTACCCGAGCTAGAAATGATAGACAGCGTTATCATCTCGCATGCGCACCTCGACCATGTCGGGGGACTCCCAATTCTATACGAACACTACAGTGGAAAGTGGTGTTCTGCAGGGGTCACGGGGGCAATCTGCATGGCCTTACTGGAGGATGCGATGAGCCTAGGTGCTGGCAGCTCGTCGAAGAAGGACGACAGACAGGAAGACATGATGCAGTTCACTTCTGCAGCTAGCCTCAACAAGGTATCAAAGAACCATGTCCGTCTAGACATTGGCAAGAGTGCAGAAGTCGGTCCCGGAATCGTTGTCACACCCATCGATGCCTGTCACATTCCTGGGAGTGCGGCGTATCTTGTCGATATCGAGGGCGTCAGGATTCTATATACTGGTGACTTCAACACCGACCAGTCTATCCTCTTCCCGGGTTCGAACCTTCCCACAGACAGCAAGGTGACAATTCTAGACGGGACATATTGGAATCGCGAAGACTTCAATCGAGCCAAGGTCGCCGAGACTTTCACCGACATCGTGGGCAAGTATGGCCCCGTAGTAATTCCTAGCTTTGCTGTGGGCCGCTCACAAGAAGTACTCATGATGTTGGAAGCACTCGGCGTTACGCAGAGAAAGAATGTCATCGTTTCGGGCCTTGCAGAACGCGTAACCAAACTGGTTGGGCTCACAGGTCACTGGCAGGCAATGAGGAAGAACAAGACGGTCCTAGACAAAGACGACATCCTCGTAGCAGGTGGTGGAATGCTTGGCGGTGGGCTAGCTAGGCAACACTTCAGGGAGCAATCCAACAACCCTGAAGCTGCAATAGTCCTGTGTGGATACCTAGCTCCTAGAACTCCAGGCTGGAATCTTCTCAAGGGATATGAGCCGCACCAGTGCAAAGTTGAGTATGCGCGGCTCAGTGCACATTCCTCCGCGAGCAATCTCGAGAAATACGTCAACTCGTGCACAGGACGAAAGGTAATGGTACACACTCCAGCTGAGAACGAACCGGCAGGAGTCACAATGCCTGACTACCGAACCAGAATAGTGATTCCGACTTAGGCGTTGCTTCTTTGAACTTCAGGCAACGACGTCCAGCACGCCGTCCAGAACCAATTTGGTTGCCACGTACTTCATTGCCGGTAGACTGACACTCACCTTGCGGACAACGTCTTCCAAGGTTGAGGAGCCATCGCAAAGATCCACGAACTTGACCACGACAGCCCCGTAAGCCTTCCTGTCATCCTCTCCTACTTCGCCAACCTTCCTCAGGATGCTCGCGGGACCAATCTCAATCTTGAAGTCCACCCAGCCGTACTTCTCCATGATCTGAATGCACCCAATGACCACGTCCCTAGGCAGGCCCAAAGCCCTAACCAAACCACCCACAGTTTTCGTGCCATCGATAGCGCTCTTGACCTGTACGAGCACTCTTCCCAATTCCCTGCTGTTGAAAGGTAGCGGTCGACCCGCCTGTCTTGAGCGCACCACATAATCAAGGCTTACCGGCCTTAGCGGAAACAGAGGAAGCAACTGAAAGACCGAAGACTCGAACCGTGATACGTCTCCGTCCCACTTATCCCAGGTATCCTTGTACTCCTGCTCTACATCATTAAGTGCAGACCTCAATGCCGATCTCTGAACATCCTCGCTAGTGTTGTTTGTCACGATAATTGCAGTCACAAAATGAGGAGACTTCTCGACAATGACAAGATTCCCTTCGTGCTCGATGGTCTCAAGTGCGTCAGTTCTCTCGGCATCATAGCCTGATTCCTTGTCTATGCCCCCGAACGAGTCGAGCGCCGATATGAGAGACACTACAGAGGTTGGATCGATTTCAGCACCGCCGTACGTCAGACAGTAAACAGTCTGAAAACTCTCTGCCTGTTGGACAATGAACAACAGGTCGAGTATCTTGGAAGATTCTCCGACCCCTTCCACGGGAACCTGAGGAGCTGCCTCTGCTGACCGACTCAATTCCTGACTCTCGTCCCAAGACAGATTTTCAGAACCAACGCGCGGTGTGGCTGGAGCAGCTGCTCTCGCCTCTGTTTCAGCTTCCTCTTGGTATGGAACGGTCTCAAACCCGGTTTCAGCAGGCGGCCGCCTTGACTCCTTCGGAGCCTCCAGTTCTTCGGTCTTGCGTCTGACAGTAATCATCTCGCTGAGTGGTCGGTCTGGCAACTGCACTCCGACGGTCTTTGCTGCGACCTCAAGCATGAACCGAATGAACTCGTCCCTTCGTGTCTTGTCGGTTGCGACCATCGGAAACGTAGGAGCGCCGAGCAAACGCTTAATCTTATCAGCCTTCATTGACTCGGGTAGGTCTTGCTTGTTAGCTACAATGAACAAGGGCACAGCTGGAGCTTCTTTTCGTATACCTCGAAGAAGAGTCTTTGTCTGCATCACGTTCCTGAAACTCGAATCAGTAATCAGGAATATGACGTCCGTCCCCTGGAAGTAGAACCCCCACAGGTCTTGGAAGACTGCCTGTCCTGCAAAGTCCCAGATAGTGACGAGAAAAGTGCCAAACTGAATTGTTTCGGAAGAATCCACAGCCACGTTTATTGTGGGAACATATCCTCCCGGAGCAGGCTCTTTTCCAAACAACAGCCTCAGCAAGGTGCTCTTCCCGACACCACCACCTCCAACGAAACTCACCTTGAATCTCGTGAATATCAGTTCCCCGAGTATGTCCTCAAGGTTGTCTCGAATATACCCGATGCTGTTGCCCCGCAAGGCGGTCGTGATTCTTCCGGCGCTCTCTCGGACCTTGTAATTGATGACTCTGTCTTCGTCCCTTCCGTCAGTCACGAACATCAGTAGAAGCTCGTCGCCAACCGGGCTATGGAACACCTTGTTCTGCCCAACGTACACCGGCGTGTCTGCCGCAAGGCCTTGAGTGTTCATTAGGTCCTTGTAACCGGTCAGGAAGTCCCGTATATCCGAATCTAAAAACTCTATCCTCCAGAAACGGGTCCTAGTCACAACGCTGCCATCAGTTTTGTCGATGAGAATGACGTTGTGAATCAATTCGGGGGCCCACCTGTGGTGTGTCGGTACGATATGTAATGCTTTAGTCCGTAGTTCGCCTGAGGTAGCTACATCAATCCCAGATAAAGAAATCCTCTACGAAGGAGTGGCTCACCTAGCAATGTCATTCTCGAAGCCTACAATCCATCGTTGATGGAGGTGGGAAAAAACTGTCAACAACACACTCGTGGCTATGCCAGTCTCCCTGCCAATCTCTTCGATAGACCGTTTGCCATCAATGAGTTTTACTATCTCGTCTAGATGAGAATACAAACCATAGAGATCCTCTTCCGGTTTGGTGAGAAGTCGTGGAACATCTCTGGAGGCTAGAACAGGCTTTGTTTTGATTGACCTCATGATCTTGAGGAGATGCACAGCACCAAGGACCATCACAGGTCCTCCCTTCCCTGCAAGTTGCGACATTGTCTTCTTTCCATCGAGAGTATCCCAGACCGCCTTCAAGAAGTCTCGGACAGATGCGTCCTGAAACCTACTCCAATCTGGTTCCAGCACTCTATACGGTGCCATCCGCGATCCCAAGTGCTCGGGTGGAAGAGTTGCCAGCAACTTGATTGTGAATGCAGGAGCGGCGTAGTAGTCGTTCGGGTCAGTGCCTTGCTTTGGAGCTTCGTCAAAGTAAAGGTCAGGGAGGAATGAAAATCGAGACCGGATAGACTCCACATCTTCCTTGTCTCCTGTTACTAATGTGAAGATTAGATTCTCTCTCTCTATTATGGCATACTTCAATTCGCCAGTCTGAAAGACCGACGTCCTGTTTGGACTGGTCGAATCAAGATCAAACATCGAAATTGCGGCCACGATGTTAGGCGCCCGTTCCAGAACTTTCGAACTTGGTTCGTAGTAGTGAGTGAAAACAGGTTTACTGGTCCGCTTGTCAATTACAAAAAACGCCTGATGGCCCAGACCCCTTGCTCTTGGGAGGCTACGAGCGGGGCCCTCATCAATACTTTCATCAACCAGCCAAGTGTGAGAGGCAATATCCGGCTCCATGGCGATGACGCCGAATGCTTGAAGGAGTGAAAGAAGAAGACGCGAGGGCTTGTCCGCCGGGCAACTGCATATGCTCACACCAAACTGAGCCTGAAATTGCCGGGCCAGCTCGAGCTGCTCCTGTGAGCCAGGCACTACTGTAATGGGAACGGATGAATTCCTCTTGATGCGTTCAAGCAGCTTTCCGAAGGCTTCCCTTGAGGCAAGTGGCGGACCGACCACAATCGCTAGTCCATCGGCCTCTTTGAGATCTGAAGACCAATTCGCCGCCGGGACCTCCTTTTCCTCAATACGCCTGACACTAACAACGAATGGACCTATCGACACCGGACGCAGGAAACGGTCAGGCATGGCCAGTCGCTGGGTCAAGGTGACCACAGTCAAACCCACCCTGTTCTCAGTTGGAGGTGATTCAGGGCTGACGAAGTAGATTGAAACATTCCTTCTCAGGCAGGTGTCCACCAACTTGGGAAAGGAACCTCGAGCCTCTCTCGGAGAGCTTTCACTGGCCCTCCTTCTGAATGCGGCCTCGAGCATTCTCATCTTGCCAAGGTCATCCGGCGTAATGCTCTGTGAGTCGCTTATGCCTATGAGAACAGTGTTCTCGCCTGTCGGGCATAGAGCGACACCTTGACTCCCAATTGAGAATGAGATGAATCCACGCACGGATTCCGATTGTACTAGCTCATAATACCTGTCGACTACAGCCTTCACCAGCTTCTGGTCTATCTCCCCTTGGAGAAACGAACCAGACGCAGCGACCCTTGAAGCTTGGAGGTCGTAGAGATGGGCTGCGACGATCAATTCCTTGTGGTCCTCCCAAAGTGGCGGAGGAAGCTCCGCGTCGAAACCACTACTTGGGTGGCGCGTACTCTATGAGGAGGTGCTCATGATACTTTCTACTCTGTCGAAATGCGCAATTGGGTTCGATCAGGGGGTCTGTGCTACTGATGCGTGTTGGAGATAATGCAGTACCCCTTGTATCTGTTCGCGTTCAGCTCGTCTCTCGAAGAGTACGGCACGGGCATCCTCGACTCCTAGGCTATACAGATTGAAAACTAGCGCCTCGATGCGGCTTGAGTAATTGACCCCTTCTTTGATTACTCTTCGTGTCTCATCAATCAAATCGCGAACTACCTCCATGTTCACATCTGTAGAACCGACGGGATCGGGGATAGGAAGAGAAGCCAGCTCCCTGTTTGATACGTGATTATTCGCATTGCTGAGGTCGAATCTCCAGTTCATCAGTTCCGAGTTCATTATGCCCAGCAGATAGAGCAGATAGCTCTTGCTGACATGTGTTGCCAGTGAGATGTAGTTACAGGAATTCGCCAGTACAGTCTCGGCAGGAACAAGAGCAAATTTCAGGCGCCATCGCTGTGCTCGGTTCGACACTTGCTGGCACACAATGCGGGGCTTGTGTATGTGAGGGAGACGTCCAGAGGAACCCAGCGACTCTATGAACACGTCCAAGTCCACAGACTCAGTATCCGGTTTTCCACTTGACCTCAGCATGTATCTTGTAATCTGAGATCCTCTGATGAGCACGGTTCCAGAGCCGTCCTGTAGGATCTGCCGCTTGTTGAGCGTCAAGTCCAATTCGCCGCGTCGACTCGTTAGCCAAACCAAATTGGCGATTGGGGGATTGGCATGCATTAGGCGCAATATTTTCCACCCTCTGTGATTGACCCGAGGGATTACGAAAGAATCGCCCATCGTGGCCTCAATCGCATCTACTGGTATCCTCAGGAGTTCGCCTTTCTGTGCGTCCTCAATGCTGCCGACCCCAAAACATGCTTTGAGACTGCTGTTTCTTGCACCCTTGTCCACAATTGCTATACATACTGACTGGGTCACTCCCGGGAATACCTTCGCAGCCTCAGGAAATTCATAGATAGCTCTCACGTTGTTTTGGGTGATTAAAGAGCGTCGTAGCGGCTGTGCTGAGAAGTCTGCTAGAAGAGTCGAAGGTACAATGAATCCTACCTGACCTGACGCCCGCGTCAGACTCAGAGCGCGTTCAATGAATAACCGGTAGCTGTCGATACTATTCACTCCGCTCATGCTGAAGTCACCACATCCCCTGAAGTAAGCGACGTCTTCGGCTATGCGAGTTCTATACTCGGCAAACTCTGTGCGCGAAACTGCAGAATAGGAAGGCAGGTCATGCTCCCTGAGGAACTCACTCATGTTTGGTTTCAGGCGATTGTATGGTGGGTTCATGACAACGAAATCAAAACCGTTCGAATGACATATGACCTCAGGAAACCCCTGTGGCCATTCAAATGGGTGTCTTGACTGAGGGTCTGCAAAGAACCGAGAGTTGTCTGATTGACCGTCGAATCCTCCGAGTGATATGAGCGAGTTGCCCTGCTTGAGCTTGGAGTCCAAACGGTCCGTCATCAGAGGCAATAATGATGGACATAGCATCAATGAGAGCGAAGCTTCCGCGATTTCCAAAGAAGCCGAATCTAGGTCTACACCATACAGGTTGTGCCTGAAAACCTCAGCAACTGACTGTTGGTGATTATCGAGTACCGAAATGACATCGAATCCTGCTTCAGCACAAGCCCGTGCTATTCTCTCTTCTCTGGTTTGGAGAGCGCTCATTGCGGAGACCAAGAACGCGCCAGACCCACAAGCAGGGTCAAGCACTGTCAGAGACAGCAGATGACGTATTGCATCAGACCCCTCCTTCGGAATCGCCCGAATGATACGATCAAGAACACCGCCCAGTGTGAGCTCAACAATAAAGTTCGATATCTTGCTAGGCGTATAGAATGCGCCTAAGGGCTTTCTTGGTCCGCTCCCTCTTGTCAAGGCCGAAAGACCTTGACAACCAAGCAGGTGGATCTCGCCTAGAAGTCCAGTGATATCGCGCAGAGCGATATGTCTAGTATCGAGGGGAGATTCTTGGTTCTTACTGTGTTCGAGGCAGAACTTGGCAAGGTCAAGGACCCCTGATTTAGGTGTGCCCACGGTCTCAGCCGCATAAGAAAGCCTTGAGAAAGGTATCCTGCTGCATCTCACAATTTCATGGACATCAAATCGCAAGCCAGCTGCAAGGGTCCACGTGAGTGCAGCAATCCTAGCACCCTCCGAAACAGTCCTGCGGTTTTCCTCTCTAGGTTGGACTCCAGTGGCGGCTATGTCAAGAAACCAATTCATGATAGACCAAGCCGTGTCCTCTGAACCCTGCAGCAATTGAACTCGTCCTTCCTTTCATGCACATTTCTCAGAAAAACATGCCGAGAGAGTAGGAGTCAATGGGGCAGACGAATCAGGAAGACAGGACGAAGAAACGTATACGCGGCTCTTGACTGCAGGAGCATGTGGCACGGCCTTGTTTGACCATAAGATAGGCTGTTGAGAAGATGGCCTGTCCCCAACTGTCGGACCACAAGCTCGAAGAGAGACTTGAAGGCCCCGGTGAATGCCCTCAGCTGAGTAAGGGAGACTTGCTTCAGCAGACAGAACGATCTAAACTCGACTACTGGGTGAGATAGATCTCACGAAGAAGCCTATTCACCCACTGCTCGTCAGATTTCTGCGAATCTTTTGCCGGTTCGGCATAGATTCCCCGACTAACGTGATAGGCCGAACCAAATCCGATAACGGCTGCAAACAGGATTAAGGCCAAGTATCCCAGCAGCAGGTCCACGGACAACAGCGGAGTAACGAAAAGAGACAATGCAAACCCGGCCTTGCTCAAGTTCCAGATAAGCAATTTGTGAGTGATGATACGAGCGGCGCATGTATCGTGTGCTGACAGCTCAGTCTGGGGAACAGACAGTAGCTTTCTTGCGTAGAGCTCCAGGATATTGATTCGATACGGCCCCGAAACAAAAGCCAGACCAATCATCAGCCCAATCAGCGCAGTGACGATCAGCGGGCTGCCGACAGAAGACATGACGATTATTGTCATGGTTCCAAGGATGGCTACTATGACGACAACCGTCAGGATGGAGTTGCCCTCCAACAATCCGCTGACGCGACCCTTGGAACTCCTGAGGTCCAATGGGTTCCGTAGAATCACGTAGGACTGGCTCCTCCTGTAGTCGGTTGAGCCTCCGACTCCAGCTGCCGTCTCTGTGAGACTCCTAGCTCGACGCGCTATGTCGATATCGCGAACTGCAAGTGATAATACCACGATTCCAATCGCAAGGATGACAGGCACTGCTATCTCCGTATCTACCCCCGAATGACATTAGCGCGCAAAAGAATATCAAGTCTCTGGCCAAGAACGAGGCATCGCGTCAGGATGGCAGCAGTTCATCTCGCTTCTTGGCTCCTGAGTGCAGCCTCGAATCAGGTTCACGACTCCGTTCTTCGAGGGTACTGGTTTGCAGCTCCTCGAGTAGAACACTTCCTCCCACTACTTCATGGTCAATATTGGCGCCACTCAAGAAGGCTGTCAAGATGGACCGTTGCAGTCGAAGTGCAGAATTGAATGTGGAGCCCGCCAGGGGAGTCGCACCCCTCTAGAACAGATCTGCAGTCTGTCGCGTAAGCTGATCCGCCAGACGGGCACCTGCTCGCAACACGGTCTTCATCGATATTAAGCATTACGGCAAGTCTTGCTAGCATGACTCTCTTGTCTGGTTCTGTCTGCGAATAGGGACATGGACAGCCTTATCTTATCCTGACTCGCAGACGGGATTGCGATAGAAGATGAAAGTTAAGGCTGTCCTCAGGGATGCTGAGATCTTGCGCCTGCCAATTGGATCATCTGAACGTGTCCTGGCATCGGCCGAGAAGAACTTTGGCCGCGTAGTGAACCTATCAAGTCTCTTGAAGGTCATGGGTCTACGCGCCGAAGATAGGTTGAAGATGCTTGAGATTCTGGAGCGCACTGGTGCCCACATCTGGCTGGCCCGTGAAGGCGACCAGCATCTGATATATCTCAGCAAGAACGGACCTCCTCAGGACGAGGAATTCACTGGATATCAGTGGAAATAGCCGCAATCCTGAGTGGATGGATTCTTATCTCGCCTACGTTCTCTTCGCACGTTTGTCCATCTCTACGTGAACAGATTGGATTCCATTCTGGAGAGCAGGGGGCATTGAGGCACGGTGCTTCTTGAAGGCATCCTCTACTCGGCTCAACTCGGCCGCAATGCGAATGGCGTCTTCATCCAAATCCCATGCGTGCCCAATGGCGGCCAGTATATCAGAGCCAATGCTCTTTTCCATGTTGGTGATGATTTCGAACTGCTCAATCAGGTTCGATGCAAGCTTGGTCAGCCCCTTGCGGTCAAACTCCGATTCATCAGTCTCATCGCTGATGTTGTCTTCTTCAGCTTGGAGAACATGTTGCAGTGGACTGTAGGCTTCATACGTCGTTGAAAACTGCTCGGCATGCCTCTTTGCCAGCCTGTGTGCTTCATCGAACTGCTCCGCATCCAGTAGGAGATCGCACAGGTCATCAAGAACGGTGTGAGAAGCAGGCTTCCTATCAAGAAGACCCCGATACATTCTCTCCGCTTCTTCCGTCCGCAGCGAATTGTCAAGTAGTC
>Ga0153916_10000767_pt1 | contig 22095 bp, 23 predicted proteins | sample Opewatmetagenome_FD_109642 | JGI IMG/M metagenome (GOLD analysis project Ga0153916, IMG submission 109642) | Freshwater wetland microbial communities from Ohio, USA - Open water 3 Core 3 Depth 4 metaG | ecosystem: Environmental > Aquatic > Freshwater > Wetlands | place: USA: Ohio, Lake Erie...
ATTGCTTGATTAAATCAAGCCCAGTTTGCAATTCAACTTCCGTTCGATGGTGACTCATACCTGGTATCCTCTCTTCCGTGCTGGCTATTCGATAACAACCCTATCATTATGGCAAATTTATCTCGATTTGTCCAGTAATCACCTTGTCGAGTCGTAGTACCTGGATATAATTAGGAATTCACCCAATAGGAAAACCATATTGATTGCGATCTTATTTGCCCTTCTCGCTGCCCTGGCATGGGGCGGCAGCGATTTTTCTGGTGGAATTGCCAGCCGACGGATTGGGGCTGCCGTGGCGGTTTTTTTGGCTGAAATAATCGGCATGATGTTCTTGTTGATTGCGATCCCGCTGGTCAAGGAGCCTATACCATCGATAAGTATTTTGTTAATCAGCCTGGGGATTGGGGCAATCGGTTCCTACGGTTTGATGTTGCTCTACCAGGCCATGATGAAGGGGCAAATGAGTATTGCAGCGCCCGTTTCAGCTTTGTTAGCGGCATTTTTACCGGTGTTGGTCGATATTTTTATAGAAGGGATGCCAGGGATATTGAAATTTGCAGGTTTTGCGGGCGCGCTGGCCGCGATATGGTTGATCTCACAGGAAGATAATCATGGCAGGACACACCTCAACCGATTAACAGATTTACACTTACCCTTGCTGGCAGGGCTGGGTTTTGGAATATTTTTTATACTGATGCACCAGGTTTCGCAACAAGCCATATTATGGCCTATCATCGGGGCGCGCATAGGAGGCCTGGTCTTTATGCTGATCTTCGTTTTGGCACGCGGTGATTCGTTCCATATTGCCCGGAACGTCTGGCCATATATTGCGGTCAATGCCATCCTGGATTTAGGCGGCAGCCTGTTCTACATTCTTGCCGGGCAGGCCGGGCGGATGGACGTAGCTGCGGTGCTCAGCTCTCTTTACCCGGGTGCAACTGTTTTCCTGGCCTGGATAATCCTAAAAGAACGCATCAACCGCCCTCAGACGATCGGGATCTTTGTGGCGCTGGTTTCCATCGTTCTAATGTTAGTCTGAGGATCGTTGTGAAAAGTCAACCTGGGACTATTCGTATGGTTGTCCGAATCGCTCTCGATTGGCCACCTCGGTGAGTTGTTTGCGCTTTTTCCTGCCCTTACCGATCGCCTGAGCCGGATAACCAAACGGAACGATGGCCAGCACATCCAGGTCAGCCGGGATGTTTAAAAGCGATTTAACCTCGCCCATACCCAGGAAACCCACCCAGTTAGAGCCAATCCCTTCTGACCAGGCTGTCAAGATCATAGATTGGATCGCTCGGCTTGCATCCGATACTGAAAATGTCGTCTTATCGATCGCCACGACAATTGCTAACGGGGCCTGGACGATATAGGATCCGGTGCGCGCCAGTTCACCCAATCGCCGGAGGGTATCACGGTTCTCGATGACAATAAAATGCCAGGGTTGACCGTTCATGCTGCTCCCGGTCAGCCTTCCGGCTTCGACGATCCGGCGTACAATGTCTGGTGGAACTGGGGTATCCTTGTAATTTCGTACCGCTAAAACTGTGCGTACAGTCTCAAAAACTTCCATGGTTTGCCTCCTTTACGGGACTACCGCGCTCACAATTGCATAGATGGGAGCGATGGTACGAGATTGTTTTGGGCCAGTGAAGTACCTTCGTTTCAGGTCTTCGGTGGTGACGTTCGTAATCTGGATGAAGCCACGTGCAGATAGGAACTCTTCCACTTTGCCCTCCTCGATCCCGAAGATCAACCCTTCGCCGGTATAACGTTGGGTCCGCTGCATGCGGATGATCTCCCCTCGTTTTTGGGTGGCAGTCAGGGCGGAGGTGTATAAATAATCGAAGATTATCGAGCTACCTGGCATCGAGTTCTTACAGACGAATTCGAGGGTTCGGTCGACTGCCTCGGCGGATAGATAATGCACTACACCTTCCCAGATGAATAATGTCTTTAACTGCCGGCTATAACCAAACTCAAATAACTTGTCTAGAGATTCAAAATTAAAATCGATCGGGACATAGGTAACGTAAGAGGGTTCTTCCCCGAAGATCTTTTTGAGCTTATCCAGTTTGAGGCGTTGGGTGACGGGATGATCCACCTCGAAGGCTTTGACATCGGCACGGAACTGCTCGAAGCGATAAGGGCGCGAATCCAGCCCTGCTCCCAGGATGATGACTTGCTCCAGGCCGGTCTCCAGGCATTGCAGGAGATAATCATCGATATAACGGCAACGGGTGGCTAAGAAACCCAATACACCCGGACCCTTGCGCTCCGCATAACCGGCGAAGAGTTTTCCCAGGAGATAGAAGCCGGGGCTGATCAGAAGCCGGGCATAGGGGTCATTACAGATTCGTTCTGCGGGGGGGCGGTTGGTCTCGAATGCCCGGACATAGGCGATGCCTTGAGCGCTGGTGCTGGCTTGCGTTTTTTTCAATATATTGCCTCTCAACAACCTATTATATTTATATATTTTTTCTAATGCAACTGTAAGCGGCATGTCTTCATGGACTAAAGGTTTGAATCGCGGCGATGCACTCACGTAACTATGTGGATATCGCAGCTACGATGGTAGGGCTGTTGATCGCAACAATACCGGTTGTAATAGGGTAACTGTTTAAACAGAGATCCTTCATCCGGCGGTTAATCGAGGTAGTAGTAAAGTAAGCTTACATCTCTACCGAGAGTTTTTCAGCGTCATTAATGGCACGGTGTAAAACATCTGCCAGAGCCTGGTCGGCGCCGGGGGGCAGGGGAGCGGGGGTCGGCTTCGCCAGGATAGCCAACACCTTTTCGTGTGCTACCTGAGTAATGGATTTTCGACCGGCAGCTATCCACTGGTCGACCGACTGGCGTTTAAATAACTTGGGAAAATATAGCTCTTTTCGGAAATGCCGGGTAGTGTGATCCTTATCTAAGTAAGAACCGCTGTAACCGATCTCTTTGGTAATCACATCATAGGCGAGGGTTTCATCATTTACCTCGATGCCCGACAACAATCGCTGGATGTTCAAGACAATCTCATCACAGATGACTGCCATTTCCATTGACCCATATAAACCGCTGGCCATCGTTCCCAAACATTGGGTTAGGGTTAATCCGGCATAAGCGTTCAAGAGCATGCCCTGGGTCGCCTGGGTGGCTGCCTCGGCGTCAGGCAGCTTGGCTTCGACTCCACCGCCCAGTCCAAAGGAGGGCAGGTGGTAAAAAAGGGAGAGTTGGGCGACCGCGGCGCGCGCCAGGGTCTGTTCAGCACTGCCGTAGGTACACTGGGCGGTCACCATGTCCATCACACCGGTGTGGGGGGCATAGATAACGGGGGTACCCGGCTTGATGAGCTGGGCAAGGACTAAACCGAAGAGAGCCTCGGCGTTGATCTGCACCAGAGTGCCTGCCAGGGTAGCCGGGCTGGTAGCACCCATCATGGGTCCGGGAGAGGGCATAATGGGGATACCTGCCGCCGCAGCCTCTACCATGCCCTCGCTATACCGGCTGATGCGCAAGGGGGAGACGGGCTGAGTGAAGAACACCGTGGTGGGGCGTTTACGAAGAGCTTCCTCACCTCCGCTGGCAGCCGCGGCGAACTCGATCAGCTTAGCAGTATAACCTCGTCCGGGGGAGGTAGTAATAATTGGCTTGGTGGTATTACGGAATAGGGCATCATATTCATATAAATAGCTCTGCTCAGGAGGAACATCGCGGGCTGAGCATAAGGTCATGACGAAATCCATGTTAGGGAGGGTGTGAGCAAGGCGGGTGCAGTTGACCATGTCGGCGGCAGAAGGCAGGCGTGGACCATTCAGATCGTAATCATAAATACTTGGTTCAGGAGTCCCTCCCATGCCGAAGTAGATTCGACCGGCTTCCAGCAAGAGGTCCATCTCGGGATCACGACCGCATAGGACGAATGATTTAGGAGCAGACTTCAAGGCAGCCTCGACCATTTCTGAGGAGAGGCGGACGACCCGCGACCCTTTGTCGACCTGGGCACCACCTTTCTTAAATATATCCAGGATGAGGTCAGATTCACTGAACATACCATGTTCGTGGAGTAACCTCAAAGAGGTGCTGTGGATATGCCAGAGGTCATCGTCGTTTAGCACACGTAGACTTCCGCCGGTCAAGCCTGTTTTCATTGGTCACCTTACGAGAGGAGGAATTAAAAAATTAAGATCTCGGCTCAGGTTAATCAGATCACGCAGAGAAATATGGTTGTGGGAACGATTTCAGGCAGTAATTAGTATACATCCCCCAAACGGGCATCGTCAAGATCGGGGCTTTCATAAGGTCTGAAAGCCCAAACTTCCCCAAACCCATTTCTTGTGAAAACCCTGTTGCTTGACACGATTTTATGGGGTTGCTATAATGAAAACGTTATCAGAAAGTTGGAATTATCCTATGATCAGCCGAAGGCGCGCAAGTCTAAAAGATGTGGCAGCTCTGGCTAAAACATCCGTTGCCACAGCCAGCCGAGTACTCAATAATACCGGATACACCGCTGAAGAAACACGGAAACGGGTATTAAAATCGGCGGAATCTTTAAGCTACCAACCTAACTTACGCGCCCGGGGTTTGCGACAACGCTCCAGCCGTACGATCGGATTGCTGATACCCAACCTGTTAAATGCTTATTACACCGCCCTGGCAGATGCTATCAGCCAGTTACTGACCGAGCACGGATACCAGTTATTGTTATCTTCTACACGCGATGATCCGCAAGTTGAAGAGAATACCTTGCACACTCTCATTGGGCATGACGTGGATGGATTGCTGTGGGTGCCGACAGCCGGGGATGATCAAAGATTAGATTTTCTACAAAGCCAACGCCTTCCTGCCATTGCGATTGTCCGGCGGGTTGAAGGTAATCGGATCGATACGATTGTCTTTGAAGATGTCGCTGGAAGCAAAGCAGGTACTCAGCACCTGATTGACCTCGGTCACAAGCGGATCGGTTATATTGGGGGAGATATTAAGTATAGTAGTAATCACGAGCGATGGCAGGGTCATCTGCAGGCTCTTCAAGACGCTGGGATATCGGCAGAAGAACCTCTTATCAAGCTGGGAACTTTACATAGCACATGGGGAGCTCAGGCGACCGGCGAGTTGTTAAAATTCGTCAATCCACCGACTGCGATCTTTGTGTCAAGTAATGTGATTATGCCGGGAGTGATGAAGACCATCTCCCAGTCGGGAGTCTCGATCCCAAAAGAGTTATCGCTAATCTGCTTCGATGACCTGGATTGGTTCGCATATTCGAATCCACCCATTTCAGCTATCGCTACCAGTCACACGCGCATTGCTGAAGAAGCAGTTAATCTACTGCTAGGGAGGATTGAGAATGCGCGCGAACAGGAGAAACCACCGGTTTTTAAGCGGATTAACTTCGAGTTGGTGATAAGGAATTCTACGATAGCTTACGGACAGAATAATAATCTAAAGTATTATGCAGCAATAAAATAACAGCCCCCAGAACACCGGCCCGGTAGCCAAGTGAGGAAGAGACTAAACTGGGTAAGATTGGAATGACCCCCTTCAGCCGGTTAAGGATTGGGTCGATCAACAGGTCGGCAGAGTTCGCAACACCACCACTGAGCACAATTTGATCTGGATCGAAGCACAAGCTGACAGCCGCGATGGCCTGAGCCAGGTAATCGACGGTCTCTGCCACCACCTGACTGGCCCAGGTTTCTTGCTTGCGAGCGGCTTTAAAAACAGCCTGAGCGGTTAATTTCTTGCGTTGGGAAGGTCGAAGCTTGCCTTCAAGAAGCTTATTTGCTCTCTCGGCAATCCCCATACCTGAGGCAAGCTGCTCAAAAGCACCAAAACCCTCATAATTCTTACCAAAAGAGAGCCGATCGGGTATTAAATAACCGATTTCACCGGCAGCCTGGTGTGATCCCCGGTAGATTTCCCCATCGATTACGATGCCAGAGCCAATCCCTGTACCGATAGCAATAACGACCAGAGTATGCCCGGAACGATTAAAGAAGCTAGCCCGACCTGCCCCAAACCATGTTTCACCCAGGGCTGTTAGATTAACATCATTTTCCACAACTACTGGTAGATTAAAATCTGCGATTAGCCTATCTTTTAAGCGGAAATCGCGCCAGCCCAAGCTGGGCGCCCACTGCACAACCCCTTCCTTATAAAATGTAATCCCTGGGGCACCGATCCCGATCCCCTGGATCTTCTTAGTTGTGCTTCTGGCGTATGTTAAAAGGTTATGGACCAAGCTGGATATCCGCTGGTAGCTTTCTTCGCCAGATGTCTGATGGTGAGCAATAGTCTCTTCATGCAAGATCTTGCCGTCCAGATCTGCCACTGCCCCATACATTTTTGTGCCCCCCAGGTCGATGCCAATGGTCAGACGATTGGACCCGTTGAAAGATACCTGGGAGCGTTGGCGGTTATCGCTGGATACTTGTCTACCAGTCTGGATGACCAGCCCCTCTGTTACTAAGGAGGCCAGGATGCGTGCGACAGTCGGCAGGCTGACACCCAGGCGCTTTGAAATTTCCGAGGGTGCCACTGGACCCTGACGGTAGATCATATCAAGGATGGCAGACCGGTTGATCCTTCTCATTTTCGTAGCAGTGATCGTTTGGATAGATCGCATAATTTCACAAGCCTCTCTTATGAAGGAGAAAAAAGTATGAAGATTAAAGTCCTGTCAAGTGTGATTGGCCAAAAGTCACTTTTCAAAAACCAACTCAACGACGGCCAATCACTATAGTAAACCGCCAGTTAGGGTTCAGTTAATTTAAAATACTTTCAACTCTTTGCTCAGGTAGGCTTCCAAAAAGTAAATTTCTTGGGACTTGAATCTCAAAGTCTAATGAATTGTTCAAACACCTCCCAAAGGGAGTCGGCTACCAAGATGTTCTTAATCTGGGATTTTGAAATTCGCAGCTCCTCTTGGCGACCCCTTCCGGTGCGAACCAGGATAAGTTTTCCTAATCCGGCAACTTGACCAGCTTCTAAATCACTGAGAGCATCGCCGATCAAAACTGAATTGGGCAGATCTAATTTCAACTCCTCGGTAGCTTGTAGGATTAACCCTGGTTTAGGCTTACGACATTGGCAATTATCCTCCGGTTTATGAGGGCACATGAAAATCCTGTCCACCTTACCCCCTCCCTTTATAATCTGGTCAACCAGTCGCTTATTAATATCTATTGCAGCATTCAATGATATGATCCCGCGACCTACGGCCGATTGGTTGGTGATTATGACAACCTTATACGGACTGTCTTTCACTTTCGCTAAAGCTGCCAGGGCGGAGGGATAAATCACGACGTCAGACCAGGAACGTACATAATGCTTTCGGTATTCTATAATTACGCCGTCGCGGTCCATGAAGAGTGCGGGGAACATGTTCGACATTATAAAGGATGAAAGATGAAAAAAACAGGGGACAGGTTATTGGTCAGGGGAAGTGAGGGTGTGGTTATGATATACTAAATTGGTGATCGATTACACTTTTGAGAATAAAATTGTTTTGGTTACGGGTTCGAGTCGCGGGATTGGACGAGCGATTGCCCTGCATTTTGCCCGATCGGGCGCGGATGTGGTGGTTAATTATCTCCGCAAGCGTGATCAGGCAGAGGCGGTTGCGCGTGAGATCAGGGAGATCGGTCGACGGGCAATTGTGGTAAAGGCGAATGTGGGTTCATTAGAGGGGATCGAAATACTTTTCAACGCGATAGAACGTGAATTTAACGGGTTGGATATTTTCATCAGCAATGCCGCTTCGGGTTACAACCGACCGGTATTGCAGCAGAAACCTAAGGGATGGGATTGGACGATGAATATCAACGCGCGTGCTCTACTCTTCTCCGCCCAGCGTGCAGTTCCCTTAATGGAGAAACACGGCGGAGGTCATATTGTTAGCATTACCAGTCCAGGTTCGGGGCGTGTTTTACCAGATTATGTGATGGTGGGAGCCAGTAAAGCCGCCCTCGAGGCTCTGACGCGTTATCTAGCGGTGGAGTTGGCTCCGAAGAATATCGTAGTTAATGCCGTTTCGCCCGGGATCGTTGAGACAGAGGCGTTACAGTACTTTGATATTCTAAAAGATAAGAAGGTGATCGCCGGGATAGCTGCCCATACGCCTGCAGGCAGGCTGGTAAAACCGGAAGATGTGGCAGGTGTAGTAGCTTTTTTATGCTCACCGGCTGCCAGCATGATCCGCGGTCAGGTGATCCTGGTGGACGGTGGTTTTACTTTACCTATTCATGGATGGGAGATAGAGTGATTATCCGGAGCGGGAGTATTTGCCGATCAGCTGACCTTGGGAAAGGATGTGACCGCGCATGGCTTTCTCAACCTCTGCCTTGGTTGCTCCGGGTTTCAAATTTAATTTAGTATCTAATGCATATAGCTTAAAAAGGTAACGATGAGCGGGTCCCTTTGGAGGGCAGGGACCTCCGTAGCCCAGCTTACGGAAATCGTTATTTCCTTGCGTACCGATGTCTGTAACGGTGCCGGTTTTATCTATGCCCTGAGGCAGATCCAGGCGGGCGGGTGGGATATCATAGATCACCCAGTGCACAAAAGTGCCAACCGGAGCATCGGGATCATCAACGATCAAAGCAATGCTCTTCGTCTCCTTGGGAATGCCAGACCAGCTTAAGGCTGGTGAGACATTATCAGCATCACAGGTATAAATCTTGGGGATTGTGTCTCCATCATTAAAAGCAGGACTGATTAATTGGATGGTCATAAGGTTCTCTCCTTCCTGAGGCTTCGATTTACATTCCGGAAGGACGGATAATATTACCAAAAAGAAGATAGCTGTGACAAACTTACGGTCCATAAGGTCATGCTACACACCAACCAGGATGGCACGAGCGGGGGCACCATCTGAGCCAGCGAGTTTTAAGGGTAGGCAAAAAAGGGTATAACGGCCTTGAGCTATTTCAGAGAGGTTTAAACCTTCGATGATGACAACACCAGCTTTTAAAAACGCTTCGTGAGTTGGTCGGCTCTTTTTGTATGGCGATATTGAAAGGTAATCGATCCCTACCAGCTTTACGCCACGCTTTACCAGGAATTCTGCTCCATCTGCGGTGATGCCCACGAAACCTGTTTGGAAGGTTGGGTTTGGATCGGACCAATATTTGGAATTACGTGTTTTAAATAGCAAACGACGGGTACGCGGGGGAATATCTGCGCTTTCCAATACTTTGGCGTCGATGACATCCGCGTTTGGGAGATGGAGGACATATGCCCTCCCTGTAAGGGCTTTAAGAGGAATACGCTCGACTGTTTTACCCTCCGGGAGGAAATGGAAAGGCGCGTCTACATGGGTGCCCGTGTGTACGCTCATCGCCAAGTGAGATACATTTGCGTTGGCGCCATCCTCAATTTTCGAAACGCGTTCCAGCTTTATCGGCGGATCCCCAGGCCAGGTTGGTAGAGTAACAGAGATGGTCAGGGAAATATCGTAAGTTTGCACAGCGCACCTCCTTCTTGGAAGGAGTATATATCAGGGTTTTGTAAAATGCAACTGAAGTGAGACAGGATCTTTTTGAATAATAATAGAACTATATACGAGATTGCATAGTTACGATCCGTTGGCTAAGAATGGCGGTATTAGAATGGACGGGGTAATCAGGGTAAAGACAACTGTGCTTTCGTAGATCGTTGTAAAGCCTGCCGATTAATAGTCACGCCCAACCCAGGGAGGGAAGGGACTGTGATGGTACTTCCAGGGTTAAGTGAGAAGCGTTGCTCAGTTATATCTTCCAGGTAATAACGGTCGGTAGCGGAGATATCGCCTGGTAGGGTAAAACCTGGTAGAGATGCCAGCGCCAGATTAGACGCCCTGCCTACCCCGGTTTCAAGCATACCACCACACCAAACCGGAATATTTTGGAACCAGCACAGGTTGTGAATAGCCAGGGCTTCGCTTAACCCCCCCACTCTTCCCGCTTTGATATTGATAACGCGGCAGGCTTCCATTTCGATCGCCTGCCGGGCATGACGGGCGGTATGGATACTCTCGTCCAGGCAGATTGGGGTAGTAAATTGAGCCTGGAGATAATGATGGTCCCACAGGTCGTCTTCATCGAGAGGCTGTTCAATCAGGAGCAAATTGAGAGTATCCAATGGTTTTAAAGAGGTCGCGCTGGTTAGGGAATAGGCGGAGTTGGCATCTACCTGGAGTCGGATGTTGGGAAAAGTGCGACGGACAGCCTCAGCCTCGGCTACATCACGTCCGGGCTTGATCTTAATTTTTATCCGACCATATCCTTGCGATAGGTAACCCTCGACAACCTTGACGAGAGCCAGGGGTGATTCCTGGATGCCGACCGAGACTCCGACATCAACTTGATCGCGCGTGCCACCCAGCAACTCTCGCAGAGATTTGCCTTTTAATTTACCCTCGATATCCCAAATTGCCATCTCTAAACCAGCTTTCGCCATACGGTGACCACGCACCGCAGCAACCTGCTTCTGGAAGTCGGCAGGCGAAGCAATTTGCTGGCGGAGCAGAGTTGGGATAAGAAAATCGCCCAGGATATGCCAGGCAGTTTTGATGGTTTCGTAAGAATAACCTGGATCTCGGTCTGCTACGCACTCGCCATAACCAGTCAATCCTTCAGCAAAGACTTCCAGTAAGATACAATCACGGGATTCCGACCGCCCAAAGGAGGTCTCAAAAGGTGAACGGAGGGGCATGCTCAAATGATAAAGGTTAACACGCTCAATCTTCATATTGGTTCCTTCTTTGGTTTCCTTGTTTCCATATTATCCATCCACGCTATAGGGTGCTTTCCCCGTAACTGAGGATATAAAAGCTGCGCGGCTGGGTGGCAGGCAGGTAGACAAAATCTGTGACCAGGTATCCACGCTCGAATAAGCTTTCAAATAAATAACGTGTATGCAAACGCCACTCTAATGCCAAACTTGCATCCCTTTCTTTCAAGGATTGAAAATCGGGAGGGATCTCCAAAAGCACCAAGTTTGAGTCTTGTCGACTCACAATCTCGGAAGGGTCTTTGGAAGACGGGTGAGGTAAACCTTTGGGGGTGAGGTAGGTCGGATTGATGATCTGTACACCGGCAGATAGAAAATGGGCTAAATCTAAAGAGCGGCGCGGTCTACGACTCAGCCGTCGTTTAACCCGTTGTGAGTTTACCCACCAATCGACCTGAAAACGATCGGAAGGTAATCCCATGTTTAATTGATCGCGCATCTTGCCGTAAACCTCACGTTGATATGTCTGGCAAACTGCTCCAAGCCGGGAAATGTTAAGACGGGCATTGCGGCTCAGGAGGGGATCGTAAGTCCAGGTGATCAGGTCTATACCCTGGTGACGGACCATCTGCCACTGGGCTCGTTTTAATAAAAAGCCTAACCCCATATTTCTAAACTGTGGATGAACACCGAGTTGGTGAGAACAATGCTTCGGTCGGGGACCATCGGGAGTGAAATAAAGTCCGGGAAATCCGAATACGAATCCAACCAACTGTTTTCCTGGCTGGCCGGATGGATCATTTTTATCCGTTTCGGATGAATATGAAGAGCCTGAATATGCGCCAATAACAAGCCCCCCATTGTGAGCGAAAGTCACCAGGATGTGCATAGGCACCACATCTGTTTCGCTGCCAGGCCATACAAGCCGTTGTAACTCTTCGATAGGCTCGAGATCGTTTGGATTTTCAAGGATGTGAATGGACCAGGTTTGTTTTGGATCTTTGGGCATAAATACGAGGCTTTCATTTCTTAGGGCGTAATAGCGCACGTAAAAGTGACCGTCGCCAGTTTTGCCCTTTCAAGTAATCCAGTCTTTGTGAGAAACGGGCTGGAATTAAATTAAAAACATGAGGAAGCGTATCCAGTGCACAGGTATGATTCGAGGCCAGATAATCTAGCCAATATACCGAGACAGGTAAGCCAGGAAATAGATGTTCAAGCAAGACAGTCAGGGCACGCAGATAAGGTGGGCGTAAGTGGAGAATCGTCCGATGTATACCAATCACATCCATTACGATTTCGAGAATCTGCACAAAGTTTAAATACTCCGGCCCACCTACCTCATAAGTCTGGCTGCGGGTAGATTCGTCATCCAGTGCCCAGGTCATGCAGGTCACCAGGTCTTCGATCCAAAGAGGCTGTAATAAGGAACGCCCATCCCCCGGTACGATAAATGTAAACGGTAGAGAATAGAGTAGGCGCGCCAGGCCGGTGGTGAAACCATCGTTTGGACCGAAAACAATGGCACAACGTAATATTGTGTAATCGACACCACTCCGACGGATATATTCTTCGGCGATGGCTTTTGCTTTTAAAACCGGATAAGCAGAGGCACGATCAGCTCCGATGTGGCTGACGTAGAAGAGGCGATTTACACCCGCTTCAACTGCCATCTTCGACACACTCTGAGCACCCTGGATGTCGATATCCATTAAACTGGCGCGTGGACCTCTCCATTCACCGCCAACCAAATGATAAATTGTATCGACCCCTACCATAGCAGAGCGTATACTGCGCTCATCTGTAATACTGCTTACAGCAACCTCCACCGATACCCCTTTAGGGAGATTGGGCGAGTGGAGTGAGGGTCGGATTAGTATACGCACTTGGTGACCTTCTTCTACTAGATGCCGAACCAGAGCTTTTCCGATGAACCCAGTACCACCAGTGACGAGGATCATAGAATGGAATTATAGCATGGGCTGGATCATACTCAACCATTTGCCCTATCCAGCGAATATTTTCGATATATGCAAATTGGAGTAGATGGTTGGATATTTCGTTATGCACCACTCACTATGTTCGGAGAACTTATGGTAGACTATAAGAGGATTAATATAAGGATAGGGCTCGATAATGAATATAGTATTTAGTATTGCAGAGAAAATCTGGCCTGAGTTAAAGACACTAACCGGTCAACGACGACTGTTGGGAGTGGGGGAGGTGATCACGTTTTTATATTCCGCACCACTTGCCCTGATTGCGATTATCTGGCTGATTTTCGAGACTGACTTGAACGTTTTCCGCCAACATTGGGCGATGCTATTATTGTTTCTCATCCTGATGTTCGTGTTCAGGAGACTCGGCTTTTTTATGATCGCGGAGACCCGCCCAGGGCGATATGCCAGCGCCGATGGATCGATGGAGAGCATGATCCTCTTCACTGCAATGTTTATCTTCGGTCCAACAGCCTTATGGCTCACTGTTTTTTGGTTGACATTCGATATTGTTACCGGATGGCACGATAAAATCCCTACAATCGATCGATGGAACCGTGTAAGGAACTATACGTTATTCCTGGTTAGTCTTGTACTTTCTTCGTTAATTGCATTATGGTTTTATGCTTTATGGGGAGGGGAGATCCCGTTACGTGATATTACATCCCATGGGACCATCCTGGCGATGGGTGCCATCGCTATCCACTTCCTATTGGTATTTGTAACTTGGAGCGGTTATATTGCTTATGCTGCCTGGGTTCAAAAAAGTGTGGCTGGGAAGGAATTTGTTTTACCAGTGCTACGTTTCCTCTTTATCGCACTTGGATTACCCAACCTGGCGCATCCTTTTGCGATTCTGGCAGCCGGTTTATATGAACAACATGGTCTATGGACATTGCTCTTTTTTGTCACTGGATTGATATTGGTAGCTTTATTGACCCGCCAATTAAGTTGGGCAGCAGAAAACCAACGCCAACAATCGAGACAATTGTTGAAATTAGAGCAATTAAGCCGGGATCTTCTCAATGCTCCTCCAGATGCATCAATTTTACCGATCGTCTTAAAAGAGCATGTCCCCACAATGTTTCCCTCCGGTAGAATTGCAGTCTGGATTTCGCCCGATCAACTGCTGTTAACCCATCCGGTGGATTGGTCAATCGACTTAGAGACGTTAGCTCGCTTTTTATCATCTAATAAAGAGACTGTCGCATACCTGGCAAAGGAAATACCTCCCTGGTTTAACATAGAAGGTAATGAGACGCATAATCCCATAGTATTGGCACCGATTCTGGATGTAGAGAAAAATGAACCGATCGGTGGTATCTATCTCGAGCTTTATAGCCTGGCTCAACCTTGGGATAAACATTCATTAAATAGTCTTTTCCCAGGAATTCAATCTTTAGCAGCCCAGGTTGCTTCAGCTTTACACCAGTCTGAAATTTACAGCCAGGCATTAGCCTATCAAAAAGTATCTCAAGAGCTCAGCCTGGCAGGAAAGATACAATCCAGTTTCTTACCAGATGAGTTGCCCATTTTCTCTGGTTGGCAACTCGCAGTTACACTATTACCAGCGCGGGAGACATCTGGCGATTTTTTTGACCTTATACAACTTTCAGATGGGAAACTCGGGCTCTTAGTCGCTGATGTAACCGACAAAGGGATTGGTGCGGCATTGTATATGGCATTAAGCCGTACATTGATCCGCACCTATGCGATCGAGTTTGACGATGAGCCACACCCCGATGTTGTATTTTTTGCTGCCAATGGAAGGATTCTCCAGGACGCGCGCGCTAACCTGTTTATCACTGCTTTTTATGGAATTCTTGATACGAAGACTGGTCTGATGACGTATACCAATGCCGGGCACAATCCACCCTATTTATTACGATCCGATGAGGACCATTCTATTGAAGGATTGATCCAAACAGGCATGCCGCTTGGAATTGAGGAAGATTCATTATGGGAAAAGGCAACTGTGCAGATTAATCCAGGTGATGTCCTGGTATTATACACAGATGGTATACCGGATTCTCAAAATCAGAAGAGGGAGTTCTTTGAAGATAAAATGCTTTTAGAAGTAATCCATTCCAGCCAGGGATTAAGCGCAGACCAGATACAAGAAAAAATCCTGGGTGGAATCCAGGATTTCGTTGGGGATGCTCCGCAATTTGACGACATCACACTGATGGTTTTAGTCAGGGATACATGATTGAGGGGCTCTGCACTTTACCAGAGTAACGATATTCCCACTTTCTTTTGAAAATTCAAAGCGAACCTCGTCCATCATCTTACGCATGAGGTATAAGCCAGCCCCGCCTGTTTTCAGGCTTTTTAGGTTGGCTTTTGATTTTGGGACTGGCACTTTATTAGGGTTAAATGGGCGACCACGATCGCGGAGGGTAATCGTCAGTCTATCTTTGGAAATATCGCAACAACACTGGATATCCCCTTTGCCCTCCCCACCGTAAGCATGCTCAATGATATTAGTGCATGCTTCATCTACTGCTAATTCAACAGCATAAACAGCAGATGAATTGAGCCCGGCTTCTTTGGCAGCCCGGATAACAAACTCACTTATCTCTGCCAAATTATCAAAACGACCGCAAAATGTAGCCTTTTGCATCCAACTTGGAGGGCAGACGGGTTTAAAAGCTTCCCACGGCCGCCGTGACATCCTCAAAGATTTTAAAATATGAGCCCATCCCGACCAGGTCTAATGCACCACGTATCTTGGAATCCACGCAAGCCAACACCAGCTCCCCACGCTTGTAACGCCGGCATTTTTTCTGAGTGCGGATCAGCACCCACCACCCAGCGCTGGACATGAAATTAATTTCGCTCATATCATAAACGAGCTTAAATTTTCCTGCTTCAGTCAGCGTGGTAAATATTCCCTCCAACTGGGGAGCGTTGGAGCCATCAACACGACCAGAAGTTTTAATTAAGTCGCAGCGCTTATATTCTGTGGTTTTAAATTCCATACAATTACTCCATCATTACGAATGGAAAGAATGAAAGCTCATTAAAACACGGGGAAATTATATCATAATACCTCAATTGGTATCTAACCCGGAACCCGTTTTATGTTTTGTGGTCCCATGTTTATAGTTATTCGCGACATATGAGCTTAACTCACGTATATATACTCAGAGATTACCAATGAAGAGATTCTAGGGAGTCGAATTTCAATAGGATTGTGAATGGAGGACGTTATGGGATTGCTTAAATTTATCTTCGATCTGATTGTAGGGATCATAGGTCTGGTGATCGGTTTGATCGCGGGAGTTTTTGGGCTAATTGTTGGCGTTTTTGGAGTAGTCCTAGGCCTGGTGGTTCTCGTGATCGCGCTCGTAGTTGCACCCCTAGTCATCTTATTGATGATTATCTTCTAATCAGCTAAAATATCACCCTATTATCCGTAACAGATCATAACCTGGCAACCGTAGCTGCATATCACGGTTGCCAGGTTATTTTCTGAGTCATGCCTGAAGTATAATGTATGCAAACATTCTGGTTGGAGACGGCATGTCACTGCGAGAATTTATTCAATATCTTGACAATCAAAGGCAACTTACGAAAGTATCTCAACCGGTATCGAAAATTTTCGATATGGCAGGTGTTTTAAAAAAGATGGAACCTGCGCCGGTTTTGTTCGAACATATAAAAGAGGTTGGTTATCGAGTAATGGGAAATCTCTGTTGCTCTAAAACCAGTTTTGCTGATTATCTCGGGATCCAAGTGAAAGATATCATCCCTGCTCTGATCCATGCCATTAACCAACCAACCTCGTGCGAAGTTGTAACAAATGCTCCATGCCAGGAGGTCATTGATCCCCACCCAGATCTAGACCAGCTTCCGATATTAAGACATTGTAAACAAGATGGGGGTAATTACATTAGCTCGGGAGTTTTTATTGCCAGGCATCCTGTTTATGGTCAAAATGCGGATTTTCACCGAGCGATGCAATATTCAAAAACAGAAATGGCTATTCGGGTAGTTCGGAACCGTCATTTTGATACCTTTTTAAGAGATAAGAAAGAATTGGAGGTGGCGGTATGCATTGGCAATTCTCCCAATGTGTTGGCAGCCGCGGCGATCTCGGTAGAAATTGGTGTAAATGAGCTCGAGATTGCTAACACCCTGGAACCTGTCAAGGTGGTACACGCCAGGAGTGTGGATGTTTATGTGCCAGCAGAAGCTGAATTTGTTCTGGAAGGAACTGTTTACCTTGATAAGGTGCATGCGGAGGGGCCATTTGTGGACCTCACAGAGACCTACGATATTATCCGCCAGGAACCGGTCTTCGTGGTGAAAACGATAACCCACCGTAAAGATGCGATCTGGCATGCCCTGCTCCCAGGGGGATTAGAACATAAGCTCCTGATGGGAATGCCCCGAGAGCCTACCATTTTCCGAGAGGTGAACCAGGTCGTGAAATGTCTGGATGTAAATGTTAACCCGGGTGGTTGCTCGTGGCTACATGCGATTGTCCAACTTGATAAGCGGGATGAGGAAGATGGCAAGAAAGCCATCCGGGCGGCATTTGCCGGACATCGTTCCTGCAAGCATGTATATGTAGTTGATAAAGACATTGATATTTATAATCCACTAGATGTTGAATGGGCGATGGCTACTCGCTTCCAGGGGGATCGCGACCTGGTCATTTATGACAAAGAACCAGGATCTAGCCTCGATCCAAGCTCCGAGGCGAATACTAACCTTACGACCAAAATTGGCTTTGACCTTACTAAACCGATCGTCACGCATGGCAAGTCGTTTGAGCGTGCTACATTCCCGGATGTCGATCTGCGGGAAATTTTGAAAGAGTAAGCCATGCACCTTTCTCCGGAAGAGCAAGATATGTTGGATGGCAAACATGGTAGGGCGGTTCGTAAGTCCATGGAAATCTTGGTGGCGCTTGGCACGATTTACCAGGCTAAGAGATTGATTCCAGTAAGCTCAGTACAAATTTCAGGAGTCAGTTATGACAATTTGGGCGATGCTGGCTTGACATTCCTGGCTGAGATGGCTGACGGGGGTGGTAGGGCGCGTGTTTTAACAACCCTTAATCCAGCGGGGATGGATGTGGAAAATTGGCGGTCGATGGGGATAACAGAAGAGTTTGCTCATAATCAGATGCGCGTCCTTGAGGCTTTCGCTCGTATGGGTGTGATCACAACCTGCTCCTGTACGCCCTATTTGGTTGGAAATCTTCCACATTATGGTGAGCACATTGCCTGGGCAGAGAGTAGTGCCGTATGTTACGCCAACTCCATCCTGGGCGCCAGGAGTAATCGTGAAGGAGGTCCAAGCGCGCTGGCAGCCTCCCTTACAGGCAGAGTACCTGAATACGGGTATCACCTGGTGGAAAACCGCTGTCCATCGATTACGGTTCAAGTCGAAGCTCAATTATCCGAGAATCGGGATTTTGGAGCATTGGGGATCGTAGTAGGTCGAAAATGTGAAGAAAAGGCAGAAAAACCTATCCCATATTTTCGGGGGATTGAAGAAGCCTCCACTGAGCAGTTAAAATCTTTCTGCGCCAGTATTGCCACCTATGGAGGGTTAGCAATATTCCACATGGAAAATATTACCCCGGAAGCGATCCAAATTAAGGCTCCTGAAGAGACGTTGGTTGTATCGCAAGAGGATATCGACGAAACGATCCGGATGGTCAATCAGGATACTCCTGAGAGAGCAGATTTTATCAGCCTGGGATGTCCGCATCTTACTATCAAAGAGATCGCCAGGATCGCTGAACTACTTCATGGGAAGAAAGTCACTAAAGAATTTTGGATTACCACTGCACGTCCGATAAAAAATATTGCCGATATGGTTGGTTATACAAAAATAATTGAGGAAGCCGGGGCGATCTTCGCGACCGATACTTGTTGTGTAGTGGCACCCATCCAGGGTCGCTTTAAAACTCTGGCAACCGATAGCGCTAAAGCCTGCTATTATGCGAGATCGAAGAATAAATTCGCAACCCTCCTGTTAACCTTCGATGAAGTCGTCCAAAAGGCAATCGGATAGGATGAAATTTAACGGCAGGATCATTTATCCCGGAAAAATAACGGGCGAAGCACTGGTCACCCACAAGGGCATTTCCTTTTATGGCGGGGTAGATCCCTCAACAGGTGTGGTTGTCGAAAAAGATCACCCATTGGAAGGGCAGAGCATAACCGGGAAAGTGTTAGTGTTTCCCACAGGGAAGGGATCCACGGTAGGCTCCTATATCCTTTATCGTTTAAAGTCAATCGGTATGGCTCCTACAGCTATCCTCAATGCAGAATGCGAGACGATCACCGCGGTTGGTTGTATTATTGCTGAAATTCCATGCGTCGATCAAATCCCGATCGACCAAATACCAACCGGTACGTTCGTGAGTATCGATGGCGCGAGTGTAGAAATATCATTTGGGATCAGCGTATGAAATCCGACACAGCTTCATCCAATAAGCGAATTATCCTGGCGATTACCGGTGCCAGCGGGGCTATTTTGGGTATCCGCGCCCTGGAAATCCTTAAAGAGGTGGGAGTAGAGACTCATTTAATCATCAGCGAGGCAGCTAAAACCACCATCGCCCAAGAAACCGGCCGGGAGCTCAAATTTGTTGTTTCTTTAGCCAGTGTAAATTACAACATCCATGATATGGGCGCGGCTATTGCATCGGGATCATACGTGACGCATGGCATGTTGATCCTGCCCTGCTCGATCAAAACATTATCGGCGGTAGCTAATTCCTATTCTCACAACCTGATCGTGCGTGCCGCGGACGTTTGCCTTAAAGAAGGACGACCGTTAATCCTGGCGGTGCGTGAGGCTCCTTTCCACGGTGGTCACCTGCGTTTAATGGTAAAGGCAAACCGGGTCGGCGCAATCATTTACCCACCGATACCCTTTTTCTATGGTAAACCACAAACCCTGGACGATCTCATAACGCATACCGTCAGCCGTATGCTGGTGCGTCTGGGAATTGAGAATCCGAATTATCCCAGGTGGGGGTGTGGCACCAATCTCTCATAATTTTCATCGCCTAATTAAAGTTAGGAGTCTATAACATGCTAAATTATTGTGCAAATTGTAAAATCGTTTTCATTGGACCAGGCATCATGGCAGAAGCGATGATCGCTGGTCTACTCCGGCAAAAGTTGGCGAGTCCAGGAGACATGATTGCCGCTGGTCCTCGGCTTGAACGGCTTGATGAATTACAAAAGACGTATGGAATACTCACGGACATTGATAACGCTAATGCGGTCCAGAAGGCAGATATTGTTGTGATTTCGGTGAAACCTCAACGTTTAAAGCGTGTTTTGGCCGATTTACGCGGATTTGTGCCTCCTCACGCCTTAGTGTTATCCATAGTAGCTGGAGCTCCCATTAATAAAATTGAATCCGGGCTGGCGCACCAACGGGTTGTACGCTCTATGCCTAATACGCCCGCTCAGATTGGGGAGGGAATTACCGTCTGGACTGCCTCTCTGGCTGTAACGAAAGAGGAACGGGAAATCGCACGGCAGGTGTTATCGGCTTTAGGTGATGAAGTGTATGTAGAAGAAGAGTCTTATTTGGATATGGCTACGGCTGTCTCCGGCACTGGTCCGGCTTATGTTTTTCTATTTATGGAGGCCATGATCGATGCGGGTGTTCACCTGGGGTTTCCACGACGAATAGCTGAACAATTGGTGGCAAAAACGGTGCGCGGATCGGTAGATTTTTATTTAAAAAGGGAAGGTCCAATCCACTTGGCTCACTTACGCAACCAGGTTACATCACCGGGCGGAACTTCCGCAGCAGCACTGTACTACCTCGAAAAAGCCGGTTTCCGGACGGCTATCTCGCGCGCGATTTGGGCAGCATACGAACGCTCACAGGAACTAGGGAAAGAGAGTAAAGCGCGTTCCCCAGAAGGAGATGTAAATGAACACGAGGGTTAGGTTAACCAACTAAAGACCTGGAAAATCATTATGTACCTTGAAGGTGCCTCAGTGGTCAAGAGTGCGATTAGCGAATATTGGTATCCTCACCTAATATAAAGGTATATTCACCCTCATCATAATTAACATTATGGTCCCAGGGGATTGAGTTGGATTCTAAACCAATTAATTTCAAGGGATTGTAAAATCCCATCTTGACCATTTCTTCTTCCGAGGCAATATCAAGTGAGGCGAGATGGTTCATGCATTGCAACAGGGTGGAGGAGGAACCGACCAGGCACTGCTTTACGGGATTATATAGTCGCCCCGATTCGTCCAGGATAGCCTCATTGCCCAGGGTGGTATAGCTTCCTGGGTGTAATCCAGCAACTGGTGCTGCGTCACTCACGATCACAGTCTTATCGGCACCTTTCGCGTATAAGCAAGTCTTAATTACCTGGGAGGGAAGGTGATGACCATCAGCGATGATCATAGCGGTCAGGGAATCGTTTGCCACTCCTGCCCAGATCGGATTGGGGTGCCTGGGGAGCAGGTTGGGTAAACCATTTCCAAGGTGGGTAAGAGCGGTGGCTCCGACCTTTACCAGTCTCTCCAGATCCTCTTCAGTGAACATAGAGTGCCCAATTGATACGGCAACTCCCTGACTGGTAGTGAAATGGGTCAGCTCATCCGCGCCGGGTAATTCGGCTGCCAGAGTCAGCAATCGGACTCGCCTGTCTCCCCAATCCAGCATTTTACGGAATAGACCGATATCGGGATTGCGTACAAATTCAGGGTTGTGACTGCCGACTGCCCCTGGCAATGGTGAGATAAAGGGACCTTCAAGATGGAAGCCCAAAAGGTGTCCCTGGAATTCTTTCCGATCCATTACCTTTGCTAGAAGAGGTAGGTTGTGCTGGTACACTTGCTCGGGGCTGGTGATCAGGGTGATTAGAAAAGCTGCTGTACCTCTCCTTAATAGCCCTCGGCAGGCGTAGATAATCCCCTCCTCTGTCAGATCGGGAGAGGAGAAATCTACTCCTAAGAATCCGTTTACCTGTAAATCAACAAAACCCGGAATGTTTACCAATGCCTATTAGTTTACACCCATTTTTCTTATTTACTCCTGCTAGATTACCTAATTTTAGTTGAAGGTATAATAACGCTATTCGCCGCAGGAGGCAGGTGATATGGCTGATCTCGAAGTTGACCTGGAAAATGTGACGGAAGGGCTCGTCCATGAGATCCTGGGGGTAATGGGATTGGGTCGTTCTAACTGGGCTTACCGTTTAATGGGTCCGTTTTTCCGACTTCCGGCGAGGAGAATGTCCAAATTATTGGTAAATTTCAATAATGAGACAGCAAATCATGGCTGGAGAGCGGGGTCAAGTTTATTTTTGTTAAACTTTATACAAAATTACCGGGTTACTGGGGTAGAGTCCGTACCAGAAGATGGGCCTCTGCTCATTGTTTCCAAC
>Ga0153916_10000768_pt1 | contig 22094 bp, 14 predicted proteins | sample Opewatmetagenome_FD_109642 | JGI IMG/M metagenome (GOLD analysis project Ga0153916, IMG submission 109642) | Freshwater wetland microbial communities from Ohio, USA - Open water 3 Core 3 Depth 4 metaG | ecosystem: Environmental > Aquatic > Freshwater > Wetlands | place: USA: Ohio, Lake Erie...
CAGCTCTTTCCCAGGATGTCTCTCAACTGTCTCATGATGGGGAGCGTCGCGACGAGACCTCCCAGCGTCGCACCCAGGGCGACGAGCGGAAAGGTCCGCCTTCCGACCTCGTCGGAATAGAGATCGTTGGCGAAGCCCCAGAACTGGGCGATGACGAAAGAGTTGAAGATGCCGACCCAGACGAAAAACATGATCCCCATCGGCTTGACGGCCATGCCGCCCGCGTGAAGGAAATAGAAAATGACGAGGTTGGAGATGAAGAACGACGTCGTCCAGGTGATGAGGACGTGACGCGGGACCTTGGAAGCCAGACGGCTGAAAGCCTTTATGACGAAAACGAAGAGGATAGCCTGTGCCCCGCTTAGGTAACTCTTGACCTGGGGTGCCTTCTGGTCAACGAGGAGTAGGGATTCGCGCAGGGGTTTGAGGATGTAGTAGGCCAGGAGGAGGAGGAAGATGTTAAACGCGAGAAGAAGCGCCTTAGGGGCTTCGCCGTGGCGGATGTCGGCGAAAAGCCTGAGGAACTTATAGCCGAGGTTGTACCGCGTTTCACCCTTGGGCGGGATCATCGCCGTCGATGGATCGGACATCGTTCCCCCCTTTCCGCACGATCAGATAAGGACGTTCGCTTTGCCGATACACTTGATCATAATCTGGATCTGCCGGACGATGAGGCTCCGTCGCGTGTAGTATAGGAATTTGGTTTTCGGCCGCGCTCGCCGAGTGAGCATTTTTGCGGCCGTTTACCCCTTCAACCATTGTGAGGGAGCATAGATCAAGACATCAAATTATGTCAAGGAGGATTTGGAGAGCAGACGAAAGAGCAATTAGTCCCGTTTTTTATAATGAACTGCAACTGAAGGAGATACAGGCTGGGAGGAGGAATAAGGAGAGAGAATCTCTCTTAAGGCGTTTATTTTGCCGGGCAATCAGGCGAAAGAGAGGAGAGCTGGGAAGCCTGGATTCGAACCAAGATTCCATGATCCAGAGTCATGTGTCCTGCCCTTGGACGACTTCCCAGCAGGCCCCAGAATCATACTTGATTTCCGGGCTTTTTTCAACCTTATGGCGTTCGTCTTCCTGGGTAAATTGACAGGGGAGGGGGGCGGTGATAACATGAGCGGCTTAAATGAAGAAAAACTGGATCCGGTTCGGCCTTATCACCGCGCTCACTCTGATCTTCCTGTTCTTCTTCTTCCGCAGCGTGGACTGGCGGGAAGTCGCTCGCTATCTCCGGGCGGTTAATATTCCGCTGTTCGTCTTGAGCGTTTTCTTGGCCTCGCTCCATCTCTTCACCCGATCCCTCCGTTGGGAATTTCTGATCAGGCACGAAAAGAAAGGCGTGCCCTTTTACAGCTTCTTCGCCGCCAACACCGTGGGATTCACCGTCAACTTCGTTTTCCCCGGCCGGCTCGGCGAACTGGTCCGGCCCCTCTACCTCGCCCAAAAAGAAAAAATCCGGAAGGGGTTCTGCTTCGGGACGATCGTCGTCGAACGCACCTTTGATACTTTTACCATGTGCCTCTTCCTGGGAGTTTTCCTGCTGGCCCGGCCGCTCTTCTCTTCCCGGTTCAATGCGGGAGCCGAGGGCTATGCCAGTCTCAGGCTCTGGGGAATCGTCGGCGTGGCCCTGACTATCTTTCTCCTGGCTTTCATTCTCTCCATGTATTTCTTCCGGGAAAAGACTCTGGCTTTCGTTGCCCGCCTCCTTAAGCCGTTCCCCGAGAAGATCTCCCACAAGGTTCTGGCCATATCAGAGGAATTCATCTGCGGGCTCAAGTTTTTTCACTCTCCGGGCAGTCTCCTGATATACACTTTTTTCTCCTTTGTGGTCTGGCTTGGCATCATGTTCTTCTACTGGATCTTTTTCTTGGCCTTTGGGATAAACCTCCCGTATTTCCTTCTCGTCCCTTACATATTCCTGACCATGGTCGGCGCCTCCATCCCCACGCCCGGCATGGTCGGCGGCTTCCACTACTTCTCCCGGCTGGGGATGACCTCCTTATACAGGATCGATCCCAACCTGGCTGTGGGCGTCACTATCCTCGTCCATGCCCTTCAGATAGTGGTGACATCCGTCCTGGGATATGCTATATTGTGGAAAGAGGGAATGTCCCTCTTCCAGCTCAAGAGGTTAGGAGAGAAGGCCGAGCCATGAAGTGCCCTTTCTGCAATCATCCGGAAAGCAAGGTTATCGATTCCCGGGAGAGCAAAAAAGGCCTGTCCATCCGACGGCGCCGAGAGTGCTTCTCCTGCCGAAGGCGTTTCACCACCTATGAAAAGATCGAAGAGATCCCCTACATGGTCGTCAAGAAGGACGGAAGCCGCCAGCCCTTCGACGGCCAGAAGCTGCTGCGCGGTCTGCTGAAGGCCTGCGAAAAGCGGCCGATCCCGGTCCGCAAGCTCGAGGAGATCGTCGAGGAGATCGAGAACAAAGTTCAGGAAAGGCCGGACAAAGAGATCAAGGCTTCGGAGATCGGGCACCACGTGATGGAAAAGCTCAAGGCCCTCGACCAGGTGGCCTACGTCCGTTTTGCCTCGGTTTACCGGGAGTTCAAGGACGTGATGGAGTTTAAGCAGGAGCTGGAAACTCTTCTCAAGGAACGATAGCTCTTCTGCCTCCGATGATCCGCAAGATAAAACCGGCTTCCCGCGTCATCAAGATCAGCACCGAGATCGACCGGATCAAGCGCGCTCCAGTTCCCCGGAGCAACCGGGGACTGGACCTGGATGAAAATTGGATACCCCGGGTGGATGTCTACGAGAAGCCTCTGGAGATCATCGTCGAGGCCGAAATTCCAGGTGTTGTTCAGACCGACATCATCATTACCGTGCAGAGCAGCCGGGTGGAGATCAGGGGGATGAAGAAAGAGCACATTCCCTCGGAGAAAATCCACTATCTGCGCTTGGAGAGGGAGTTTGGAAGCTTCCGCCGTCTGGTAGCCCTTCCCGCGACGGTTCTCCCGGACCGAGCAAAGGGCTTTCTGCAGAATGGTGTGTTGACCCTGCATTTGAAAAAGTTTATGCCCGAAGAGGACACGGAGACTGTCGTCGTAATCCGCGAGGATGAAGGATGAAGCCGGAGGAAGATCATGGCCGAGAAAGATATCAAGAACGGCGAAACTCTGGATGAGCTGATCGAGGAGCGCGACCAGAAGCTGCAGATCCCATCCAAACTCCCCGTCCTGCTGCTTCGGGACATCGTCGTCTTCCCCTACATGATCGCCCCGCTATTCGTCGGCCGGGAGAAGTCAAAAAACGCCATCGACCACGCGCTCTCCTCCCACCGCATGATCCTTCTCCTAACCCAGAAGGACATGGAGGTCGAGGATCCGAAGCGAGAGGACGTCTATGACGTCGGCACCGTCGCCCTGGTCATGAGAATGCTCAAGCTTCCCGACGGGAGGGTCCGCATCCTGGCCCAGGGCCTGATCCGGGCAAGGATCGAGTCATTTGAAGACGAGCAGGGTTTTATCCAGACCCAGGTATCGGTCATCCATGAGCCCGAGCTCACGGACAAGACCATCGAAGTGGAGGCTCTTATCCGCAACGTCAGGAACGGCCTGGAGAAGGCCACTTCCCTGGGCAAGAACCTTCCGCCGGAAGTCCTGATCATCGCCGCCAACGTCGAGGAAATGGGCCACTTGGCCGACCTCACCGCCGCCAACCTCGAGCTCAAAGTGGATGAGGCCCAGAAGATCCTCGAGATCGTCGACCCCTCCCAACGCCTGAAACGGGTCTATGAGCTTCTGACCAAGGAGCTCGAGCTCCTGGACATGCAGTCCAGGATCAGCACCGAAGCGAAGGGCGAGATGGACAAACTGCAGAGGCAGTACTTTTTGCGGCAGCAGATGAAGGCCATCCAGAAGGAGTTGGGGGAGGGGACCGAGCTCCAGGAGGAGATCAAGGGCTACCAGGAAAAACTGGCCAAGCTGAAGGTGGCCGATGAAGTGCGGGAGGAGCTGGAAAAACAGATCAGCCGGCTTGCCCAGATGCACCCCGAGTCGGCCGAAACCGCCGTCGTCCGGACCTATCTCGACTGGATGTTCACTCTCCCCTGGGACAAGACTACGGTCGACAACCTCGACCTGCGCAAGGCGAAGAAAATCCTGGACGAGGACCACTACGGCCTGGAAAAGGTCAAGGAGAGGATCCTTGAATATCTGGCCGTCCGCTCTCTCTCCAAGAAGATCAAGGGGCCGATCCTGTGTTTCGTCGGCCCCCCGGGTGTCGGGAAGACCTCGCTCGGCCGGAGCATCGCCCGCGCTTTGGGCCGCCAATTCATCCGCATCTCGCTCGGAGGCGTCCGGGACGAAGCCGAGATCCGCGGCCATCGGCGCACCTATGTCGGGGCCATGCCGGGTCGGATCATCCAGGGTATCCGACGGACCGGGTCCGCAAACCCCGTTTTTATGATGGATGAGGTCGATAAGATCGGCGCCGATTTCCGGGGAGATCCGTCCTCAGCCCTGCTCGAAGTCCTCGACCCCGAGCAGAACTTCTCCTTCCGCGACCACTATCTCGGAGTCCCCTTCGACCTCTCCAAAGTCATGTTCATCACGACCGCCAACCTCCTCGACCCCATCCAACCTGCCTTCCGGGATCGGATGGAGATCCTCGACCTGCCGGGCTACATGGAAGAGGAAAAGCTCCAGATCGCTCTCCAGCACCTTGTGCCCAAACAGGTCAGAGAGCACGCTCTGACCGACAAGATGATCTCCTTCACCAAAGGCGCGATCAAGAAGATCATCGCCCTCTACACCCGTGAGGCCGGAGTGCGCAACCTGGAGCGGGAGATCGCCTCGGTCTGCCGCAAGGTTGCCCGCAAAATCGCCGAAGGGAAGAAGAAACTCTATCGGATCACCTCCCAAAATATCGAAAACTACCTCGGCCCGGCCAAGATCTTCAAGGACCAGCTCTTGAAGAAAGACCAAGTGGGTGTCGCCACGGGCGTCGCCTGGACGGCAGCGGGAGGAGAAATCCTGTTCGTCGAAGTAACCAAGATGAAGGGCAAGGGGAACCTGTCCCTGACCGGCTCACTCGGCGACGTCATGAAGGAATCCGCTCAGGCGGCCCTGAGCTATGCCCGTGCTCATGCCGAGCAGTTCGGAGTCAACATCAACTTCTTCGCCGAGCACGATTTCCACATCCACATCCCCGAAGGCGCCATCCCCAAGGATGGTCCCTCGGCCGGCGTCACTATCGCCACCGCTCTCCTGTCGGTCTGTACCGACATGAAAGTGATGAGGGATGTGGCCATGACCGGAGAGATCACACTCCGCGGCAACGTCCTGCCCATCGGCGGCGTCAAGGAAAAAGTCCTGGCCGCCCAGCGGGCCGGCGTCCGCAGAATGATTTTGCCCGCCCCCAACAAGAAGGACCTGATCGATATCCCCCGGAAGGTCAAGAGGGAGATGGAGTTTATCTTTGTCGAGGAGATTCAGGACGTCTTCGAGCACGCGCTGATCAAGACGCCCGAAAAGACGCCCGAGAAGAAGGCCGGGGGATGAATCTCAGCTCCCTTCGCGAGAGAGAGCTCGTTTCCTCCATCCGAGAGGAATTTTCCACTAAAAGGCGGGACTTGATCCTGGGCATCGGCGACGACGCCGCCGTTGTCCGAGTGGCCGAAGGACTGGGCCTGCTCACGACGGACCTGCTTATCGAGGGTGTTCACTTTATCGCTTCGCTCCATCCGGCCCATTATCTCGGACGGAAATCCCTTAACGTGAACCTGAGCGATATCGCCGCCATGGGAGGGACGCCGAGGTTTGCCCTGCTCGGCCTGGCCCTCCGCAAAGGATTGGGAAAGGCCTGGGTCCGGGATTTTTTCGGGGGGCTTAGGGCCGCGGCGGAGGAAGCCGGCGTAGCGCTCGTCGGAGGGGATATCTCAGCGGCCAAGAAGATCGTCGTTTCCATTGCTATCCTTGGAGAGGCCCGAACATTCATCCGCCGGAGCGGAGCCCGGCCTGGCGACCTGATCTTTGTTTCCGGCTGTCTTGGTGACGCGGCGGCCGGCCTGCGTCTGCTCCGGAAGGGTTTCCGGCTGGGGAAGGACAAGAGGGCGGACCGTCTCCTGCGGGCGTTTCTCGACCCGGAGCCTCAGCTCGCCTTGGGGCGCGCGCTCTCCCGCCTCAAGGTGGCGAGCTCCATGATCGATACGAGCGACGGTCTCTCCGTCGACCTCCTCCACCTTTGCGAGGAAAGCGGGACGGGAGCGGAGATCGACCTCGTCAGGCTTCCCCTCTCGCCGGCGATTCGCATCTTCGAGAAAAAACCTGAGCGCCTGGCTCTTCACGGCGGCGAGGACTATCAGCTTCTTTTTTCGGTGAGTCCCGGGAAGCTGAGTCGGGTCACCGGACTCCAGAAACGCTATCTGATTCGGCAAGTCGGCAGGATAACGCGGGGAAAGGGAGTTCAGGTGGTCAGCGGAAGAGGGAAAAGGCATCCCCTTGCGGCCAAGGGGTTTGAGCACCTACTTGAGTAGGACTCCGTCAAAGACGATTTCGGCCGGTCCCGATTGAAAAACCCTATCCCTTTCCCACTCGACGACCACTTGCCCTAGGAATGTCTTGACCGTAACCTTCCGGTCGGTCAATCCTTTAAGGATGGCAGCTACGGCGGCCGCCGAAGAACAGCTCCCCGAAGACAATGTTTCGCCGACCCCTCTCTCCCAGAAGAGCACCTCGATCTCCCGGGGGCTGAGCACCCGGACGAATTCGACGTTGACGCGGTTGGGGAAAAACGGGTGATACTCGATCTCCCGGCCGATCTCGTGCCATTCGATCCGGGCCGGGAACTTATCGCAGAAGACGGCGCAGTGGGGATTGCCCATGGAGACGACGGTGACGGGATAGATTTTATTATGGATGGACAGAGGGTAGTCGATGATCTTCTCGTGGTAGATGCCGTCATCAAAGGGGATATCTTTTGAGGTCAGCCGCGGGGTCCCCATCTCGATCCGGACCTGGAAGCAGCTGTTCTGGACCTCGAGGAGGTTGCAGCTTCGGTCTCCGATGGTGGTCAAAAAGGTCACATCGGGCGGCGCAATTTTTTTCAGGTGGAAAAGATAGGCGGCCGCGCAGCGAAGCCCGTTCCCGGAGATCTCGGGTTCGGAGCCATCGGCGTTGAAAATCCGGAAGCGGACGAGTCCGCGCTCCCTGTCTTCGATAGAGATGAGGAGAAGGCCGTCCGCGCCCACGCCGACGTGGCGGTCGCAAAGCCTTTTGGTCAAGCCGGGGATGTCGACAATCCCTGCGCTCTCCTCCGGGTCGATGACGATGAAGTCATTGCCCAGAGAATGGACCTTGGTGAATTTCACTCAGGGAACTCGCAGCGTCACGATCCGGTCGATCGAATCTCCTTCCTGCTCTCTCCGGACGAGGAGGATTATGGCCTGCCCGGATTCGAACTTGTCCATCATGCTCTCCAGCTCGTCTACGGTGGCGACTTTTCTCCGGTTGACCTCGAGGATGATATCACCCGCGGCCAACCCCTTGCGGTCGGCCTCGCTGTAGCGCTTCACCTGGGTGACAATGAGCCCTTCCTGGGTTTCGAGGCCGTAACGCCGGGCCAGCGCGGGGGTCAGCTCCCGGACAGTGAAACCGAGATCCTTATCTGGGGTTGTGGCCTCCACTTTCGCCTCCGCCGGGTCGAGCTCCTCGACGGTCACGCTGAACGTCTGTTCCTTGCCGTCCCGAACGACCTTGATATCGACCTTCTTGCCCGGCTCGATATTAGCAATCTTGAGTTTCAGATCATTGGAGTCCTTGACCTTCTCTCCGTTGAGTTCGATGACCACATCGTATTTTTGGAGGCCGGCTTTTTCGGCCGGGCTTCCCTTTTCCACGCTGCTGATGAGAGCCCCGTTTTTGTCTTTGAGCTTGAAGGCGTCCTTGTCGTCTTCACTGAGCGGAGTGGGCTTTATGCCCACCCCGATTCTTCCCCGGATGACCCGGCCCTTCTCTTTGAGCTGGGTGACGACTTTCTTGGCCAGGTTGGAGGGGATGGCGAAACCGAGGCCGATACTGCCGCCGGACGGGGAAAAGATGTTGCTGGTGATTCCCACGACCTCGCCTTTCATGTTGACCAGCGGTCCGCCGCTGTTGCCGCGGTTGATGGCCGCGTCGGTCTGGATGAAGTCCTGGTACTCGGGGACGTTGCCGCCGAGGCCGAGCTGGCGGCCCTTAGCGCTGACGATGCCCGAGGTGACGGTGTGTTCGAGGCCGTAGGGGTTGCCGATGGCCAGGACCCATTCGCCGACCTTGAGCTGCCCCGAATCCCCCAGCACGGCGAAGGGGAGTCCCTTCGCCTCCACCTTGAGGAGGGCCAGGTCCGTTCTCGGGTCAGTTCCAATAACCTTGGCTTTGTATTCTTGGCCGTTCAGGGCGGTCACGACGAGGTCTACGGCGTTTTCGACGATGTGGTAGTTGGTTAAAAGATAGCCGTCCTCGCTGAGCAGACAGCCGGTCCCCTGGGCCTGGGACCGGTATTCCTGTTCCTTCTGGCGTTCCTGGGGGCGTCCGAAGAACCTCTCCCAGAAGTCATCAAAGGGCACCTGATCTTCGAAACCGAACCCCTTCACCTTGTCCACCCGCTCAGAAACGATCATGACGACCGCCGGGCCGACCTTGTCGGCGATGGAGACAAAGTCGAGATTCGTCTGGATTTCGGGCGAAAGCGACGACGGGGCGGCGTTTAGGGTAGAGCTCAGGGGCGGTTCAGAGGCCGCGAAATTGCTGTTCTTTGCGGCCTGTTTCTCGGGGAGATAGAGGAAGACATAGCCCGAGACGATAATCCCCAGGAGGAAACTGATTATGCCGATCCAAATGTATTTTTTCATTTTTCCCAGCCTCCAAAATGAGATTCTAAATTAGCATATCTGCCTGAAAAACTCAAACATCCCAGTTGGGGACGTCCCAGTTGGGGACGTCCTCCGAGGTACCATCCTAGACGGGGACGTCCTCCGGACTTGAGCACCTGAGTTACGTCACTTGGCCTTTTCATAACCAAAATATAACTCCCACTCGCTACAAAACGTTGCCAAACGCCTTTGCTCGCAGTATGATCCAGGGTGATGCGCCTAAAGAGAGGCCTCCTTATTGTCCTCGAGGGGATTGACGGCGCCGGCAAGTCCACCCAGGCCATGCGTCTGCTCCGGAAGCTCCGGGCGCTCGGGTACGAGGTCGTTTCATTCCGAGAACCGACAAGAGGGAGATGGGGACGGGCTATAAGAAGGATGGCTAAAACGGCGGGTAGCCTGACTCCCGAAGAAGAGCTGGAGCTTTTCGTCAGGGACAGGCGGGAAAATGTCCGGAAGAACATTGAGCCCGCCCTTAAAGGGAAAAAGGTAGTAATCCTCGACCGCTATTATTTCTCGACTATCGCCTACCAGGGGGCCAAAGGGATCGACCCAGCCTCCATCAGGCGTCTGAACGAGAGATTTGCGGTGAAACCCGACCTGGTCTTCATCCTCGACATTGAAGCCGGCCGGGGTTTGGGCCGGATCCGAAATCGCAAGAGGAAAGACCTGCTATTCGAACGCGAGCGCTATCTGGCCCGGGTGCGCAAGATATTTAACGGCTTCCGGGGGCGCAAATTTATTCACCTTAACGCGGCCCGGCCAAAAGAGGAGTTGGCTGGGGAGATCGCCGGCCGGGTCGTCCGGCTGGCCCAAAGGCACTCGTGAAAGATGGGGACGTTCCCCAAAGTGCCACCCTACCTTATCCTAAAAGCTCTATCAACGATATGATCATACGGCCTTTCTTGAGTGATATACTCTCGAAACATCCTGCGACGGTCGATTGTGCTGCAAGATAAATCGAAAAAACAGGGATTGGGCTTCTCGATAATGCTGTTTTCTTTGCCTTCAGCATAGAATAAATAACTACTCCAAAAATAGTCTTTTAAGTCTTGGCAGATTTTTGCTCTCAGCGGATTCCTCTCAATATACCTAGCACACTCTAACAGATAGCTCTCTTTCTCGATATAGATGCTTCTATACCTGTTTTGGAATAAGAATCCTATAGAATCATACTTCTTGCGAAAATAATTGGCATAAACTTGGAGAATCCCCTGCATAAACTTGGGCAGGTCAGCTGATCTTATGGCTTGAACAAGAAAATGGATATGATTAGGCATTAAGCAGTAATGAAATATCCTTACTTGGTATCTTTCTATATACAGCCTGATAGTTTCTAAGATTCGAATGTAATCATCCTGGCTTTGGAAAACCTTCCTTCGGTCATTTCCCCTTGTAAGTATGTGGTAATATCCCCTATCTATCAAGGACCTTGGGCTTCTTGGCACGCTATTCCTCTCCGACATAAAAGACGGACGTTCCTGAGTAAAATTCACATTTTTACAGATATAGTTTTTGTCCTTAAGAACTCCATCTTCCACCACAGGGTGGTACTTTGGGGAACGTCCCCATATTGGGCGCCTTCGTTTGGATTTTAGCCCTGGTTTTGGTATAGTAAAAACTCACCGAGATGCCCCTAAAAAACTCCTCTCCCCAGAAAAAGAGGCCGTTCCTCCGGATCCGGATCCGGATCCAGAAGCTCAACAAAAAGAAAACCCTCAAAGCTATTGGCCTCATCATCCTTCTCGGCGCCGCCGCCGTGCTCGGGGCCGGGTTTGGCGCCTATCGGGCGATCAAGCAGAACCTTCCATCCGTTTCTGACCTTGAGACATTCGAGTCCAATATCATCACCTCGGTCTTTTCGGATGAGGGACTGCCAATCAAGGATTTCGCCATCGAAAGACGGGTTGAAGTCCCCTTTGACAAGATACCGGACGTCCTGAGAAAGGCCATCATCGCCACCGAGGACCCCCGCTTCTATCGTCACCGCGGGGTGGATCTTTTGGGAGTCCTGAGGGCGCTTAAAGAGAATATCCGGTCCGGCCATCTCCTCCGAAGGCCCCAGGGCGGAAGCACCATCACCCAGCAGCTGGCCCGCCTCCTCTTCCTCTATCCCCAGCAGACCATCGGCCGGAAGCTTAAGGAGATGTACCTCTCTATCCAAATCGAAAAGCAGTACTCCAAGGACAAGATTCTGGAGATGTACTGCAACCAGTTCTACCTCAACCACGGAGTTTACGGAGTGGAGACGGCTTCGAACTTTTATTTCGGCAAAAGTGTCTCCGACCTGACCCTGGAAGAAGCAGCGCTTATCGCCGGGATCTTTCGCGGCCCCTCCCTCTATTCCCCCTATACTAACGTGGACACGACTCTCCGCCGCCGCAATCATGTGATCAGCCGGCTGGTCGAGGAGGGCTACATCACCAGCGTCCAGGGAGAAGAAGCCAAGGCCAGGCCGATGACCGTGCTGCCGTGGCGACGGGGTTCTTCCGATTTCGCCGCCTATTTCATCGAAGAGGTCCGTAAACATATCGAGAAAAAATACGGCAGTGAAGTCCTCTACCGGGGAGGCCTCAAGGTCTACACCACGCTCAACCCGACACTCCAGAGATACGCCGAGGAAGCTCTTCTTGCGCGACTGCGGGAAATGGATAAACAGAAAGGGTGGCGCCAAAGCAAGAGGAACCTGTTCAAAGAGGGGAAGGAGAAGCTCGAGGAAGAGTGGCTCGACAGCTGGGTGACGTCCTACCTGGAGGAGAATGAGGTGGCGGATGCCGTTGTCCTTGCCGTGGCCAAGAAGGAGGCCTTGGTCAAAGTGAAGAGGTATGCCGGCAAGCTGTCCAACAAAGACATTAGCTGGACCCGGACCGACAACCTGGAGAAACTCCTCCAACGCGGGGACGTCATCCAAGTCAAGGTTAAAAAAATCAACCCCGAAGCCAAGGAAATCGAAATCTCTTTGGATCAGCATCCGGTCATAGAAGGGGCCTTCCTGGCCATCGATCCGCGATCCGGTCAGATCAAGGCCATGGTCGGGGGCTACTCTTTCCAGCGCAGCGAGTGGAACCGGGCGACTCAGGCTCAGAGGCAGGCCGGGTCGGCCATCAAGCCGATACTCTACACCGCAGCGCTGGAAAACGGTTTCACGCCCGCCACGATCATCAGGGATGAGCCCGTCGAATTCCCGGACAAATGGCTGGGTGAAGCCTGGTCGCCGAAGAACTATGACCGTAAATACAAGGGCGCAGTGACCGTGCGGATGGGTCTCGAAGAGTCCCGCAACATCGTGACGGCCCGGCTCCTCGACTATATCTCCCCCCAGACGGGCGTAGAGTACTGCCGGAAGTTCGGCCTCACCTCGACGATCTATCCTTACCTTTCCCTTTCCCTGGGCACGTTCGAAGTCGGCTTGTTGGAACTCGTCTCCGCCTACACGGTTTTTCCCAACAAAGGCATCCGGATTAGGCCTTACTTCATCTCCCGGATCGAGGACCGCGAGGGAAATGTCCTGGAAGAAGCGAGGATCGAGGCGGAAGAAGTCATCTCCCCCCAGACCGCTTACCTTGTCACTTCGCTGTTGGAGGGAGTTATCCGGAGGGGAACGGCAGCACCCCTTGCCGCGGGCCTGGGGATGCCGCTTGGGGGAAAAACGGGCACCACAAACGACTTTTCGGACGCCTGGTTCATCGGCTTCTCGCCTTTTCTATGTGCCGGGGTATGGGTCGGAAATGAATCCCGGGTTTCCCTGGGCAACCGGCAATCCGGGGCCGTGGCCGCCCTGCCGGCCTGGGTGGCCTTTATCAACAGGCTTATTGACGACGAGACGAAAAAAGCCGAGGCAGAAGGACGCGAGCCCTTTTTCGGAGAATTCGAAGTCCCCCCGAATATAAACTTTGTGGAAATTGACCGGAAGACGGGACTCATGGCCACGCCGAACTGCCTGTGGCCGATTAGAGAAGCCTTCTTGGCCGGGACAGAGCCTCTCCGTTACTGCTCAAACCAGGATCACATGCTGATCCTTGATTACTACAGCACAGAAAAGGCCACTGAAGAGCACGACTAACCTTTCTTCCTGACGCTGCCTCCTCCGGACGACCTCGACCCTGAGGACCGGGAGCCGGAAGAGGAACCCCTCGAGCCTGAGGAAACCGAGCCTTTAGACCCTCTCGAACTCGATGAGCTCGAGCCCCGGGAGACTGACCCGCTCTTGGATGAACTCCTGGAAGAAGAACCGCTCCTGCTGAGGGAATTATAAAACCGGCTGCGGATTGAGCTTGAGGTCCGGCTTCTATCTGAGTATTTTTTGAGGCTGATGGCGGGTGATGGAGGATAGCCGAAGGAGTCCTTCCGGATTGTGCTGCCGCCCTGCTTAGTCGGAGTGCCGGACCCTTGAGTCTGGGATGAATCCCGGATACGGATCCTTCGTTCTCCAGAAGAAACGCCCTCTGCCCTCCCGCTCTTATCAGCCGGCCGCAGCGTTGGAGGAGCGGCGGGTTCCATTCCCTTGGCCGCTGGGGCCTTGACGATTCTTTCGGCGCCCGCGGCCTGGGCTCCCCCGGTTTTTTTGGTCACTGCCTGGCCGCTCGCCGGCCTCAGCGTCCGCCCTTGGGCAGTCAGCGTGATCTTGTCAAAAGTTTTGAGAGAATCGCCGCGCAAAGCGGCCTGGGAGATGTCTTTGGCCCTTAGCTGGTCCCTGCGGATAACGGTCAAAGCGCGTGAGTTATAGGGATAAAAAGGGCGATTCCAATTGGGATAGTACCAGTTGTCGACGATGACCATGGGGTAGTTCCAGTAACCCAGCGGCGCCCATCCGCAGTAGTCTAAGCCCCACCACCAGCCGACCCAGCCAGGTCCCCAAAGCGTCCCCGGAATCCAGTACCAGCCCAGCCCGCCGTACCATCCCCATCGTCCATAGTGAAAGGTTACCCATCCCCAGGGGTCATAGGGAAGCCAGGTCCATCCGCCCAGGGACATCCATCTCCAGTTCCCGTTGTAGTACGGCCTCCAGTCTGAGCCGACACCACCGGGCACCCAGACCCAGCCATAGGGGTTGATCCAGGACCAATCGCCGCCCTCCTCGAGCTCGGCCTCGAAGTCCTCGAGCTCCCCGGGCAAATGGCGAGTGGCGACTTGGACGGCAAGAGTGGATTCACGATCTTCGTTCCAACGGTCGAAACCGTCCTCGGCGACGGCCATAAACCGGACCGGCCGCCCGGAGAAGCGGCCCTCGGCGACGGCCAGACTCTGCTCGCTCTTGAGGAGAAGAGAGCCCTCTTCGCCGGCCGCTTCGACGACTCCCCGGAAGATATAGATGTCGGTCTTCCGGTTCTCGAGCGCATCGATCCTATAGAGGCCTTCGTCAAGCACGTAGAAGGACGCATCCGGAGTGTGGACTTCGACGGTCTTTTCTTGGTCCAAAAGGTTGACGCTGAGATAGATATTGCCTTTGAGAACGCGCAAGCGGGTTAGGTCCGAGTCCTTCTTGGGAAGGCTGACGATTTCGAGCTTGGTGTTATTGTCCAGACGCAAGTAGGTTTTTTTGCCGAGATAGAGCTCGGCGCGTCCATCGGTCGTTCCCAGCCGGTCTCCTTCTTCGATCGGCATGTTGACGACTCCGTCCTCGAAGCTCTGTTCGGCGCCCTTTTGGATGTAGACGCTGCCGCTGATGGCACTCAACCGGGCGAAGGATTCGTTCGTGTACTTAGGCTCCTCTTCACCTGTTTGAGCAAAGGAAAGCCCGACGGCAAACAAGAAAACTGCCGCGATTATGGCTGATTTCTTCATCTTACTTCTCCTCTTCACCTTTAGAAAAAGCAAGAAGCGTGCCAAGGTTTTCCCCTGGTCCGGGTCCGATTCCCCCTGGTTTTTTGTCCTGAAAAGGGGACGACTGGCCCTCGAAAGGACAGGTCATCCGGCAACCGGCCAAAACGCCTTCTGGACCTTGAAAACAGGCGCCATTTCCCGTTCAAGAGAGGAGGAGATGCGGAGCTTGTCCGGGTATTCCGGTCTTTGGCCACCCAGGGCTAAGAGTACGCTCCTGACCCCGTCTTGGAGGCCGAAAAGGTTGTACCCGCCCTCGAGAGTGAAAAGCAGCCGGCCCTGGGCCGTTTGCTGAGCCAGGTCCATTAATTCGCCGGCCATGGCCCCAAACCCTTCGGCGCTGACCTCCATTCCACCCAGGGGATCACCGGCGAAGATATCAAACCCGGCCGAGACGAGGATGCACTCCGGCTTGTAGGCCGAGGAGATGGGGGAGAGAAGTTTTCGGTAGATGGACAGGAAATCATCATCCGTTTTTCCGGGTGCTAGGGGGACGTTCACGGTGAAGCCTTCCCCTTTCCCCTCGCCGATTTCGCTCCAATGGCCTGTGCCCGGATAATGGGGGAACTGGTGGGTGGAGAAAAAGAGGATGTCGGCCCGAGAATAAAAGGCGTTCTGGGTGCCGTTGCCGTGATGAAGATCCCAATCCACGATCAGGATGCGCCGAAGATTCCACTTCTCGACCAGGTATTGGGCGGCGATGGCCACATTGTTGAAAATGCAGAACCCTTTAGCCTGGGAGGCTTCGGCATGATGGCCCGGCGGCCGGACCAAGGCAAAAACGCTTTGGACTTTTCCAGCCATGATCCGGTCGGCCGCTTCGAGCAGCCCGCCGGCGGCCAGCAGGGCGATTTCATAGGAACGGGGTGAGGTCGAGGTGTCAGGATCGAGACAGACCCTTTCCCTGCCTGCGGTTTCTTTGATCCGCTCGACGTACTCTTGGGTGTGGATGAGGGCGACTTCTTTTTCTGTTGCCAAGCGGGGTGGGATCAGGATCAAAGGGGCTAGGCCCTTTTCTTGCTCCAGCATCTTGTAGATCGCCCGGACCCTCTCCGGGCTCTCGGGGTGAGCGGCGCCCATGTTGTGCTCGGCATACCGTCCGTCCTTAACGATGCCCGTTTTCATACCTTCCCTTTTGGGAAGAATTTTTCAAGGTCCTCCGGGTTCGGCTTTTTGGTCAGCAGGCTGACGATGAAGAGCGCGGCCAGAGAAGCAAGGAGGGCCGGATAGATGAGCGGAATACCCCAGGGATCGCCGTCCGGGGCTTTCTCCGCCGGAAGGACCTTGGAGAAGACAAAAAACAAGATGCTTACGACCGTCCCGGTGATGATCGAGGCCAGTCCGCCCGCCCTGGTCGCCCTTTTCCAGGTCAGGGCGGCGATGAGGGCGGGTGTTATGGCGACGCCGTAGATCGTATAGGCAAAAAAGCTCATCTCGAGGACGCTCTTCAGCTGAGTGGCCAGGAAAAAGGCGAGGACCCCGATGACGACGACCAGCACTTTCTGAAGCGCCACCATGTTTTTCTGGGGGGCGTCCTTTTTAATAAACCTCTGGTAGATATCGCGCATGAGGGTCGTGGAGGGCGAGAGGAGATAATTCATGCCCGTTGAGATAACCACGGCGCAGGCGGCGCCCAGGAGCAGGACTCCGACCGGCGCCGGGACCAGGCTCCTGGCCGCCATCAGCACGACCTTCCCACCGGCCTTGGGAACCGTCAGGTCGATCTGGCCCTGGAGCTTGCTGTAGGCGAGGACGGCGATGATGACGACAACGGTTTCGACAAAGATCGTCCCCAGCGTCCACCAGAACACAGCTTTCTTGGCATCCCTGGCCGATCGGGCGCTGTAGAACTTCTGATACATGCTCTGCACACCCATAAGCAGGAACATCGTCGACAGGAAGTAGCCGATGGCCTTCAGCCAGGGATGGGCACCGAACTGGTTGTTCACGACCGAGAAATAGCCAGGGTCCAGAGCCTGCTGGGCGGTCTGAAGCCCTCCCGCCGCGGAATACACGAACGGCAGAGCCAGGAGGCAGGCCAGGACGATGATGATGCCGTTGGGCAGGTCAGTGTAGGCTATGGCCACCATGCCTCCCAGAGCGGTGAAAAGGATGACGAACAGGGCCGCGATGGCCGTGCCTAAGGATTCCGAGATCCTGCCATCGGTGATCACGTTCAGGATGAACCCTCCGGCGACGAACTGGTAGGAGACGATGGAGACGAATGACAGAATCAGGGCGACGGCGCCGAATAGGCGCGCGGCGGGCCCGTAGCGGACCTCGAGCAGGTCACCGACTGTGTATTGGCCGAAGGTATGGATCTTGGCGGCCAGGAAATAGATGATGATGATCCCCACCCAGGCGCCGGCCGCCAGCCAGAGCGCAGAAATCCCCGCTTTGGAAGCAAACTCAGCTCCGCTGATGAACGTGCCGGACCCGATCCAGGTGCAGATCAGGGTGAAGACCATGACCTGCCACTTGAGGGAGCGGCCCGCGACCATAAAGTCATCCTGGCTTTTGATGCGCCGGGCCCGGACAAAATTCAGCGCGGCCAAGACCAGAAGATAGGCCAAAATAATGTAGAGATAGACCGACATCTCACCCTCCTTTTCCCAAGAGTTTTTTCAACCTGAGCTTGAAAAAGACAAAGGCCATTATGGTGTACCGTTTGATATCTCCCCAGGATCGTATTTTGGAAAGGACGCGCGGGATCTTGCGGGCGATCGAGACGTTTCCCCTGGAGAGAGACCAGCGGAAGAGAAGCTCGCTGATCTCTGCCCAGGTGAGTTTGTCCAGGAAAAGAGGCACGTCTCCCTGGGCCGTCGGCAGGGTGATGACCTTGGAGGAGTGTTTTTTTGTCCAGCTGAAATCGGCCGGCAGTAGGCCGATCTCCTTGGCCGTCGTTTCGAGCGGAGTGCCCGGGTAGATGTGGAGGATGGCGACACTGGCTTCGACCTCGCCCTTGTACCGCTCGATGAGCCGGATGGTCTCCTGGGCTTCCTCCCAGGTTTCAGTGGGATGGCTAAAGATAAAAAAGGGGTTGGGGACGATTCCCAGCTCTTTGCACCAGGCGACGACGTTCTGAAAATCTTCGAGCTTGACCTTTTTGTTGATGACGGAGTTCCGCACCCGTTCCGAGCCGGCCTCGACTCCGAACGATACGTAGAAAAGGCCGGCCTCCCTCATCTTGGACAATAAAGGCTTGGTCATCAGGTCGACCCGGATCTCGCACTGCCAGAAGACCGGGAGCTTCCGCTCCAGGATGAGGTTCGATATGTCCTCCATCCGCTTGACGCTGAGGTTGAAGGTGTCGTCGTAGAAATGGACGACCCGGGAGCCGTATTCTTCGACTCGGGCCTCGATCTCTCGGATGACATTCAGGGGGCTCCGCGTGCGGACCGCCCTTCCCCAGTTGATGGGCGTGGCGCAGAAATTGCAGTTGAAGGGGCAGCCGCGGCTCGTCATGATATTGACGGCCGGGAGAGGCCCCTCGCCGGGAACTTCGATTTTGAAGTTGTACTTTTCAAAGGGGACGAGATGGAAAGCCGGGAAGGGGAGTCCGTCGAGGTCGAGGATGGGGGAGCGGGGCCGGTTGGAAATAATCTTTCCGTTTATCCGGTGAGAGATTCCAGCGATGCGGCTGATGCCGGTGCCGTCCTCCTTCCTCTCCACCGCCCGGCAGAGTTCGAGGGTCGTCTCTTCACCCTCACCGCGGACGACGATGTCCAATTCGGGGATATGGGTCAGGGCGTCTTCGGCGGCCATCGAGGCATGAGGTCCGCCCATAACCGTCAAGGCCGGGGGATAGGCTTTCTTGGCCTGCCTGATCAGCTCGAAGCTCTGGAAACGGTTCTCGGTGGTCGAAGTGACTCCGACGATGTCGGGACGGCCGTCGCGGACCTTGCGTTCGATATCGCCCCAACCCCATTTCAGGATGTCGGCCGGCACGATCTCGACTTCAATGTCCTCTTTTTCCAGCACGGCGCCGATATACAGCAGGCCCAATGGAGGCATGGACGAGCCTTTGGACCAGCGCTCGGCAAAATAGCCTCCCGGAGGAACGAATAGCTGGACTCTCATCCGCCTATTGAATCAGTTCCTGCTGTTTTTCCAGTTTTACCGAATACAGCCTTGTGATGTTGGGCTCGGCCATGGTCGTGCCGTAGATGTAATCGGCCACCTCCATGGTCTTGTAGTTATGGGTGATGATGATGAACTGCGTGTCTTTCTTGATCTCCTTCATCAGGTCCAGGAAGCGGGCGAGGTTGATGTCATCCAAGGCGGCGTCCACCTCGTCCAGGATGCAGAACGGGGTCGGCTTGTAGCGGAACAGGGCGAAGAGAAAGGCCAGGCTGGTCAGACTCTTTTCGCCGCCCGAGAGAAGGTGAACGTTCTGGACCTTTTTCCCGGGGGGCTGGGCGATGATCTCAATCCCGCTCTCCTGGGGGCTGCCCTCGTCCAAGAGTTTGACTTCGGCGCTCCCGCCCTTGAAGAGCAAATTGAAGATTTCCCTGAAATTCTTATTCACTTCGGAGAGTGCGGCCAGAAACTGGGTTTGGCTTTCCTCGTCGATCTTGCGGATGGCCTCCTGGGTCGCGTCGATGGACTGCCTGAGGTCATCCCGTTCATGGACCAGGAAGTCGTAGCGCTCCTTGTGGCCGAGGTATTCCTCCTCGGCCAGGAGGTTGACGGTCTTAATCCGCTGCAGATCCTCCTCGGTCTCGGCGAGCTGTTCTTCGATTTCGGGGTCGGAAAGCTCGACTTCGGGCTTCTCGCTCCTGACTTCGTGCAGGGTTTTCTTGAGCTCCTGCCAGCAGGTTTCCTCCAGATTGACCATGTCCCTGTCGATTTCGGCTTTGCCGATCTCCCACTTCACCCGTTCTTCCTTTTTCCGTTCCAGCTCCTCCCTCGAATCGGCCAACCCCTTCTCCAGCGTCTCAGCCTCGGTCCGCTTCTGAAGGAGGTCCGCTTCTTTCTGAACCAGGCCGGCCTGCCCCGCTTTCTTTTCCTCATCCTGGCCTCTCGCGCGGGAATCGAGGGAAGCGGCCGCCTCCCGGGCCTCGGCTTCCTCCTTGCGGGCCGATTCTGACTCGTCCTGGAAAAACAGGATTTTCTTGTTGGCGGCCTCCTTGCGGTCGCCGAGATCTTTCAGCTGACTGCCGAGATGCCCGAGCCTTTCCTCGAGCAGGGTCAGGTTCGAGCGGAGCTCGATCGTCCGCTTTTCCTCCTCGATGTCCTTTCCCCGGTGGGCCGAGAAGTCTTTTTCCTCAACCTCGATCCGGGTCCTGAGGGAAAGCTCGTCCTGCTCCAGGCTGCCGATCTTATTAAGAAGCGACTCCCGGGACAGGGACAGTGCCGTCTTATCCTGACGCAGGATCTCCAGCTCTTTCTTGAGGAGCGCCCCGGCAGCGGAGGCTCTTTCCCGATCCGACTCGGCGGCGATCCTTCTTTTTTCGAGCTCGTGGATTTTCTCCCCCAAGTCTTCGAGGCTGGTCGTTCCAGCGACGATATCCTCTTCGAGGCGGGTGATTTCGAGGCTTTTATTCTCCAGTTCGACGGCGAGCGGAGCGAGTTCGGCGCTCCGGCGGGAGAGCCGTTCTTCAAGGCCGCGGATCTCTTGCCCCAGAGCGAAGGCGCCTTCCTCCTGCCGGCCGACCTTGAGCAGCCCGGACGAAAGAAGCAGATCTCCCCCGGGAGTGATAAAATTCAGGGCGGGATGCCGGAGCCAGAGCTCGACGGCTGACCGGATGTCCCGCACGATGACAGCGTCACGGAGCTGTTCCTGAAAGACTCTGATCTTCGGGGCCGGACGCAGCCGGGATTTCAGGTATCCCAGCACATTCGAGTCGGCGATCTCCGGGGATGAGGGGGCTTCCCCCTGCCGTGGAGAAACCAGCACGAAACGGCCTTGGAACGGCCTCTCCGCGATTCGCTTCAGAAAATCCAATGCGGGGATGACGGTCAGGCCGGCCTCCTCCTTCCAGAGAGCATCGACCAGCGGCGTATCAACGGCATCCGCTTCGAAGAGGTCGGCCAGCCGGCCCAGAGCCTCCGGAATGTCTTCGCCGGCCACAGGCCCGCGCTGGCTTTCCTCCATTTTTCTCAAGGCCTGCAGCTTGTATTGATCCTCGTCCGCGGCCTTGCGTGCCTCTTCGAGCCACTCCTTCAGGCGCACGACAGACGACCGCCGCTCTTCCAGAGAGGCCGCCAGTTCGCCGCTCTGCCTTTCCCTCTCTCCTTTTTCCGTCTGCGCTTCCGCGAGCTCGTCGTCGATAAGGCGAAGGGAATCCTCCTTGGCCCGGAGCATGGCTTCTTCCTCTGCCGATTGGGCGTCCAGCTTCGCTTCCTGACGGGCCAGGAGCTCGAGTTCTTTATCTCCTTTGAGGCATTCGTTCCGCAGCTCTGTCAATTCAAGAAGCTTTTCAAACTGCTGGGCCTTCAGGTCCTCGATGTTCTTTTCTAAAATCGAAAAGCCTTCCCGGACAGTCCGGCTGTCATCGGCCGCCCGGGCGGCTTCCGCCCGCTTTTCCTGGAGCCTCTGGTCGAGCTCGGCGCGGGCTTGCTCCCGCCGGGCGATCTCGGAATCGAGCAGGGCGGCCTCCTGCAGAAGCTCCTCTGCCGACAGAGCCGCCTGCTTTCCTTTTTCCAGAAGAAGCTCACCTTTCCTTGCTTCCCGGTCCCTTTCCGACTCGGTCCGGTTTAGCTGGGACTCGAGCTGATACAGAGAATCCTGGCCTTCCTTGATCGCCTTCTCGAGCCCCCAGACTTCCTGGCGCCGGTCGGCCAGTTCTTTTTCCCGGATCTTAATCTGGAAGGCGAGGTCTTTTTCCCGGGTCAAGGCGTCTGTATGCAACCGGGCCGCTTCCTCGTGCCGGAGCTCGAGCTGGATGAGCTTGCGCCGGAAGTTGAGTCCGGTCAGCTCGCGAGTCTTTTCCCGGAGTTTCCGGTAGCGAACGGCGGCCTGCGCCTGACGCTGCAGGGAATTCTTGGTCCGGCTGACCTCGCTGATGATGTCCTCCAGCCGGATGAGGTTCTGCTCGCTCGAGGCCAGCTTGCCCTCGGCCTCCTTTTTCTTGTCCTTGAAAAACGCCGTCCCCGCCGCCTCCTCGAGAAGCGCCCGTTTCTCGGTCGGCTTCATCGTCAGGATGGTGCCGACACTGCCCTGTTCGATGACGAAATACTCCTTCTCGGCTACCGCCCGTTTCCAGAGCGTGTCCTGGATGTCCTTGAGCCGGGCGGCCTTGCCGTTCAGCCGGTATTCGCTCTCCCCGGAGCGGAAGGCCCGGTGGGTGATGACAATCTCTTCTTGCTGGTGCTCGAGCCCCATGCTGACGTCGGCCATGCCGAGCGCCGGCTTCTTAGTGTTGCCGTTGAAGATAATATCTTCGGTCTTCTCGCCCCGCAGGCCCTTCTGGCG
>Ga0153916_10000769_pt1 | contig 22080 bp, 19 predicted proteins | sample Opewatmetagenome_FD_109642 | JGI IMG/M metagenome (GOLD analysis project Ga0153916, IMG submission 109642) | Freshwater wetland microbial communities from Ohio, USA - Open water 3 Core 3 Depth 4 metaG | ecosystem: Environmental > Aquatic > Freshwater > Wetlands | place: USA: Ohio, Lake Erie...
ATTGCGGGCCACCCGGGGCGCGTCTACCTACCGTCGAATAACCCGCTTGACGAAGGAGGGGGGCACCCCGACCTCCAGCGCTATAGTCGCGTAAAGCCGGTCGTACTTATGGCTCTCCCGGCAGCTCGTATATGTCAAGCCGTAGCACCGGCGGCACCGAAAACGGCGAGCGCCGGGGGGCAGGTATAGTTTGCCGACGCGCTGGCCACAACGCGGGCACGTAAACCAAAAACGCGCGCCGCCGAAGTGGAGCCTCGTTACGTCGAGGCGGGCCGTCTCGTCCACCTCCTCCCCGCTTTCCGTAAAAGTATAAAACAGCCTAAACCACGGCGCCGCCATATCCGTCGTATCGACCTCGTACCCTATCGACGACGTTTTTTCCTCGAACCTGTACCACGCCCAGCTACCCCGCCGGTGTTGCCCGGGCCGCAGAACCCCCTCCCGCGCCCACCGGTTCACGTCCAAAACGCGGCAGTCCTCCACGGTCGTCTTAACGTCCCACCGCCATTCGCCGCTACCATATCCGCCCAAACCTTAACCTCCGTCCTTATCGAGCCGAGCCCGTTTTTCCTAAATCATTAACCTAAATTGCCGCTTTTTTACCGGCCTTTTCCCAAAAAGTTAAGTCTCATAAGGGTTTTTCCTGACACGCGCTTCTGCGCGAATTTCCGTACGCTTTCCGGCTTAGATGTAAGGTCTTTGTCCCTCTTCCGTACCGCTCTCAATAATCCTAACCACGCCGGCGGCCCCCGGGCCTCCCGCGTTTTCCGACAACGTTCTTACATCCGCCCCACCACTTATTCGGTTACGCCTCTTCCCGCTGGCGGTAGCAGTAGCGTACGCCTTACACCGACGCCCTCCAATTACGGTAAGCCGCCTTTCCGCGGCCCTCGTCCCGCTGCTGGCCCGGTCGGCTACCGCTAAAACCTGTTTTCCTTTGTAACTATCGGGGGAGAGTTTGGCGTCGGCCTACGCCGAGCCGAGCTTGATAAACGCCGTAGCGTCGCCGGCCTCCCGGTTCCCTAACGCGGCGTCGAACGACGATATGACCTGAACGTAACTCGCGCCGGCGGTCGCCGCGCCCAGCACAAGGGCTGAAACCGTTACTGTAAGCCGCGCCCGCGTGGTTAGCCCCTTTACGCCCCAGCCGCTAGAAATTGAACATCGGCCCGAACCGGACGAACGGCCCGGACAGGTCAACCTCGGGCGCCGCGGCCATCTTCGTACCCACCTGCGTAAGCTCGCCCTCCGGTATACTCATAAAGAGATAGCCCGCCTCGCAGCCGACGCCGAGCCAGGGTAAAAGGCGGTATTGCGGCGCGACGAACGCCTGCGCCGACCAATTCAGGCCGTCCAATTCGGAGACGTACGTCGCGGACTCCGGAAAGGGCACGTTGCCGAAGCGGTAGGGCGAGCTCGATATGGTCTTGACGTAGGACAACGTAAGGATGCCGGCGCCGCCGCCGGCGAAGAAACCCCACCGCTCGCCGACGTACGTTTTATAACCGGCCACGAATTGGTGGACGCCGAAGTCGATTTCACAATTCTTGACGACGCCGTCGTCGAAGATGCCACCCGTCGAGAACGCCCAGCCGCCGCCGTAGTAGCCGAGCTGAAGGCCGCGGGCGAAACTGTACCGGAAGGTCCCGCCCATCATCGGCGTGGACCCGGGCGTCGCGAGGCCGAGGGCGTCGAACTCGTCGCTTATGCCGTCGAGGGTCGGGAAGTTGGCGCCGAAATAGAGCGCGCCGCCGGTCCCCACCGGCCGGTAATCCTGCCCGCTGGCCGCGGCCGCAACCGCGAAAACCAAACCTAAAATCGGAATTAACCTCATCGTTGCTCCTCGCTCGACGTCCCGTTTTAAGCTCACGCCGCGGCCTTGGGCCGCGGGAAAAGAAGGACCACCAAGGCCGTCACGACGAAGGCCTCCACGGCCCAGGAAACCAGCCACGCGAGCACCAGTAGGTCGGGGAATTTGAAGTAACGATAAACGTCGGCCGCCCGCGGCACGACCCCTATTAGTAGTAGCATCGCCCAGAATAAGACGAACTTTTTCCAGAAACGCTCCGGGCTACCGCCCTGGAATATGGCGAACGCCAAAACGTAAAAGAAGCCGACCGCCAGGTCGAAGAAAAACCCCAGGAGTACGACCTCAAAACGCTGGTCCTTGAAAAAGGCTTCCACGTCGCCCGTGAGAGGGCTCAAAATCAAATGAGTCAAAGTGCCGAGTATCGAAAGCGCCAACCCGGCGACGACGCCGACCAAGAGTATACGGCCTAACTTTTCCATGGCTCGCTCCTTTACCTCCAGTTTATGGGACAAGATAACACGTCATCGGCGTTTAGTCAACGAACTATGCGCCGCGAGGCCCGAATTCCCTCGCCGCCGAGAGTGCTATAATGTTATAATTAGTTTTATTCAATAAATTTATTACTCTATAATCCTATTCCCGAGAGAAACCTTGAAAGTAATAATCGTCATCCCCAGCTACAACGAGGCCGCAACGCTGCCGGCGACGCTGGCCGCGTTGCCCCGGGAAATACCCGGCGCGGCCGCGGTCGAGACGCTGGTGGTGGACGACGGCTCGAGCGACGACACCGCGGCCGTGGCGCAAGCCGGCGGCGTCACGCACGTCGTGCGGCACAAGCGCAACCTCGGCCTGGCCGCCGCCTTCCGGACGGCCGTCGACGCGGCCCTGGCGCGAGGGGCCGACGTCATCGTCGGCACCGACGCCGACAACCAATACGCCGGTTCGGACGTCGCGAAGCTCGTCGCGCCCGTTTTAGCGGGCGAGGCGGACCTGGTCGTGGGGTGCCGCGACATCGGCGCCGTACCTCACTTTTCGCCTCTTAAAAAAATATTGCAGCGGGCGGGGAGCTTCGCCGTGCGGTCGCTTTCGGGCCTCAAGGTCGCCGACGCGACGAGCGGCTTTCGCGCGTATAGCCGCGAGGCCGCGCTTAAGCTCGTCGTCCTGTCGTCGTTCACATATACGTTGGAAACGCTTATTCAAGCGGGTTATAAAGGCCTAACCGTCAAGCAAATACCGGTGCGGGTCAACCCGCGGGCGCGGCCCAGCCGTCTTTTCAGTTCCATCCCGGAATACTTACGGCGGTCTATCAATACCGTAACGCGCGCCTACCTGCTGTTCAGGCCGCTGAGGGTGCTCGGCTCGTTGGGGGCGATAATTTTCGGCGCGGGCCTATTCCTTCTGGCGCGCTTCCTATACTTCTATTTCACGATACCCGGGCCTACGGGCCACGTCCAGTCGCTCGTCGTCGGCGGCGTCCTCATATTACTCGGCTTCCAGGTCATTATCATCGCGCTGACCTCGGACCTCGTCGCCGCCAACCGCCGCCTCCTGGAAGACGTGCTCTACCGCATCAAACTAAACCAATACCATCGCCCATGACGCGCATCCTCGTCTGTTCCTCGACGTTCCCCCTCGGCGCCACAGACCGACGGACGGCGCGCTTCGTCTACGACCTGGCCGCGGCCTTGGCCTCGCACGCGGACGTAACGGCGCTCGCGCCCCATCACCCGGGCGCCGCCCTGACCGAAAAGCTCGGCCCGGTCGAGGTCCGGCGCTTTAAGTACTTCCTTCCCTCAGCGTGGGAACGGCTCGCCGACGGCACCGGCATCATGGCGAACGTCAACCGCAACCCGTTGGCGAAAATTCAGGCCCCGTTCCTCTTGTGGTGGTTTCGCCGGGCGGTGCAACGCCTCCTCCGCAACTACCATTTCGACGCCGTAAATACCCATTGGCTCGTCCCGGCCGGGTGGGCGGCGGGCCCCGTCGCGGCGCAGGCGGGCACCCGCCACCTGTTGACCGTCCACGCCGCGGACGTCTTCCTCCTCCAACGCGTACCCTGGGGTCGCCGCGTCGCGGCGCGCGTCGTCGCCACCGCCGACAAGGTCTTCGCCGACAGCGAATTTACCATCGAGGAAACGAGCCGGTTGGTAGGGCACGACGTCGACGCCGTCGCGGCCACGGCGGGCGTGGACGTCGCGACGTTCGCGCCAGCGCGCGCGCCGGCCGAAGCCAAGGCCGAGCTCGGCTGGCCTCAGGCGCCCGCCGTGCTCTTCGTCGGAAAGATGGTAGAAAAGAAGGGGTTAAATTACTTAATCCAAGCCATGGCAAAAATCAGGTCCGCGGCGCCGACGGCCCGCCTCGTCGCGGTAGGCGACGGCCCCCGGCGCGCCCGCCTACAGGCTTTAACGCGCAAGCTGGGCCTTGCCGACGCCGTAGCCTTCGTAGGGCCCCAAAGCCACGAAGAACTGAAATTAATGTACAACGCCGCGGACGTCCTGGCCGTCCCGTCCATCGTGGCGCGCGACGGCGAGACCGAAGGGATGCCGACCGTAATCCTCGAGGCGTTCGCCGCGGCGTGCCCGGTGGTGGGCAGCCGCGTCGCCGGCATCCCGGAATTCGTCCGCGACGGCGAGACGGGCTTCCTGGCCCGAGCGGCCGCGCCGGACGACCTGGCGGATAAAATAATCAAAACGTTGGAACTGGGCCGCGATTATTTCGCCTCGCGCTGCCGGGCCGTCGCCGCCGGCCAAGACTTCGCGAAACTAGCCGCGCTTTACGCCGAGGCGGCGGAGATTTAACGTTGGACCTCGCGGCGAATTGGCGTAAACTGCGCGCGCGGGAGGCGGGCCGACGCGGATACTTCTGGCTGACCCCCGGCCTCTACGCACTCTACCGCGGAATCCGCGACTACGGCGTCGCGAAACTCAAAGGGCGGATTCTGGACGCCGGCGCCGGCTGCGGCGCCTGGGCGCCGATACTACGAGAACGCGGCGACGTCGTCGCGGTGGACCTCTCGCGCCAGGGGCGGCCCGACGTGGCCGCGGACCTGAAAAACCTTCCCTATCCCGACGGCACGTTCGACGCCGTTTTTTGCTCGCAAGTGCTCGAGCACGAACCCGAGCCGGCGGCGCTGCTCGCGGAGTTATATAGGGTTATAAAAGTAGGCGGCGCCCTCGTCCTCACGGCGCCCCATTTGAGCCGCTTCCACGACGCCCCCCAAGATTATTTCAGATTCACGGCCTCGGGGCTGCGGTCTCTGGCGGAAGGGGTCGGCTTCGCGACGGAGGAGGTTAGGCCCTGCGGCGGGTTCCTTTCGTTCCTCGGCCACAACTTAAACGTCCTCGGCTTGGCGCTCACGGCCCCCGTTCCCGTAATCGGGCGCCTAGCCGTCGCGGCGGCCAAACTCAAGTCGCCGCTGTGGGCCGCGCTGGACCGCGCCTTTGACCGCGGCGGCCTGTTCGCGTTGAATTGGATGCTACTGGCTCGGAAACGATGAAAAGCGAGGCGGCGGGTTACGCGACGCCGCCGGACCAGCTCGCGCGGCTCGCGGACCTTCGCCGCGGCGTGCGCAAAGGCCGCAAGATAAAGCGGGTCCTGGAGGAGGAATTGGGGCCGGCGCCGTGGCCCGGCCTGCGCGGCCTGGACCTCGGCTGCGGCCCGGGCGCCATCGCCGCTTATCTCGCCAAGCTCTCGGGCGAATTCATCGGCCTGGATATAGACGACGCGGCGATAAAAGCCGCGCGGCGCCGTTTCCGCTACGCCAACCTCGAGTTCGTATGCCATAGCACGGCGCGCTTGCCGTTCGACGACGGCGCGTTCGACGTAGTCGTCGTCAACCACGTCTACGAACACGTCCGGGACGTCGAAACCCTTTTCGCCGAGGTCTACCGCGTGCTGAAGCCGACGGGATTGGCCTATCTGGCGGCGGCGGGGAAATACGAGATATTCGAGCCTCATTACCACTTACCGTTTCTCTCCTGGCTGCCGCGGCGGGCGGCCGACGCATACCTGCGCGCGACCGGGCGGGAAGAGAAGTACGACGTGAACCTGTGGAGTTATCGCAAACTCCTCAAACTACTGGCGCCGTTCGAGGTGCGGGAATATACGGCCGCGGTCGTGAGGGACCCGCATAAATTCGCCGCGGACGACGTCGTGCCGCGGTGGCGTCCGCTTCGGCATCTAACGGCGTTTACAACGGCCCGCATACCGGCCGTCGCCCCGACGAGAATATTCGTACTAAGGCGACGAAGAGATGATAAATAGTAACGGCCGGTGGCGGCGGGCCCTGTGGACGGCGGCGAAAGTAATCGTCGTCGGCGCGGCGCTTTTCTTCGTCGGCAACGTGCTGGTCGAAAATTGGCCGGACGTGCGCGACGGTTGGCGCGCCCCGAGGCCGCTAGCCGCGGCCGCCGCGACCGCCGTGCTCTTTGCGTCGTACGTCTTTCTCTACAAATTATCGCTCGCCGTGCTTCGGCGCGTCGGCTACAGTTTAAGCTTCCGGGCGGGGTTAAAACCTTTCTTTTACACGCTGCTGGGCCGCTACGTCCCGGGGCGCTTCGCCGTCGTCGTCGGCAAAATATATTTATACGAACGGCGCGGCGTGCCGCGGCTGGCGGCGGCGCTGGCCGTGACGTACGAGAACGTCTTCGCGGCCGTAGGCGGCGTAGCGGCGGCACTCGCCCTAGCCGCGGTTCTCTTAACGGACGCGTTCTCCTGGCCGGCGCTCGGGTTCGGCGCGGCGGCGGTCTCGGCTCTCGCCATACTAATTCAACCGGCGGTCCTGGCGCGTCTCCTCGCGTGGCCCCTCAAGAAGATGCGGCTGGGGAAATTCGGGCCGGCGATGCTTATAGGGCGGGGGGGCTCGCTGGCGTTCGCGCTCGGATACGCGGCGTACTGCGTCTTGCTCGGCTTCTTCTTTGCCCTCTTCGCCGCGGCCTTCGTCCCGCTGGACTTCGGCGCCGCCGTAAACGCGGGAGCGGCGTACGTCGCGGCGGCGGTCCTGGGATACGTCGCGGTCATCGCGCCCTCGGGCCTCGGGGTCCGGGAAGGCCTGTTGGTGTTACTGCTCCGGCGTTACATGCCGGCGGGGGAAGCGGCGTTTCTGGCGGTCGCGAGCCGCTTAGCCGCGGTGGCGGCGGAACTTATATTGGCAAGCGCGGCGGCCGCCGTGGGCTCGGGCGCGCCGGCCCGCGCCGTCCGGCGCCCAAACGACGGCCCGAGTACTCCCTAATAATAAAAAAACCGCCGGGAGGCGGTTTTGAAATAACAAACGCGAATATTTAATACGCGCCGTGCATTAGCACGACCACCGGTATCGTCTTGAGGAGGAGCTTGAGGTCGAGCCACAAGGACCAGTTCTCGATGTAGTAGATGTCGAGGCGGACCATCTCGTCGAAAGTCAACAGGTTGCGGCCGCTGACCTGCCACAGACCCGTAACGCCCTGCGGGACCGTTAAGCGTTTCATCTGCCAGCGTTCGTACTTTCCGACCTCGTCCGGGATGGGCGGCCGGGGCCCGACGAGCGACATGTCGCCCTTCAATACGTTGATGAGTTGCGGGAACTCGTCGAGGCTGAACTTGCGCAGGATGCGCCCCACGCGCGTTATCCGCGGGTCTTTTTTGATTTTAAAAATCGGGCCGTCCATCTCGTTGAATTCGGCGAGCTCGGGCAACATCTCGTCGGCGCCTATGACCATGGAGCGGAATTTGAAGATCCTGAACGGCCGGCCGTCCTTGCCGAGGCGCTCTTGCCGGTAAAAGACCGGGCCCGGGGAATCGAGCTCGATAAGGATTACGATCAAAGTCCACAAGGGCAAAAGCAGAACGATCCCCGCCAACGCGCCGGCGATGTCGATGGCGCGCTTGACGTAACCCTGCCACCCCTCGAGCGGCGAACGCCATAAACGCAGGAGGGGAATGGAGCCGATCTGCGTCACCGAGACCCGCCGCGTCACGAGTTCAAAAAGGTCCGCGATCACCATAAACGGTATCCGCCGTTCGCGCAATTCGAAGACGACGTTCAGCATGTGACGGTGCTTAGCCGTAGGGATAGCGACCAATACCTCGTCCACGTCGTGGGACACGATAATCTCGGGCAGTTTTTCGAAGGGCCCGAGCACCTCCACATCTTCGTAAATTTTACCTATCTTATCCGGGTCGTCGTCGATAAAACCCACGACCGCATAACCGAACTCCGGGTGCAGCTTTATCTGGTTGGATAGTATTCGGCCGCTCTTCCCGGCGCCGTAAATGACGGTCCGCATCAATCCCACGCCGCGTTCGGCGAGGAAACCTACGGCTTTACGCAGCGTAACGCGCCATAGGTCGATGAGGACGAGACTCACGAAGAAATTGCTGACGATGACGGTACGAGTATACGGGAGTTGGGGGAACAAAACCGAAATCGCCATCATCAAAAACGCGGCGATGATCAGCGACTTCATCACGAGGTAGAGCTCGTCGAGCCGCGCCATGGAGCGTTGGCGGACGTAAAGGCCGCGGTTAAAAAAGACCGCGACCGCAACGAGGCTATAAACGAGAGAGACCTTAAGGTACGTCGCGAGGCCGAGGTACTGGTCGGCGACGGCGGCCGACGGCTCACGCAAGAAACCCGCGAAGCCCAAAATATTTTCCCGAAACAGGAGGACGACCAAGGTCGAGAGGTTGAGCAAGAGGAAATCGACCGCCCATTTGACGACGCCGACGACGCGGTGGTAAATCCTTTGCCCGACGATAGCGGTTTCAGGCGACATAATATCTTACGAGCGGCCCGGCGGGCCCGCGCACGCGCGGACGCACACGCCGCATATATGTTGCGGGACGATGTTTTTTTTGAATTCGCGCAACTTCGCGAGGCATCCGGCGCGGTCCCAATCCTCGGGCCTTTCGCCTATCGCCCGCGCCGGGCACGCCGTGCGACAACTCTCGCAATCGCCGCAGTCGCCGAGGGCGGGTTCGTCCGCCTCCAGCGGCGCGCTCGTGAAAACGCTGACCAAGCGCACCCCGGCCCCGAACTCGCGCGTCACGACCATATGGTGGCGCCCGATAAACCCAAGGCCGGCGAGTTGCGCCAGGCGCGAGTGGCTGACGGCGCCGGCGACGCGGTCCCAATCGACGACCTGCGACGCCGGCACGGCTAACGTCCCGTAACCGCGGCTCTCCAAAAAAGACGCCAACCGGCAAGCGATATTATCCAGGGCGGCGTTAACGACGCGGTAATGGTAGGCGTAGATGCGGGTGGGCTCGGTCACGCACGTCGCGAGCACGCCCCGCGATAACGCCACCCCGACCACTACGGCGCGAGAAAAACGGCCGAACGGGGCGGGGACGCCGCCCGGCACGGCCGCCACGCCGACGAGCGCGGCGCCGCCCGCCCGCGCCGCTTGCTCTACCTCGGACTTAGTTAACTCCACGGCCTCGGTCGCAGCTACCGAAAAACCACCTTATCCCGCCGCCCGGGCCGCCAACCGCTGGCGCGCCGCTTCGATTTTACGCACGGCCTCGGCCGGTATCAACGACCGGTTATTGTCGTCTATCGGATAGGATATGAGCTCGCTCGCGATGCTTATCTCGCGCTTGCCGCCCTTGAAGGCGCCGCGCGCGGCGGCGCCCAACTCCTCGAAGATGACGTCGTCCCACCTGATATTCAACGACGTAATAACGTACCCTCGCTCGAGGTAGTTTTGGTTCGACTCGTAACCGATGACAAGTTTGTCCCTCTCTTTGGCGACCGTCGCGATGTCGGCGTTGGCGAGGCCCGCGGCAGCGAAGATCACCGCGGCGCCGTCATCGAAGAGTTCCGCCGCCATAGCTCGGGCCTTGCCGCACGCGACGGGGGCCGCGAAATCGTCGCCCATATAGGCCACCGCGACGGACGACGCCGGGTTCTCGGACATAATCCCCTCCCGGTAGCCGGCCGCAAGCCTACCCGTGGCAACGTCTTTTCGGCCGCCCAGAAAAGCGTAACTGCCCGCCGGGACTGCCGCCGCGGCCGCTACACCCATTAAGTAACCCGCTTGGCCGGCCGGAAAACCCAACGACTTAACGTTGGTAGCTCCCCGCACGCCGTCCACGATAAAATAATCCACGTCCCGGTGCTCGCCCGCCAGCCGTTGGACGTATTCCTCCCATATGGGCGACGCCGCTATAATAACGTCGGCACCGCCATCGCTGGCGTCGTTAAGGTAAGTCCGGCCTTCCGCCTCCGTAACCGGCTCGTAATTGCGAATCCTGGCCGGGACACCGCTTTCCTCGGCGAAGCGTTGACACCCCCGCCATACCATGTCGTTCTTTCCCTTATCGCCCAGGCCGCCGGCGTCCATCACGACCGCTACCTCGAAACATTCCGGGCCGCCCCGGCCGCGGCCGCAACTACATAACGCCGACGCCGCGAGGGTTAAAATAATAACGCTCGCCCTCGTTAACACGGCTCCGCACCACCCGCGAAAAAAAAACCCGTCGTCGGACGGTCGTATTTGCCTATTGCGTTCATTTGAAACAACCTAAGCCGTAAAACCCGCGGCCGGCGTTCTCGCGCCGCCTGACAGGCGCCGACGATATGACGCGACCCCTTTACAACCCCGACTCGCCAGCTATAATGCTCGCCGGAGGCCGCAAAAACCGCGCAAACGCGCCAACCGCTTTAAATTTTAATAACGTAAAGGTTCCGTGTCAAGGTTTTTCGTCGGGTAGCCCGCCGCGGATTTCAATCCTAAAAAAACCTTGCTTTTAAATAAGCGATTTTGTAATATATAAGTAACGAAACTAACCTCAAACCAAAAGGAGGAAAGTATGAGGTTATCGCGCTTATCTCTGCTTGTAGCCGTACCGTTAATTACAGTCGGCCCGGCTCTCGCCTATACCATGCCGGGGTACGCGCCGTACGACGGCCTTATCTCCATCGACCCGGCCGGCATGCCTATCGTCCCCGAAACGCTGCACGTCAACGCCGGCGTCGGATACTGGATGGCCAACAAAACCTTCGACGACAACGGCGACACCGAAAAAGACGACACGAAACCTAACGCCCTCCTCGTCCCCTTGGACGTCGGCTACGCGTTCAACGAACACTACATGGCGGACGTCACGTTCCAGATTCTCAGGCCGAGCGAAACCATGGTCACAGTGGACCCCGAGACCGGCGGCTTAACCGAGGAAAACATTAACGCGATGGGCATCGGCGACATCTGGGTCAAGGCCCGGGGGTTGTGGGAAACCGCGACAGAATTCTACCTCGGCCCCCGCCTCGCCGTTAAGGTCCCGGTGGGTCAAGTCGACTACGCAGACAAAAAACCGGAGCTGGGCGACGACCAAATGGACGTCGACGTGGCGTTAGTTGTCGGCAAATACGGCGAAGCGACCAAGTTCGTTATGAGCGGCCAGGCCGGCTTCCGCTACCGGATGAAAAACACTATAACCGTTCCGGGCTACGTCCCCACGTTGGAATACGACGTTACGCCGGGCATGATGATTTACCTGCACGCCGAGCCGGGCATAGCCGTCAGCGGCGACCGGGCGTTCCAGATCTACGTCCCCATCGGGTACGAGATGTCGATGGAGGACAAGGTCGACCTTCCCGCCAATTTGCCGGAAGGGTTTGAAGCGCCGCCGGAGTTGTCCCACTCGTCCCTGTATTTGGGCCTATATCCGAAGTACCAACTCGACGAGCGCAACGCCATCGGCCTGAAGTTTATGTATCCGGTCTTCGGCAACAACTCGCCGCAGGCGATGTACTTCACCCTCACCTACGGCGCGTTCATCAAGATGTAGCCGCTACCGCGTAATCGCTAAGTAACGGGCGGCCATAAGGCCGCCCGTTTCTATTGACTTTGCGTTTTATAATAGCGAATGTTATAATTGGGCAGATATGGAGTTCGACCTCCTAGTTATCGGCTCGGGGCTGGCGGGGCTCTATACGGCGCTGGAGTTCGGCGGCCGCGGCCGCGTCGGCCTCGTCACCAAACGCGCCCTCACGGACGGCTCGACCGCCCTCGCCCAGGGCGGCATCGCCGCGGTCACGTCGCCGGACGACGACGTGGACCTGCACGCCCAGGATACCATCCGCGCGGGCGCGGGCCTCTGCCATGAAGACGTAGTGGAGGCCGTCGTGCGGGAAGGGCCCCGGCGCGTGGCCGAGCTCGGCCGCCTGGGCGTCGAATTCACCAAGGAACAGAGCGGCGGATACGACCTCGGCATCGAGGGCGGCCATTCGCGGCGCCGTATTCTGCACGCCGCGGACCTGACGGGCAAAGCCATCGAAAACGCGCTGATTGACACGCTGCGCCGGCGGTCCAACGTAGACATATTTGAAAACCACGTCGCGCTCGACTTAGTCGTAGAGGGTGACGGCGACGGCCGGCGGTGCCGGGGGGCATACGTCCTGAACGCCGCTAGCTGCGACGCGGCGCCCTTTTCCGCGCGGGCGACGGTCTTGGCCACGGGGGGCGCCGGTAAAGTCTACCTCATTACCTCCAATCCGGACGTATGCACCGGCGACGGCATCGCCGCGGCCTGGCGCGCCGGCGTCGCCGTAGCCAATATGGAATTCTTCCAATTCCACCCCACTTGCCTTTTCCGCCCGGGCGCCAAGACGCTCCCCGAACGGTCCTTTCTGCTTTCGGAATCCCTCCGCGGCGAGGGGGGCCTCCTCCTCGACAAAGAGGGGAACCGGTTCATGTCAAACTACCATCCGGACGGGGAATTGGCGCCCCGCGACGTCGTCGCCCGGGCCATCGACCAGGAGATGAAGAAGGCTGGAACGGACCACGTCTATCTCGACGTAACCGCCCTCGGCAAAGATAAACTGCTGAAAAGATTTCCGTATATATACGGCAAATGCCTCGAGTACGGCATCGACCTCGCCGTGGAACCCGCGCCGGTAGCGCCGTCGGCCCATTATTGCTGCGGCGGCGTCCTGACGGACGTTTACGGCCGCACCGAACTCGCCGGCTTGTACGCCGTAGGCGAAGCCGCCTGCACCGGCCTCCACGGCGCAAACCGCCTCGCGTCCAACTCGCTCCTGGAGGCGGTGGTCTTCGCCAAACGCGCCGCCGACGCCGCGGCCGAGGAAATAGAAAACGTCCCCAAGGGCGAAGTCGCCGCCTGGGACGGTGACCGCGCCAACGACCACGAACCCGTGGCCATCTCCCACGACTGGTACCTCGTACGGCGGACCATGCGCGACTTCGTCGGCATCGTCCGGAGCGACCGGCGCCTCGAGATGGCCGCGGAACGGCTAGGCGCCATCCACCGCACCGTAGACAAGTGCGTTTCTACGGGAAAACTAAATTGCGACCTGGTTGAATTACACAACATCGTAACGGTGGCGCAATTAATCGTGCGTTCGGCACAAAGCCGCCCGGAAAGCCGGGGCCTCCATTTCAACTTAGACCACCCCGCGCGCGACGACGTGAAGTGGATGAAAGATACCATATTACGTCCTGACAAGGTTTCATCATTAAAAAATAATTAGCGCAACCCTAAATAAACTAAGCATTTCCGCGAAACGGTGCGTTGTTAATAGTATGTGGAAAAAAGCCAGGGGAATGTACGTTTCTTATTGAGAAATAAGGATTTTTTAACTTTTCCGGCGTTTGAAAATAGTTGTTGACAATAATAATAGAATCTAAGTCAATTTATCATAACCCCAGCCTTTCCAATAAAAAGTAGCGGAAATCCTCGCGTCAATATTTAGTTCAGAGCGACTAAACGATAACCCTTCAACGAACGGACCGACTATGAAAACAATAACTTTTATCACGGTAGTCACGGCGGCCTTGGCCGGCGGCGCGTACGCGGACACGGTATATTTAACCCGCGCCTATGCCGACCCGAGCCGCCTTATGGCCGACCTCGCGGCCTATGACTTCGACGTAGCTGGCGCCGTCAGGGGCGAAAGTTTCGACCTGGTCGCGTCGGCGGACGACCTCGACGTCCTCGGCCTCTTGGCCATCCGCTACGACGTCCTGGAGGTCATCGACACGACCGTCGCGCCTCCCTCCGAGTATACCGAATACGACGAGATGGTCCCGATATTGCAAGGGCTCGCCAACACGTACCCGAATATCTGCGCCCTCTACGACGTCGGCGATACGTGGGAGGACCGCGAGATCTGGGCGCTCAAGATTTCGGACAACGTCGCGACGCACGAGGCCGAGGAGAAAGACATCCTCGTCAACGGCAACCACCACGCCCGCGAGATCATGACCGTCGAGGTCCCGCTGTACCTCGCGAAACAATTGTGCGAGAAATACCCCGCCGACCCCGACGTGAAGATGATCGTGGAAAACGTCGAAACGTGGATAATTCCTATGGTCAACCCCGACGGCCACAACCACGTCTTCAAGGTCTATAGCATGTGGCGCAAGAACCGCCGGGACAACGGCGGCGGCATCTACGGCGTAGACCTCAACCGGAACTACGATTATCACTGGGGCGAAGGAGGCGCGAGCCACAATCCCAGCTCGGAAACTTATTGCGGCCCCTCCGCCTTCTCGGAACCCGAGTGCCAGGCCATACGCGACCTCGTCAACAACCTGGACTACCAATTCGCGTATACGCTAAACTACCATTCCTCCGGTCGGTATATGCTTTACCCATGGGCTTATACGTACGGCCATCCGCCCGAGCCGGATTATACCTACTATAAAAACCTCGCGACGTACTTGCTCGAAACCCTCCCCGGGTGGGAGCACGGCAACGACTGGGAATGCCTCGGCTACCTCGCCAGCGGCAACGCCCTCGACTGGGATTACGACGGCCAAGGCCACCAGAAAGAATGGGGCTTCACCTTCGAGATCGACACCTCCTTCCAGCCGCCGGCATACCAGATCCCCATCACGTGCGCCGAACAATATACGGTGTTAATCAAACTCCTCAAGCTCGGCATCACCGAATTGCCCGTCAACGTGACGTCGTTCGGGGCCAAGGCGGCCCCGGGCGGCGTCGCGCTCCGTTGGGAGGTCGGCAACGAACGCGAGGTCGCGGGCTTCAACCTCTACCGGCGCGCGGCCGCCGAAGAGCCGGCGCCGTACGCCAGGCTGAACCGGAAACTTATCGTCGGCCGTTCCCCCTACAACTACGTCGACCGCGAGCCGGAGCCGGGGCGCGATTACGAGTACCTGCTGGAGGGCGTCGACCTGGGCGGCCGCACGTCGACCTTCGGCCCGGCTAAGGGCCGGGCGCCCGGCAAGGCCCTCGCCAAAGCCGCGGCGCTCTACCAGAACCGACCCAACCCGGCTCGAGACTCCACCACCATTAAATTCGAACTTGCGCAGGCGGGCAACGCGACGCTGGAGGTATACGACGGCGCCGGCCGGAAAGTGCGCACCCTCTACGGCGGCCACGCCGACGCCGGCGCTAAGGAAATAGGCTGGGACTTAGCCGACGACGCCGGGCGGCCGCTACCGCCGGGCATCTACGTATACCGGTTACGAACGGGCGGCGAAACGATAAGCCGGCGGCTGGTCGCGACGCGCTGAATCCGATGAACGTAGCCGACGCGCGGTCACCAAGGCCGGGCGAGCGTCGGTCCGTGCCGCGCGTTCGCGGTCCGGTTATTTTGACCCACATTTAACGTACGTCGTTTCGGGGCCGCTTAGCCGCGCGGACTCCCGCTCTTTCTATCGTCGCAGGAGGAACCAAGGATGAGCTTGATGAACAAAGCTATCGTCGCGACGCTGCCGCTCGTTCCCAAGCCGCTCGTCCGGTATTTTGCCGGCCGCTACATCGCCGGCGACAAACTCGAAGACGCCGTCCGCGTAACCAAAGCCTTGAATAAACGCGGGATGTGCGCCACCGTCGACGTCCTGGGCGAAGAGGTCGACACCCGGGAGGAAGCGCTCGCCGCGGTGCGAAATTATAAAGAGGTCCTCGCGGCCGTAGACGCCGAGAAACTCGACGCCAACGTCTCTCTCAAACCGACTATGTTCGGCCTGAAAATCGATAAAGGCTTCTGCCGGGAAAACGTCGCCGTCATTTGCGAGGAGGCCAGGCGCTACGGCAACTTCGTACGCATAGACATGGAAGACTCTTCTTGTACCCGGGATACGCTCGACATATATTATTCCCTTCGCGATACGTACGACAACGTCGGCACCGTTATCCAATCGTACCTCCGGCGGAGCTTGGCCGATGGCGTAGGGCTAGCCGCGGTAAAAGCCAACTTGCGTTTGTGCAAGGGCATCTACGTCGAGCCGCGGGAGATAGCGTATAAAGACAAAGCCGTCGTAAACGCCAATTACGCGTTCCTGCTCGACGTACTCCTGGGCGGCGGTTGCTACGTCGGCATCGCGACCCACGACGAGAAGATGGTATGGGAGGGGCTCCGCGCCGTCTATAAATTCGGCCTTAAACGCGACCAGTACGAGTTCCAAATGCTTCTGGGCGTAGACGCGGAGCTCCGCGACATCATCGTCGGCCAGAACCACCGGCTTCGCATCTACGTCCCCTTCGGTACCGCCTGGTATCCTTACTCCACCCGGCGCCTCAAGGAGAACCCGCACCTGGCGGGCCAATGTTTCCGCAATATCTTCGTCAAATACGAATTTAAATGACGCCGCCGACCTCCCGGGGAACGGCGCCTCCGGGGCGTTTTTTCCCTTAACGCGGGGCCAATTCGACTACGGCCGTAAGCCGCGGCGCCCCCCGCGCCGGGACGTATATCCCACGAATTTAGTAACGTACGGGGTAACATTATTTCCCTTGCCTCGCCGGTTCGGGCGTGTTAGCTTTGGCCTAATTTTGCGTTCCCGGAGGTCGCACCCCTATGTCGTGGCTTGCCGTTCCTCTCGCGGTGTCGCCCGTAATCGTAATCTTCGTCCTCATCGCGTTCCTGAAACGGGCCGCGGATGTCGCGGGCATCATAGGTTGGTTCTTCACGCTGGCCGTCGCGATACTGTTTTTCAAAACGTCGCCGCGGGTCTGCCTGGTCGCGAGCGCGGCCGGGATAGTAGAATCGTTACCCATTACGCTCATGGTCGCGGCCTCGCTATTCCAGATGGGGGTTATGCTGGAGTGCGGCGCCGTGGCGCGGCTGGTCGCGACGCTGAAAGGCATTGCGCGGCAAGACCGCGTGGCGCAGATCCTCATCATCAACATAGGATTCGGAACGCTGCTCACCGCGCTGGGCGCGACGCCGGTGTCGATACTCCCGCCCATTATGATCGCGCTCGGGTATTCCTCCTTCGTCGCCATCGCCCTGCCGGCCCTCGGGTACGACGCGCTGTGCACGTACGCTCTGCTCGGCATCCCGGTAGTCGTATTCGCGTCGTTCACGGGGCTGGAACCCAACGAAGCGGGCCGGTTTTTCGCGCGCTTCATGCCGGTCATCTCCACCGCCATCGCGTTCGGCATGCTTTACCTCGTGGGCCGGTTCAAGTTGATGCTGCGGGGCGCCCTCCCTACGTTACTGGCCGGTTTGACCGCGGGCTTCGTTGCCATCGGGATGAATCGCGTCGGCATGACGACGCTCACCGGCGTAGTGGCGGGGGCGGCGGTCGTCGTCGTCATGGCGGCGTACTTGGCGCTGCGGGGCCAAAAAATATACGACCCCGGCCCGCCGAGCGAAGCGGACGGCGTCGCGCGCGCGCGGATGTCGCTCGCGGCCGCCGCATCGCCCTGGATAATACTCGTCCTGGCCGCGGCCCTCACGAACACGCCCGGCCTCCCGTTTTTCGACCTCCTCTTTAAAAAGCTCGCTATGCCGCTCGAGGTCATCCCCGCGGCGCCGATCAAAATCCGCTTCTTCTGGCAGGCTTACTTCTGGGTCGCCGTGACGACGTTCCTCGCGCTTCCGTTTTTGAAACCCACCCGCCGGGAGTTTGCCCTCGCTGTCCGGAAATGGGCGCGCCGGGCCTGGCGTCCGGCGGTAGCGGCCGCGGTATACTTCGCCGTCGCGTACGTCATAAATTATTCCGGCGAGGTCGCGGGCCCCGGCGGTTGGACGCTGCCGCATCCTTTCCGCAACATGGTATTCGTCATAGCCCACGGCGCGGCCGCCACTTTCGGGAACCTCTACGGCCTCGTCGCCCCCTTCCTGGGGCTTTTGGGCGGTTTTATCTCGGGTTCGGAAACGTCGTCCATCGCGATGTTGACCAAATTACACCTCGACACGGCGGCGGTAGCGAATAAAATACGAATGGTGGGCCTTGTTTGGGCCGCGGCCTCGGGTATTGGCGGCGGCCTGGCGTCCGTGGTAAGCCCGGCCAAGCTGCAGAACGCCGCGGCTATCATTGACGCCATCGGCGAGGAGGGTAACGTCCTGCGCCAAACGGTCGTCGTATCTTTGGCCATTACGGCCCTGTGCGCCCTTATGACCCTCTGGTGGACTATATAGCGGGAGGCCGAATCAATGTCTCAGCGGTTCGTACGATATCTGGCGCTAACGGTTTTAGTATCGGCCGCCGCGGCGACGGCCGAATACGAGGTAGTAAAATCCACCCACGGCAACCTAATAATTTCCGGCTTCGCCATCGGCCGCTACACGTACCAATACGGCGACGGGCCAGCCCTGGGGGCCCCCCCGGCCAGCACTTTTTCCCTCAGGTCGGCGAGCATTATTTTCCACGGCGACGTTTTTAAGTACGCCGGTTATTGCATCTACGTCGACGCCGTTTATTCCCCCGCCATCTTCGACGCGTACGGCGCCCTAAAAATTATACCGCAGACCGAAATCCGCGCCGGCCAATTCCTCGTGCCGTTCAGCCGCGAGTCCTATACGTCGACCTCGAAGCTCTTGCTGGTCGACCGCTCGCTGGCCTCGGTCAATATCGCGCCGCCGCTCGGGCGCGACGTCGGCGCGCAAGCGGAATGCAAATTCGCGTCCGCCGAAAGGCCCGATTGGGCGTCGCTGGCCGTCGCCGTCGTCAACGGTTCCGGCCCCAACCGCGACGACGAGAACGCCGCCAAAGACGTAGCCGTACGCGTCGCCGGCAACCCGTTTCCGTGGGAGGCGACGACGGGATTGACGTGGGAGGGGTACTATTACCGGGGGAAACCGTACGCCGCGGCATATGGGACCGGCGACGAGGACCGCTACGGCGGCTGCGTCGCCTTCGAACAAGGCCGTCTCACCTTCCAGGGTGAGGTCCTTTACCGCGAGCAGACCTTCCGACCGGCGGCCGGCGACACCGTCGACTTGGCGGACGCCGGATACTACGTCCAAGGCGGTTACGGATATCCGCTGCCGTGGCCCTGGCTCCAGGTCGTCGAACCCGTCGCGAGATGGGAACGTTACGACGGCGACCGCCGGACGCCCGACGACGCGACGGCCGCCGTCACCGGCGGCGTGAACCTCCACCTCGAGCCGGGGCACTACTGCAAGCTCATGGCCAACTACCAACACTTCGTCGAAGAGGGCCGCCCGATGGACAACGACAAGATTTCGGCGCAACTCCAGCTAAGGTTCTAACGGAGGTCGTGAATACAAAAGGCCGCCCCCCGGGGCGGCCTTTTTTCAAACGCGGTTGTTTACCTAAACAAAGCCCTAACACGGCCCAACGAAGTCGGCGCTACGGCGTCGGTTCCTATATAAGTGTAAACGCGGTCCGTGGCGTCATCGACGACGTAAAGCCATATAGTCCAATCGTCGCCTATCGGGCACGTCCAACCCAAGCCCGTAGGTTTTTGAACGCCGGTTATTATAGGGAGTCCGGTTGCGTATATGGAATGCGTAAAGTCGTCAGCGACGAAAATACCGCATTCCGTATTAGACGTCGGGTGGGCACCAGGACCGGCGTAGGTTTCCACTAAAGACCCGGTAATAGGGTTGACTACCGCGATTACGTTCCCCTGCGGTATCGCAACGTAAAGATAACCGTTAAGCCCGTAATCTAAATCCGCGGGGCCCGTTAAAGGGCAAACGAAAGAACTAACTACCGAACCGGCCGAAGTCACGGCGTATATATACGACGTCCTAATATCGGATACCCAAAAACCGCCCCCGGAGGCTACCGATATACCCCAAACGCCTGCACCCCCGGGAATTGGAAAACTAGAATAAACCGAACCGCTATCAGTATTAATATAATAGGCGTACGGGTTAGTACGCGCTTGGACGACGTAACCCATTCCGTAGCCGCGGCCGTCGTACCCTCGCGGCGCTGCGCCCGGCGTCGGGCACGAAGCGATTAATCGCCATTCCTCACCTTCGGCGGATACCGCTAATCCTGCGATTACGGCCAAGACCTTAGTTAAACTCCGCATATTTTACGCCCCCTTAATCTAAGTCTTATCCGGACCGTTAAACGTTGCCCACGGTTAAAAATTTATCGCTCGATGGCTTTATAAAACCGGGCCCCAGAAATAATACCATATCGTCCGGTACTCGTCAACGTTTTCACGGCGGCGCCGTACGCGCTAAGCGGTTACCGCGGGCCCCGGAACATATTTAAAATATTGCGGGGCCGTTACGTAAGTGGTAGAATCACCGGCAATTTCCCGTGGACGGGCGCGACTACCGGCCGTTTTCGAGGTTTGCGATGAAGACGCGTCGCAAGGCCCAAACTTCATCTCGCTAACTCGTTTAAAACTTGATTTCGGCCTTCAGCGCCGGGGCTCGACGACTGCTCGATAGGAGGCTCTCAAATGACGGTTAAACTCGACGGCAAATCGCTCACCATCGAATCGGTGGCGAAGATCGCCCGCGAAAACGAACCGGTCGACGTGGCCGGCGACGCGTGGGAACGAATTCGAAAATGCCGCGCCATGCTGGAAGATAAAGTCGAAAAGGGCGAGGTCATGTACGGCGTGACGACCGGCATCGGCGAGCTGTCGGAGGTCGTCCTCACGCCCGACCAAACGGAGCAATTCCAACGCTACCTCGTCTATTCGCATTCCGCCGGCTGCGGCGAACCGTGTGACGTCGACGACGTGCGCGCCGCGATGACCACCCGCGTCAACTGCCACTGCGTAGGCCTCTCGGGTTTAAGGCCGGTGGTCGTGGAAACGCTGGTGGCGATGCTCAATAAGGGCGTGACGCCGGTCGTCTTTCAACACGGCTCGGTGGGCGCTTCCGGCGACCTCTCCCCTATGAGCCAGGCGGCCCTCGTGCTCCTCGGCGAGGGCGAGGCGTTCTACCGCGGCAAACGGATGGGCGGCCAAGAGGCCATGGCCGCCGCCGGCGTTCCCACTATCGTCTTCAAGGCCCGCGACGGCCTCGCCACCATCAACGGCTCCAACTTCATCGCCGGCATGGGCGGCCTCGAGATCTTCGACGCCTACCGTTGGGCCAAGACCCAGGAAGTCGTCGCCGGCATGACGTTTGAAGTCCTCAACGTCAACACGTTGTGCCTGGACGAACGCCTCCACCAAACCCGCGGGTACCCGGGCGCGGTCAAATGCGCCCGCAACTTGCGCCGGCTCATCGACGGCTCCGAAATGCTTATCCCCGGGAAAATAGGCAAGAAAAAGGTTCAAAACGCGTATAGCCTGCGCTCCACCCCCCAGGTCGTCGGCTCCGCCAAGGACGCCCTCGATTGGGCGCGCCGGATGTTCGAGATAGAATTCAACGGCGCCGGCGACAACCCGCTCTTCTTCCCCGACGACAACGAGGTCGTCACGGGCGCCAACTTCCAGGGGACGCCGCTGGCCTTGCCCCTCGAGCTCGTCGGGACCGCGGTGACGACGGCGTGCGTCCTCTCCGAGCGGCGCCTCAACCGCCTGATGAACCCCAACCTCAGCGAGGGGCTCCCGGCCTTTTTGATCCACGGCGCCGGCATGTTCAGCGGCCTGATGCTGACGCAGTATACCGCCGGCATGCTGGTCAACGAGAACCGCGTCCTCTGCCACCCCGCGGCCATCGGTTCCATCCCGGCCGCGGCCGACCAGGAAGACTTCGTCTCCATGGGCATGAACACCGCCCTCAAGACCAAACAGATCCTCCGCAACGCCTGGTATATCGTCGCCATCGAGCTCATCGCCGCGTGCCAGGCCATGGACCACCGCCGGCCGCTCAAGGGCAGCCCGGCGGCCGAGGCCGTGTACAAGCTGGTCCGCAAGCACGTCGCCTTCATGAAGGAGGACCGGCCGACGCAATACGATATCAACCGCATGGCCGAGCTCGTGAAATCGGGAGAAGTCCTCGCGACCGCCGAGAAAGTCGTCGGCGAACTCGCCTAGGGCGACCGCGTAAAGCGCCGGCCGCCGGCCTTTCGTCGAATAAAAATGAAGCCGCTGCCGCCCAAAGGAACGCGCGACCACTTCCCGGGGCAACTCCGGGCCCGGGAACACGTCGTATCGACCGCCCGGCGCGTCTTCGAGAGCTTCGGCTACGC
>Ga0153916_10000770_pt1 | contig 22077 bp, 17 predicted proteins | sample Opewatmetagenome_FD_109642 | JGI IMG/M metagenome (GOLD analysis project Ga0153916, IMG submission 109642) | Freshwater wetland microbial communities from Ohio, USA - Open water 3 Core 3 Depth 4 metaG | ecosystem: Environmental > Aquatic > Freshwater > Wetlands | place: USA: Ohio, Lake Erie...
ATTTGCTATACAGGTAAAGGGGTTGGAGCTTCCGGCTTACGATTCCAGAGCTGTTCAGATAACAGGTTTAGCCTATGCCGTGGCCAACAGGGGTGGTGACCATATTACCGCCTATATCCAAGGTCCTGCTTTTCTTGATATTCCGTTCCTGGTAATACCTGATAGTAGAATCAATGACGTTTTGGTCGCAGACCCGGAAGATGTTCACGTCCTGGTAGAACTCGAGAACGTCATGGCCGCTCTGGATACGCTTGGTGCCTGTAAATTTATGGGATTCTGCCTTGACTCCGAAGAATGGGTCAAGCTGGTGGAACACTGCCTTGGTAGAGAATACAATTATGATGACCTGGTTAGGATCGGGGAGCGGGCTTGTAATCTGGCGCGAGTTTTTAATGTGAGAGAGGGAATAACCAGAGCCGATGACACTTTACCCCCCAGACTGCTGGAGGAGCCATTGCCAGAGGGACCAGCTGCAGGTAAGGTTAATGAGAATCTGCCTGCCATGTTGGACAAATACTATGAGCTGCGCGGCTGGGACAAAGCCACCGGTAAACCGACTCCTGAGAAGCTAAAGGAACTTGGCTTGGAAGAATATAGCGCTGATATATGGGGGCAGTAAAAGGGATAGGCAATGCCGGACAAGATAAAGGGAAGCGATAAACCCTGGCTGAAAAGCTATAAGCTTGGTCCGTATCCCTTAAAAAAGACCCTAGAGCCGTATCCGCAGGTACCCGTTTACAAATTTCTGGATGATTCCGCAGCTGCCTACCCCGGGCAGACCGCCGTGGAGTATCTGGGCAGGAAGATAAACTACGGCCAGCTGAAGCAATACGTTGACAGTTTGTCAAATGCTTTGGCTAGTCTGGGGGTACGTAAAGGTGATAGGGTGGCATCGGTTCTTCCGAACTGTCCGCAGTGCATCATTGCCGATTTTGCCATATCCAAAGCTGGCGCTGCGCTCGTCCCCTGCAGCACGCTGCACAAGGTTCACGACCTTCAATACGAGATAGGAGAATCAGGTGCAGAGACGGTGGTTTGCTCTGATGAAGCCCTTAATTTCATTGATTCGATCAGGGATAAAACAAAGCTCAAGAACGTTATAGTTACCTCGCCAATGGATTATGCTGCTGCCGAACCGGAGCTAAAACCGGTGCCCGGTGTTCTTCAGTTCAAAGACTTGATAGCGCAACACGAGCCTAAGGCTCCCCAGGTTGATATAAACCCGGTGGAAGACCTGGCCTATCTTTCGTTCACCGGAGGAGCTACTGGTGTTCCCAAAGGGGTGATGATAACTCACTATAACAGGGTCTGTAACATAAGACAGGCGCTATGGTTGCTGGAACCACTGTGGCCGGGCGTTAGAGGAAAGGCGGCCACTGAAATAGTGATCCCGCTATTTCACGCCTATGGACATTTAGGTATGCAGATCAGCATTGCTCTCGGACTGCGAATATTATTAGTCTCAGACCCCAGGGATACCGAGCAGGCCATAAGGCTGATTAAAGAGAACCGCCCCATGCTGGTTTACGTCGTCCCAACACATCTAATGCGTATAGCGGAACAAAAGATAGGAAGGTTGCCCATAATGTTCATGTCGGGCGCTGCCCCGCTGCCCCAGGGGATTTTCGAGGCGATCAAGAAAGACATAATGATGCCAGTATCGGAAGGCTATGGGCTGACTGAATGTGGGCCGTTAACTCACGCCAACTTATCAACCTTTTCCAAAATCACCGGCTTTGTGGCTAAGGAGACTTTAGGCATCGGGCTACCTGTTCCTGATACAAAGGTCCAAATAGTTGACCCGGAGACGGGTGAAGAACTGGGTGCCGGGGAAAGAGGCGAAATAATTATCCACGGGCCGCAAACCATGAAGGGCTATTGGCCCACCCCTGGCAGCGGATTAGATAACGGCTGGCTTCACACCGGCGATATCGGGAAAATGGATGAGAATGGATACTTTGTCTTAGAGGACAGGATAAAGGATATGGCCAACATCTCAGGGTACAAGGTCTACACAACAGAAGTTGATGAGGTCCTTTTTGGATATCCTGGTGTGGCCATGGCTGCGGCAGTGGGAATTCCCGACCCCGAGCGTTCGGGGAGTGAGAGAATAAAGGCATTCATCAAGCCAAAGGAAGAATACAAGGGTAAGCTGAACGCAGATGACATCATAGCCTATTGCAAGGAGAGGCTCCCGGCTATCGCAGTCCCCAGGTACGTGGAGTTCAGGGATGAGCTGCCACTGACGGTAACCGAGAAGATATTTAAGAGAGCATTGAGAGAAGAAGAAATTAAAAAAATGAAGGAAAAGCAGTAGAATAGCGACTGCGCTAGGAGGGGAAAATGATACCGTATCCGACACCTGAGTGGGTAGCAGAAGTAGGGAAAAACTATAAGGCGAACCCCGAAAACCAGAATAAGATTTTCAAAGGCATGACCATATTCCTTACGTTTCGTGTTGAGGCAGACCCGAAGTTCGGGTTAGACAAGGATATCTATTTCAGCACTCATCTGGTAAATGCTGTCTTGCAGGACGATAGCACCTTTATAAGCAAGGAGGATGCCGATAAGAAATCAGACTTTATTCTCGGTGCCACGCCTTCGCAATGGAAGAAGGTAATAAAAAAACAGGATGGGTTCCTGAGCAGCTTTATGACCGGTAAGATAAAACTGAATAAAGGTGAGGCCCCGAAAGTTATAGCCTTAGCTTCGAAAAGCCCGGCGGTAGTCGATTTGTTTAACAAAATACAAACCGAATGGCCTGACGAAATGTCCCCGGAGCGATTTGAGGCCTACAAGTCAGAGGTTAAGGAATTCAGGGGCCGCTTAAAGGTCTAAATATCGTAAATGGCGTCAATAATAGTACGGTTTTATGGCCTTTGGAGCCGCTATCTGGACACAGACCGCCTCTCTATAGAAGCAGATAACGTAGAGGGCGCTCTCACTCAGGTGGAAGAGAGGTTTGGCTCCCGACTTCGGCGACAACTCGAACAATCCCGAGTAAGTGGAATTCAGGTGAACGGAAAGATACGGGACTATTCCCTCGTCCTGCTTAACGGTGTTAATATCCGCAACCTGAAGCTGACCGGGTTGAAAGAAGGGGATGTTCTGCATATTTTACCCCCTGCTGCCGGTGGATAAGAGCCGAAGTAGCGATAGCTTCGAGCAGCCTAACGTGCTATTTAGATAGGGACAGTCCGTTTACACCTCCAGCATTTGATTGTGGAAGAATTGCTTATCTAATATATTTATCGCTCACTTTATTATTCCAACCTCTTCAGACTTTGACATCTACCACCTAGTAGCACTAACATAAATACAAACGTCGCCTACTTAATAGCAAGGAAGAAGTCATAATGACATTAAAGATGTCGCTTAAAGAGGCTAAAGAGCGTGCCATTGAACTTATGCAGCGCGGTTACCACTGAGGGCCGAGCGTCCTGCAAGTTATGTGGGAAAGTTACGGACTGGCCAACGAAGACCTACTCTGGTCAGGTATTGCCTTCACCGGCGGCATAGGTGGTCAACAACGAGCTCCGTGCGGCGCCATATCTTCTGCAGCAATTTGCCTTGGTCTGCGTCATCATAACTACGCAACAGACAAACAGAAAACAAAGCAGGCGCGATTAGGTGCACGCCAACAGGCTAGTCAACTTATCAAGAGCTTTGTCGAGAGGTTCGGCTCTATCATCTGCCTTGATTTAGTGGAGATTGATTTTTCGGAACCTGGTGCATACCAGCTATTCCTGGAATCTGGAATATCAAAGGAGAAATGCGACCGGTATGTTGAGTTCGTTATTGAGAAGCTCTATGAACTCGATACCACGATAGGAGCAGTTCAGGTGCCAGACCAGGTAACTATATACACAACACGGGGTTGCCCCTTTTGTGCTGCAGCTAAACAGGACCTTGAAGAGCGTGGTATTCCTTACAAGGAATTAAGCATTCAAGACGACCCAAAGGTTGCCCAGGAAGCAATGCGTCTTTCCAACGGTAAAGGCATAGTTCCTATTCTGGTAACTGGTGAAGAGGTCAAGGTTGGTTTCGGCGGCGGCTGAACTATTTAGACTGCGGTGGTTCACCGCAGACCAACTGCCTTAATAATTTTGACATAATATCTTTTATCACGAAACATCAACTAAAGAAGATAGACGTTCTATTGTCTTCTCTACGAATTGCCCTTCATCTATTGAAAGTTGAATGGCATTCTGGGGGCAGACATCAACACAGCGACCACAACCGCGACATTCGTCACTTCTGACAGCGTGATTATTGACCACCCGAATGGCATCAATGAAACATACTCCTTTAGTACAGGTTCCACAGCCGATACATTGCCCGTTAACCGTCACCTTAACTCCAGGCATTCTCGTTGTCTTGGCACTAATTTGAGGGGCGATACTTGGCAATATTCGCCACAGACAACAGCAGGGGCAACAGTTGCAAATGGTGAGTAGTCGGTTGCCAGGACCAATTCCGAGCCAGATCGTGTCCATCTTATTGCGGCCAACAAGATGAATCAGCCCGGCTTCCCGGCAGCGCCGCACATGTGTATGTGCCTCCTCCTTGGTAACACGCCGACCCAGTTCCGGATTGATTCCTAATACGGCGTCTCCTAAAAAGAGACAGCCAAGATCAATCGGATAGTCATGGCAATTCAAGGCATCACGACAGATACAATTATTCATAATCCAGTGATAATTTGCCTTCTCGATAAAATGCTCCACCACTTGAGATGGCAATACTACTTGGTCGGGTCTATCAATGGATATATTCAGGTGGATTACTCGGTCTCTTGGCAGATAAATTAGATCGTCGCCGGCAAAAAAACAATGGTCAATTGCCGTGCCTATCCATAGTAGTCTGGTAAGTTTAGCAGCTAGAAAACGGGCTGGAAAAGCCTTCTTGATTACCCTAACAAACCACAAAGGTCGTCCCATAATCAGAACAACCCTTCATATAATCAATACGCCATAAGCAGCTAGATAGCAAAAAGAGCTGGGTATCCCGATGAAACCCCAGCTCTTTTGAAAGTCTTAACTATCTAATTGCCTTAGCTTTTACCTATTCTGAACATTTTAGTCCCGCACACAGGGCAGCTGCCCTGAGTTGCCGGCTTCCCATTCTTCATCTTTATGTTTTTTGGATCCTTCATCTCCCTCTTAGTGCGGCACTTCATGCAGTATGCTTGCATTTCTTCCCTCCTTAGCAATACACAATAAACCATCACGAGTAAAATGTCAATAGTACCTACGTCAGGAAACGTAGAAAATTCTAAATCTTAACGAATTATCTACCGATGCCCGGCTACATTCAATCTTTGCCAGCCTGAAGCTTAGGTGATAGTTACTTGCTCGAGTTTTTCTTTAATGGTCTATAACTGCCTACACGGGCAGTGTCTTGCCGAATCAGCTGCCACCACCGCCAGCAGTACACCCAAAACAATGAGCACCAAAACGAATCTTACGCTCCATCAGGGCATCGAAGTCAAAATCGAAAACGGTTAACGGCTTCGAACTTGCAATCTGCAGATCCAGCATCTGATTGAAATCACAGTCATAAAGTCGGCCATTGTAACCCACGCTGACAAGCGAACGACAAGCTACTGCTTGGGCGGCTTGAGGGTCGAAGTTTCTTATCAGGCTATCCATGTATTCATTATATTTTGCCGAGTTTTGAAGTTGTGACCGGAAACGATTTATCGGCATATTCGTCACGGCATAAAGTTTATTAAAGATAATTCCGTACCTAGACAATTCCTGTCTGAACCTTGTCTCCAGTTCCAGGCGTCGTTTCGGGGATACTGGCCCATCTGAGTTATAGACCAAATTCAAAATAAGTCCGGCCTCTTTTTGGCCATAACCCACCTCGTTTAGCAAACGTATTCCTTGAACGCTTTTCTGAAAGACACCTATGCCGCGTACACTGTCTGTATACCAGACTTCATAATAAGGTAGCGAAGCAAGTATCTCAACTTGATTATCGGCAAAAAAAGCAGGTAGATATTCTTTTCGATCTCCATTACCGGGATTACCATCAAATATGACTGTTAGATTATGTCGGCTGACAACATGTTTATTCAGCTTCCTTGCCTCAACCACAAAATAGTCATAGTGTGGACTAAGCTCAGGAGCTCCACCGGTAATGTCCAGATTTATGATTTTTTCGTTTTGTTCCAATATTTCAAGACAGCGATCAACGACTTCCCGTCGCATTTGTTCGGTTCTCTTTGGGGAAGCGTCAACATGGCAGTGATGACAGGCCTGGTTACACAGACGTGTTACGTTTACCCAGAGCGTCTCAATTGAAATCGGGACAAGATTGAGGTCATTCTTAGCCAGTGTATCCAAGAAATCGTAGCGCTCGTCTCCAGTCAATATAGCCTGCATGTACCTGAATTCCAAGTTTAATTATAGGTGGATAGCTTGAATAAAGTCCATAAGATCCTGCTTCTTATGCCCATCCAGCTGGGACCAACGGCGGAGGTTGGCCTCAGTATCTATATCTATAAGGATTGGAAGTTGCCCAACCGTTAAACCGTTCTCCTTTGCAGCATCAAGCGTCTGGCGGTAGACGCGGTTCGTTCCCCAGGAAATGCCATTAAAAAGCTCCACATGCAATTCCTTCATGCCAATCAGATAATAGCCACCATCGTAGCACGGGCCAATAACCACATCCGTGTTGTCCAGACTGCTAATAGCCTGTTCCATAATCCTTGTAGACAGGTCTGGCACATCGCTGGCCACTATTGCAACCTTCCTCAATCCGCTATCGAATGCCTTACTGAAGGCGCCGCATAGTCGCTGCCCCAGATTCTTACCCTCTTGAATAGAAATCTTGAATTCTAAACCGGCCAGTTGCTTCATCTCATATTCATTTATCGGCTCTGCTAAGTAAATGTATTTTTCGACTTCTCGCGATAACTGGAGGATTTCATCAAGTACAGCATGGCTGCATAGCCTGTAAAATTCAGTCGCCTTGTCATCGCCTAGCGACCTTGCCAAACGGGTCTTGACCTTTCCCAAGCGTGGAAAACGCATAAACACCAGCAACGCGTTCGATTGTGTTCCTCGTTTCATCTGGCAGTTCTCACTTATTTATTGTCTTTTACAATTATAGCATTAATATGTCGTTGGCCTGTCCATCAGTTTACCTGTATACATTGTGATTATATAATAGAATAAGGAAATGCCTGAGATAGTGGTCCTAATCCCTGCGTTGAATGAAGAAAGAGCTATCACTATGGTATTAACGCATATACCAGATAACATTGCCTCTGAAATTGTTGTAGTCGACAATGACTCATCCGATGACACGGCTAAGGTGGCACGAGATTTAGGAGCCACGGTTGTTCACGAGCTTAGAAAAGGGTATGGATTTGCTTGCTTAAAAGGTATAGCTTATGCACAATCGAGACATAAAAAAACGAGCATCATCGTCTTTCTGGATGCTGACTATTCGGACTGCCCCGAAGAAATGACAGACCTGATAGCGCCGATAGTCGAGCAAGACTATGATATGGTGATCGGTTCACGGTTTTTGGGTAGGCTTGAGGAAGGCGCTATGCCCTGGCACCAGTTATTTGGAAGTCGGTTAGCGGTTACACTCATTAATGCTCTCTACGGCGTTCACTACACCGACCTTGGTCCTTTCCGCGCTATTAAATTGAATAAGCTTCTCAAGCTGGACATGAAGGAACAGAGATACGGATGGACTGCTGAGATGCAAGCCAAAGCAGCTAAACAAGGACTTCGCTATTTTGAAGTGCCGGTTACATATCGAGCCAGAATCGGAACTTCCAAAATATCGGGAACCATTGAAGGAACGGCGCTTGCCGGGTATAGTATACTTGCCACCATCCTCAAGAATCGATGGGCTTATGACTGACGCTATTCTAAATACAATTACTGTTGTCATACTAGTGATATACGGATTGTCACTCTTGTTTATTTTTTGCTACAGCATAGCACAGGTCCATCTAGTTCATCTGTATTTGACATCCAAACGACAAAGACGATCCGCAACTAAAAGCGCGGCACCAGCTATGCCAAATCCATATCCCTTCGTTACCATCCAACTGCCTATCTATAACGAGTTGTACGTTGTGGAACGGATTATCAATGCAGTTGCTGCCTTTAGTTACCCGCGAGATAGATTCGAGATTCAGGTTCTTGACGATTCAACGGACGAAACAGTATCACTGGCAGAATTAAAAGTGGCAACTCTTAAAGCCAAAGGGCTTAATATCAAGCACATTCATCGCGGTACCAGGGATGGCTTCAAGGCAGGTGCGCTGGCCTACGGACTGCGAGACGCCAGGGGAGAATTCATCGCCATTTTCGATGCCGACTTTATTCCTTCGGCTGATTTTCTTTTAAAAACCCTCCCCTATTTTCAGGATGATAAAGTGGGTCTGGTGCAAACAAAATGGGAGCATGTAAATGAAGACTATTCTTTATTGACCAGACTGCAGGCTTTCGGGCTGGATGCCCACTTTACTATTGAACAACGTGGCCGCAATGCAGGCGGGCACTTCATGAACTTCAATGGTACTGCCGGTATATGGCGGAAAAGTTGTATTATCGATGCCGGCAACTGGAACTCTGACACGTTGACCGAAGACCTTGACCTGAGCTATCGAGCACAGCTAAAGGGATGGAAGTTCCTATATCTAGAGGACGTCGAAAGCCCTGCTGAACTTCCTGTCACCATGAACGCCCTGAAAACCCAGCAGTTTCGATGGACAAAAGGAGCCGCGGAATGCGTCAAAAAAAACCTGCCATCTGTCCTTAACTCCAAATATACCTCAAGTACCACCAAGATTCACGCTATTTTTCACCTGATGAATTGCACAGTCTTCATCTGTATTTTTCTGGCTGCTATACTGAGTATTCCGTTGTTATTTATTAAAAGCAGCCACCCTCAGTACGCCCAGATATTTTTGTTCGCCTTGTTTTCACCGTTCAGCCTCTTCTTGCTCAGTTACTTTTACTGGATTTCCGCTGCACAGAGACCGGGTGTTTCGTTGCTTTCGTTCTTAGGCAAGTTTCTCATTTTCCTGTCGGTCTCAATGGGATTTTCGCTACATAATTCTATTGCGTTGTGCGAAGGCTATGCAGGGAAAAAGATTCCGTTTATTCGAACGCCAAAATTCAACATCACCAGCAGCCAGGATAAATGGCAGGCGAACAAGTATCTGGTCAACGATGTCAACGGTATTACAATATTCGAGGCTCTGCTAACCGCCTACTTTTTCTCAGGCATTCTTCTATCCATATACTTTCAAAATTATGGACTGCTTCCCTTTTATATCATGCTGACCTTAGGCTTCGGATATGTATTCTACTATTCGATAGTACACGCCGTGATAATCCCGAAACACACCAATGGATAAGCGAAGTGCCCTACAGCTAGCATTATTTACGCTGTTGTCCCTGCTTGGCTATATCTGGCTCGGCTACGGCACTGTAAGAAGCGACTTCGTTCAACTTATCTTACTGTTCGGTTTTCTTTCCACTCTTTATATTCTTGCCCTATATAAAAAAGTCTTCAACATCGGATTCCCGCTCATTCTGGGCAGTGCCATGCTGCTGCGCGTCTCTTTGATGTTCATGACCCCAAACCTGACCGATGATTATTTTCGATATATCTGGGATGGGCTTTTATTTGCTCACGGCTATAATCCTTACCTTATCCTGCCTTCCCAATTCATTCAAAGCTCACATGCTGTAACCGGTATTACGAGCAGCCTCTACACAGGCCTTAATTCGCCCGACTACTACACCGTCTACCCGCCCGTGTGCGAGTTCATCTTTGGCCTCAGCGCTAAACTTGCCAGCGGTAATATTCTGGGCAATATCATCATTACCAGGTTCATCATAGTTACTGCAGAGTTTGGAGTCATTACTCTCCTGTATAAATTAGCCTCTAAATTATGCGTATCACCAAACGCTGTGGCCCTATACGCTTTTAATCCACTGGTTATTATTGAGCTAACAGGGAACCTGCACCTCGAGGCAGTAATGCTCCTATTTTTAGTCCTGGCTATATATTTGCTGGTTCTGAAAAAGCAAGCCTATGCGGCGGTAAGTTTCGGCCTGTCTGTCGGCGTTAAGCTGCTGCCGCTTATTTTTTTACCGCTACTAATCAAGCGGCTGGGACTGATGAAAAGTACGATTTTTTTCGCTATCGTAGGGGCAACACTCGTCGTCCTTTTCCTGCCTTTTTACAGCATCGACTTAATCCCCAATTTCTTTTCCAGCCTCCGTCTCTACTTTCAAACATTTGAATTTAATGCCAGCCTATATTACCTGTTACGCTGGATTGGTTATCAGCTTACCGGCTACAACATCATTGCTACCCTGGGAATTATCCTGGCCATCGTCACATTACTCACAATTATCGTTATAGCCGTCATGGAAAAGGCCGTTACCTGGCTATCGCTCTTTCAAGGAATGCTTATGTGTCTCACCGCCTATTTTCTCCTGGCCACCACGGTACATCCCTGGTATATTACGTCGTTGGTGTTAATATCGTTATTTACCTGCTACCGGTATCCGATTGTATGGTCCGTATTAATAATATTGAGCTACGCGGCGTATCGGACGGTGCCCTATTCCGAGAACCTTTGGTTGATAGCAGTGGAATATGTGGTAGTATTAAGCTATATGGGCTATGAGCTGTTCAGAAACATATCAAGCAGAAATATGCGTCACGCCATTGAATGACTTCTATTTCCCTGCTTTAACAAGGATACCGATATATTTAAGGAGGGGTGAGAAATCATGGCACGATTAATTAAGTCAAAAATGGTTTTTCTGACCGCCACTATGCTGCCAGTTTTACTGGTTCTGCTAGTTGGTGTGCTTAGCCTCTCGAGCTGCCTATCAGGTAACGTTGTCCCGCCGGAGATGTCAAAATACGCTGACCAGTGGCCATCAGCCAATAAGGACTATAGCAATACCAGGGCCACTCGTAACTCCGTAATCAATTCGCAAAATGTGCAATTCCTAAGTGTTGCCTGGACGTTTCCCCTTACCGGGTTCAGTGAATGGGGCGCTGCAGCCACAAATCCGCTCATCTTGAACAGCACCGTCTATTTTCAAGATTTAAAGAGCAATGTTTTCGCCATCGATTTGGCAACCGGCAAACTGCTCTGGGAAAAGGATTACAACCTCGATAGTTTCGGCCCTAACGGACCGGCCATCGGCTGGAATAAACTATTTGTCACCAAAGGCCACTATGAAGTCGCCGCTTTGAATTTAGAAGACGGGAGGGAGCTGTGGTCAACCAGGCTATCAGACAAGTCTAATATGGGGATTGACATCCAGTTGATTGCTTATAACAACATGGTTTACGTGTCCACGGTCCCGGGCTCGACCAATGCTGATTTTTACACCGGCGGAGGGCATGGCGTTATCCATGCTTTGGAGCAGAACACCGGCAAAGTGGTTTGGAAATTCAATACGGTCGATTCGGACGACGTATGGGGAAATCCCGCCGTTAATAGCGGCGGCGGAGCCTGGTTCCCACCGGCTATCGATACGAATACAGGCATTACGTATTGGGGTACCGGTAATCCGGCACCAGCCCCCGGTACTGAAGAATTCCCTAGCGGGTCCAGCCGCCCGGGTCCTAATCTCTGCAGCGACAGCATGCTGGCACTGGACTCGAATACTGGAAAGTTACTATGGTACAACCAAGTCAAACCGCATGATTTATTTGACCTCGATTTCCAATGTTCGCCGATATTGACAACAGCAAATATAAATAGTAAGCCAATCGATATCGTAATAGGCTCTGGAAAGCTGGGTAAGGTCTACGCCTTCGACAGAAAGAGCGGCGAAATCTACTGGCAGACGCCGGTTGGACAGCACCAGAATGACGAGCTACAGGAACTTCCTGCGGGCACTACTACAGTATTGCCTGGACCGGAAGGCGGCGTGCTGACACCTATGGCATCTGCTGATGGCATCCTTTACGTGCCTGTAATCAATGAATCGGGTGATTACACGCCGACCGAATTCATCGAATCGACATACGGTGAAGGCACAGGCACGGGGGAACTGGTTGCCCTCGATGTTTCCACAGGTAAACCTCTTTGGAGTAAAATCTTTGATTCCATAGCTATCGGTGGGGCTACCGTGGTCAATGACCTGGTCTTTACCTCGACTTTAGACGGCATGATATACGCTTTGGACAAGAAAACCGGCGCCGAGGTTTGGAACTATCAGGCATCGGGAGGTATCAACGGCTGGCCCGCAGTATCCGGCGATTTTATAATTTTCCCGGTCGGTTTGGGACCCAAGGCTCAACTGATTGCCTTCAAGGCTAAATAGCGCCTTACTGCCAACTACCTGTTCTCAAATCGATGGTGATGTTATTGTCGGGCGGCGGTAAATCCTGCCACAACCCGATAACGAGGTCCTTGCGGAACCTAACCACAACCCAACCCGGTATGCTCAGTCCTCTGGTCTGCAGCGCTTCCTGACCTGCCGGAAGACTCTCGTCACCGGTATAATGGGCCAGGAACGCTTGAGCAACCTGGGCAGCAAGTTTTTCCGCCTCAGCTTGACTAACCTTGTACCCCATTATGGCATGGGTAGCAATGCCCTGTATTCCACTGAGCACGTATACCCTGGCATAATCCTGAAAATCATCAGGGTGGGACAGTATTGATTGTATATGCTGAGTCTGTATGGCGGCTTTTTGCGAGGTATCTATACTAATTATTCTATAAGGTGCAGGATATGTGACCAACGAGCCGGTTTCAACGTCGAAGATGAATTTATCTGGTTTCGTCCAGCGAGCTAGCGTGATGTCCTGGGCATGATAATGGCCGGTGAAAACCAGGCGTGCGTTGTAAGTTGCCAAAAGCTTGGATACCGCGGGAAAATCGTCCAGTAGATAGTCGCCGAAGTTCTTTTCCTGCCCAACGTAATGCTCAACTATGCCATGATGAACCATTACCATAACCGCTTTCTTATTCAGCGCCGCCTTCTCCAGCATCTCTTCGATCCACTGTAAGGTAGCTTGGTTGAATTTACCATCAGTAATTGGGGCTTCATTCTCTATGTTTTCAGAATATCGGCAACTATCGAGTGCCAGCAACCACAGGCCGGACTGTGGCTCAGCTACGTAACTGAGCGAAACAGTATCGCGATAAAGCGCTTCTTTGTATCCGAAATCATCATACATGTCCACAAATTCTGACGGCATTATATTGGGCACCCGCACGGCCGTATCGCCAACATATTTAAACGAGTGTCCGTTTCTAATGTCGTGATTTCCTGGCACCACATACACCTGTTTCCCGCTGGTTTCGAGCTGCTCCAAATAACTTACAACCAGCTGGTGTGAGCTCCGCTCACCGTCCTTGGTCATATCTCCAGGTACCAGCACAAAACTGGCTGTCTCATTTTCAATCGCCGCAATGGCCGCGTCCATGATCTCGGTGCTTTCCCGCAGAAGCTTGCGGTCAGCGGCAAGATAGCTTTCAAATGCCTTCCCCTCAGTTCCCAGCGAGGTATCATAAACGTGCAGGTCGCTAAAAACGACGAAATTGGCCGAAGGATAGTCAGGCGCAGATTTCAAACTATCCTGAAGTGCCGTGTCAGACTCATATTTGAATTTATATTCCTGGCCAGTTGAACAAGCAACCAGGCTTATGACCATCAAAGCGCAAATAACTATTTGAAATATCCTGAGTGCTTTCTTCATTTGCTGTCTCCTCTGACTAGATTTAGGCAAACATCGAACTTTACGGTGGCTTTAGTTTACGATATCTTAACACCCCTCCCTTCAGAGGGCAATCAACTCTCCGTCTACCTCAAGGTGCCCACCCTAAATGTCCAACTCGCCCCGACCTAGTCGATTAAGAACAAATTTAATTAAAATTTAATGTTTTTAGTATAAAATTTATCTTTATTTAATAAATACCTGATAATCTTAGATCAGCTACAAATTAAATATAGCACACGTGACTCGTAAAATCAGGGAGGTCGTGTAGGGGGGGGTAATAATTATCACTCTACGTTCCGGATAAAAAAGGGGGTGTAATGAATAATACACTAAAGCAGCAGAAACGTATTCCGTTCTATATAGTCATGGCTTTGCTCATAGGCCTGTCGCCTTTGATGAGCCTGGCACACTCACTGCTTACTCCCAGGGTAGTAACGGCACAGGATGACTGCGATAACTTACTGATACAGCTGGCACTTATCCTGGACGGCAGCATCAGCATCTCAAGCGGAGATTTCACTATTATGAAAAACGGGATTGCTGACGCTATCGAAGGAGGAGCTGACTCCATGACAGAGTCACCATCTTCCACTTCGGGAAACTGGGATAGCCCGACGAATGCTTACAGCAATAATAATTCAAATGCTCAGGATGACCCCGGTGATGTACAACGATATTGTGGCTATGGGTTTTCCATCCCGAACAATGCTACGATAGACGGTATAGTCGTCGAGCTCGAAGATGCCCATTACATCAATCTACCGGGCACGGACACTGGGGCAATTGCTGTTGAACTCTCCTGGAACGGAGGAACCACCTGGACCTCGACGGGAAATCAGCAAGTATTAACACAGAATGAAGTAGATTATTTCATAGGTGGCTCTTCTGACCTCTGGGGACACGCCTGGACTGTAAATGAGGTAAATAGCAGTCTTTGTGTCCGTATAACTGCCCCCGGCACTAATAACCGCGCCGTTGAGCTGGACTGGCTGCCGGTCACTATTTACTTCAGCTTACCTCCCTGCGTCCCGCACGATGGCACTTTGGAACTGAGTGTGATTCAAGTCGGGCTGGTAGGAAGTACCGGCGCGGCGCTGGAAGTAGGACCAGTTATTTTAACTGCAGGTAACTACAATACCGTAGCTACCGACATCAGAAACATATCCAAAAGAGGTGGATATACCCCTCTCGCCTGTGGTTTTTACCTGGCTGCAGACACGTTATTTAATTCCGATTGTTACGACCCTGACTTCAAGCAAGCAATTAATCTGGTCACCGACGGCATACCCAATCGCTGCTGCCCGCCTGCTGCAGGTGGCAGCAACTATAATGCGGACAACTGCGGCGGCTGTGCTGATGGCGGCTGTGCCGCTGCCCAAACCAGCACCGTGACAGCACGGAATTACGCCATCAGCACGCTGGGTATGACGTCCAACCAGGATGAAATCGATGCCGAGTTCATCGGCACCCAGGGAACGGCCAGCAACTGGCTGAGAGACTACATCGTCTACCCTCAACCCGGTTACTACGCGCCACCATTCAGTGGGCCAGGCTGGGTACGCGTGATTGGCGGCGCTCAGGATTATGCCGACTCAATCTGCGAGAAGATCGCCAACCTGTTCTTCCCAGTGCTCACTATAGAGAAAGAATATACCGACCTCAATGCCGGTTCCATTCGGCCCAGTGACAACATCTGCTACACTATCAACTATGCCAACATCGGGACTGCCCAGGCGGATAACGTCGTTATTACCGACGATCCAGACGAAACCTGGATCGACTCCGTCTACAATATTTCAGACAGCGGCACATATGATAATGATATCATCACCTGGCTTATCGGCACGCTTGGAGCAGGAGATAGTGGTTCAGTGTCTTACTGTATCCAGCTTTCAGACAATACCACTTTTCCCGCGGGACAAACTAACGTCACCAACACGGTTTGTATAGAACCGACGGACCCCGATGTCTGCGCCAGTGTAACTATCGAGGTGCGCAATGTAATAAATCTGTGTCTCGATAAAACGTGGAACGATGTAAACGGTCTTCCGCCAGAACCGGGTGACATTATTTGTTATAACATAGGCTACTGCAGCCCTGTCCTGGTACATAACGTTGTTATCACCGACGACCCGGATGAGACCTGGATTGCCTCCGTTCACGACATCTCTAACGGCGGCATCTATAACGGCGATAACATCACCTGGAGCATTGGCGATTTTGGCCCGGGGATTAGTAATGTGACTTATTGTGTCACTCTAAAAGGGGCCGGTACCTTCCCGGCGGGAACTACCAACGTCAACAATACGGCATGCGATGTTGCCGATGAAGCCACGCTGCTATGCGATACTGAAACGGTACCTGTCGAGGCCTTTCCATCTCTAGAAATCGAAAAGGTTTTTAGCGACGAAAATGGCGGCCTGATAGTTCCGAGCGATAATATTTGTTACACCATCACTTATACCAACAGCGGCAATGCCGACGCAGACAACGTCGTTATTACCGACGACCCGGATGAGACCTGGATCGACGTGGTTTATAACATCTCAGACAGCGGTATATATAACAGCGATATAATCACCTGGAACATCGGCACAGTCGCGGTTGGTGAAAGTGGGTCGATTTCCTATTGTGTTACCCTCAAGGGAATCGGCAATTTCCCAGCTGGTGATACTTTAGTCAGCAATACCGCGTGCATAGAACAAGTAGAAGTAGCGGAGTCTGAAGTTTGTACGACAGAAGTGATACACGTGGAGGCACACCCGACTTTCGAGGTCGATAAGCAGGCAGATCCTGAGACCGCCTCCCCAGGTGATATTGTCAATTACACAATAACTGTATGCAATGAAGGCAATGCTGCTGGAGATAACGTTACTATTACCGATAATCCGGACGAAAATTACATCGCTAATATCTTCCCTATTTCAGACGGTGGCACATATGATGGTGATATTATTACTTGGAATATAGGTACGCTTAATCCGTTAGAATGCAAGGCGGTGACCTACACTGCCACCCTCGAGGGAAGTGGCAGCTTCGATGTGGGCACGACGGCGGTAGTGAACACGGCATGTGTTTCCGAGATCTGCGACCCGGCAACTGTGGAGGTCACGGTATCTGAGGGTCCTCCAATATCAATTGAAACTCCTTCTTCACCAAATCCGTCGCCATCTATTACAGGGGCAACTGCACCGGCTCAATTCTGCATGAAATTCACCAGGTGTAAACGTCAGACCTATGCTGGTCAGCCGGTGGTTGTTTCAACAAACGTGGTCAATGAGGGCGACCAAGCCGGCACGTATAATGTCGTACTCAAAATAAACGGGAAAGTAGAACAGCAAAAGATGGTAACGGTTGGACCCAGACTGGCCAGTCCCGTTAATTTCACGGTCGTCAAGTCTGAACCTGGAACCTATGTTGTGTCCATAGACAACGAGCAGACCAACTTCGTCGTTATCTCTCAAGAGACCAGTCGAAATGCTGGACCAGTAATCGCTATTTTCGGCGTTATAATCATGCTCATGTTTGTTACTGTCTTACTGCTGATAAGGAGACGTCTCGAGGTTCGCTAGTATGTAAGATCTCTGATTAGCAAAAAGGAACAGATTGTGCTATTCTGAATGTTTAGTCAGTTCTGTCTCCAAATATGAGGCGCCTTGCATTTCGGCTGTAACATTCCATGAATCTATATAGTTACCCTGGTGTTGAGCCTGAATTCGACTTACATTTAAACCAAACTACCGGAAGATGGTTACGTTATTCCGTTAAATTCCCTGTTGCCAAACCCACCAGATACAAAGAAAATAACGTAGCCTTCGGCGAATATTATCAACCTCGCCGTGGCACCAATTGGCCTATGGCAATTCTAGTCCACGGATGGGGCGACCGTAGTGTACTTCCCTGCCGAATGCTGGCACGAGATCTGTCTAGGAAAGGTATAGCCAGCTTTATCTTATATCTGGTATTCCATCAACGGCGTATGCCTGATGCAATCAAGGAAAGGCTGCCTGACCTCACTCCTGAAGAATGGTTAGAAGGTTACCAGACATCGGTAATCGATATCCGCCAAATAATCGATTGGGCTGGCAAAAACAACGATATAAACAAAAACCAGGTTGCAGTTATCGGCATAAGCCTTGGTGGAATTATCTCAGCCATCTCCATGGGTATTGATAAGCGGATAGGTGCCGGCGTGATTATTGTGGCTGGGGGCAATTACCAAGGCCCTGCCTGGCTTAGAATGACAGAACCGGGCCATAGTGAAGCTGAATATATCCGGCTGCAAAACAACTATGCACAATATTTACGCGAAGTTGAAGAAAAGGGCGTAGACAACGTAGTACCTGCAAGTATGAGCTATCTGACTGACCCTATGACTTTTGCCGTCTATCTTCGCCAGCGCCCGCTGCTGATGCTTAACGCCAGGTGGGACGAGAGAATTCCTAAACAGAGCACTATAGATCTTTGGAAGGCCAGTGGAAAACCTGATATAAAATGGTATCCTGCCACCCATGCTTCTATCTGGCTTTTATATCCTCTTCTACTCCGACAGGTTTTGAATTTCTTGAAGTCGAATTTTAGTTTACAGAGCAGAGACCTCGATCCCTAGGCGACTTTGACAATTGGACTAACGGTCTTTAAGATTTTGCAATATGTAAAAATAAGGAGCCGATGATGAAGATTTTAGCTATTGTCGGTAGTCCCAGGCCCAAGGGCAATACCAGCTATCTTGTGGACCAGGCACTCCAAGAAGCATCCGCCCATGGCCTCGAGACCGAAAAGATTATACTGAGTCAATATAAAGTCAACCCCTGCCAAGGACATGACAATTGCTCTTCGTTTTCAGTCTGTAAACAGGATGATGACGCTCACTGGATTCTGGACAAATTTTGCGGCGCAGACGGAGTGATTCTTGGTAGTCCAGTCTATTACTACAACATGACCGCCCAGATGAAAGCTTTCGTCGACCGCAATTATTTTCTCTACAGGCATAATATTTCTCCACGCATGGCCTGTGCCGGCTTGATTGTTATCGGTGGCAGCGCCGGTCTGGAGCACACGGTCAGGGCATTGAGGCGATTTGTTAAGTTGTCCGCTGACATTACCGATGACAGGATAGTTATACTTTCAGGCTGCGCCAGCAGGCCGGGAGAAGTTAAGAACGATGCCATTCTAATTGAAGAAGCTAGAAAGCTCGGCAAGAGAATGGCAGAGATATTGACTTCTACCCTCTAGCCGGCATGGCCCCGTTTCGATATGACTCTGTTGCGGAAAAGTCTTGGCGGAAACTGTATAATGTCGAGGTAAAAAAAGCATAACTGGAGGATATAACATGGCGGCACTTAATTCTCAGGCGAAAGAGCTCAACCAGATCTTAAAGACTCACAACGCAACGGCATACGAACTCTTGTCCAGTAAAGGGAAGGCGATCTACTTTCCGGCAATGGGGATCCTGGCGCAGGGAAATGCAGCCAGGGGCAAAGAGATCAATGCCACCATCGGGACTGCCTACGAAGACGACGGTAAACCCATGATACTACCCAGTATCGCCCAAATCTTCGGACTGGATAGCAAGGATGCCTTCCCGTATGCTCCCAGTCAAGGGCTCAAACCATTACGAGACAAATGGCAAGAGCTGATAAAGGCCAAGAATCCCTCACTCGGAGCACAGGAAATCAGTTCGCCGGTGGTTACCTGTGGAGTCACCAATGGGCTCAGCATGATCGGCTACATGTTTGTGGAAGAGAACGATGAAATCATTCTATCCGACCTGTACTGGGAGAACTATGATCTCGTCTTTGCGAATTCATACGGTGCGAAGCTAAAATTCTTTAACCTCTTTAAAAACGAAAAGTTTGACATCGACTCGTTAAAAAAAGCCATCGTTTCAGGTGGCAAAGGTAAGAAGATCGTGCTCTTGAATTTCCCCAACAATCCGTCCGGTTACACACCGACTCCAAAAGAGGCGGAAGATATCGTACGTGTCTTGAAAGAAGCTGCTGAAGCTGGTAATAAACTGGTTGTCATTACCGATGACTCATATTTCGGTCTTGTCTTTGAGGACGGTGGGATGACCGAATCCCTGTTCTCCAAATTAGCCATTTCTCATGAGAATCTGCTCGCTATCAAAGCAGACGGTATAACCAAAGAGGAGTTCGCCTGGGGCCTACGTGTAGGATTCGTAACCTATGGCATCAAGAACGGGAACAAAGAACTCTATAAGGCTCTGGAAGACAAAACGGCAGGAGCCGTGAGAGGAAACATCTCCAATTCTGCTCATCCATCTCAATCCGCCTTTTTACGCGCCCTGAACTCCGAGGCCTATGAGCAGGAAAAACAGAGAAACAAAGAGAAGATAAAAGAGCGTTACCAGAAGGTAAAGGGAGTTCTAAAAGCACACCCCGAATACTCTGAGTGTTTTGAGCCCCTCCCCTTCAATTCGGGGTACTTCATGTGTGTCAAACTGAAGGGCTCGAGCGCGGACAAGGTCTGGGACCTGCTGTTGAACAAATACAGTACCGGAGTGATCTGCTACGGAGAGATGAACCTGTTCCGGATAGCTTTTGCGTCAACACCCCTGGACAAAATAGAGAAGCTGTTCGATAATATCTATTCAGCCTGCAAAGAGCTAAAGTAAGTAATGATATTACCTAAATGGTGGGCGGTACTGGACTTGAACCGGTGACCTCTGCGATGTCAACGCAGCGCTCTAACCACTGAGCTAACCGCCCTCCACTGCCCGCATTTTATCAACGCTTCTATACACAGTCAAGCCTATACATCTTGAATAAAGAGCTGGTCTCATCTATACTTTCACAAAACACCATGGTAAAGATTTCCGCATATTCTAAGTGATTGGAGGTAAACATAATGGGTAAAAAGGAAGATGAGGCTAAAGAATATGTCCTTAAAAGGACCAAAGAACAAAAAATCAAGTTTATTCGCTTATGGTTCACCGATATTCTGGGATTTCTGAAAAGTTTTTCCATCACTGCCGAGCAACTCGAAGAGGCATTAAGAGACGGCATGGGCTTCGACGGCTCCTCCATCCAGGGATTTGCCCGTATAGACGAGAGCGATATGATTGCCTTGCCCGACCCTAATACTTACCAAGTGATACCCTGGCGGCCAAAAGAGCAGGGTGTGGCCAGGATGTTTTGTGATATATGCTGGCCCGGCGGCCAACCCTTTGATGGCGACCCCAGGTATATATTGAAGAAAAACCTTAAGCGAGCTGCTGAGCTTGGATATACCTTTTACGTTGGGCCGGAGTTGGAGTATTTCTACTTCAAGAACTCCGAGTCTACAGAATTTCTGGATCTGGGCGGCTATTTCGACCTGACACCTCCAGAGGTAGCCTCAGACATAAGAAGAGAAACAATCCTCCTACTCGAAGAAATGGGCATCGATGTCGAGTACAGCCACCATGAAGTTGCCCCCAGTCAGCATGAAATAGACCTACGCTACACCGACGCCTTGACCATGGCCGACAATGTTATGACCTATCGTTTAATAGTTAAGCAGGTAGCCCAACAGCACGGGGTTTACGCTACCTTCATGCCTAAACCGGTATTCGGCTGTAACGGCAGCGGCATGCACGTTCACATGTCTTTGTTCAAAGGCAACAGAAATGCCTTTTTCGATAAAGGTGCCCCATACCATTTATCAGAGGTAGGTAAAAGTTTCACCGCCGGCTTGCTGAAACATGCACCTGAAATCACTTCGATATGTAACCAGTGGATTAACTCCTATAAGCGTATTGTCCCTGGGTACGAAGCTCCCTGCTACATCACCTGGGCTAAAAGAAACAGGGCTGACCTAATCAGGATTCCTCAATATAAACCGGGAAAGGAAACTGCCACCAGGATTGAATTCAGGTCCCCTGACCCAGCATGCAATCCGTATCTCGCCTTCAGTGCCATGCTCGCTGCCGGGCTGGAAGGAATTGAGAAGGGATACAAACTAGAACCGCCTACCGAGGAGAACGTCTTCGAACTTGGCGAGGAAGACCGCAACAAGAAGAAGATAAAAACTCTGCCCGGCAGCTTATACGAGGCTATACAGCTAACCGAAAAGAGCTCGCTGGTCAGGGAAGCTTTGGGTGAACATGCTTTTAACAGCTTCATCCAGAACAAGAAAGTTGAATGGGATAGATATCGGACGTACGTAACTGATTACGAACTTAAGAATTACCTACCGATTTTATAGGTAACTTTCAAGGCTGAAATGAATATAGAGTCTACCCGTCAGGATTCCAGACGGTGAAAATGGTTTAATCCTTGCCTGCGGTCCTTGTGCTGTTAGTGAGCATGATCTGGACAACACTTCCGCATTTAG
>Ga0153916_10000771_pt1 | contig 22072 bp, 20 predicted proteins | sample Opewatmetagenome_FD_109642 | JGI IMG/M metagenome (GOLD analysis project Ga0153916, IMG submission 109642) | Freshwater wetland microbial communities from Ohio, USA - Open water 3 Core 3 Depth 4 metaG | ecosystem: Environmental > Aquatic > Freshwater > Wetlands | place: USA: Ohio, Lake Erie...
AATAAGCCGGAGCAATCTGAAGAATAATAAACTGGCAAGAATCTAGCATAGCTAGACAGCTGGGCAGGCTGATAATAGAATGCCAGATAAAACCCGCTGTTATGCGGGGAAAAGGATTGCTCCGGCGTCTTTTTGTTCTATAATATCCTTATGACCCCAGATTACGAAACCTACCTTTCCCCTTACACCTGGCGCTATGGCAGTCTGGAAATGCGCCAGATTTGGAGTGAAGTCTCCAAACGTAAGCTTTGGCGCAAGCTGTGGGTGATCCTGGCTGAGGTGCAAGCTGAATTTGGTTTGGTGAAGGTGGATCAGGCAGCTGATTTACGCGTACATACGGGGCTGGTGGATATGCCGCGTGCCCTTGAGATCGAAGCTGAGATCCACCACGACCTGATGGCTGAGCTAAAGGTTTTCGCTGAGCAATGCCCGCTGGGTGGGGGTATCCTGCATCTGGGCGCCACCTCGATGGATATTGAAGATAATGCCGATGTGCTGCGCCAACGAGAATCACTCGACCTGATTTTGGCGGCATTGCGTGAGTTGCTCCTGATCTTTGTGGAAAAGGTTAAAACTTGGGCAGATCTACCCTTGATTGCCTACACCCACTTACAACCAGCTGAGCCTTCCACGTTGGGGTACCGGTTGGCAGGCTATGCCCAAGACTTGTTCATGGATTGGCAAACGCTTATGGCTACCAGGAGAGAGCTCCGGGGAAAAGGCTTTAAAGGAGCGGTAGGGACGGGGGCTTCATATGCTGAGCTGATCGGAGTTGACAAGCTGGTAGAATTTGAAACTCATCTTTCCCAACGGCTGGAACTGCCATTCTTCCCAGTGGTAACTCAGGTTTACCCGCGCAAACAGGATTATATCTTGCTCTGCCAGCTTGCTGGTTTAGGAGCCTCATTATATAAATTCGCCTTCGACCTGCGCTTGCTGCAATCATCCCCCATCGGGGAGCTGAACGAACCTTTTGGCAAGCAGCAAGTGGGTTCATCTGCCATGCCGTTCAAGCGTAACCCGATCAACGCTGAGAAAATCGACTCGCTGGCGCGCCTGTTGGCGCAGCTGCCTCGCGCTGCCTGGGATAACGCAGCTAATTCACTCCTTGAGCGTACGCTGGATGACTCAGCTAATCGCCGCACCATAATGCCAGAAGCATTCCTGATCTGCGACGAGCTGCTGCTCACCACCAAACACATACTGAATGGGCTGCAGGTGAACGAGAGTGCCATTAAACACAACCTGGAAACCTATGCTCCCTTCGCTGCAGTCGAACGAGTACTCATGGCTTTGGGTAAAGCCGGAGCTGACCGCCAGGTGATGCATGAGTATCTGCGCGAGCACTCTCTTACTGCCTGGTCGGCAGTTCAATCTGGAAATCCCAACCCCCTGGCTGAGTTGATCAGCCATGACCCAGAAATAACCCACTACCTGCCCGCGGATGAGCTGTGCCCCCTAATGGATGCCACTCATTACCTGGGAGATGCACCCCAGCGTGCCCGCCAGTTAGCTGAAACCATTGGAGACAGATTAGCCAATTGAAATACCATGGGATAAAATTTTTCCCATGGTATTAGATGATCATAACCAGGCATTAGCAAAACTAAGAGTATATAGCTTTAATAGTTGACTAGAATCGTTGCATTTCGCTCTGGACCAACCGACACGATCGATACCGGCGTTCCGACTAGCTCCTCGATACGATGCACGTAGGCTTGTGCTTCAGGAGGGAGTTTATCGAATCGGCGTACATCTTTAGTAGACTGCATCCAGCCGTCCATCTCGATATACTCCGGCTCATAACCTTCCAGCCAGCGCGCATCCCCTTCCCAATAATGTGCGGTATTACCTTTATGTCCAATTGGATGATAACCCACTCCAATCTTGATCTTTGGTAGAGTGTCGAGAACATCCAGTTTGGTCAATGCAATCTCAGTGAAACCATTCAGCTGAGCAGTGAAGGCTACCAGATCAGCATCGAGCCAGCCGCAGCGGCGCGGTCTGCCAGTTACCGTGCCGAATTCCTTGCCTTCATTTTGGAGAATTGCTCCGATATCATCCAAGAGCTCGGTAGGCATGGGCCCCCGACCCACTCGTGTGGTGTAGGCCTTGACAACCCCAATTACTCGCTTGATCCAATGCGGCGCTATCCCCAACCCAGCTGTCACTCCACCTGATAAAGTGGTTGAAGCCGTGCAATAGGGGTATGTTCCCCAGGTATTGTCCAGGAGTGAGCCTTGGGCGCCTTCTAGCAGGATATTTGCATTATCCACGAGTGCTTTCTGCACCAGTCCAAATGGCTCACGCACCATGCTCTGAACCTGAGCGAACTGTTCCAGCTTTTCCTCCAGGACAGTTTGAAAATCCAGGGGTTCTTGATCGAAAGCTTTGAAGAGGGCATTTTTTACTTGCAGCTGGATTTTAAGCTTCTCACGAAAGACAGCTTGATTTTGCATATCCACCAGACGGATGCCGTTGTAGCTGACCTTATCGGCATACACCGGTCCCATACCACGCTTGGTGGTGCCGGTACTGGCATCGCCCTTTGCTAGCTCGTAGATTGCCTCCACCATTGGATGATAGGGCATCACCACATGGCAACGAGGTGAGATCCACAAGTGCTCGCTCAGGTGGATACCAGCATCCTTGATCATATGAATCTCGCTGATCAACGTCGCAAGGTTGACCACCACACCTGGTCCGATGATGCAGGTTGTTTTGGGGTTGGAAAAACCGTTGGGCGTCAATCGGAGCTTGAACGTCCCATAGTCGTTTATCACTGTGTGGCCAGCATTATCACCCCCGTTAAATCGGGCGGTGAGATCGGCATCCTGAGAAAGCAAATCGACGATTTTACCTTTCGCTTCATCCCCCCACTGCGCTCCAATCACCATGGTGACGCTCATGAACCTACCCTCCATTCCAAAAAATGATCCGATGGCTTAATTGTACTCTTCTACAAGATGAGCGTAACAGCGAATTTTTGGATGATTAGCGGATATAATCTATTTCTGTGACCATAGTTGAGGATTCTGCAAACCAACAGATTGCCCGTTCTGCGAGCAAGGTGATGGTCGCCTTGTTGCTGAGCAACCTGACCAATCTGGTCAGCCTGATCCTGAATGCCACCACGTTTGGTACGCAGGCTGATATGGATGCATTCCTGGCTGCCAATCGGGTCTCAGAGACGTTGTTCATGCTTATGGCAGGCGGCGCACTAGGGTCAGCCTTCATCCCCACTTTCACAGGATTGTTGACCAAAGGTGAGCGCAACCCGGCGTGGAAGCTGGCTTCAGCGATTGCCAACCTGGTGCTGGTCGTCTTGATCCTGGCAGCCATTCTAGCTGCTATCTTTGCCCAACCATTGGTGCATTATGTGTTGGCACCCGGCTTTGCCAATGATCCTGGCCAGGAAGCCCTGACGGTTAACCTGCTGCGCATCATGTTGCCTTCAGCGGTTATCTTTGGGCTGAGTGGACTGGTGATGGGCATCCTAAACTCGCATCAGGTGTTCTTCATCCCAGCGTTAACCCCTGCCATGTACCGCCTGGGAATGATCTTTGGGATCTTATTTCTCGCCCCGACAATGGGCATCTTCGGGCTGGCGTGGGGAGTTGTGATTGGAGCCTGCCTGCACCTGTTGTTGCAATTACCAAGCTTGATGCGCTTGAAGGGCAGCTACTTCCCCACATTTGGATTGAAGATACCTGATGTGCGCCAGGTGGGTCTGTTGATGCTACCGAGGGTGTTTGGAGTGGCAGTGGTGCAGCTGAACTTTTGGGTCAACACCCGACTGGCATCACAGATGAGCGAAGGCAGTGTGACGGGTATTAGCTGGGGCCTTACCATGATGTTAATGCCTCAGGCGATCATTGCCCAATCGGTTGCTATGGCTGCTCTACCCACGCTTTCAGCACAATATACGCTTGACAAGCTGGATGACCTGCGTAACACCCTCGCAACCAGCTTGCGGGGCATTTTGCTGCTATCGATACCTGCCTCGCTGGGCATGATCTTGCTGAGGGAACCCATCGTGGCTCTCATGCTGCAATATGGCAAGTTCACTGAGGCTTCCACCCAGTTAATATCCTGGGCATTGTTATGGTACTCGGCCGGGCTGGTCGGGCATTGCGTGGTTGAAATCCTGGCACGAGCATTTTATGCTATGCATGACACGAAAACGCCCGTGCTGGTGGGGGCGGTTGCAATGGGATTAAACGTGGTATTCAGTGTGCTCTTTTCCAATTGGTTTGCACGAATCGGATGGATGCCTCATGGCGGGCTGGCGTTAGCAAATTCACTGGCTACAGGATTGGAGGCTGCCAGTTTATGGATATTCATGCGTCGCAGGCTGGGCGGGCTGGAGGGGCAACGCGTTATGAAGGGTACCGGCCAGGCGATTCTAGCGACTATAGCTATGGTCTTGGTGGTTTGGGGTTGGTTGGTATTTACCAATGCGCGTCAGGCATGGCTTGTGGGTGGGGGTGGGGTGGTATTGGGTTCCGCAGTCTACGGGCTGTGTGTGTTAGTCTTAAAAGTCCCAGAGGTGCAATCGGTCCTCAATCTGCTGAAACGCAGGCTCAAACCAGCATATAAATAATATGCTACCAGAGCTTATCCACGCACATCACAGTCACTATCTGGAAGACATTCCATTTTGGCTTGAGCTTGCTGCTCTGGCAGGTGACCCGCTCCTTGAATTGGGTTGTGGTACCGGTAGGGTGCTCCTTCCGTTGGCACAGGCTGGTTACCACACCATTGGTTTGGATCATAACCTGTCAATGCTAAAGTTCTTGAAAGCACGTATTGAGTATCAAATTGAGCCTGCCCCTATGCTCATTGCATCTGACATCAGTAGATTTAACCTGGCAGCACATTTTCCACTGGTCATCCTGCCGTGCAATACCTTCAGCACATTAAGTGAGGGTCAGCGCACCGCGTGTTTGGGTTGCATACGCAGGCACTTAAAGTCAGTTGGGATCTTTGCGGTCAGTGTGCCAAACCCGCAAGTGTTAATACGGTCACCAGCCCGCTCGGCTCCAGAATTCGAAGATGAGTTTATTCACCCTCACACAGGCAACCCGGTACAAGTGACCAGCTCATGGCGGCGTACGAAACGCACCTTCAATGTGATCTGGATCTACGACCATTTGCTTCCGGATGGCACGGTAGAACGATTGACGGTTGAGACCGCCCACCAAATGATCCCAGTGGAGACATACCTAGAAGAAATGCGCAACGAAGGGCTGATCGTAACTGGGGTCTACGGAGATTTTGACCGCTCCACATATACAGCCGACTCACCTCAATTGATTATCCTGGCAACAGGCTGATATTGTTAACATTTCCAGATAAGTTTCTTGCACAATTCATATACAACGTTTGCACCCCTCTGATATTGGTGTTGTATGATTCAATCATCAAAATAATCAAAATTAAGGAGATGATTTTATGACTTTCTATGTTACCCCTTACCGTCGAATGACTGCCATGCGCAATGCAATGAATCATTGGTTTGAAGATTCTATGGCTGATCACACCCCCAGCGAGCGTGAGATGCTTCTGGCAGTGGATGTTAAAGCAGGTGATGAATCGTATGACATTACTGCCCTGGTGCCTGGATTAGATGCAGATGACCTGGACATCGAGGTTTTGAATAACACGGTTACCATCCGTGGTGAGTTCAAACCCGGTGATGAGGACCAAACGAAATATCTGGTTAGTGAATTGCCGAATGGACGCTTCAGCCGTGTAATCACTCTGCCTACTGCAACAGATGCCAGCAAGGTTGAAGCCTCGATCAAGAATGGCGTGCTTTTCCTGCATATTCCAAAAGCAGAGGCGGACCGCCCAAAAGCCATTAAAGTAATAAGCAATTAATTGATCAAGGATTACTAAAATAAAAAAGGAGCGATCAAACGCTCCTTTTTTATTTAACCGATGGCATGCTTTGCCGCTAGTGCCGCTCCTACGATACCGGCATCGTTGCCCAGCTCGGCAGGGATGACCCTGGTGTGCAAGGTAAGTAGAGGGAAAAACTGGTCCTGGTTCTTGACTGCTCCGCCTCCAAGTATCATCAGGTCGGGAGAGAATAGATTTTCAAGGGTATTCAGGTATTTATTCAGGCGCTTCGCCCATTTCTTCCAGGATAGATCCTGTTGCTTGCGGACGACATCGGAAGCAATCGACTCAGCATCATCACATTCGACTTCAATGTGACCAAGCTCGGTGTTAGGCACCAATTTGCCATCGATGAACAATGCTGATCCCAACCCTGTGCCAATGGTGATCATCATCACCACCCCGTGAACACCTTTCCCGGCCCCAAAGGTCACTTCAGCCAGACCCGCGGCATCAGCATCATTGACCACATAAACAGGGCACTCCGTAGCTTCGGAGAAGAGCTGGGCTACATTCGTACCGATCCATTTCTGGTTGATATTAGCCGCGGTCTCGGCTACTCCATTACGGATGACGGCTGGAAAGCCGCAACCAATCGGAGCATGCCAATCGAATTGCATTGCCACGCTTCTGACGACCTCAGCGACCGGTCCAGGCTTTGCCCCATCAGGAGTGAGCAGGCGATATCGTTCAGCCAATAATGAACCAGTATCTGTTTCAACCGGTGCCCCCTTGATACCTGTTCCACCGACATCAATTCCAAGAATATTCATTCACTACTCCTATAAGATATCTATGTGATCAATCGTTTTTCATTGCGCTCGATGGTCTCCGCCCTAGAAAGGCTGACATGCGCCAGCCGCTTTCCCCACTTACACGGATGTCGCGACGCTCGAACAACCACCAAGAAAAAATAGCAAATATACTAGAAAATGCAAATAATAACCCTAACCAGCCCCAATTCATTTTTGTGAGTGCCTGACCGCCCTGATAATAATGCATGGGGAAGAATTTTTCGATGGGTCTCAGTTCTTCGCTCAACCTGGCTAATGAGGACAGAAAGTAGCTGGCGATCAGAATTAGCCCGGAAATCATGGCAGCCCATTGTTGAGAGGGGAGGAGCATACTCAATAACAACGTGAATGTACCAAAGAACATTAGTAAGGAGAAAAGTGACAAGAAGGGAAGGATTAATTCCCAGGCTGTTGCATCCAGTGATGATTTGGGAAGGGTGACAACAAAACCCAACCAGGAAAATAGCAAAATCATGATGGTAGCTGCCGTATATGCACCCAAACGTCCAAAATATAATTTCACCCGACTAATGGGGTGAGCCATTACTAGATCTAGGATTCCTTTTTCCTCATCGCCCACCAGCAGCGAGGCACAGGTTAATATCGAGAAAATTCCTATGACGATTGGGATATAAGTGAAGAAAAGCGTATCCAGGTAACCACCAGGGGTAAACATAAGGGTCATATCTCCAAAGAAAGTCATCAGTTCAGGTGGATAACTGGAGATAAGCTGTAGATATTGCTGTTGCGTTTGCGGGTCGACTAACGTGTCGTATAGCAATAGACCATATGCACACAACAAGGCAAGGGCGATACCCCAACCAAGAATCTGACCAGTATAGCGGTTTAGTGAGTGCCGAAATACCGTTAACATGGTTACTGCCTTTCCTCTTTGTAATATGCCAGGAATATCTCTTCCAGGCTGGGGTGTTCCGTCTCAAAATCGAGCACTTGATAAGAGGCAAGAGCTTTGATCAAAGCATCCATTTCACCCTCCACTTGCAGGGTGAGTTTTTGATCATCATCTTGAGAAAGGACAGTCACTCCTGGGATATTACCTAACATTTCCAGACTGACTGCATTCTTGAAGTGGATTCGTACCCGGCGCAGGGTGCGGTTAATCAGTGTCTCGGTTTCAGCTACTTCAACTACTACACCACCCCGGATAATCCCCACCCGGTCAGCGATCTCTTGTACTTCACTCAGGATGTGGGAGGAGAAAAAAACTGTAGCGCCTTCAGAACATGCTTCAGAAACCAACCTGAGCACTTCATGCTGGATCAGTGGATCCAGACCAAAGGTGGGTTCATCGAGGAGAAGTAATTCGGGGCGATGCATCAAAGCCTGGATAATGCCAACTTTTTGTTTATTCCCCTTAGACAAGTTTTTAACCTTTGTTTTTAACTCAAGGTTGAGTTTACCTGCCAGCTGGTGAACATAATCCCAATCAGCTTTGTTGCCTCGCAAGCTATTTAGATAACGCAATGTACTTTCCACTGTAGCGTTGTCTTCAACATGCAATTCACCCGGAAGATAACCAGTGCGGCTGCGTACTAGAACCGGAAATTTCTGCGGATCCAATCCCAAAACACGGACCGTGCCACGGTTGGGACGGATCAAGTCGAGCAGGCAGCGAATGGTAGTCGTTTTTCCGGCGCCATTAGGACCGAGAAAGCCGAATATCTCACCAGAATGAACTTCCAGGTTCACTCCATGCAAGGCTTCGACTCGCCCGTAGGATTTCACCAAATCGTCTGCAAATATAGCAATCGAATTTTCCATATTGAAACCCAAAAATATCACCTTAATGGAATATATAAATATACCTACGCATATATTATATCCTGCAGCACTCTGAGACTAATCAACCATGTTATTGTGGCCTAACCGTCCAATCATAATATGGTCAAGCACTCTCCTTTGCTTGTAGTATCGGTGTTTCCGAATTTGAAGGCATAACTTTGGGATGAATGGCATGATATATGCAAGGAGTGCTTTATATTATAATTATCTAATTCATCAGACATGGTTAACCTGTTTATGCTCATAAAATCATACCCGCATACCCAAGGTAATATTCGCCTGGGAGGTTTTATTGATTCTCATATGGATAGAATGCTGATATGAGCCATGAAATCATTTTAGTCGTCGATGATAATCGCCAAATCAGTGACTTTTTAGCCGAAACCATGCTGCCAGGTTTGGGGTATGAAGTTTTGGTTGCGCGTGATGCCAATACTGCCCTAAAGCTTGTAAAACAACGTAAAGCCAGTTTGGATCTTATGCTGCTAGATTTGCAGCTACCAGATTTAACTGGATTGGACCTTCTACGCCGTTTGGATAAGGATGGTTACCATATCCCGACGATTTTGATGACCGGGCATGGCTCAGAGCAAGTGGCTGCAGAAGCTTTTCGGCTTGGGGTGCACGATTACCTGAGCAAACCTCTGGATGAATCTTTACTCACAGATGCCATCACACGGTCACTATCAGAAAGCCGATTGCAACGTGAAAAGACCATTCTCAATTCACAGTTGGAAGAACAAGTTGCCTGGCTGACCTCACTCTCTAAGGTTGGTCAAAGTGTTACCTCCACATTGGAGCTCAGTGAGGTATTGGTGCGGATCGTTGAAGCCGGGGTTTTTCTTACCAAAGCTGAGGAGGGTTTCCTAGCATTACTGGATAAGGAGAGTGGATTACTTTACTTACGCGCGGTTAAGAATATGGATGAGGATTCGATTAAGACCATGCGGATACCTATCGCTGATTCGTTGGTAGGGCAGGTAATCAAATCGAAACGACCTTTACGCGCCATAGAACCGAGTCTGAAAGCACCACTAAAGGTATCCACTGGATACCTGGTCCACAGCTTGTTGCACGTCCCAATCCTTTCGAAAGGAGTTCCACTGGGTGTGCTTTCGGTTACCAATCGCAAGAACGATATACCCTTCAAAGAAAAAGATGAAGTGGTGTTGAGCTCTCTGGCAGATTATGCAGCTGTCGCGTTGGAAAATGTCGGTTTGTATCAGCAAGCTAGGGAAGAGATTACTGAGCGCAAGAGGGTTGAGGACGCTTTGCGTGAAAGTGAAGAGCGATATGCTCTGGCTGTGCGGGCAGCCAATGATGGTCTCTGGGATTGGAACTTAAAAAAGGGTCAAATCTATTATTCTCCACGCTGGAAGCAGATGCTTGGTTATACCGATCAGGAAATTGGTGACAACCCTAATGAATGGTTCAACCGCGTCCATCCGGATGATATTGGACAATTAAAAACGAATATATCTGCCCACATAAAAGGGTTATCTGCTCATTTTGAATGCGAATACCGTATCCAACATTCCAATGGCTCATATCGTTGGATGCTGAGCCGCGGTATGGCGGTCATCGGATCGGATAAAACTGCCCTGCGGTTAGCTGGCTCACAAACTGATGTAACGTTGCGAAAGCAGGCAGAAATCAAGTTGCTCCATGATGCGCTTCACGATTCGCTGACCGAATTACCCAACCGGGCACTCTTTATCGATCGACTTAATCATGTTATCGAGCGAAGCAAGCGGGATAGCAAACACATTTACGCAGTGATATTCTTGGATCTGGATCGCTTTAAGGATGTGAATGATAGCCTCGGGCATCTGACGGGTGACCAATTATTGGTCGCAACCGCGCATTTGCTACAATCGATATTACGCCCAATGGATACTGTAGCCCGCCTGGGCGGAGATGAATTTGTGATCCTGCTTGAGGATATTAGAGATGTAAGCGATGTCACACGGGTTGCAGATCGAATCCAGAAAAAGCTTATGATGGCAGCTTTATTACCGAATCACACCATTTTTATGTCGACTAGCATGGGGATTGTATTAAGTACCACTGGATATGATCGTCCTGAGGACATCTTGCGCGATGCCGATACCGCCATGTACCGGGCCAAGGAAAATGGTCGTTCACGATATGAGATATTTGATAGTGCAATGCGTGATCAAATCATGCTTCGTCTGGAGCTTGAATCGGCACTGCGTCTGGCAATTGAAAGAGAAGAGCTGGATGTTTTTTACCAACCCGTGGTCGATGTAAAAACTGGGCGAACTGTGTGGTTTGAAGCCCTTGTGAGGTGGAAACACGGAACGCGGGGGTTATTATTACCCAATGATTTTATCCCCCTTGCGGACGAAACCGGTTTAATCATAGATTTGGATCGCCTTGTAATGAAGAAAGCCGCACGTCAGCTCGTTGAATGGCAAAGTCAATTCCCGATTGAACCACCATTAGGTGTGAGTGTTAACATATCTGGGAAGCATATTTCACAGTCTGATTTTGTCGAATATATCGTTCAAACATTGCAAGATACAGGTTTAAATGCAGCCAGCTTGAATTTGGAAATCACCGAAAATGCAGTCATGGGTAATTTTGATATCTTCCTTCAGGTATTGGATAAATTACAAGATCATGGCATTCAGGTGCAAATTGATGATTTTGGAGTGGGATATTCGTCCCTTAATTACTTGTCCCATTATTCGATTAAAGTATTAAAAATTGACCGCTCTTTCATCAGTAGAATTACAAACAATCAAGATTATTTGAAAATCGTCCAAGCAATCATCAAGCTTACCCATGGGTTGGGATTAACGGTAGTAGCTGAAGGTGTAGAGACAAAAGAGCAATTGACTCAGCTTCACCAACTGGGATGCGAATATATTCAAGGTAAGTTGATTTCCATGCCTGCGGATGAGCAATTCATTGTTGGACTAATGCAGAGGGAACACAAACGCATCCTTGAGCTGAAACCAGTAAAATAATCCTAAGCTTGAGTTTTTACCGGCCAAGGACACGGGAAGGGAAACGTGTCCTTTATCATTTTCAATGGTGATATACTGAATGCCCATGATCACGATTGCTGGCTTGTCGTTTACATACCCTGGAGCGAACCACCCTGTATTTAAGGGAGTCAATCTCCAAATACCAGATGGGGAATTGTGCCTGGTGATGGGACCCTCAGGATCAGGAAAATCCACCTTATTGCGTTGCATTAACGGTTTGATCCCACACTTTAGCGGGGGAAGTTTAAGTGGGACGATACGCGTGAACGGCGTAGACCCCGTACGGCTTTCGCCTCGCGAAATGAGTCAAATGGTGGGTTTTGTGTTTCAAGACCCTGAAGCACAATTTGTCGTTGATCGTGTGGAGGATGAGGTAGCATTTTCCTTAGAAAATGCTGCTCTACCCAAGGATGAGATGGAAATTCGGGTGGAGGAAGCGCTCAGATTGCTTGAACTCGTCCAACTACGCTCGCGTAGGCTGGAAACACTTTCCGGGGGTGAAATCCAACGGGTTGCCATTGCAGCTGCACTGGCGCTAAAGCCAAACATCCTGGTATTGGACGAGCCCACCTCTCAGCTCGATCCACATGGCGCTGAAGAAGTACTGGAAGCCTTAGTACACCTTAATAAACAGCTGAGTTTGACCGTAATCCTGGCAGAACATCGTTTGGAACGTGTTTTACCCTATGCAGGTCAGATTATCTACCTGTCAGAAGAATACCCGGGAGGCTTGATCGATAATCCGCGGACGATATTGAGTAAAGTTGACCTCAACCCACCCCTGATAACTTTGGGTAAGGTGTTTGGTTGGATACCGCTGCCCCTAACAGTTAATGAAGCTAGGGAATATGCACAACAAACCCTGGTGAAATTACCAGAGGTGAGCAAAAAGTCATTATCGAAGAGAGTAACCCAGCCTGATAGGACAAAGTCGGCATTCATCCAGGTGAAAGGTGTGGAGGTCAATTTTGGAAGCATTCAAGCCTTGCGAGGAGTGGACCTTAGTTTGTACCAGGGTGAAATTGGGGTAATGATGGGATCCAATGGTGCTGGAAAATCAACTTTACTGCGAACATTGATCGGTCTGACACCCATTCAGAACGGAACCATACGGGTGGGTGGGGAAGATATTGCAGGCAGAGCGGTAGCTGATATATGTCAGCAGGTGGGTTATCTGCCTCAGGATCCAAATGCGTTATTATTCTCCGATACAGTGATGGATGAGCTGCTCATCACTTTACGCAATCATCATCTTGAACTATCAGAGATAAATCTCCATCCAAGCCTGCTTCTGGATAAATTAGGCCTGGGAGATAAATCAGATTGTTACCCGCGAGACCTCAGTACGGGTGAGCGCCAGCGAGTGGCTTTGGGAGCGGTCTTGGTTACCCATCCGGGTGCACTTTTATTGGATGAGCCTACTAGAGGGTTAGATTATGGGGCTAAGTTAACCTTGCTCAAGCTGCTTAAAGCCTGGCGTGACGAGGGTATGGCAATCTTAATGGTCACCCACGACGTCGAGCTGGCGGTCCAGGCGGCTGACCGGATCATTCTGCTTGAGAATGGATTAGTCACAGCAGATGGCTTACCGGAGGAAGTACTAAAGAAATCCGCAACCTTTACACCCCAAGTAGCGAAGATATTTCCCAACCGGGGATGGCTTACAGTTAATGATGTCATTGGAGATCTGGATGCCAGCCAACATTGAGATCAAAGCGCGTGTACATAATTTAAAGAGGTTGCAACAAAAGGTTGAACAGCTAAGTGATACTGCCTGTCAGGTTCTCCAGCAGGAGGATACATTTTTTAATTGCCCAAACGGACGGATAAAGCTCAGAGTATTAGGTCCGCAAAATGGGCAGCTTGTTTATTATCAGAGGCAGGATATTACTGGTCCCAAGCACTCAGAATATAAGATATTCGAAACGGCTGACCCATCCGGATTAAAACAGATATTGGCAGAGGCTTATGGAGTACGCGGTGTAGTATCCAAAATCCGGTATCTATATATGATAGGTCAGACCCGTATTCATCTGGACGATGTCAAAGGATTGGGCATGTTCATGGAGATCGAGGTCGTTTTGCAGGCTGAGCAAACTGATGCAGAAGGGCAGGCGATCGCTGAAGCATTGATGCAAAAATTAGGAGTCAGAAAGATAGACTTAATCGAATCTGCATATATGGATTTAATTGAAAAATGATCCGCGCTCAATGCATCATCCATCGAGGCAGGCAAATTCTGATGGTTAATCTACACGTGAACAATGACCAATGGTGGTGCCTGCCGGGTGGCAGGCTGGAACCTGGGGAGACACCCGCCGGAGCAGCTTTACGTGAACTAGGTGAGGAATGCCATGTAAAGGGGAAAATCATCCGCCAAACAAGCCATGTGGCAGAAGGTTACGGGAGGGAAACGATTACTTTTTTAGTAGAGATTGGTGAGCAGGAACCACACATGGGGGCTGACTCCGAATTTATCATCAAAGACCAAAGCTTGGTGGACTTGCGCTGGCTTACCCTGGCAGAAATCCCTGAACGTGACCGAGCTTACCTGTGGGCGGCGGGCTTGCTGAGCATCCCTGTTTTCCTCGATGAAGTATCCCATTGGGGTGACGCGCTTAGTTACCCCTCCCAATAAATCAAAAGTATAATTGTCATATGTACCATCGTTACCACCCTCCCTGTTGATCTTTAAACCCCCTTAATTATGCACGCGCACCACCTCTTTCCCTCCCAACCACCGCAACAAAAACCCGATGGAGAGAAAGAGGTTGAAATGGTCCATCACAAGTTTTTCAATAAATCTATCCTATTATCCAGCATCCTACGAGGCCTGACCTCGTTGACCTTTCTGTTTATGCTGATTGAGTTCTTTGATGAATTTAACTATGGTATTGAAAATGTTGCCTTGCCTGCTATCCGCACCGACCTGGGAATTTCCTATATACAGGTAGGCTTGCTGCTTGGATTGCCTGGGATCCTGAATACATTCATCGAACCGGTGTTGATGCTACTTGGGGATACCCGATTCCGGAAGCACATTATGCTGGGAGGGGGGATAGTGATCGTTTTTTCATTGGTCGCCATCGCTGGCACACGGTCCTTCCCATGGGTATTGCTAGGGATGGTAATTGGCTTTCCAGCCAGTGGTGCCTTCGTGTCACTTTCTCAGGCGACCCTGATGGACCAAAACCCAGGGCGTGAGCCACAGATGATGGCAAGGTGGACGGTTGCTGGGTCGGTGGCGAACTTAATCGGTCCATTGGTGCTGGCCGGAGGATTTGGGCTTGGTTTTGGCTGGCGGTGGGCTTATTTTGGGATGGCACTGATGTGTTTGATTTTGGTTGGGATAACCTGGCTGAGGAAAATCCCTGCACATCCAGGGTTGGACGTTTCTCACCAATCTATGCGTCCAACTCACAACCTGTTGGGTGGATTGTGGGAGGCGTTGCGCAACCCGCGCCTGATGCGTTGGATGATCCTGCTACAATTCTCTGATTTGCTCTTGGATGTACTCACCGGTTATCTGCCGTTATATTTTACCGATGTCGCCGGTTTTTCCGTGGCTCAAGCCAGCCTGATGGTAAGTGTGCTGATGCTGGCTGGGTTGGTCTCCAATATTGTGCTCATCCCGATCCTTGAAAGATTTCCCGGAAGGAAATTAGTGCGCATCTCTGCAGGGGTGACAGGAACACTCTATGCAGCATGGTTGCTTGCTCCCTGGTTGTGGATGAAGATCAGTTTGATTATCCTTATCAAGCTGGTCACGCTGGGGTGGTATGAGGTCTTGCAAGGGGAAGCCTTTGCCACGGTTCCAGGTCGTTCAGGGACAGTGATGGCGATCAACTCTGTCATCGGTGTGTTAGGCGGAGGAATCTCATTTTTTATTGGCTGGGTAGCAGCCCAGGCAGGATTACCCGCAGCCATGTGGATATTATTAGTTGGTCCGATCAGCCTGGTCCTTTTCGTTCCAAGGTATAAACCAGCGGCTAATATTGCTTAACACCCGCGGAACAATCCTTGTAAAGAGGCGGATTGTCATGCTGAATCCTTATCAGTTGTCAGTATCCAGCACCTAATAAGCAGTGTAAAATGATTAGCAAGCTATCCGATAGTAGGTAATATTCAAACAATCGAATTTCAATCCTTGATCTTGTGGAGGTAATGATGCATGATATTACTGAGAATATCCTAGAATTAGTCCGCCTGACTTCGACAGACTTGCCGCCTGATGTGGAAGCTTCGATTCATCAGGCTACCGAACGGGAAGAGCCAGGATCAGCAGCACGCGGCGCACTTGAGACTATCCTAAAGAACGTTGAGCTTTCACGTAAGAATTCAACGCCCATCTGCCAGGATACTGGTACACCCATTTTTTACGTATATTACCCGGCAGGTTGGAGCACGCGCTTGTTACGCCAGCAGATCGAAGCGGCAGTGGTGCAAGCGACCCAAAAAGCATACCTGCGCCCCAACTCAGTCGATTCAATCACGGGCAAGAACAGTGGCAACAACCTGGGGGGCAAGCATTTCCCAAGTATCCACTTTGAAGAAGTAGATGGAGATAGCCTAACCATTGAGCTAATGCTCAAAGGGGGCGGGTGTGAGAACGTCGGAGCACAATACTCACTGCCGAATGATGCCCTGAATGCGGGACGTGATCTGGCAGGAGTGCGAAAGGTTGTGTTGGACGCGGTCTACCAGGCACAGGGTCAAGGGTGTGCTCCAGGTATTCTAGGGGTAGCGATTGGTGGCGACAGAGGCTCAAGCTATTATGCCTCCAAGGAAACCTTGTATCGAAAGTTAGGTGACACCAATCCTGAGCCACAGCTCGACACCCTGGAAAAACGCCTGGTGGAGGAAGGTAACCAGCTTGGAATTGGACCCATGGGTTTCGGTGGCAAAACCACCCTGTTAGGTACCAAAATTACCCATCTAAACCGACTGCCAGCCAGCTTCTTTGTAAGTGTGTCATATATGTGTTGGGCTTACCGCCGACGTAAGATGACCATCACTGCAGACCTGGTTAGGTACGAATAAAAGGAGGATCATATGCGCACATTAAAAATGCCTCTCAGTGATGATACCGTCCGCAGCTTAAAGGTCGGAGACCCCGTTTTACTCAATGGGATCATGATCACCGGCCGCGATGCAGCCCACAAATGGATGGTAGACACCTTCATAAAGCAATCGCGCCATCCCCAAGGTGATGACCTGGAAGTTTATGAAGCGATCAAACCCCTAATAGCAGGGGGAGTGATTTACCATTGTGGTCCAGTGGTATCTGGTTTAGACACCAAGCAGTACAAATTTGTGGCAGCCGGACCAACCACAAGCATCCGTGAAGAACCTTACCAGGGTATGGTGATGAAGCATTTCAATGTAAAAGGTGTGATCGGTAAAGGTGGTATGGGACCCAAAACCCTGGCTGCCTGTCAGGATGTGCCTTGCGTCTATCTACATGCCATTGGAGGCGCGGCATCGCTCATTGCACAGACAGTCACGCGTGTCTTGGGAGTTTATAAGCTTGATTTTGGCGTACCTGAAGCTATGTGGGTGACTGAAGTAAAGGATTTCCCAGTGGTGGTAACGATGGACTCACACGGTGGAAGTCTACACGTTAGTGTTGAAGCACACTCCAAGGCGATGTTGCAGGAATTACTGGCGCAAGCATAGGGATTGCACAAAAATTAACAAGGGCGACTACTACGTCGCCCTCGTTTATTTAATTGATGTCATATCAATCAATTACACCGTATTCTCTGGCTGACCGATCACGCTCGAGTCAGCCTCTGACTTTTTGTGCAATGCTCATCAGCCGATCGCGATCGGTAATCTCAAAGTCAGTGCGGGTTATTTTGATCATCTCATCATCGGCAAAGCGCTGAAGAAAACGACAAACCACTTCACGGGTTGAGCCAATCCGAGCAGCCATGTCATCCAGGGTCAAGGAGCGCGCAATCGGACCTGAGGCTGTCTGTCCTGGATAATCGATCAACAGTCTCGCGAGCCTCCCGATTACGGGCTGGAAGGCAAGCTCCTCCACGATTTCACTGGCGCGTAGCATTCTGCTAACCATCAGCCGGCATAATTCCCACGACATAAGGCCATTTTCTGATAGGACAGGTAATACCTTCTCACGGGACCATAGTAACACACTGCTTTGTAGATCCACTTTCAAGGCCACTGGCATGGGAAAGTCTGGATGAAATAACGAGACTCCCCAGAAAACCTCTCCGGGCTGGAAGGAAGTGGCTATAAGGCTACGACCTTCCAAGGATTCTTTGACCGCAGAAATCGAACCTTTTAGGAGAATGAAGAGAAAAGGCCAGATGTCTCCTGCATGAGCAAGGTATTGTCCTTTGTGGTACTGTCTATGGATTGCTTGCTTTAAAAATGTATCTAGCTCCCGCTCAGCCATGCAAGCAAAAACCGGGTTTTGATTTATCAGATCTCTAGTCTCCATAAAAATAACCTCGGAAAATATTATACCTGTTGAACCAGAGCGCTTCTCATCAATATTATTTGCGTTAAGGCAAAGACTTAGCTTTGACTTTGTGTTACATTTCACATAAGTTTTTCCTCTGCATTGATGTTGTTAAGCCAAATGAAATTTTATTCGACACTGATGCTTGGTGCGATTCTGTTTCTTGTCGTAGGTTGTCAAGAAGCCACACCTGTATGCCCACCTGTCACAGGGACTCCAGATTACATAACTGTCCTGCCAGGTTCACTGCCAACCCCGACACCAAGTTCGGGGCAAGTCCAGGTAGAGATTGCTAGACGTGAAATGTATGTGGATAAAGTTGTAGAAGGTCCCCTGTGTAATGATTACTGGAACGGTATGGTGTATGTGACTTGCGATGTCCAAGTATATCCCTGGGTGGAAGAACCTACCTTCCTAAAGGACTGCCAGCTCAATATTGAACCGCAAACAGTCGTGTATGTAGCTTACCATAATAACACCGCCTATTACAATGGCTGCACGTGCCACACGGGAATCACTCCCGAGCCCTGATATCGCAACCGAAGGAGAATGACTATGAAAAAAGAGAATTTATTAGGAGGTAGCCTGTCAATCCTTGCAGCTCTGATGGGCATCATCGGGCATTTTGTCTTATTCCTAAACTGGTACCAGGTGGGAATGAACACTCCATCTGCTGAGCCGGGGTGTGAAATCCTGCTGAAGTACATCCACCCTCTCATGGCAGACCTAGGAATATTTGGTGGAGTATTGTTCGCCGTCAGTGCCTATGGCTACTTCACCCGCAGGAATTGGGCTTTCACACTATCATTGATCGCCCTGGTGCTGGCGTTACTCGGCAGCTGGTTTATAAACGTTCCCTATATGGCAGCAGGTCTACCACCGGTCTATTTTCCCCTCTTCTGGCCTACTTTGGTTCTTTACTTCCTGTTCATGGTGTTGGTGGGGAAAGTATCCTGGAGTCGGACATTGCTTGGATTATTAACCGGTATTGCCTATATCTTTTGCTGGATGAACGGTGTTGCAAGCACCAGCCGCATCATCACGATCGGGGCGCCAATCTTTATGCTTGTACAACGCCTGCATTGGTTAGCGATGATCGGTTGGGCAGTGGTTACCGTCGGGATCATCCTGCGACCCAAAGAATGGATGCGCGTGGTTGGGCTGGTTGCAGGTGTGACTGAATTAGTAGTAGGCATCCCGTTGACAATTGCCACCGCACAGCAGTTGGGCCGCTTCTCATTATTTGCCCTGGCACCGATATCCTGTCTGGTTCTGGTGATCCTTCTTGTATGGCCTGGGATCTGGCAAAGGTTGACGAGAACAGGTGAAGAAGAACAGGCGCTTCAACCAGTACCAGGAGTAGCATAGCAGAATTTCACCTGCTATGCGATGTTGCTCACACCAAACCAGAATCCAGTACTCACTACCTGTATTCAGCACCACCCGCGCGTATGGATTTTTGCTGGGACAATGGTGATTTATATCATAGGCACATTTCTGGGTCTTATGGAATAATATTGAGGCGTTTATCAATTCTAATGTCATATAGTTAGGTTTACATGTAAGGCTAGACAGATTACTTTGCCAAAGGTGTTGGCCATGCATTTTATCAAAGACCGCTTCGAGTATCTCTTCAAATCCACCAAAGGGCTGATCCTGGTGGCAATTGCCATGATTGGATTGGAAACAGCATTGTTTGGGATGCTCTCGGGACCTATGGCGGAATTTGGAATCCGTGATATTGTCGTGCGGCTGTTCAAAATGGACCTGGTACAGGCTGAGCGTGAGGGACGCATCATCATCTTGTACCATTCCATCGCCATGGCTGTGGTTGCCATCGAGACTTACATCATCACAGCAATGCTAAAGATGAAAGCGTTCTATAGGTCAACCGTGCGTGTGCTCATCACCGTCGGCTACCTCTCCGCTATGATTTTCGGAATGGGCTTTGCCTATTGGGGACATCTCTGGCCTTTCCATGGACTATACATCGCAGGGCTATCCCTGATCTACTTCGCTGGTCTGCTGCTCGCCATTGCCCTATGGCCGTGGAACAAGGAATATTACCAGCCAGATAAAGCTTATGCTCGCACCAAAAATGGTGTGGACATGGAGCGGGTAGCCTTCTTCATAATGTCAGTAACCACCTTGATCTCCGTCCTGTTTGGGGCTGTGCCAGGCTCTTCCTTTGGCAATGGCTTTCAGACCTTCCTGGCGGAGAATATTATTCGTTCCCCCGAAAAGACAACCCTGCAATTTTCGGTTATCGGTCATCTTCACATCATGCTGGCGCTGATCGCGATTGCCATCACCCTGATCATCGGTCGCTGGCTTGATTTTAAAGGCTTGCTGCACAAAATCGCCATGCCGTTGATGATCCTGGGAACGATCGTGCTTAATTTGGGTGTTTGGGGGGTGGTGACTCCGCTGGAACCAGTTGCCCACATGATCATCTATATTGGGGCGACCCCCTCCATGCTGGCAGCGCTCATGCTGGTCATCTTTGGCTGGGATAAATTCATCCGCCAGGGCATCGCGAATATCGATAAACCCACCCCATGGCAAAAAATCAAGGTGCTGGTGCGTGATCCGCTCAAATTTGGCCCACTATGGCAGATGGTGTTCATGAATTTCACCGTCAGCGGTATTGGCATCATGATGGCAGTCAAGCTGGATGAGATTTTCCGCCTCTGGCCCGCTCGGGAGGAACGCATCGAGCTCACCGGTCACTGGCACATCCTATCGGCCATCATTGCTACCATCATCCTGCTTTATTATGGCGATATGATCGGGCTCAAAGACAGGGTCCGCAGATGGTATGGCTGGGCAATCATCATCCTTTCCGATCTGGCATTTGCTTCCGTGACCATTTTTGAGATAAAGCGCCTCTTCATCAGCGAAGCAGAACAGCAGCCGCTGGTCAACACCGTGATGTTACTCGCAGACTTTGGTCTGGGCATGCTCCTGGTCATTCTTGCGATGGTCATGATCTGGCGTCTTATCGACCTATTCAAGAAGAAAGGTCGTTGGAAACAAGAAATTGAACAAAATGATCTGACTGTGGAGGTAGATATATGAAACCTGCTTCCTGGTCACTCATCCTGGCCATCATTTTGCTTACTGCCTGCGCCTCCGTAAACCTTAATGCCCCCATTTCCACCATTGATACAGGCGTGGATTCGGAAGCATGGGTGGTCATCCCCGCAGGGGGATTCCTCTCGGGGCAGTTTGATGACCCCGCAGCAATCAGCTACGATTACGAAATCATGGTTACCGATGTGACCGTTGCCCAATACGTCAACTTCCTCAACACAGCCGTAGCTGATGGCTCACTTACTGTGAATGGGAATAAAATCGTCGGTTTTTACCCGGGTGATGCGTTTCATGGAGTTAAGCATGAGGTGGAAATCCCGGCAGCGGATTATATCTTCGTCTCATTAAATGATCCAGCCTCACGCTTTAGTTTTGATGGAAACCAATTTAATATTATGATTGGTTATGAAAATCACCCGATGACAAACGTCTCATGGTTTGGAGCCTGGGGATACTGCGGTTATAATATCTATCGACTGCCAACGGAGCTTGAGTGGGAAAAAGCTGCTCGCGGCTCTGCAGACAATCGACCCTTTCCATGGGGTGAGGAGATTGCCCGGAACAATGCCAATTATTACGCCAGCCGTGACCCATTCGAGGATATGAGCACGGTGGGGTCTCGGACAACTCCAGTGGGTTTCTATAATGGGCAGGTATATGGTGGCTACCAGACCCTCAATTCTGCCAGCCCGTATGGGTTGTACGACATGTCTGGCAACGTCTGGCAATGGATGGGCAACATATACGAAGGTCAGCACTATCGCTACATGCGCGGCGGTTCGAAGGACACTTACGACATGGATTTACGCATCTGGGTAAGGAACAACGCAACCCCCACTTATTACAGCCCTGACGTCGGATTCCGTTGTGCCAGGGGTGGAGGGTAATCGCATGCGATTCTTTACCCTGCTAAGAACCAAATTCCACGCATATATCCCATTGATAAAAAGCTTGCAGACCGGTTTGCTGCTTTCTAC
>Ga0153916_10000772_pt1 | contig 22062 bp, 18 predicted proteins | sample Opewatmetagenome_FD_109642 | JGI IMG/M metagenome (GOLD analysis project Ga0153916, IMG submission 109642) | Freshwater wetland microbial communities from Ohio, USA - Open water 3 Core 3 Depth 4 metaG | ecosystem: Environmental > Aquatic > Freshwater > Wetlands | place: USA: Ohio, Lake Erie...
GGAGCTGTTAATGGCTTCTTCATTGCCCGTTTCAAACTCCAACCTTTCATCGTAACCATAGCTACTTTGGGAACCATCCGCGGTCTGGTGTATGTCTACTCTGATATTCCGATCACTCCCACGGATCCTGCCTTCCGGGCTGTACTCGGAGCCGGATTCATCGGTCCATTCCCGGTTTCAGCAATTATCATGCTCGCCTGCTACCCTATTGTGTGGTTCTTCCTCAATCGGACCAATTCAGGGCGAGCGATTGTGGCTATCGGCGGGAACGAAGAGGCGGTTCGCCTGGCGGGGATCAATGTCAACTGGAACATTTTCCTAGCCTACATGATTTCCGGTCTTTTTTCCGCTATCGCCGGGGTCATACTGGCCTCCCGTTTGGGGATATCCCAGCCCAGTGTGGGCGCAGGTTTCGAGCTGGACGCTATCGCCGCCTGCGTCATCGGCGGTGCCATCTTAGGTGGGGGAGGTGGAAGCACTTTTGGTACCTTGGCTGGGGTGGTGTCACTTGGCATGATCGATAACCTGCTCAATTTGTTCAACGTGCAATCCTACTATCAACAGATCTTAAAAGGCGTAATCATCCTAGTCGCAGTCCTGGCGCGACGTAAGAGGTGAGAAATGAAGGCTGAAAGATCGCATACTGGCATTCGTCCAGATTGGAAGAAAGGAGGCAGGAGGGAGGTATAAACACGCCAATAATGTCCTACTATAGGCCGCTCAATCCAAAATGACATTTATAAGGAGAATGTACAAATGAAACGTAACATAGTACTCACGAGTATTTTAATCATGGCAGTGTTGATTGCTGCATGCGGACAGGCAGCAACACCTGCAGCTGAGACAGGAGCAAAGAGCATCAAGCTCGGGATGGCCAATTTCTCCCAATGCTGTCCATACTTCATCGGAATGAATAATTCCGTTCTAGATGAAGCCAAGGCTTACAGCAATATCACCATTGTCTCCACCGATGCTAATGGTGATGCTGCCAAATTCCAGTCAGATATCGAAGATCTGATCGCCCAAAAAGTCGATGGGGTCATCGTTTCTGGCGCCTGGCTCGAAGAAGCTCCGGCGGCATTAGATGCCCTCAAAAGCGCGGGGATTCCCACAGTTCTTGTCGATCGGCAGTTTGGCAAGGGGAGCAGTGAATCCTATACGTCCTATATTGGTCCCGACAACCTCACTATCGGGAAGCAGGATGGTGAGTACATTGCAGATCGTCTGGGTGGGAAAGGTGTCGTCGTAGAATTACGCGGAGGCCCGGCAGATAACTCAATCGGTCTCAACCGTAGCAAAGGAGCAAATAGCATCCTTGAGACATATCCTGGCATTACTATCGTCGTTGCACCAGATTACGGTACCTGGAGCTCCGATGGCGGTATGGCCTTGATGGAGGATATGCTGGCTGCCAATCCAAAGATCGACGCTGTGTTCTGCGAGAATGATTCGATGTGCCTGGGTGCCCAGACTGCAATCTCTGACGCTGGTCGCTCAGATGAGATGTTCTTGGTCGGTGTCGATGGTGAATTAGCCGCGTTGAAATCGATTATGGATGGTACGAATTATGCTGCCACTGGTCTGAATAACTCAGATCAAATCGGTCGTGCTGCTTTACACCGAATGATGGCCATCCTTGCTGGCGCGAGCCCGGAGAAAAACACCTATCTCCCATCACCAATCATCACAATAGATAACGTCTTGAAATACTATAATCCGGAAGGTGAGTTCTAAGCAAAAGGGAAACAGTGATATATAAGTGAGCCTCCACAAGGCGCATTGCATGAAATGCTCTCCTTGTGGGGGTTCACTAAGTTGTACTTACCCAATAGTACTTCGCAGGCACAAGCACTATGATTAGGTAATATTTAATGTGGTTGGAATGATAGTTCAGAGAAGGTAGTGTATGAAAGTCGAGTCAAAGTTAAAAGAACTGGGTTTTACCTTACCCAATCCACCCAAGCCAGTTGCCGCCTACCTTCCAGCAGTGCAGGTGGGTAATCTCCTTTTTCTTTCTGGCACGACCTGCTATGAAAATGGAAAGTTAGTTTACACAGGTCGGGTGGGTACAGAATTAACGATGGAACAAGGCTACCTCGCCGCACGGCAGGCTATGCTCAATCTCTTAAGTGTGGTTAAAGCAGAATTGGGCGACCTGGACCGCGTTGAGCGGGTGGTCAAGGTGAATGGATATGTAAACAGCGCGCCGGATTTCGATCGCCAACCGGCTGTGATCAACGGAGCTTCTGAGTTATTGGTGAAAGTCTTCGGCCCGCGTGGCAAGCATGCCCGCACGTCGATTGGGGTGAGTGACTTGCCTGGACATATCCCGGTCGAGATCGAGATGGTGGTGCAAGTCCGCCCAGCCTGAGTGCAGGCGGATTAATGAGTGCGACCTATGGAACTTATAAATTATTTGGGAAAACTGGGAGTCATCCCAGTGATCAAAATCGAGCAAGTAGAACATGCCATCCCCCTAGCAAACGCGTTGAAAGAAGGCGGTTTGCCTTGTGCGGAAATCACCTTTCGGACGGAAGTAGCTGAGCAAGCCATACAACGAATCGCAGCTACCTATCCAGGATTTGTGGTTGGGGCAGGCACAGTTCTTAGCGTTGAGCAAGCGCAAAAAGCGGTCCACGCAGGAGCGCAATTCATCGTTTCTCCTGGGTTCGATCCTATGGTAGTGGACTGGTGCCTGAAGCATGATATTTTAGTCATTCCGGGTATAGCCACCCCGACCGAGGCACTTATGGCGCTTGATAAAGGCTTGCATTTGGTTAAATTCTTCCCAGCCGAAGCATTAGGTGGCATTCCGATGTTGGAAGCAATTTCAGCAGCACTGATCGGGATCGAATATGTGCCCACCGGAGGTATAACCCTTACCAAATTAGCAGCTTACCTGCGCCTGCCGATGGTATTGGCGGTGGGAGGGAGCTGGTTGGCAACATCAAAGATGATTACCGCAGGAGATTTCGTGGGGATCAAATCTCTGACTGCTGAAGCTGTGGACATCGTACACCAGGTGAAGCAAACCGGAGAAAAATCATGACCGTTCGGATCGTCACATTCGGTGAAGTGATGCTCAGGTTGAAGGCACCAGGCTTCGAGCGATTGCTTCAGTCTCCCCACCTGGAGGCAAACGTGGCGGTATCACTAGCCCAATTTGGCCATGAGGTGGTTTATGTGACCGCCCTGCCCAACAACCCAATTGCATTGGCTTGTATTTCTCTTTTACGGGGCAAAGGGATCGACACTTCAAACATTGTCCAAACTGGCGAGCGCATGGGGATTTATTATTACGAAGCTGGCGCTAACCAAAAACCTTCCAAAGTAATCTACGACCGGCAACATTCAGCCATTATGGATGTTTCAGCCAGCGCTTACGATTGGGAGAAAATCCTGGATGGAGCAACCTGGTTCCACATCACGGGCATAACCCCTGCCTTAAGCGACAGCGCGGCTGAGATCACACGCACCGCTATGAAGACGGCTCGAGCAAAGGGAATCACGGTTTCATGTGATTACAATTTCCGCAAGAACCTATGGAAGTATGACAAAAGTCCTGTGGAAGTCATGACAAACCTGGTCCAGAATGTTGATATTGGCATTGCCAATGAGGAAGATTGTCAGCGAGCTCTGGGAATCTCTGTGGAACAGGAAGGTTGGGAGAATGAGATCGAGGGTGGGCGAATCGATACCGAGAAGTACCGGTTATTATGCGAAAAGGTGATGTACTCCTATCCCAACCTCAAATGCCAGGCAATCACCCTACGTGAGAGCTATACCGCAGACCATAATGGCTGGTCCGCATGCTTGCATAATGGCAAGGAATTTTACGTGAGCACACACTACGAGGTGAAGGATATAGTCGACCGGGTGGGAACGGGGGATGCCTTTGCAGCCGGATTGATCCATGGGATGAGCACTGGTTCTGAAGCTCAAGAAGCGTTGGAATTTGCGGTAGCAGCCTCCTACCTAAAGCATTCCATCCCAGGGGATATGAATTTCTGCACGGTCGAAGAGGTAAAGCAGCTCATGAATGGGGGCGGTTCGGGTCGCATCCAACGATAGTCGGTTGGGTTGTGTACGATCTCAGTCGCTTGCAGTTGTAATAGTTCTTGATATCCACCACATTCTTCTTGTTGATGATCATATCCACGGGAAAGTTATCATAGCAACTGAAAACATCCAGCACCATGATGCGCTCATGTGATCTGGTGGTGTTGCACAGGCTGTTAGACAATTGAAAGACAACGGCAAGTAGATAGCCGGAATCAAGTAAATGGGCCGGATCCAAAATTGATCCGGCCCATTCCATTTATGGCTTTGGTTTTGCTAAAATTATGGTGTAAGCTGGCTGATGCGCGTCGACCAGTTGCCAAGTGCAGCGCGTGATCCAGCTGCGCCGGGCGTGGCAGCGCAAGTACCTAACTTGTTGTCACCGGTGGCGGCACCGAAGAACCGGCCGCCAAAGGTGGAGTAATCACAAGAATGGGCAATGTACTCGCTGGCGATCCAGACGGAACTGCCATCCACGGCAGCCGCACTGTAATCACCCCAGCGGGTGCGTGGTGGGTCGCCAACCTGCGACTTGTAGCTGGTGAAACCATCATCCACTGCAGCCCCAGTTCCACCATTGACGACGCTCCACGGGCCGACGCCGATGATTGAGTCAATCGGAGCGAAAGCCGAGCTTGGGTTAAGGGTATCACCAGTGGCAGTGAATGCCATCACGCCGCGGCCACTGGCGGTAACGCCGATCGCCGGGTAGGTGAGATCGTAGCCAGATGCCCCAAGATAACCCTGCATGACGAGCTTGCTCGAGCCCGGGTTGATGATGTACCAGGCGATGCCAGCGCGCTGCGGGCCGCCATCTGGATTGAGCGCCGTGTCTAGGGCACCCCACAGCTTGCCATTGGCAAACATCACCTGCTGTATACGAGAGTCATTCGAGTCTGGCGTTGAGATGAGCTCATCATGGGCGGGCTGAGCGGGGAACAGAAGTCGCCAGCAGCCTACCCCAGCGATCGTAGGCGTGGTTGTGTCATTGATACAGAACCCCTGCGGCACATCGGTGGTTGGCGTGGTGCCCGAACCGGGTTGTTGTGCTTTGGGGGGGACACCGTACTGCGCAACCGTCAATACCTTGGTAGATAAGCTCAGCGCTGGTGTGGCCGTATTCAGCGACGAGGTATTCGTCAAGCTCCATACTATGAGGTCTGTGGAAGTTCCGGCGCCCCCATTGCAAACTGTACCAGAGTCGCACTGGGCCTCGTCTGCGGCATCAGAACTCAGGAAGTATTCGGTTCCACCCGCTTTTGTGCTGAATTGGTTGCTGCTGGGTGACTGGGCCGGCCAGACCGTAAAGCCTGGATGACCACCGACACCGGAGTGGCTCGTGTCGAACTGAGTAATGGCGATGCTGGCCGCACCCGACGCCAGGGCTGCTTTCGATAAGGCATAGATCTGAGCACCCATGTAAACGAAGTTCGGGAAAAATGCATACTCGTTTGTGGTGATGTAGAAGCCGTTAGCGTCAGCACCGATGTGGGGATAGTCGCCGAGGCATGGGCCATGGCCCGTGCCGTCGTCATTCAGCGCACAACCGTGATCCGGGGTACCATCAGTGCCATCGTTCTGAACCGGTATGCGGTAGATTGTCCAAGCGCCGGTTGGATCGGAGGTGTTGCTGACTGCCAGGTCAAGGTGATTCTTGCCGGTGAAGGAGCCGTTCGAAAGTGTCTCGAGGGTGAGCACGACTACAAAGAAGCGCTGCGTCGCTGAATCGTACAGGCAGCTCGGATCAGTGACAAACTGGGCACGGGCGCCGGTGGACCGGTTGATCGCCGGGGCATAACCGAAGAATGAGTTGAGATCAACTGCATGGTTCACGTCCGTTGGAAAGCCGCTGACGATGTTTGTTGCGGTATTGTCGGGAAGCATTGACTGCCCGGAGGTGTTGAAGACGTTGATGACGTCGTTGACAGCCTCAACCACGTAGCCATTGCCTACGCAAAGACCCTGGTCAGGTGGCTCGACTGTGAACTGATTACCGCCGCGCGCATAGCGCTGCTGGAACAAGTTCAAGCCTTCAAAGCCCGTGTTAAATTGTGGGTTCGACTTGGCTTTTTTGCCGCTGTTCACGGAAACGCCGTTACCAATGTTAGTCGAAAGGCTGCGATCGACGATCGTCCCTGGATAAGGACCAGGGCCGGTGTCAGTGTCTAGCTGACCGGGAAACTCCGCTTGAGTTAGGTCACTGCTACTGGAAGGTGTAAAGTCTCCGGTCTGCGGAGACGATGTACCAGCGCTTGGGATTTGGAGACTAACTCCAGCTGAGGCTGCGCTCACAGGTGATAAGGGAATCATGCTTAACAGTATGACAAGCGTTGCAAACACTGCAAATACCTTTTGGGATTTCATTAAATCCTCTCCTTGAAGTATAGAATTATGTTAATTTAATTAAAGGTAAAACAACTGCCACAGGTAGACAATTAGATGTTATCCGCAATCACCTCCCTTCCTTGAATATGAAAAAAAAATAATGGAACGCGTTACGCTGCTAACATCCAAGATTTTTCATTCTTGGCTAGCAGAAGTTCGAAATCTCGGAATTGATAAGAGAGATGCGCCACGATTTGTCCATCGCGTTTGGCAGAGAAACCCAAAATCGCATATTGATCTCCAAAATTGGTATGGAGATCCCACGACCTACCCATATCTTCTGATTTATAGATTTTCCCGTCCAGCGTGCCACGGTAAAGCTTTCCGGCCGCCTCTCCCTGGGAGCGAGCATTCATGAGCTTGCCCGCCTTGGGGCTTACCAATAATAAAAGCAGACCGGTAGTGATGCCTGATACTTTAAGAAATTCTCGACGATTCATAACTGTCTTCTCCAAATCATTCTCACTCGAGGAGCCCCAAATTCCTTTGGCACTCCTCGTAGCAAAGTCTATTCATGACCTGTCGTTTTATGTGTTTTCAATCCAATGCCTACTTGACCTTGATATCGCCGCCTTTGAGCACTGTGGGGCTCGAGTTCGGCAGGGTAGCCGGTTGAGGCGGGACGGGAGTGTATTGGATGTTGATGCCAAAGGCATCGGTGGACGATTTACCCGTCTTGCCGCTATCGTAGAAGTTGATCGTGAAGCTGACGCCTGACTGGGCGAGCGACCAATCACCTAAACCACCGTTCAGGGTTGGGTCCCACCAATACAGGTTTCCGGTGCCACTGGCTGCCCCCTGCCCGGTGCTGAGCTTTACATAGCTACTCAGGCTGCCTCTGAGGCGCCACTTGCCGTTGTTGATCAGAAGCAATTGGCCTTTGTAGGTGCAGTTTACAGTGCAGTTATTATCAACCTTGCTGACGGTGAAGCCGAAGTTGACCCGCCCACTGCCAGACAGTGTGTACCAGCCGCCACCGTTGGCTGAGTCACCAAGACTGGCTACTGTAAGCGTAGCCTGGTCTGATGAGGGAGCGCAGCTGGTGGTGCCTGCGAAGCTGGCGAAGATGTTATAAACATTTTCGATCCATCCAGTAGTGTTGACCGAACTCAAGGTGGCCTGACCGCTGGAGTTGGTGGTAGCCGTACCAAGCGGGTAGGCACCCGTAACGCCGGTCAACGGGTTGATATCGAGTGCGAAGCTGATTACCTGGCTGATGGTGCAGGCAGCGACCGGGCTGGAAAGCTTGGCGGCGGGGGTAAAGGTGCTGCCGATGGCGACGATCTGCCCGCCGTTATAAAGAAGCGAGGTGGTGGCATGGATCTCCCAGGTGAAGCTAGCCGGGGTTGGGTCGACGTTATGAGCTGCGTCGATGGCACGCACCTGGAAGGTATGGCTGCCCAAGCTCAGACTGCTGTAACTTATTGGACTGGTGCAGGATGCGAATGCGCCACCATCCAGCTTACACTCAAAGGTGAGCGAGGCTGCCGGGGTGATGTTATCGGAGCCACTGAAGGTGAATGTCGCCGAGGTGCTGGTGGTCGGATTCGTCGGACCACTGTTGATCGTCGTATTGGGTGGTGTGCTGTCAAAGACAAAGGTCACGGTGTTGTCGGTGCTGGTCGAGGCGGTGTTGAGATTCCCGACGCCATCCTGTGCAACACCCGCTGTGATTGTGGCGGTCACCGTGCCATTGGCTGACATACCACTAACTGCCACGTCATAGGTCGTACCATCATTCGGTGCGACCTGTGTCACCGTGGTAGTCGTTGCACCCGCCGTGCTGCTCACGCTGACACCGGTACTGGTGAAGCCGGTCACCGGTTCGCTGAAGATAGCCGTGAAGTGGATCGGGCTGGTGCTGGTCGGATCGGACTGACCGGAAGCCTGATCGATGGTCACAGCAGGTGGAATGTTGTCAACGAAGTGTGGCTCACCAGCTGATGTGCTAGCGTTGAAGTTGCTATCGCCCAAGTAGGCGGCAAACAAGATGCGTGAACCGCCCGTATTGAGTTTGATCGAGCAGCTGCCACCAGCCGCAGTGCCAGTACAAGAGTCCAAGCCATCTGTCACGGTTACATTGCCGGTGGGCGTGCCCGCGCCAGGTGAGCTGACGCTGACCTGGTATTGCACGGTTACGGCCTGCCCGCCCGCGGATGGGTCGGGGTTGTCTGAGATGATGGCGATGGTCGTATCTGCTTGGTTAACTTGGTGAGCCTCGAGGGTTGAAGTACTGGTATTGAAGTTACTGTCACCTGCGTAGGTAGCCGTGAGGCTCCTCGCTCCTGCGCTGAGGAAAGTGAGTGAGCATTGCCCCGTCGCTACCGTTCCGGTGCAGGAGAGCGTGCCATCGCTCACGGTTACATTACCTGTGGGCGTGCCGCTGCCAGAAGCTGGCGCCACGCTATACTGCACATTCACCGTCTGGCCAACCACCGAAGGATCGGGGGTGTCGGAGGTGATAATCGTAATCGTGGCAATCCCGGTAACAGCGTGCGGGACGCCTGCCGACGTGCTGGTGGTGTAGTTAGTATCACCAGTATAGGTGGCCGTCAGCGTACGGGCACCATTGGTGTTAAGGGTGATCGAACACTGACCTGTGGCAACCGTGCCTGTACAACTATCCACACCATCCGTGACGTCCACAGTACCAGTGGGTGTGCCACTACCGGGTGCGACGGCAACCACCGTGTACTGCACGGTGACTGCCTCCCCAATGCCGGATGGATCGGGATTATCGGAGGTGATGGTGGTAGTCGTGTCGGCTGGGTTTACCTGATGTGACGCGCTGGCTGACGTGCTGCCGTTGTAGTTGCCATCGGTGGCGTAGGATGCGGCGAGGGTCTTCGCACCGGCGCTGGTAAAGGTTAGTGAACACTGGCCCGCTGCTACGGTGCCGGTGCAGCTCACCGTGCCATCACTGACTGTGACGCTGCCGGTCGGCGTACCAGAACCAGGAGCTACCGCCGCCACATCATACTGGACGGTCACGGACTGACCGACAACGGATGGGTCGGGGTTATCGGATGTGATTGCGGTGGTGGTATCAGCAGGATTGACCGTATGGGGTGTGGCTGGTGATGAGGTGCTGGAGTTGAAGTTGCTATCGCCAACATATGTAGCCGTCAGGCTCTTGCTGCCTGCAGAGGTGATTATGATCGAGCATGTTCCAGCAGCTAATGCATCCGTGCAGCTATCCGTCCCATCGCTCACGGTCACGTTGCCGGTGGGAGCAGTGGGAGAGTTGCCCGTGAGGGAGGTCACGCTGTAATTTACTTTGACGGGCTGCCCCGTCACGGATGGATCGGGGGTCTCGGAGGTAAGTACAGTAGTGGTGCCAGCTTTGTTGATGGTGATACCAACTGTAGCCGCCCCACTATCTACTGTTGCAACCGCCGAGCCTGCACCCGCCGCGCTAGCGGTGAACGTGGAGGTGGCAGTCCCATTCAACTGAATGGTTGCCTGAGAGCTGGTGAGTGAGCCTTTGACTGCGCTACCCCAGCTGACTGGCAAACCGATGAGCTGACTGATTTGACCAGTGGTCAAAGAGCCATTGGCTGAGTTAAGGAGGAAATCAGCGGTCAGGGTTGTGGTCTGGTTGACCTGGATTGGGTTGGGACTGGCGGTATTGGTGAGCACAATCCACGGATTAACTGTCATTGAGCCCCCCTGGTTGGGGGTACCCAAAACTGCGGTGTCACATGGTGTACCGCCAGGACCACCATTGCAACCCCACCAGTTGTTGGTGGCTGTTCCGATGCTCCCGCTGTTGTTTGCCACAAACAGACCACTACCGCTGGTGGAAGAGTTCCCGACAATGCGATTGAAGCTGGCAGTCAGGCTGCCCTTGGATAGATAGAGTGCGCCACCATTCTGTGCCGCAGAGTTGCCGGTAAAGGTATTGTTACCGACGGTATAGGTCGAACCAACCCCGCCGGCTAAATAGACTGCACCACCCTGGGCACCGGTACCTTGGGCGACATTGTTGGTAAAGATCGAATTGGTGATTGAAACGTTCCCAGGATTGGAATTGTTATCGAAGTAGATAGCGCCGCCAGACCCAGTGCCTTTATTTTTGGCAGCATCATTACCGCTGAAGGTGCTGTTGGAGACGGTGAGGTTACCACCACCGGTCATGCTGATGGCACCGCCGCTGCAGCCATCGTTAGCCGAAGGGCTGCAGTAGTTGCCAGAAAAGACTACGTTAGTAATGGTGACGCTATTCCCGGTGCTGGCACCTGCCAGGATTGCACCACCGTTGCCTCCGAAGCCATCGGGGTCCAGCTCGTTCTCGCTTCCGCCGGTGACGGTGACAGTGTCAAGGTTAAATACGACATTCGCATCAACATTAAAGTTGACCAAGAACACCATGCGACCCGCCTGAGTCTGATTAACGACGGTGTTTATGGGTGTGCCCGTTCCATGGATGGTGATGGTGGTATTAGCTTGTGTGCCAACGATGAGATCGCCGAGGCTCAGGTTATAGGTACCAGATGGAAGATTGATGGTGGTTGTGCCACCGGAGGCATTGGCCTGTTCAAGTGCAGCCCGTAGACTACACTGCGTACCATCGGAACACACGCCGTCGCCAGTATTGGAATCGTGCGTATCGCTCGACGTAGTGACGTTATATGACCCGGCCGCGTAAGCCGTTCCAAACGGGGCAAAGCTGAACACGAGACCGGCCAGGACCACAGCTATTACAACGAGGCTGACGAGGCGTAATTTCGTCAATTTAGCGGCACGATCCTTGCGCATCAAGAAAGCAGACAGTCGGTTTTTCATGGTGTATTTCTCCCTTTAACTAAGAAACTATTAGCAAAATAAAAAACTTGATTTCCCTCAAATCATTTCTTTACGTCCTGAGTGTTGAATTTCACGGCCGCCACTCAGCATGGGTGCCTGATAAAACCATCAGGCGCGTGGTGGAAAGACGCCTTGCATTGCAATACAAAAGTTTAAAACGAGGTATGGCATCATATTATTGTGTGGCAAAGAGCCGCCAGTCAATGAGAGGGCTTGCGGGCTCATTGGTACATTTTGAGCTGAGCTGGGGGCATACTCGCTAATTCCCCGCTGATTCGCATCCGACCAGGCATTGTTTGTCGGGCCTTGACCACCAGCGTTAGGAAAGCCTTGAGCTCCATGCGCGTGAGCTGGCATCTCGGTCTCAAGCAGGGTGACGTTTTGTTCACCGCCGGTTTCGCCGAGGAAGCGATTGGACAGCCCGGCTCCCTGCCCCGGTTGCATGGGGGCGGAACCTTGAAGATTAGGCAAGGCGAAGGTGGATTTCCCATCGCCGCCATATGTGGTGCCCAGCAGCGAAAAGAGAGCCGTGTTCTGGCTAATGGGTAAGAGCTGCCCATTGCAAAATGCCCAGCCTCTGGGTGCAAAATTAAACCCAAAGATGCGGATTTCTGCTACAAATGGTGAAGACATTGTTTTCCTCCACTAGTTCTGCGAGGGGAAGAGCCCCTGCAATGCAATACAAAAGTTGAGCACCAGGTAGGGTGACATATTATCGTGCGGTTGGCTGCCACCTATGCTAGAGATCGAGGCGGGGTTCATGGTCGTGTTGGGGGTTGGAAGATAACCACCCCCACTTGAACTAGCCCATAAATTGGCTGCCGGACTGGCTGCACTTGCATCATTGGAACTGCCGGTTGCCACATGCGTATGCGCAGGCATCTCCGAGACGATAAGCGTGTGCGCTGGTTCTCCGCCAATTTCACCCAGGGTGTGACCATTGCCTGTGTGGAATGGCACACGCCCCTGGAGGTTGGGCAGACTAAAGTTAACCCGACCATCACCACCGTACGTGGTCCCCAGGAGTGAAAAGAGAGCCTGGTTCTGATTGATTGGCAAGAGCTGCCCATTGCAAAATGCCCAGCCCTTGGGTGGATAGTTAAAAGAGACAATCTTGATCTCAGCTAAAAATGGTGTTGACATAGGTTTTACCTCTATACGTTATGGCTTATGACTGAGGCGGGAAGACCCCAAACAGAGAGATGATAAAGTTGACCGCCAGGAACGGGATCATGTTATCGTGCGGCTGGCTGCCGCCATCAGGTGCGATGGCCACTGGGCCCATCGCGGCACTGGGGGCATTAGCTGCGTATGGAAAATTTGCCGAACTCGCCCATATATTCCCGGAGGGAGAGGTCTGTGTACCAGCTCCGGAATTCGCCTGGGGGATGTGGGTATGGGTTGGTATCTGGTTGACCGTCAGCGTTACTTGCTCTTCGCCAGCCATTTGTGCCAGTGTATAACCATTACCCTGGTGGATGGGGACGCGGCTTTGCAAATTAGGCAAGGCAAAAGTCGACTGTCCATCGCCGCCGTAAGTCGTACCGAGGAGATTGAAAAGCGTCTCATTCCCCGAGATTGGTAATAATGAGCCATCGCAGAACATCCAACCTTGCGGGGCAAAATTACCAGCAAACATTCTAATTTCACCTATAAATGGTTGACCCATGATTTACTTCCTCCTTTTGGTTTGCATCGGGTGGGATTGTCTAGAATGGATTTAACCCACTACGATGCCGATTGAATCAAGTAGTTAAAGACAGCCTGGTATTGGTATCCCTCGTTATCCTTGGAGACCGGGACAAGAAAGATCTCTCTCACCCCGAGCTGGTGATGCTTTAGCTTGTAGATGCGCTGCGGCATAAACTTGTCCAAGGGGCCACGAAACAGGATGGAAAAAACGCGTTGTCTCGGGGCAACCATTTCCTCCGAGACTTGGATCAGCTCCAGGTCAAACGGTGCCGCGTTTTCATCCATGACCTGAAACTTATCGGTCAAGCATTGTGCAAAATCGTCATGCTGTAATTGTGCAGACATTTCATACTCCTTCCTCATTTGTCATGGCAGCGATAAGCTAACACTACTGTGTCTGGTAGTCACATCGGGATACAGTCTGCCCCGGAGCGCCGAGGTTGTGTCGTTAGCAATTTGAATCTCCGCTTCGGTCAGATCTGCGGGAAGAGTGTAGCCGTCCTTGGCTTGTGCCAGGTAACCCTCACCGGACCATGCGTTTATTTTGCGATCCAAGACGGTCGGATCCATATCGTAAACGCATGAAAATTCAGCAATGCGCTTAAGAGTCGTTTTGGGCGCTGAAACGAGGCCTTCATATCTCAGCACGAGCATAGCTGGATCACTATCGAGGCTCAATATGTACTCGAGGCCTTCTTTCCATGCCTGGCAAAACTCGTGAACTTCCTCTACTGAATTGATGACCTGTTGAGCTTTAGCCGACCTGAGACTATCCAACACATCCCTATAAATGAATATGAAACGCGACTTGGGCATCACCATTCGAATGAGGCGAAGCATCGGGGGTTTCCAGCCCGGATATTTGAACCCCCAGACAGGCCGACCAGCTTTCGCAGCGTAATCGCGACAGTAGGTGATCCCAGCAAATGCCGACTGACTTATTGCAGCCAGGTATCCATCAATATCTGGCATTAAGTCAGGGATCCAATCGTTGACCTCTCGATTCAGAACCCGATCAATACCGTTTGTAAACCTTTGACGATGGTAGTTGTATTCTTGAACTTTGAAGGTATAAAGGTTCAGGTAGAATTCGAGGTCTTGTGCGCACAGCTCGCCATAGATCAGCGCCTTGGGCGATGAACATAATAAGCGCTGAAGCAGTGTCGTCCCAGCACGGATGGTGGGCGAGGTGATAATCAGCGGATTAAGCTCAGCAATTACTTCATTCGTCGGAAAGTCTGGCAGCATATCATTCGTCTCCCACCTAATTCATCAGCCATTGCTTTATAAAAGACCTAGACGCCATTCCATCTCATAATAGATGCCGGCGTCTTGAATCTTTATGAAACCCAATCGTTCGTATAAATGCAAAGCCCGATTAAACATCTCAACGTGTAAGCGGATCGGCTTACAAGCTCGAGCAGCTTCGATCATCAAGTCTCGGATCAGCGCGGTACCAACCCCGCTGTTACGATGTTCGGGCAGCAGTGAAATATCCATCAACAGAATCATGTCGGTATCGCGATCGACGATTAACCGACCGATATCTACACCATTGCATTGGATGATGTGATACTCGGCAGTATGATACTGCTCATGATAATAATTTCGCTGAGCATTGAACTGCATGTGTAGGAAAGCTTCTATTTGCTGTGGTGTCCAATCAACGAGGGCCATCTCATCTGCACGGGTACTTGCATACAGATTAAATAAAAACGCTTCATCCTCAGCCTGACTTGGACGCAGTGAAATAATGTTCGTTGCTTTCGTCATAGAAAACATTCGACTTCAACTTTCAGACAACGAAAGGTGACGAGTTTGACTGCTATATACTTGAAGCTGTACTCTAGAAAGAATATAGTTCTTCAACATAAACTCCTCCCTGGTTTTTTCTAGAGATTAATATCCCCTAGCAAATAAACCACCCTAATTAGATGATAATAGTCGCAAATTATACTCCTTTTACTGTTATTGTCAATACTCTACCGAGCACAAACATTCAAACAAAGGATATAAGGATGGATAAAAATCCATTTTTACCTTGATCGGACGCAAATTTAACCCAGCATATTTCGGATGAGTAAATCTGCCTGCAATCATCCAAAGATCGCAGTAAGCAGTGAAACTAACGACTAATTGTTCACCTGTTGCAGGTTTTACTTTTTGACCTGAAGGGGTAGACTTGTGAAAACAAATTCTAGGAATCCCCCTGGAACAAGAAACCCTGTGCCTCCAAGTAAGAACATATCTTATGGGCATTCTCCTCGGCAATAATATGAACGGTATCGAGGGTAATTTCCGGATATAGTGGCGGCTCGTAGGGGTCATCTACACCAGTGAAACCTATGATCTCGCCACGCCGGGCACGAGCGTAAATTCCCTTGTTATCCCTCTGCTCACAAATCTCAATCGGAGTATCAACAAACACCTCAATAAATTTACTATCCCCGACCAGTTTTCGGACTTCGTTACGCGTGGCGCGATATGGACTGACAGCTGCGCAGATAACGACTCCATTATGCCTCACGATCTCGCTAGCAACGAAACCGATACGCAGTATGTTAGTATCTCGATCTTCCTTGCTGAAGCCCAAACCCTTCGAAAGGTGCGTACGCACAACATCGCCATCGAGCAGGGTTACCTGACGCCCTCGCTCCATTATTAGAGTCGTAAGGATTTCTGCGGTGGTCGATTTACCCGCCCCACTTAATCCAGTAAACCAAATACAGAACCCCTGTTTGTGCTTGGGTGGATATGTGCTCAACAGTATCTCGCTAGTCTCCTTACGAGTAAACCATTCTGGCAACAACAGACCTTTTCCCAAGTAATCATCTCGCACCTGGGTCCCTGAGATGGATGCGACTCGTTCACCGATAGGAATTCGATCTGATTCAACGTAGGTTTCGAGTTCAGGTAGGTAAACCAGCTCCTGGAAAGGAATAGGGGTAACACCAACTTCAGCAGCATACTGCACAAACATTTCTTGGGCCTCATAAGGCTTATAGAATGACTTCCCAGAGCCATCCTTTCCGGGGCCAGCATGGTCACGACCAAGTATGAAGTGAGTTGCACCATAGTTACGACGAATTATGCCATGCCAGACAGCTTCGCGTGGACCTGCCATACGCATGGCAAGGGGTAGCAAACTAAGCAAAGTGCAACTTGGATCGTAATATTTGTCCACCAATGTTTTGTAAATCCGAACCCGGGTATAGTGATCCACATCCCCGGGCTTGGTTAAACCAACTACCGGGTGGATGAGTAAACTACCACCAATTGATTGAGCGGCGCGCTTTGTCAACTCCTCGTGGATACGATGCATAGGATTACGAGTCTGAAACGCTACAACCTTGTCGTTTCCCATCGATTGTAATATCTTACGCACTTCAGCCGGGGTACGACGGAGGTCGACAAAATCATAATAGCGAGGCAGATTGATCACATGCAGTGGCCCAGAGACGCATACCTTCCCCCAAGTGCTCATTTCAGAGACCAGAGGATGACGTGGATCGGTAGTGTGCAATACATGGGTGGATTCGGTGATTGGATCCCAAGGGAATACATCTGCTATCTCCATGACGGCAATCAGGATATTTCTCGAATCTCGCAGGGCAACACTCTCACCGATATCGGGCAATCCTTTAGAGTCAGTGGTCAGGGTAATTGGAATTGGGAATAATACACCATTGCTCAATCGCATTTCATGGATCACGTGTTCATAATCCGTCTGGTTCATAAAACTATCTAATGGTGAGAATGCACCGATCGCTAGCAGCTCAATATCGCATAATGCCCGAGAAGATACCTGGATTGAAGCCAAACGGTTGGCTTCCGCGATCCACTCTAAGCGTGAATCGCTGGTAACCATCAAATTCACGAGCTGGCCACCATAAGGAGTAATAATATTGGAATTAGACACAGTTGTGGTCACAATAAAATCTCAGATTATATATTCGATATAACTATGGATAAGGTTAAATTATTCCCAACTCATCAAAGATTATAGCATTCCCCTTTTCAATTAGTAACATACAAAGGGTGGATTGGGAACAATCATAGAAGGTAGCACTAAGCCCATTCCTACCAAACCAACTCACCCAACAAAAAAATATCCTACTCGCAGGATTGAAGGAGGATTCAGAGTTAGGAAAAGAAAGACCGGGATCAACGACACCAGCTGCAGCAGCCTTTTTAAGGATTGTGAGAATAATTGAAGTGAGAAAAAGAAAAGCCAGGATCTACAATCCCGGCATTACTCCAAGAGCTCAAGCGATGTCTCGGACAAATTACGTCCTCAATTTAAGGGGGCACCAGACTCGTCATGACTGCAGTGATGGGTGCAAGCATTACATCCATACAAAAAAATCTTTAGTTTCGGTTGTGGTAATTTTTACGGGTTTGGGTTTCCCAAATTTACAGGCACAATAGCAACCCCCTGCGTATTGACTCCATCACGAACGTAGAATATAATCAAATCCTACCGTAATTATCCGGTTTATGCGGAAGCTGGGCACTTAACAGTGACCTGCCAACAAAGGATCGATACTAACCAACGGTTATCAATAGCGGAGATTTTTACTCAGAAGGAGCACAATATGGCACAAACAAATATCAGTATCCTGCACGGTTACTTCGACGAAGTGATCAACCAGAAACAACTCGATCGCATACCCAAGTATATAAGTGAGAAATTCATCGAACATGGATCACCCTATGTTGGCCTGGGGGTTATGATCGACGATACCAATGGCGACAAGATCACCATCATGGCAGTAAACCCAGGCAGCCCGGCAGAGGGAAAACTTAGGGTAGGCGATGAGATCTTGCTTGCCTACGATGGTGACAACACCTGGAAGACCTATGAGGAGCTGCGCCAGGGTGGTGTATGGGGCCAGGGCGAGATCGGCACCTGCATCACAGTTCGGGTGCGGCGCGATAGTGCCGAGCATGAAATCGACATCATTCGCGGGCTTGTGCAGGGCTTCGAAGGTCACTATGATATGCTTGAGAGGGGCATGCGTGAGTACTTAAAAGAATATCCTGACCTGAACGCCCGCCTGATCAATGTGATTGAATCTGGCGACCGGGTGGCGTACCACCTCGAAGGCCAGGGGTATAACGCTCGCTATGGGCGTTCTGCGGTGTGGGCTGAATTTGGTTTCGTACGCATCAAGGACGGCAAGATCATTGAAAAGTGGAACTCTGAGGAAGGGATCTCCCAGCTCAAGCAGCTCGGTTACACCCTTCTCGCGCCGACATTCGTGAAGATATAAAACCGGAAGCTCGGATACACACAACTGAAGGGTACGCTGGACTCGCCCCGCCTCCCCCAATCCAAAAACCAGGATTAGGGGAGGGATAAAAAGATCTCCCCTCTCCCGAAAAGATCATTCGGGATAAAAATTTTGGTCCTGAAAATGGGGGGGAAGGAAGGGGCGGTGGATTGGCGGAATATCCGCCCTCACCTCGCTCAAAAAAGACACTCGCGATGTTTCGGGCACAAACCGCCCTCACCTCGCTTATAAAAGACACTCGCGATGTTTCGGGCACAAACCGCCCTCACCTCGCTCAAAAAAGACACTCGCGATGTTTCGGGCACAAACCGCCCTCACCTCGCTTATAAAAGACACTCGCGATGTTTCGGGCACAAACCGCCCTCACCTCGCATATAAAAGACACTCGCGATGTTTCGGGCACAAACCGCCCTCAATCGCTGGTCATGATAAACAGTGGCTTCATTTCGAAGGACTCGTAATGCGGTCGCAAGCGCTCGCAGTTGTAATAGGTCTTGATATCCACGACCTTCTTCATACCAATGATCACATCCACCGGCATGTTATCGTAGCGCCCGTTTTTCAACACCACCAGCCTACCGTGCACTTTCTTCATCGCCAGGTTTAAGGCCAGGTTACCGTACGCCATCGGTACGATCGAGTCAATGGCATCCGGGTCGCCTGCCCGGACCATATAGCCCAGCTTCTGGTTGATGATGTTGATCGGCTTACCATTGTTATACGTACCGGTGAGCTCTGCCAGACGAGCTGATACCAGGTCGCCGATGCCACCCAGCTTGGCATGCCCGTAAGCATCTGTGGTCTTATCCAAGTAAACCATCTCTTCACCTTCAAACACTGCCCCTTCTGAAACCAGCACCACAGCATATTTACTTGGGTTACGGTTGCGGTCATATACCAACAGCTCTGCCAGGCGATCGATGTTGAACTTGTATTCCGGGATCACGCAGCGGTTGGCTGCACCTGCCATGGTTGGTAGCATGGCGGTAAAGCCCGCATAGCGCCCAAATACCTCCAGCACCATGATGCGCTCGTGCGAGCCAGCAATGGTGCGCAGGTTATTGGTCAATTGGATGGTGCGCGTCACGCAGGTGCTGAAACCGATGCAGTAATCAGTGCCGGGCACATCATTATCCATCGTCTTGGGGATGGCAATGAGCTTGACGCCCTCCTGGTACAGTCGTACGGCATAGCTCAGCGTATCATCGCCGCCAATGGGGATAAGGTAATCAATGCCCAGCCAGTCCAGGTTCTTGAGTACCTCGGGAGTCAGGTCATTCGTATCTCCGTTGTACTTGTCCTGCAGGTGAGTAGGAACGCTCTCCTTCTTCACCGACGAAGGCCTTGTGCGGGAGGTGTGCAAGAAGGTGCCACCTGTACGCCCAGCCCGGTTGACCACTTCCTCGGTGAGCACCTGATAATTATCGGAGTTATTCACTTTCTCGTCGCGGATCACGTCCATGATGCCAGCCCAGCCGCGGCGCAGGCCGATCACCTTGTAGCCTTCGCGCAGGGCTCGGATGGTCACGGCGCGGATGGCTGGGTTGAGACCCGGCACATCTCCACCACCAGTCAAGATGCCGATCACCCCTTGAGTCTTCTTGATATTTGCCATATTCCATCTCCAAATGCAATTTTTAGGCAGATGACCTGCACAGAAAATTGACTATCCCAGGGAAGAACCCTGGACTAGATCCAGGTAGGTTCCTGGTAAATTCCAAACTCTTTCTTCATCACACCTACGATCTCGCTTAGTGTGGCATATGCCCGTACTGCATCGAGGATGAAGGGCATGGTATTCTGTGTGCCAACGCAGGCAAGGCGCAAACGGTCTAATGCCTGCCCCACCCGCCCAGCATCCCGCTCCATGTGTACCTGCTTCAGGCGCTCCGCCTGCCGGGCATAGCCAGCGGGATCCATCTCAAGCAGGGGAATAGCGAGAGGTTTATCCTCGGCGTAGGCGTTCACACCCACGATCCTGCGTAGCCCCTGATCTATCTCACATTGGTAGCGATAAGCAGCATCCGAGATCTCACTCTGGAAGAAGCCCTTATCGATGGCTGGCAGTAGCCCTCCCAACTCATCAATGCGCCGGAAATAATCATAAGCCTCGGCTTCTATGCGCTCGGTCGCGGCTTCCAGGAAGTAAGAGCCTGCCAGCGGGTCCACCGTGTTGGCCACGCCTGATTCCTCGGCGATGATCTGCTGGGTGCGCAGGGCAATCGTGGCGGCATGCTGCGAGGGCAGCGCCAGGGCTTCATCCATGCTGTTGGTGTGGAGAGATTGGGTTCCACCGAGAACTGCAGCTAATGCCTGGATGGCCACGCGCACGATGTTGATCTCAGGCTGTTGAGCGGTGAGCGAGACACCTGCCGTCTGGGTGTGAAAGCGCATCAGCCAGGAGCGTTCGTTCTGCGCTTTGAATTTATAGCGCATCTCATGTGCCCAGATGCGACGTGCCGCCCGGTATTTGGCGATCTCCTCGAAGAAGTCGTTGTGGGCATTGAAAAAGAACGACAAGCGTGGGGCGAAGCTGTCAATATCCAGCCCACGTTTAAGAGCCCAGCGTACATACTCCATACCATCAGCCAGGGTGAATGCCAGCTCCTGGGCAGCAGTCGAGCCGGCCTCGCGGATGTGGTAGCCTGAGATGCTGATCGTGTTCCACTGGGGCACATCTGATGTGCCAAACTCAATGGTATCCACCACCAGGCGCATGGAAGGCTCGGGGGGGAAGATGTACTCTTTTTGGGCAATGTATTCCTTGAGGATATCATTCTGGGTGGTGCCGCGCAACTGGTCTGACCTGACACCCTGTTTCTCGGCAGTAGCAATGTACATAGCCCAGATGATGGCAGCCGGCGAGTTGATGGTCATGCTGGTGGAAACCTTATCCAGCGGGATGCCATCCAGCAGGATTTCCATATCCTTGAGGGACGAAACAGCCACGCCACACTTGCCGAATTCTCCCAAGGCTTCAGGTGCATCTGAATCGTAACCCATCAGGGTGGGCAGGTCATAGGCGATCGAGAGCCCCGTCGTTCCCTGCTCAAGCAAATACTTAAAACGGGCATTGGTCTCCTCAGCGGTGCCAAAGCCGGCAAACATGCGCATGGTCCACAATCGACCACGATGCATGGTTGGATGCACACCGCGGGTATACGGGTATTCACCCGGGAAACCCAGGTCATTTATATAGTCAAAGTCTGGGAGGTCAAGCGGGGTGTAAAGCCGCTCCACCGGCTCAGAGGAGGTGGTGATAAATGACCCTTGTCGCTCCGGCATGCTAGCCAGGATTTTTTGTAGGTTGGTCTGCTGCCACTCCAGCAGCGCCTGGCGTAACTGCTCAAGTTTCTCTCGATCGTACATGGCTGCACAGCTCCTTTAGTACCCAGAAACCCGCCAATGATTCAGGTAATAAGCGACGCAAATTATAGCACGCCCTGTGAATAGATGATTAATGATTTCCTTTGCGGGCGTCAAGATGACTATCCCAGGCCAATATTGCAAGATAGCGCTAGATGATAGCACAAAGGATGATGTATACCGGAATGACTGTTCTCCCTTCCCCATCAAAAGAAATTGTGTATGCTGCTCCAGTAGTGATAAACTATCCGGACTGGAACCCAAAGAGGTGCGCAAAGTAAACGCCCCTAGGTGCGCAAAGTGAACACCCTAAGGTAAGCCGCCATGTGGAGGGTAGTGAAAACATAGTGAAAACATGAAGACACTACAGGTAGTGAAAACATGAAGACACTACAGGTAGTGAAAACATGAAGACACTACAGGTAGTGAAAACATGAAGACACTACAGGTAGTGAAAACA
>Ga0153916_10000773_pt1 | contig 22061 bp, 20 predicted proteins | sample Opewatmetagenome_FD_109642 | JGI IMG/M metagenome (GOLD analysis project Ga0153916, IMG submission 109642) | Freshwater wetland microbial communities from Ohio, USA - Open water 3 Core 3 Depth 4 metaG | ecosystem: Environmental > Aquatic > Freshwater > Wetlands | place: USA: Ohio, Lake Erie...
CGTCGGGCACGTTCCTGACGCTGTGCACCGCGCAGGGGGCCGTCGAGGTCCAGGTCGATTACGGCAACAAACAAGTCCCTGCCGAGCCGAAACCCGCGGACTGCATCTTCGCCTTCTTCGGCGGGGCCTGCCCGCTGCCCTCTCTCCTTCCGCAACCCTTTGTCAGCACGCCCGCAGCGGCGCTGTCGGTGGGGCTGGCGGTTGCCGATCTCGTGGTCTCGCGCCTCGCGGCGCCGCCGCCGCCCGCCCTCGGGCCTCCTTCCATCCTCTGATCCTCAGCGCGCAGGTCGTCGGCATCCAGGATGCCGCCCGCCCTCGCATTTCGGCGCCCTAGGCGCCCAGGCAGTGCCCGACCGCTGAGAAGGTTCGGGTGGCTGCGTCTCTTTCGAGGTTCATGATGAAGACGTTTCTTGGTTCCGTTGCCCTATCCGCATGCATCGCCGTTCCCGCCCACGCCCAGGATGACCCGCTGACCGACGTGATTGTCGTCACCGCGGCCCGCGCCTCCGAGGCGACGACCGACATCACCCTGCCCGACGGCGCCGCCGTTTCCGCACCCGACAGCGCCGGCCTTGTCGCGCGGCTGCCCGGCGCGGCGCTGATCGACAATGGCGGCATTTCCGGACAGGTCCAGTATCGTGGCCTGTTCGGCGACCGCGTGCTCATCCGCATCAACGACCAGCGGTTCCAGACCGGCGGCCCCAATTCAATGGACCCGCCGATGCATTATGCGCCGATGCCGCTCATCGACCGGGTCGAGGTCGATCGCGGGATCGGGCCGGTGCGCGACGGTCCGGGTCTGGCGGGCGGCGTCAACGCACGGTTGAAGCAGGTCGATTTCACCGACACCAGCGCGGTGACCGGGCATTATGATGCGAGCGCGCTCTATCGCTCGGTCGACGACAGCCGCGCGGTTGGCGGCGTGGCGGGACTGGCCAACGACCGCTTCCGCTTCAACCTGCTCGGATCCTATGAGGAAGGCGAGAACATGCGCTTCCCCGGCGGGCGGGTGCGCGACAGCGGCTTCCGCCGCGACGTCTTCGGCCTGTCGACCGGCTATCGCACCGATGCCGGCGAATTCGGGCTGGAACTGCGCCGCCAGGAAACCGGGCACAGCGGCAATGCGCCGTTCGCGATGGACATCATCTATTTCGACACCAATTTCGCGCGGGCGAGTTTCAAGGGCGACGTCGGCAGAGACATCCGGATCGAGGCCGGGTTCGGCTATGCCGGCGTCCGCCACGGCATGGACAATCACACGCTGCGGCCCGCGCCCGCCAATCCGGCGATGAAGCGCTATTCCTACGCCGAGGCCGACAGCTTCACCGGCAATGTCCGGCTGACCTTCGGACCGGACGACCGGCACCTGTCCGTCGGCGGCGATTTCGAGCAGGCCGACAAGGCGGTGCGGATCACCAATCCCGACAATGCCGCCTTCTTCATCGACTCGCTGCCCGGCATCGACCTGTCGCGTCTGGGCGGTTTCGCCGAGTGGCGCGGCGCGCTGGGCGGGATCGAGACCGAACTCGGCCTGCGCGTCGATCATCATGCGGTGTCGGCCGGCAGTCCGGTGCTCGGTATGGCGGTTCCCGCCGGGCCGCGCATGCTCGCCACCGCCTTCGCCAAGGACGACCGGCAGTGGAGCGATGAGACGGTCGATCTGGTCGCGCGTTTGTGGCGCGAGGCGGGGGCGTTCACGCCGCGCCTGACCCTGGCCCGCAAGACGCGCGCGCCCAACCCCGTCGAGCGTTTCGCCTGGCTGCCGACCGAAGCCAGCGGCGGCCTTGCCGATGGCAACATCTATGTCGGGAACATGGGGCTGAAACCGGAGACCGCGTGGATCGCGGAAGCCGGTTTCGACTGGCGCACCGGCAGCCTCTATGCGCGGCCGACCATTTTCTATCGCCGGATCGACAATTACGTCCAGGGCGTGCCGTTCGATGCGACGCCCGGCGTCGCCGACACGACGGTCGAGATGGTCTCGGCGATGAACGGCGACGCGACGCCGCTGCGTTTCGCCAATGTCGATGCCGAGCTTTACGGCTTCGACATGGATTTCGGCGCGCGTCTGACCGACAATCTGCGCGTCGACGGCGTGGCTTCCTATGTCCGGGGCAAGCGCCGCGACATCGCCGACAATCTCTACCGCGTCGCGCCGCCGACGCTGCGCCTCGCCGCGACCTGGGAGGAGGCGCGCTGGTCGGTCACCGCCGAGACCGTCGGAACGGCGCGCCAGCGCAAGGTCTCGCGCACCAACGGCGAGGCGGCGAGCAGCGGCTATGTGCTGGTCAACCTGCTCGGCGAATGGACCGTGCGCCCCGGCCTCAGCCTGTCCGCGGGCGTCGAGAACCTGTTCAACCGCCATTATCTGGAGCATCTCGCCGGCTACAACCGCGTGAGCGGATCGGATGTCGCGGTCGGCGCGCGTCTTCCCGGCGCGGGGCGGGGCGGTTTCGTGCGGCTGCGGGCCGCGTATTGACCGCATCGGCGAAGGCGGGGGAAGCGATCTTGGCTTTCCCCGCCGGGCCGGGCGCGGCAGACTGTGCGCGGCCACATGGATCGCAGAGGAGTCGCCCAATGAAGGGTTTTGTCGACGACATCGAGAAGCTGACCGAGGACAATGACGATTTCCGGCGGGTTCTCTACACGGGCCACCATCTCCAGCTCGTCCTGATGGCGATCCAGCCCGGCGGCGAGATCGGCGAGGAGGTCCACGAGGACCGCGACCAGTTCTTTCGCATCGAAGCGGGCGAAGGTGAGGTCTGGATCGATGGCGTCTGCAACAAGGTGAAGGCCGACGACGGAATCATCGTTCCGGCGGGCGCGCGGCACAATGTGGTGAGCCGCGGATCGGGACCGCTGAAACTCTACACGATCTACGGCCCGCCCGAGCATATCGACGGCACCGTCCATATGACCAAGGCGGACGCCGATGCCGCGCATGAGCATTTCGACGGCAGGACGACCGAATAAGGTCCAGCCATCGCGGATGGGCTGGAGACTTCCGGCCCTGCTAGCTGCGCTCGAGATTGGACAGCATCCGGTCCATCACGAAGCTGCAGAATTCGGCCTCGGACGGATGGATGCCGGCGAGCACCTCCTCGCGCAGTTCGTCGGCGATGCGGGAGATTTCGGCGAGAACCGCCTCCGCCGCCGGCTCCAGGGCGACAATACGCGCGCGCTTGTCGTCATCGCTGGCATGGCGACTGATCAGGCCCTGACGCTCGAGCGCGTCGAGCGTGCGGACCATCGTTGAGGCCGCAACGCCGATCCGGTCGGCGATCTGCTGCTGCGTCGCCTTGCCGTCGAAGGCCGAAATCCAGAACAGCGCCTGCCAGCGCGCCTGGGTCTGGCCCGCCTCGGCGAACTTTTCATCCAGCCGCGCGCGCCATCGCCGGGCGAGCGCGATCAGCTTCCAGGCGAAGTCACGCTGCCGTGCGATGGCCCTGTCGCCATCGCGCTCGGGCCGATGCGGCAACGGGCCGAAGCGCCCGTAAAGCGGCATGTCATCTTCCACATCAGCCATGTCGTGCCCGATCGATGTCGCTGCGCACCGTTCGCGCCGCGAGCACATAATGGATACCCGACCAGAGGTTGACCAGACCGACGAGGATCAGCGCATAGCGCAGCGCCTCGATCCCGAGCGCGGGCTTCAGCGCGTCGCTCAGCATGCCCGCGATCAGCGGGCCGAGCCCGAGGCCGATCATCGTCTGGATGAACAGCAGCACCGACGCGGCGACCGCGCGCATCCGCACGCCCGCCAGCGCCTGCGCCATCGCGAAACTGGGACCAAAGAAGAAGGAGGCGAGAAAGGCGGTCACGCCAAAGCAGAACAGCACGCCGCCCATATCGGGAAGAAGATAGGCGCCGATCTGGAAAGGAACGCCGAGCACGGTGGCGATACCCGGCACCCACATGTACCAGCGATCATCCTTCCGCGCTTTCGCCAGACGGTCGCAGAGAAAGCCGCCGAGGAAGGTGCCCGCGGCACCAAAGCCCGCAAGCAGCGCCAGCCAGGAGCCCGCCTCGCCCGTCGACATGCCGTGGCTGCGGATCAGGAACACCGAATTGAAGTTGCCAGCGCCATACCAGACGAAGGCATGCAGGGCGGCGGCGAGCGCCATGTTGCGGAAAGCCGCGCGGCACCAGAGGATTCGCAACACCGCGACCGGCCCCGGAGCGGGGGGCAAGGCAGCGGCGGCGGCCGCGGCCGCCGCTCCGTCCGAGAAGCCGCGCACCGGTTCGCGCACCGTGAAAGCGACCAGCGCGGCAATGAGGATCCCCGGCAGGCCCGCCACCACGAAGGCGGTGCGCCAGCCCCAAAGTTCATTGCCCCAGCCCCCGATGAAAAGCCCGATCATGCCGCCGATCGGCACGCCGAGCGCATAGAGCGAAAGCGCCGTGCCGCGTTTGGCGAGCGGGAAATAGTCGGCGATCAAGGAATGGGAGGGCGGGCTGCCACCGGCCTCGCCGATCGCGGTGCCGACGCGCGCGGCGAGGAGCTGCGGAAAGCTTGCCGCCAGCCCGCACAGCGCCGTCATCCCGCTCCACAGGCAGATGGCGACCGATAGCACCCATTTGCGGCTGGTGCGGTCGGCCAGCGCCGCGATCGGCAGGCCGAGCGTCGAATAGAAGAGCGCGAAGGCGATCCCCCCGAGCAGCCCCAGCGCCGTGTCGGAAAGCGTGAATTCCTGCTGGATCGGCGCCAGCAGGATGTTGAGGATCGACCGATCGATCGAATTCACGACATAACCGAGAAAGAGGATGAAAAGCACATAGCGGGCATAGGCGTCACCGCCCCGCCCAACCGTCTCAGCCCGCTCCATCCCCTACTCCTTATCGTTGCGCTCCGAACGATGTTCATGGTTCCTATCGCTGTCAACCGCCGGACGGTCAGGATCGTTTTTCTTCCCCAACGATCAAATGCGGCAATGGCTTGTGCCTTGCAGAGCGATATGCAACTCGTTAGCCTTACACATAAATAGAGAGGAGTTGGAACGTGCAGCCCTGGAGTTCAATCGAGCGAAGCAAGGGATACCGCCGAATCACCGTGGAGCCGCAGAATGGCGCGGTCGGCGCGGAAATCAGCGGCGTCGATCTCACCAAGCCCATCGACGGAGAACTGCGCGACGAGATCCTGCGCGCCTTCACCGAAAACCTCGTCATCTGGTTCCGCGACCAGCATGGCTTTTCACGGGACAATCATCTCGCCTTCGCGCAGATGTTCGGTTCGCTCCAGAAGATCCCGCACATCCTCAGTGTCGAGGGTTATCCCGACGTCCAGATCGTCGAGCGGCTGGCGGACGACACGCGTCGCGTTGTCGGCGAGGGCTATCACAACGATTCGACGTTCATGACGACGCCGCCGACCACGGTGACGATGCATGCGATCAACGTGCCCGATTATGGCGGCGACACCGCCTTCGCGAACATGTACCTCGCCTTCGAGACGCTTTCGGAGCCGATGAAGGCCTGGCTGCGCACGCTGAACGGCGTCCATTCCGCCGAGCTCATCTTCGGCACCGGTGCCGACCAGAAGCGCGTGATGATGAAGGAGATGGACCCGCGCGAGGGCGATCGGCAGGTCGTCCATCCGCTCGTCTGCGTTCACCCCTTGAGCGGCCGCGAATATCTGTTCGCCAACATCGTCTACACCCGCCGGATCGAGGGTTTCAGCCAGGCGGAGAGCCGCGCCCTGCTCGACTTCCTGTGCGGCCACGCGACCAGCCTCGCCTTCACCGGGCGGGTGCGCTGGAAGAACGACACCGTTCTCATCTGGGACAATCGCTGCTGCCATCACAGCGCGATCGCCGATTATCAGGGCAAATATCGTTATATGGAGCGCGTCACCACCGGCGGCGAAGTCCCGGTTTCCGCGCGCGCACTCGTCAAGGAGCTGGCAGCATGAGCGTGAACATCGAACAAATCCATCCGCTGTTCGCGGCGGTCATCACCGGCATCGACATCGCCGAAGCGCCGACGCCCGAGACGGTGAAGCTGGTGGAGGATGCAATGGCGAAATACGCCGTCGTGTGCATCCGCGGCAGCAAACCCGACGACGCGGGACATATCCGCTTCACCCGCGCCTTCGGCGGCCTGGAACTGCCGCCCGCGATGGGCATCAAGGATCCGAACTTCAAACGGCGGATCGCGCCCGAGCTGTTCGACGCCTCGAACCTTGGCCCCGACGGCGAGATCTTCGCGGCCGACAGCAACCGGCGCAAATACAACAAGGGCGCCGAGCGCTTCCACACCGACAGCTCGTTCAACGCGCTGCCGACCAAATGGTCGCTGCTGCTCGGCCATATCGTTCCGCCCGAGGGCGGCAACACCGAGTTCATCGACACGCGCGCGGTCTATGACGCGCTCGATCCCGCGATGAAGGCGAAGGTCGAGACGATGACGCTGGAGCACGACCTCTTCAAGGCGCGCGAGCGCAGTGGCTTCCCCAAGCCGACCGAGGAGATGCGGCGCGCCATGCCGCCGGCCCATCACCCGCTCGTGCGGCTTTCCGAAAATGGCCGCAAGGCGCTGTTCATGGGCGAACATGCCATCGGCGTCGACGGCATGGACGAGGAGGAAGGCCAGCGCTTCCTCGACGAGCTCTACGACTTTGCGACGCAGCGTCATTTCGTCTATTCGCACAAATGGCAGGCGGGCGATCTCGTGATCTGGGACAATCGCTGCACGATGCACCGGGCGACCCCGTTCGAGGACCTCAAGTACAAGCGCGACATGCGGCGTACGACGCTCCTCGAGAACGGGCCGGACCGGGCCTCCACGGACATGCGGGCGGCCTGAACGCCGTGCGGGTTCGGCTTGCCCCGAGACCAGGCCGGCGATGACCATCGCCGAGCCGAGTTGAGGCGGCACGCCGCTCACGCCGCTGGATAAAGCGGCGCCAGCGGCGTTCCGCAGTGCCCGGACCTGGCCGCGGCCGCGAAGCTTGGGGCGCTGGCACCCAGCCTAGCAGTTTTTCTATCATTGACGCCCCATCGCCTGAGCGGCTGATTGCCGGGAATATCAAGAGGAGAGAATCGTGAGCGGCGCGTACAAGATCTTCAACATTGCCGACCCCCAGGCGGAGATGATCAAGCGGTTCGGCGTGGAGGGCGGCTATCTGGGCCACAGCGAGGCCGACTCCCCCTGGATCCCCTATGGCGAGAATGCCGCCATCCGCCACATGGCCTTCGACGTGCGCGGCAACTGGTACGGCAACGTCCTCTGGATCAAGAAGCCGGGCATCATCGGCACGCACAAGCATCGCGGCCAGGTGATCATGCTGTGCCTCGAAGGCAGCGTCCGCTATCTCGAATATCCCTGGGTCGCCGAGCCCGGCGACCTCATCACCGAAGCCCCGGGCCAGGCGCACACGCTGGTCACCGATCATCCGGATGGCGTGAAGCTGTTCGGCTGGATGCAGGGCGCGAGCGAATTCTATGATGAGCAGGGCAATCACCTCGAGACGCTCGACGTCTTCTGGTTCATCAACCACTATGTTAGCTATTGCGAGGCGAATGGCCTGCCGATCAACAAGGCGCTGTTCCTGTAAACGAGGTCGCGCCGGCTGAACCAGGCAGCCGGCAAAAACGATAAGCCGCGCAAAAGCGGCAAAGTGGAGAGATGCTGATGGAGTTGGCGGCGCGTCCGGAAGAGGACGAGGTCGAGACGAGCCCGGCCCCGGCCGGGCGCGAAGAGGCCTATCCGCCCTCCGGGCAGGCCTGGTATTGCGTCTTCGTCCTCGCCCTCGCGGTGATGATCAACTTCCTCGATCGCGGCATCCTCACGTTGCTGGTCGAGCCAATCAAGGCCGATTTGAAGCTCAGCGACGTGGAGATGAGCCTGGTGATGGGCTTCGCCTTCACCTTCTTCTACGCGATCCTCGGCTTGCCGGTCGCACGGCTTGTCGACAGCCACAGCCGCAAGGGCATCATGGCGATCGGTATCGCCATCTGGAGCGTCATGACCGCCTTTTGCGGCATGGCGACCAGCTTCTGGCACCTCTTCATCGCGCGGGTCGGCGTCGGCGTCGGCGAGACGACGAGCGGCCCATCGGCCTATTCGCTGCTGGCCGACTATTTCCCGCCGCACAAGCTGCCGCGCGCGATTGCGGGGATGAACCTCGGCTTCGTCGCGGGATCCGGGCTGGCGATGATCATCGGCGCCGCCGTGATCGATTTCGTCGGCCACCATCCCGATCTGTCGCTGCCGCTGGTCGGGAAGCTGCGCGGCTGGCAGCTCGTCCTGATGATGGTGGGCATACCCGGCCTGATCGTTTCCGCGCTCATGCTCACGGTGCGCGAGCCCGCACGGCGGGGCGGGGTGCGGCGCGAAGCCCAGCCGGTCACCGAGGTGTTCGCCTTTCTCGCGCATCACTGGCGGGTGTTCCTGCCGATGTTCCTCGGCCTTGCGCTACGCTCCAGCCAGATGTTCGGCATGCAGATGTGGGGGCCGGCCTTCTACGGCCGCACCTATGGCTGGACGCCCTCGCAGATCGGCTATGTGTCGGGCCTCAGCCTGCTGGTCGCGATGCCGATCGGCCTGTTTGCCGGCAGCGCGCTCGCCGAACGTTACTGGCGGCAGGGACGCCACGACGCCAATATCCGGGTGGTCGTGCTCAGCACCGTTATCGCCGTGCCGCTGGCGATCGCGGCGCCGCTGATGCCGAGCCCCTGGCTTGCAGCCGGGCTGACGCTGCTCGGCGCGATCTTCGGCGGCATGGCCGCTCCCACCGAGAACGCCGCCCTGCAGAGCGTGACGCCCAACCGCATGCGCGGGCAGGTGACCTTCCTGTTCCTGTTCATCATGAACGTGGTCGGCATGGGGCTCGGGCCGCTGATCGTCGCCGCCTTTTCCCAGTACATCTTCTCCGAGGCGGAGATCCGCTATTCGATCTTCCTCGGGGCGACGCTGATGGGGCCACCGGCGCTTCTTGTTTTCTGGCTCGGCATGAAGCCATATGGCCAGGCGATGGCCGCGGGCGGTTTGCAGCCGCTGCCGGCAAAACACTGACCGATCAACAAAGGGGTTTTTTTGGATGTCTCAAGAAACTGAAATTGCCGAAATGAAGAAGCGTCTGGACACGCTGGAGCATGAGCTCGGCGTCCAGCAGGACATCCACGCCGTCCGCCGGCTGCAGTACACTTATGGCTATTTCATCGATAAGTCGCAGTACAACGAGGTGGTCGACCTGTTCTCCGACGCGGGCGAGGTCTGGTTCCTCGGCGGCATCTACAAGGGCAAGGCCGGCATCCGCCGCCTCTATATCGAGCGTTTCCAGACCCAGTTCACCGATGGCCACAACGGCCCGCGCTATGGCTGGCTGCTCGATCACCCGCAGCTCCAGATGATCGTCGACGTCGAACCCGACCGCAAGACCGCCAAGGTCCGCGGCCGCTCGATGATGCAGGCCGGCCTGCACGAAACCGCCAAGGGCGAACAGCGCGCCTGGTGGGAAGGCGGCATCTACGAGAATGAATATGTCCGCGAGGACGGCATCTGGAAGATCAAGGCGCTGCGCTATTTCCCCTTCTGGCACGGCAGCTTCGAGGAAGGCTGGGCGAAGACCAAGATCGATTTCATCCCGATGGCGAGCATATGCTACCCGCAGGATCCGCTCGGTCCCGACGCGCTGATCGATCCGATGCCGCGGCTGTGGCCGGCGACCGACACCGTGCCGTTCCACTTCCCGCATCCGGTGACGGGCAAGCCGATCGAGATCGACAACAGCCGCGCCCGCGAGGGCTTTCCGGACACCGCCAAATGACACCCGAGCAGCGCCGCGCGATCGAATGGGAGTGCACGCGCCTCATCAACCACTATGCCAATCTGAACGATCAGGGCCGGTGGGAAGATGTGGCGGCGCTTTATGCGGAGGACGGATTGATGACCCGTCCGACCGCGCCGGATGATCCCGTTGTCGGGCGCGCGGCGCTGCTCGCCTCTTTTCTCGCACGGCCGCCGCGCGCGAGCCGGCATATCTGCGCCAATATCGTCGTGACCGTCGAAAGCCCGACCGCAGCCTCGGCGTACAGCGTCATCCTGCTGTTCACCGGCAAGATCGATCCGGAAGGCGGCCTGCCGGTCCGCGACGACGGGCCGCCGCTGGTCGGCGAATTTCATGACCGCTTCGTTCTGACCGAAGAAGGCTGGCGCTTTTCCGAGCGGCGCGGCACCCTCTCCTTCCGGAGTGCGAAATGACCGATCTGGCGATGACGGATCTTGATGAGATTGAGGGCGTTGACGCATCAATCGGCTATTTGTTGTCGACCTCGCGCATCAACCGGCGGTTCTGGGCGCCCGGCGCGGAACTCAATACCGGAGTCTATGCGCCTTTCGGGGTGCACATCCGCAATGCGCGGCTGGCGCCCGAGCCCTTCACCCTCGACACCCATGGCTTCTGCCTCGCCAAGCATCAGAGCGCGATCCGGGATTTTCGGGACAGCGACGCCGTCAAGCGCCTCTACCCTGGCGAAGTGGCCGAAGTCGCCAAGGCGCTGACCGGAGCAGACTTCGTTGTGCCGATGGGCGCGCAGCTCCGCACCTCGGGCACCACCGGAAAGAAACTCCAGCCGCCCGCGGCGGAAGCCCATGTCGATTTCACCACGGCCTGCGCCGAGCGGCTGGCGCGCAGGCTCTATGACAATGCCATGCCTGATGGCCCCGGCTATGACCGCTTCATCTCCTTCAGCCTGTGGCGCACCTTCAGCCCGCCGCCGCAGGATTGGCCGCTGGCGCTGTGCGACGCGCGCAGCGTCGGGGACGATGAGGGCGTCGCGAACGTCAAGGTCGACGTCGACGAGCTTCCGGAGGGCGACGCCCTGTTCGCCGAAATCCCCAACGAGGATCAGCTCCCGGCGGCGACGATCTTCCACCACAGCGCGGAGCATCGCTGGTGGTATTATCCGGAGATGACGCCCGACGAGGTTATCTTCATCAAGTTCCATGATTCCGACCATCAGCGCGCCTGGCGCGCGCCGCACACCGCGTTCCCGGACCAGAGCCGGCCCGACGCGCAGACGCGCGAAAGCATAGAATTCCGGGCAGTCGCCTATTTCAGCCGGAAGAGCTGAGCGCGGCGCTGGCCAATCATGACAAGAATATATCGAAAGAAAGGGAGAGAATGATCGGAACGACGACGATGGCCGCGGCGGAACCCCAACCCGTACTGAGATCCAAGAGCTACCAGATGGTCATGGTGGCGCTGCTCAGCCTCAATTTCGGCATCGTCTTTTTCGACCGGAACGCCCTCAATTTCCTGATGCCGTTCGTGCAGCCCGATCTTGGGCTCAACAACACCCAGATCGGTCTGCTCGCGGGCGCATTGTCACTGACCTGGGCGATCGCCGCCTTCGGCATCGGCAAGCTTTCGGACACGATCGGTCATCGCAAGCTGCTGCTGGTCCTCTCCACCGTCTGCTTTTCGGCTTGCTCATTCCTCACCGGCATTGCCAGCTCCTTCGCGCTGCTGCTGGGCGCGCGGCTGCTGATGGGCGTTGCCGAAGGCGGGGTGATGCCGATCAGCCATGCGATGGTCGCCGCCGAGGTCAGCCCCGAACGGCGCGGCCTTGCCCAGGGCATCGCCCAGAATTTCGGCTCCAACCTGCTGGGCTCCTTCGTCGCGCCCGTGCTGCTGGTCGCCTTCGCGACGGCCTTTGGCTGGCGCTCCGCCTTCTACCTCGCCGGCATTCCGGGGATCATCTCCGCAGCGCTGATGTGGTTTCTGATCAAGGAACCGCATGCCGTTCGGCACGAGGAAGCGCAGGCGGACAAGAGCTTCGGCGTCATGGATGCGCTCCGCATCCGCAACATCCTGATCTGCGTGATCCTGGGCGTGCTGCTGGTCTCCTATCTGGTGACCTGCTGGGCGTTCATGCCGCTTTATCTGACGCAGACCCGGCATTTCTCTCCGGACGTGATGGGCTGGCTGATGGGAACGCTCGGCATCTCGGCAACCATCGGAAGCTTCGCCATAGCCGGCCTGTCGGACCGGATCGGACGCCGCCCGGTGATGATTACGATGCCGTTCATCGGTGTCATCCTGCCGCTGGGCGCGATGTTTTTCGGTGGCTCGATCTGGCTGCTCGCCGCGATCTTCTTCATCGGCTGGGGCCTCAACGGCATCTTCCCGCTGTTCATGGCGACCGTGCCGTCGGAAAGCGTCGACCCGCGCCATGCCGCCATGGTGCTCGGCCTGTGCATGGGAACCAGCGAGGTGCTGGGCGGCGTGCTGGCGCCGTTCCTCGCCGGTTTCGCGGCGGACAAGATGGGCCTTGCCGCCCCGCTCTGGATGATGGTCGGCCTGGCGATCGCCGGTGGCCTCGTGGCGCTCGGCCTCAAGGAAACGGCGCCGTCACAGGTCAAGCGGGCAGGGTAAGCGGAGCGCTGCGACAGGGCCATACTTCATAAAGACCGGCCAGAGCCGGCATAGTTGGGAGTGAGAGGATTATGGCATCCACTGGAACCATCATACCCCGGATAAGCCGGGAGCCGGGCAAGACACGCTTCCTGCGCAACACATGGTATGTCACGGGCTGGAGTGATGACCTTGGCGAGCAGCCGATCGCCAAGACCTTCCTTGAGGAACCCGTCGCGCTGTTCCGCGACAGCCAGGGCGTCGCCCATGCGATCGGCGGGCGCTGCCCCCACCGCTTCGCGGCGCTCGGCCTCGGCAAGGTGGTCGAGGATCAGCTCGAATGCCCCTATCACGGCCTGCGTTTCGACCGCAGCGGCGCCTGCGCCTTCAATCCGCACGAAAAGGGCGTGGTGCCGCGGGTCGCGGTGCCGCGCTACCCGCTGGTCGAGCGGTATCGCCTGCTCTGGATCTGGATGGGCGATCCGGCGAAGGCGGACGAAGCGCTGATCCCCGATTTCGCATGGCTCGACGATCCGCGCTGGGAGCCGGTGCGCGGCACGACCATCGCCGAGGGTCATTACGAGCTCTACACCGACAATATCCTCGACCTCGCGCATGCCAACTATGTCCACCCTGCGCTTGCCGCGAACGCCTGGACCATCGGCAAGCGCCGCTTCCATCAGGAAGGGGATACCGTCTGGTCCGAATATGACCGTCTCGATGATTTCCTGTCAGACGGGATTTCGGCGATCCTCGGCACCCAGGGCAAGCGCATGGACTTCTGGTGCGGGGTTCGCTGGGACGCCCCGGCAACCCTGTTCCTCGACCTCCGCGCCGGCGAGCCGGGAACGCCGAGGGAAGCAATGACTGCGCTTCCCTCGCTGCACGCCTTCACGCCGGAAACCGCCGACACCACCCATTATGTCTGGGCGGTCGCGCGGGACTTCGCCCTTGGCGATGAGGGGTTCAGCGCCGCGATGCGCAGCGCGCTGGAGCATGCCTTCGAGGATGAGGACATGCCGGTGATCCGCGATGTGCATCGCCTGATGGCCGGCCGCGACTTCTGGGAGCTTCAGCCGGTGATCCTCACCGGGGATGGCGGCGGCGTGCGCGCGCGCCGCGTGCTCGAACGGCTGATCCGCGAGGAACAGGATGCGGAAGAACTCCGCGCCGCCGAGTAAGGACTGGCCTCTGTTTCACACACCTTGAAGCAGAACCGTCATTCCCGCGCACGCGGGAATCCATGAACACCGTCGCTTCAGGTCAGGCAGGGCCTGTGTTCATGGATCCCCGGGTCAAGCCCGGGGATGACGATTCCAAAAGCCTTTAAAGCCGCGCGGCCGCGATATCGGCGCCCTGGCGGAGCGCCTTCAGCTTCTTCCAGGTGACCGCGGGATCGATCTTGCCATAGCCGGCAAAGGTGCCGAAGCCGCAATCGGTGCTGGCGATCACCCGCTCCGGCCCGACGATGGAGGCGAAGCGCTCGATGCGCTGGGCGATCAGTTCGGGATGCTCGACGTAATTGGAGCAGGTGTCGATCAGCCCCGGCGCCAGGATCTTGTCCTGCGGCAGCTTGGCATCGCGCCAGACCTTCCATTCATGCTCGTGGCGGGGATTGGCCGCCTCGAACAGGATCGTCGATGGCCGCGCCTTGAGGATGATGTTGATCACCTTCTCGAGCGCGATGTCGCAATCGTGCGGGCCTTCATAATTGCCCCAGCACACGTGCATCCGCATCTGACTGGAGGGAATGTTCGCGGTGGCGGCGTTCAGCGCCTCGACATTGGCCTCGGCGATCTTGAGGAACTCGGCGTCGCTGAGGTCCTGATAGCCGGTGTGCCGCGACATCGCGAGATCGGGGCAATCGAGCTGCAGGTCGAAGCCGGCGGCGGCGATCGCCTCATATTCGGGCCGCATCGCTGTCACGAGATCGGCGAGATAGGCCTCGTGGCTCGGATAATAGGCATTGGGCTGGAACGCGGTGATCAGCCCCGGCGAGGCGGCGTTCAGGAAGCCGCGCACGCCCTTGCCTTCGGCCGCCATCGCCGTCTTGAAGCGGCGGATGTCCTCATGGCACGGATCGAGCGTGCGGAGCTTCACCGGAGCGATGCAGGATGCGCGGGTGAATTCCTGGTCGCCCATGATCGCCGCGAGCTTCTTGCGCAGCTCTGGCAGCGGCGCGAGATCGAGCGCCGGCTTGCGGTCGCTGTGGCCGCCAAAGCCCTCCAGCCGCTCGATGATGTAGGTCGAATAGCCGACCTTGCCGAGCTCGCCGTCGCTGACGATGCTGACGCCCGCGTCCACCTGCTTGGCCACCGCATCGTTGATCGCCGCCTGGACGACCCGATCGAACTCCGCCGCGTCATAAGGCTGGCCATGGTCGCGCGCGAGCAGCAGCGGCACCAGTTCCGGTCCGCGCGGCAGGCTGCCGACATGGGTGGTGAGAATATGGGTCATGCGTGAATCTCCGATTCCTCTACCCAGCTTCCGTGCACCTGATTGCGCAGGCGGAAGGGGATGTGGATCTTTGCGATAGGTCCTTTTTCCGGATGCTCTGCCTCAAGCAGATGCGCCTCGGAAAGCCATTTATCGTGCCGGTCGACGATGAACAGCAGATAGCCTTCATGCCCCGGCTTTTGCGAGGCGATGTGGACATGTTCCTGGATGGTGGTGCCCGGCCCCGCCGAATAGCTGCGCCGCTCGCCGGTCTTCACGTTCAGCCGGTGCAGGGTGTTGAAGCCGACGCCGACCGGTCCCGCCATCTGCGGCGGGCCGTTGGCCGGATCGAAGCCCTGATAATAGCTGATCTCATAGGGCTTCATATGATCGCGGTCGGCGACCGCCGGGAAGTCGCCCGGCGGCGCCAGAACAGTCTCGGTCCAGCTATTGGCCTGACCGCCAAGATCGAAGGTCCAGCGCACGACGCCGTTGCGCTTGCTGTGTGAAAGCGATGGCTCAAGGCCCGAATCCCGCTGCATGAACGGGAAGGCGACCATCTCGCTGACGCCGAAATCGAGATGGACCTTATCGCCCTCGTCGAACGCGTTCATGAAGTGGAAGGAGATGGCGGGCGGGCCGCGGAACCAGCGGATCTGATCGACCGTGCCGTAGCGCGGCATGATCCCCATCACCGTCTCTTCCTCGAAATTCCACGCCCAGTGCGGACCGCCGGCTTTCAGGCGCTCAAGGTCGGTGGTCACCGGGAAGAAGGGGAAGATGACATGGTTCTTGGTGACGGCGAAGTCGTGGACCATGCCGGCATAGGGCGCCTCGAACCATTGTTCGCTGACCAGATTGCCCTCGGGATCGACGATCAGATAGGCGAAGTCGCGGGTGGCGAGACCCCCCGCCTCATAGCCATAGGCGAACATCTCGCCGGTATCATAATCGATCCGGACATGGGCGGTGACGGTGTCGCTCCGAAGCTTGCCGCCGAAATCATATTCCCGCAGCGTTTCCAGCGTGTCGGGATTGAGCTCGACCGGACGGCCATCCTCCTTCGAGGCAAGCAGACGCCCGGCATGGAACACCGGGGTCGTGTTGGCCGCGCTGCGCCCCGGCTTGAAGCGGACGCTTTCATCGTCGGTATAGGGATTGCGGTAGCGCCCGTAGAGCGACCGGCGAGCGGCACGGTCGTTCTTCAGCCGCTCGGTCATCACATAGCGGCTCTTGAAGTCCACCCAGCCATTCTCGAACCTGAACATGCTGACCATGCCGTCGCCCGAGAGATAGGTGTCCTCCTCGAAGGACGGCGGATATTGCGGGTCCGGCGTCGCGCGATACCAGCGGCCATGGATTTCCGCCGGGATCTCGCCTTCCACCACCAGATCGAAAATATCCGCCTCGATCCGCGACGGGGCGTTGTAGCCCGAAAAATCCATGGTTGGCGGGAAAGCCTTGGTCATCGGATCAGCCCTTGTTCTCGGTGCCGCGCCAAGGCTGGCCGGTCACGGGATGCGCATAATGGAACGGAACCACCCGTGTATTGGGCCAGAAAAGCGGTGTCACGTCCATCAGTTCATCGGGACCGGACGGATCCTCCGGATAGGTCTTGGTCAGAGGAGGGAGATGCACGGTGCTGTGTGCCCAGCCCTTGTCGTAATCCGCCTGCCAGAGCATGTTGTAATTGAGTTCCTTGATCTTCCAGACGCCCTTGTCCTTCACATAGACATTCTCGTGGATGCCCGCTTCCCAGCACTGGTCGGGCAGCGGCCGGACCTTATGCTCCTTGCTCTCATGCGACCCGGCCTGCATCAGGCAACGGAAACGGCCGCGCGCGGTGAGGCCATCCTCCGAAATGTCGACGATGTCCTGCGAGATGAAATGATCGAGCAGGAAGCCGTAGACCGGCCCGTTCACGCCTTGCGTGAACAAGTCGCGGAACCAGCCCTTATAGACGCGCGCGGCGCTTTCCTTGCCGCGGTAGATGCCGTTCAGGAAATAGACGATGCCATCGTCGGCGAACAAATCGACCGCCTCGTCATAGAGGCACATGTCGATATAATAGCCATATTTGAAGTGCAGCGTCCGCACCTCGTGGATATCGTGCAAGGTCTGCACCTCGCGCCGCAGGCTCGCCATCTCCTGGCGCAGTTCGTTGATCGCATTCGCCTCGGCCATCCATGCCTCCTCTGTGTTTCTTGTGTTTGTCGTTGATCGGAGCGCGCCTCGTTCAGCCGGCCGCGCCTTCTTCCTTCCGCTGTTCGCCGCCCGGCACCCCGCGCTTCACCCGCTTCTCATATTCGGGATCATCCTCGGGGCGGGCAAGTGCCGCCATCACATCGGCGTGGATCGCCTCCAGCCGTTCGCGGAACTCAGGATATGGCAGGATGTAGAGCTGATCCTGCTCGACGCCCTTCAGCACGTAGCGGGCGAGCGTCTCGGGCTCCATGCCGACCTCGATGACCCGCTTGAGATGCGCGAACACCTCGGGGCTGGCCCCGTAATAGCCGGTGCTCTGAAGATGCGCGGGACGGGTCAGCACCGCCTCGTGGATGTTGGTGTTGACCGCGCCGGGGCAGAGCATCGAGACGCGCACCGCCGTTTCCTTGAGGTCCATCGAAAGGCATTCCGAAAGCCCGCGGATCGCCATCTTCGACGCGCAGTAGATGCCCGTGCCGGGCAGGGCCACGAAGGCGGACATTGAGGCGGTGTTGATGATGTGGCAATCATCCCCGCGCTTCAGCATCCGGGGCAGGAAAGTCTGGATGCCGTTGATGACGCCCTTGACGTTGACCTCCAGCTGCCAGTCCCAGTCGTCATAGGTCGCATTCTGGAGCGGGCCGAAGATCGAGACGCCCGCCGTGTTGAACAGCAGCTGGACCGGCCCGAGCTTCGCCTCGACCGCATCGGCCGCGCGCGCATAGGCCTCGCGGTCGGTGATATCGAGATGGACGGTCATCGCGTCGACGCCGATCGAATCGAAATGCGCCTTGGCCTCGTCGAGATGGTCCTGCCGGATGTCGGCGATGGCGATGCGGCAGCCCGCCGCGGCGAAAACCTTGGCCTGGCCAAAGCCGACACCCGACCCGCCGCCGGTGATGAACGCGGTCTTGCCTGCAACCTGTGTCATGCTGTTTCTCCGTGAAAATCCAGCGCGGCCTTGCAGGCCGCGTTGATCGGTGCGTCAGGAAAGGCGGCGAGCCGCGCGATAGACATCCAGTATCTCTCTCCGCTCGAGGAACGGCCTTCCGCTGGAAGGCCGCCCCCATCCATTCCGCATTCGGCGTTTCAGGCTAGGCTAGCTGGCAAGACCCAGCATTGCCCGCGTCTCGCCGGCGCTGGCGACATCCCTGCCGAGCTTCTCGATGAGATCGACGCCCCAGCGGACCAGCTCGGCATTGTCGGCGGCCTTGCGCCCGCGGCGCAGATAGATGGTATCCTCGAAGCCGACGCGGACATTGCCGCCCAGCAGCACCGATTGCGCGGCCATCGAATAGCTGTGACGGCTGACGCCGAAGCCGGTCCACCGCGCGCCACGCGGAATCTGGTTCTTCGAATACATCATCGCCTCGGTCGTCGCGGGCAGGCCGTATTTGGTGCCGAGCACGAAGCTGTAGGGCGCATGCTTGGGCAGCGCGCCCTTGGCCATCAGGTCGTCGGCGAACACGAAGTCGCCTGCCTCGAAACACTCGATCTCCGGCAGCACACCGGCGTCCTGGATCATGTGCCCCATGCGCGTGATCATCGGATCGAGATTGATCGCGACGCCGCCCCACAGGTTCATCGTGCAGATATCGAGCGTGCACATATCGGGTTTCAGGTCGAGGATGTGCTCAAGCCGGCGTTCGGCGGTGAACATCAACGTCCCCGGCCCGCACACCGCCGGATCCTCCTCGCTCTGCATCCAGGTGCAGCCGGGGCCGGTGGTGACATTGAGGATCACCTCGTTGTTCTTCTCGCGGATCAGCCCCACCACCTTGCGGTAATGATCGAGTTCCTGGCTCGGCGTGCCATCGTCGTGGCGGACGTGGACGTGGATGATCGATGCCCCCGCCGCGGCCGCATCGAGCGCCTCCTGCGCCACATGCTCGCAGGTCTTGGGGAAATTGGGATGATCGGGCACGGGTGCGCTGCCGGTTACAGCGCAGGTGATGAAAATTTTGTCTGTCACAGGGACTCCATATTAGACTTGATCCGTCTATCACTGGTCGAAAGTCGCAGAGGCGGCCAGCCCAAAATAGGCGGCCGGATATGACAGCATAAAAACTAACTGGTTAGAGGCCATGCAAAGAAGAGAAGAGCTCACGCGCTTCCTGAAAACGGTCAGGGCGCGGCTGTCGCCAGCCGACGTCGGGCTGCGCGTTGGCGAAAGGCGCCGGACCAAGGGAATGCGGCGCGAGGAAGTGGCGGCACTCGCCGGCATCAGTGTCACCTGGTACACATGGTTCGAACAGGGGCGCGACGTTCAGCTTTCCGCCCAGACGCTCGACCGGCTCAGCCAGACGCTGCGCCTCTCCCCCGAGGAGCGGGAATTCCTGTTCGCGCTGGCGCAGCACCGTCCGGCCCCCCTGTCTCCGGGGGTGGACCGTGCGCTCACGCCGAATGTCCAGGCCCTGCTGGCCGCCCTGTCGATCCCGGCCCTGGTCATGACATCGGACTGGATGGTGATCGGCTGGAACAAGCTGACCGCGCGGATCTTCCGCGACTATGAAAAAATGCCGGCCTCCGAACGCAATCTCTTCAAGATCCTGATGCGGGGCGCGGAATATCAGCGCGACGAGCAGGAATACCGGCAGCTGGCCAGACGCCTGATCGCCCGTTTCAAATGGGATTACAGCCGTGTTGCGGGAAACGGGACCTTCGACGCGATCATCGCCGAGATGGAAGCCGAATCTCCGATATTCCGGGAATATTGGAGCGAACCCGTTATCGTCAGCCATTTTGAAGGGGTGCATACGACGAACGTCGAAGGGGTCGGCCCGATTGCCTTCCAGCATAGCTCATATGCGATCGAGCAGTCCCCGGGGCAGCGCCTTGTGATGTTCGTGCCGGTGGATGAGGAAAGCGCCGCACGGCTCCGGCGGGTGGTGAGCATGTCGGAAAGCGGCGAATAATCCGCTAAAAACAGCGCGTCCCTGGGACAGCCGAGCGATCGGCAACCGACCGCGATTTTCCGGCTTCGCCAGCAATGACGGGCCCATCTCGATCAGGGGCTGGCAGAATCAATTAAATTCATATAACCGAACGCTTCGCTTATGTGAATTTATGATATTCCCTTATGACTGACGACAAATCCGCACCCCCTCTCCTGTTGCCCGGGCTTCTGTGTGATGCCCGGATCTGGGCCGCGCAAGTGCGTGATCTCGCCGACTATGGCCCGATCGCGGTACCCGGTTATGGCAAGGCGCGCAGCATCGGGGAAATGGCGGCCCGCGCCCTTGAGGTCGCGCCACCCCGCGTCTCGGTCGTCGGCCATTCCATGGGCGCGAGAGTGGCCCTGGAGATCATCCGCATCGCGCCCGAGCGGGTCGAGCGACTGGCCCTGCTCGATACCGGCATCCACCTGCCCAAGCCTGGAGAAGCCGAGAAACGGCACGCCCTCCTGGCGCTGGGACGCCAAGAGGGCATGGAGCACCTTGTCGACGCATGGCTGCCGCCGATGGTCCTCGCGGAGCGCCGCTCCGACCGCGCCCTGATGGATCCGATGCGCGCCATGTGCCTGGACGGCGGCATCGACCTTTTCGAGGCGCAGATCACCGCGCTGCTGGGGCGTCCCGACGTGACCGAACTGCTTCCCACCATCCAATGCCCGACGCTGGTTGGCGTTGGCAGGCAGGATGAATGGAGCCCGGTCGAGCAGCATGAAGCGATCGCTGCGGCGATCCCGAACGCCGAACTCGTCATCTTCGAAAATTGCGGGCATATGTCGCCCGTCGAAGCGCCCGACCAGGTCAGCGCCGCCTTGCGCCGCTGGCTGGCCCGCGAACCAGCATATGTTTGATCCTCACCTGAACCCTGATCCCTCATCTCAAGGAGAGAAAGAATGACTGCCAAGAATCTCGAGGAATTGCTGAAATCGGTGAATATCGTCGATCTGCTGCGCAATCAGCAGACCGGCCCGAACGTCTATCCCGGCGTGCCTGCCGAATACACCAACTGGCGCGACGAGCAGTGGGGCTGGCAGAACAGCGCCGTGCTCTTCAACCAGTCGTACCACATGGTCGACCTGCTCGTGGAAGGTCCCGACGCCTTCGCGATGCTGAACTATCTCGGCGTCAACAGCTTCAAGGGTTTCGTGGTCGACAAGGCCAAGCAGTGGGTGCCCTGCACGCCCGAGGGCTATGTGATCGGCGACGTGATCCTGTTCTACCTGGCCGAGAACAGCTTCAACCTGGTCGGCCGCGCGCCGGCGATCGAATGGGTCGAGTTCCACGCCGCGACCGGCAAGTGGAATGTGAAGGTCGAGCGCGACGAGCGCTGGGCGATGCGTACCGACGGCAAGCGCAAGTCCTATCGCTTCCAGGTCCAGGGCCCGAACGCGTTCAAGGTGATGGAGAAGGCGACCGGCGCGGAAGTGCCGCAGCTCAAATTCTTCAACATGACCACGCTCAAGATCGCCGGCAAGGATGTCCGCGCGCTGCGCCACGGCATGGCCGGCCAGCCGGGCTATGAGCTGTTCGGCCCGTGGGAAGATTATGCCGCGGTGCATTCGGCGCTGGTCGAGGCCGGCAAGGATTTCGACATGAAGCTCGTCGGTGGACGCGCCTATTCGTCGAACACGCTGGAATCGGGCTGGATCCCCTCGCCGCTCCCCGCCTACTACACCGGCGAAGGCAGCAAGGCGTTCCGCGAATGGGCCGGCGTGAACAGCTATGGCGCCAAGGCTTCGATCGGCGGCAGCTTCGTCTCCGACAACATCGAAGACTATTATCTGACGCCGTGGGATCTGGGCTACGGGCCGTTCGTGAAGTTCGACCATGACTTCATCGGCCGCGAGGCGCTGGAAAAGATGGCGGCCCAGCCGCAGCGCCAGAAGGTGACCCTCGCGCTCGACACCGAAGACGTGTTCCGCGGAATGAGCTCGTGGTTCCAGAAGGGCGACCGCGCGAAGTTCTTCGAATTCCCGTCGGCGGTCTATTCAATGCACCCGTACGACAAGGTCATGGTGGGCGATAAGATCGTCGGCCTGTCGACCTGGATCGGCTTCAGCTCGAACGAGGGCAAGATGCTGACGCTGGCGATGGTCGATCCCGAATATGCCAAG
>Ga0153916_10000775_pt1 | contig 22050 bp, 20 predicted proteins | sample Opewatmetagenome_FD_109642 | JGI IMG/M metagenome (GOLD analysis project Ga0153916, IMG submission 109642) | Freshwater wetland microbial communities from Ohio, USA - Open water 3 Core 3 Depth 4 metaG | ecosystem: Environmental > Aquatic > Freshwater > Wetlands | place: USA: Ohio, Lake Erie...
AGGCTGCTGATCACGGCGGTCGCGGGATTGGAATACCGCAGCGCCTTTTTGGTGAACATGTTGTGCAACGCGAACAAGAACGCGCTGCCAAGAGCAAAAAATTCAGCGGGCATGGGAGTCACATCGTGAAGCATTGAAGGAGTTGCAACCTGCTCGGTTCCCCTGCAAAGCGACAAGCCGGCGACGACATTCGCAGGGATGCCCGCACCGTAATCGATTGCGCCGCAACGAGTCTTCTGCCAGATTAGGATCAACCTTGCGCATGAAAACCAAAACCGCGATCCTCTCGATCACCAACCTCAAAACCGATGATCTGCCGACGCTGCGGCAAGCGTTCCAGGCGCTGCCCGGCGTCGAGAAGATCGACTTCAGCGTCGAGCGCAGCGTCGCCGTCATCGACTTCAATCCGAGCCAATCGCACATCGACGATTTTTTGCGCGCCGTCTTAAAGGCGGGATATCAGGTCCAGTAGGCGGCGGCCGAACCCCGTTGGCAACAAGCAACGGGGGGTCCCGCAAATGGCTGACGGGCGGTTAATCGCCAGCGAGAGTCATCCTTGAAATTTTGACCGTCGGCGCGGCGATTCGGCCGCGCATAACCAGATCGTTCCCCACCATCTCGATATTCTGAAACATCTCTTTGAGGTTTCCCGCGATGGTCACTTCCTCCACGGGATAGGTCAACTCGCCGTTCTCGATCCAGAGTCCCGCTGCGCCGCGCGAGTAGTCGCCGGTGACCATGTTGACGCCGAAGCCGATCAACTCGGTGACATAGAGACCGGCCTGCACCGAGCCGATGATATCGTCGGGAGCATGCGCGCCCGCAGCGAGATAGAAATTCGACGGCGAGACGCCGGGCGGTTCGCCGATGGACCGCGAAGCGTTGCCGGTGGAGGCCAGCCCCAGCTTCTTACCGCTGTAGGTGTCCAACAGATAGTTTTGCAGTTCACCCTTGTCGACGACAAGTTTTTTCTTGGTCGGCAGCCCTTCGCCGTCGAAGGGGCGCGAGCCGAGCGCGCCGGGGATCGTCCCATCGTCGATCACCGTCATGAGCTCCGAGGCGATCCTGGTTCCCAGCCTGCCGACCAGGAACGACGCGCCCTTGTAGAGCGCATACCCGGAAAGCGCGGACGAGAGGTTGCGCAAGAGCGAGCCGGCCATCTCCGGATCAAAGATCACGGGAACTTCGCAGGTCTTGACCTTGCGTCCGCCAAGGCGTCTGAGCACGCGTTTCGCCGCGGTCTTGCCCACGATCTCGGGCGATTCGAGCCGGGAAAATTTTCGGTTCGAAGAAAACCAATAGTCGCGCTGCATCGAGCCGTCGGCTTTGGCCACCGGCGCGACCGAATGGCCGAAGGTCGAACCGGAATATTCGCCCGAGAAGCCGTGGCTGCTGGCGTAAATCACCCGGCCGAAGTGATTGGAAAACTCGCCGCCCTCGGAATTGATGATCCGCGCGTCGTAGGCCAAAGCGTTTTTCTCCACCGCCAGCGCCATTTGAATTTTTTCCTCCACGGCAACCGCCCGCGCCGCCTCGTCGCAGAGATCGAGATCGGGAATTTCTCGCGCCAGCTCTTCGGCGTCCGGCAGTCCACTGTAGGGATCCTGCGCCGTCACGCGGGCCATCCGCGCGGTATCCTCGACCAGCCGCTCGACCGAATTTTTCGAGATATCCGAGGTCGATGCCGAAGCCGAGCTGTTGCCGAAGAACAGCCGCAACCCCAACCGCTTCTCTCCCGCCTGGCTGATTTTTTCCACCTCGCCCATGCGCACGGTGACGAAAAACGATTCGCCCTCCGCCATCACCACGTCGCCCTGTGTCGCGCCTTTGGCCTTGGCCATCGCCAAAGTTTCGCGCGCTAGATCCTGACTCAACTCCATTCGTTCCATTCGGTCCTCAGTTTCGAGTTTCGGGTTTCAAGTTTCGTGTTCTGAAAAATCGGATTGACCCGAAACTCGGAACTCAAAACCCGAAACGAATAATCACGCCCTCGTTCCGCCCACCGTCAATCCGTCGATGCGGATTGTCGGCAAGCCGACGCCGACGGGCACCGATTGGCCGTCCTTGCCGCAGGTGCCGACCCCTTCGTCGAGCTTTAAGTCGGAGCCGACCATCGAGACGCGCGTGAGCACGTCCGGACCGTTGCCGATCAGCGTCGCGCCTTTTACCGGTTTGGTCACTTTGCCGTCTTCGATGAGGTAGGCTTCGCTGGCGGAGAAAACGAACTTACCGCTGGTGATATCGACCTGGCCGCCGCCGAAGGAAACCGCATAGAGCCCCTTTTTCACCGAGCGCAGAATCTCCTCGGGCGCACTCTCCCCCGCCAACATGAAGGTGTTGGTCATGCGCGGCATCGGAATATGGGCATAACTTTCGCGTCGGCCGTTGCCGGTAAGCGGCATCTTCATTAAGCCGGCGTTGAGCTTGTCCTGGAGGTAGCCCTTGAGAATCCCCTTTTCGATCAGCACCGTTCGATGGGTCGGCGTGCCTTCGTCGTCGACGTTGATCGAGCCGCGGCGCGACGGAATCGTGCCGTCATCGACCACCGTGCACAGCTCCGAAGCCACGCGCTGTCCGATGCGATCGCTGAAGGCGGAGGTTTTTTTGCGGTTAAAATCGCCTTCGAGGCCGTGGCCGATCGCTTCATGCAAGAGAATGCCCGGCCAGCCGGGCCCCAAAACGACGTCCAGGGTTCCCGCCGGGGCATTTTCCGCGCTCAGGTTCAGCACCGCCTGGCGCACCGCTTCGCGCGCGTAGCGCTCGTAGTCCTTGGCATCGACGAAGAAGCCGAACTCGACGCGCCCGCCGCCGCCGAAGCCGCCGACTTGGCGATTGCCGTTCTCCTCGACGATGCAGCTCACGTTGAGGCGGGTGAGCGGCTGAATGTCCCCCACGACCAGGCCCTGTGACGAGGCGATCAGGATCACCTTGTATTCGCTGCCGATGGAGACCATGACATTCTTCACCCGCGCGTCGAGCGACCGCGCGTATCGGTCGATCTGGTAAAGCAGCTCGACTTTTTTCTCCAACGCCACGTCGTTGACCGGGGTCTTGACCGGATAAAGGTCGTGCGCCGCGCCGCGCGCCTGTCCGACCGGCACGGGCTCCTGGGCGGAGCGGTTTTGCGCGATGTACTGCGCCGTGCGCGCCGCGATTTCGAGATTCTCGATGGTGATGTCGTCGGTGTAGGCGTAGCCGGTTTTGGACTCCGCCAGCACGCGCACGCCCACCCCGTTGGCCGTGGACTGCGAACAATTTTTGACCAGCCCTTCCTCCAGGCTGACACCTTCGTTGCGCCGATACTCAAAATAGAGATCGGCGTAATCGGCCTTCCGGCCCAAAGCGGCCGCGAGGACCTTTTCCAAATCACGCCCTTGAATACCGAAATTGCGGTCGAAAAACGATGCCGCGGGAAGATTTTCCTGTGCCATGACGCTCTCCCTCAGGAAGACTTCTAGCACACCTGCGCCGGCCATAGAAGCGGCAAGGCGGTTCGAACACCGCCGCGCCGCCGCGGCATCATCGAAAATTCTGCTGTTGATCGGAGGCCGCCGTTGGGCTAAAATTCATTGCATCAAAGTTTCTTGGGGAAAAACCATGGCACAGAAAAAAATCGTCCACATCGTCGGCACCGGAACTATCGGCGAACCGCTCATCTGCATCCTGTCGACCTTCCGCGAGCAGTTCGGCATTGACGAAGTCACCTTTCACAAGCGCACGCCGTTGCTCACCGACCGTTCCAAGGTGATCGTCTCCTGCAGTAAAGGCGCAAAACTCGCCGTCGACAAAGAGCGCCGGCAAAAGTTTATCGAGATGGGCATGCAACCGACCTTGGAGGCCGAGGAGGCCATCGAGCGCGCCAGCGTAATCATCGACTGCACCCCCGTCGGCAACGAAAACAAGGAAAAACTCTACAACAAGTACGCCGGCAACGGCCGCGGCTTCATCGCCCAGGGCAGCGAATACGGCTTTGGAAAAATGTACGCCCGCGGCATCAACGACAAAGCGCTGGAACGGGGCAAGGATCAATTCGTCCAGGTCGTCAGCTGCAACACCCACAATCTCGCCGTGTTGATCGACACCATCGCCCTGGGCGCCGAGAAGGAAGACAACCTCGACGAGGGACGCTTCGTCTGCATGCGCCGCGCCAACGACCTGAGCCAGGAGGGCGAGTTCATTCCGGCGCCCGAAGCCGGCAAGCATGACGACGCGGAGTTCGGCACCCACCAGGGACGGGACGCCCACTACCTGTTCAAAACCCTAGGATTGAATCTGAACATCTACTCCTCGGCGCTCAAACTGAACACGCAGTACATGCACACGATCCACTTCAATCTGCAGCTGCGCCGCGGCATCAGCAAGGACGAACTGATGCGCCGATTCCAAACCAACGGACGGGTGGCGATGACCAACAAAAAATCCTCGGCCGCGGTCTTCTCCTTCGGCCGGGACCATGGCATGTTCGGCAGAATTCTGAATCAGACGGTGATCGTGACGCAAAGCTTGGCGATGCGCGGCGACAAAGAGATCATCGGCACCTGCTTCACACCCCAGGACGGCAACTCGCTGCTGAGCAGCATCGCCGCATCCCTGTGGTTCATGTATCCGGACTCCTACGAGCAAAGGCTCGATCCCTTGAATCCCTACTTTTTTAACGAGATTTAACCCGCCGCGCGCAGCTCCGTTCGAGGGATCAAGGGCCGGGGCGCCCTTGATCCCTTTTTTATTCTTTGACGCTTTGCGCCGCGATGCCTTGGAAGCGGATGGAGTCGCCGGCTTTGATGCCGTGGCGTTTGGCCAGCCCGCCGTTGATTTCGAGGACGAATTGGCTGGGCGCGCCGACGGACCGGGGCTCCAACGAGAAGGGAACCGTTTGTTCGACGATGCCGACGATCTTGCGGTCGCCGCCGATAAAGATCATGTCCAGCGGAATCGAAGTATTTTTCATCCAAAAGGACTGCACCGACTCTGCCGGGAACAGAAAAATCATGCCGCGGTCGGCGGCCAGCTCCCGGCGGTATTGCAGGCCGAGTTCCCGTTTGACTGGGGTGTCGGCGATCTCGACCCGAAACACGGCTTCGCGCCCTTCTTGGGTCGCAATAAAAACCTTGGGTTGCGCCTGACAGGAAGAGGCGGGCGACATCAACGCCAACAAGAGCGCGGCGACATACCACTGTCTCATGCTACTTGGCCAAGCTCCGGGCAACGATCTCGGCGATGTCCAGGACCTCCATGGCGTTCTCCGGCTCCTCCTTGGCGGTCTCTTCGGTGATCATGCGCATGCAGAAGGGGCAACCAGTGGCGACGGTCTTCGCGCCGGTCTGCTTGAGTTCGCGGTAGCGATTGGTGCTGACGCGCTCCTTGCCCTTTTCTTCTTCTTTCCAAAACTGGCCACCGCCGGCGCCGCAGCAGAAGCTGTTGCTCCTATTGCGCTCGGTCTCGGTCAGTTTGGCACCGGTCGACCGAATCAGCGCGCGCGGCGAGTCGAAGATACCGTTATGGCGTCCCAGGTAACAGGGATCGTGAAACGTCGCCGACCCTTCGCTGGTCGGCGTCAATTTGAGCTTGCCGTCGCGAATCAGTTCGTCGATGTAATCGGTGTGATGCTTGACGACGTAGTTGCCGCCGAATTGCGGATACTCCTTGGCGATGGTGTGGAAGCAGTGCGGACAGGTTGTGACAATGACCTTGGGCTTCGCCCCGTCCAACACCGCGATATTTTCCGCCGCCATCTGGGTGAATAAATACTCATTGCCGGTGCGCCGCGCGGTGTCGCCCGTGCATTTTTCCTCCTTGCCCAAGATCGCCCAATCGACGCCGGCGGAATGGAAAAGCTCCGCCATGCTGCGCGCGATTTTTTGCGCGCGCGGATCGAAGGCGACGGCGCAACCGACCCAATAGAGCACTTCGGGAGCGGATTTTTCCTGCAACGTCGGCACCGGGAAGGGCAATCCCTTGGCCCAGACCAGCCGTTCGTCGGCGGCCATGCCCCAGGGATTGCCGGCCCGCTCCATGTGGTTAAAAGTATTCTTGAGGCCGGCGGGAAACTCCGCCGCTGCCAGCACCCGCTCCCGGCGCACGTCGATAATGTGCAGCATCTGCTCATTGCCGACGGGACAGACCTCGACGCAGGCATTGCAGGTGGTGCAGGCCCAAGCCGCCTCCTCGGTTAAGGCGAAGTCGAGCAGCGGACGCGGACTCTCCTGCCCCGCGGCAAAATGCGGGAAAAGTGCATTCAACTCGTAGCGCTCGTTGATCAAGATCGCCGCCGGGCTGAGCGCCTTGCCGGTGGTCGTCGCCGGGCAAACGTCCTGGCAGCGGTTGCACATGATGCAGCTATAGGCGTCGAGCAATCTTGGCCAGGAGAATTCTTCGAGTTTGGACGCGCCGAAGACCTCCTCCTTTTCAAAATCCATCGGCGCCAACACTCCGGGGTTTTCCTTTTTCAGCGCCAGGTTGATCGGCGCCATCATCAGATGAATATGCTTGGAGCGCGGGAAGTAAGGGAGGAACAGCAGAATCGAGCCGAGGGCACCCCACCAGAAAAAATGGTTCAACTCTTCCAGTCCCATCGGGCCGGCGCCGGCAAACAGCGCGGCGAACGTGGAGCTTACGGGATGAAAAGGATCAAGGCCGTCTCGGGCAAGCTGCGTCGCTTTGAACAAAAGACGGCAGCCGACATGAAAAATGATAAAGGCCGCCACGATCGACGAGTCGCGCAGGATGCCGGCGCGAGCTTCGGCCTTGATCGGTACGTTGGCGGCGAAAGCGAAGTCCTTGGGGCGAAAGACAAATCGGCGCAGCACCATGCCGATGATCCCGATCAAAACCGCGGCGGTCAAAAGATCGGCCGCGAGATTGAATAGGTTCCAGCCGCCGCCGCGCGCGTGCAGCACGAAAAAACCCTCGATCACGTCGACGAGATTGACCAGAAAGTAGAAAACGAAACCGTAGAAGATCAGCGCATGGAGAAACGATGCCAGGGGGCGGGTCTTGAAGACCGATTGCTGCGCGAGAACAATCCACAGCGCGCGCCAAATGCGCCCGGACAGATTGTCGAAACGGGCATCGGGCTTGCCGCGGGCGATGGTTCGATAAACATCGTAAAACCTTTTCCCGCCGTAATAGAGCGACCCGGCGGTGAGCAGGATGAAAAGAATTTTCTCGACTGTCGTCAGCATACCGGTTGCGCGACCTCCGTTCTTCGTCCTTCTTATCTTTGCCGGAATCCATTTGTCAAAAGGAACGGCGCCGCTTACCCTGGATAGCCCAACCGTTTGGAAAGTTCGCTGCCGGCCCGCAGCATCGCCGGAGCGATCTCTTTGGCGATATGTTCCTCGGTCAAGCGATGGGCCGGGCCGGCAACCGCAAGCGCTCCCACCAGCGTGCGCGTGTAGTCGCGAACCGGCACCGCCACGGAGTAGAGATCTTCGTTGAACTCCCCTTGTTCCACGGCGAAGCCGGCGGCGGCGATTTCCTTCAAATGGTCCGCCAGCGCCGCGCGATCGGTGATGGTTTTTTCCGTGTAGCGCTCCAAGCGCTCCGGGAGATTCTGGTTCAAGCCGCCCTCGGTCTCAAAGACGAGATAAACCTTTCCGGCGGAAGTGCAGTGCGCCGGCAGCACCGTGCCCAAAAAAGAGACCGCGCGCACCGCGCGCGCCGGCTCCATAAAATCCAACGGTACGATCGCCCCCCCCTTGCGGATCGCCACCAACGCGCTCTCTCGGGTGGTTTTTACCAATTCTTTGAGCGTCGTTTTGGCTTGATGCAGCAATCCCATCTGATTGATGAATATCTGTCCCAGTTGGAGACACTTCAAGCCCAATCGATAGTTCTCGGTCATTTTGTTTTGCTCGATATAGCCGCGCGCCTCCAGCGTAGCAAGCAGGCGAAATACGTTGTTTTTGTGCAGTTTCAGCCGCTTGCTCAATTCCGTAACGCCGATCTCATCGACGTTCCCATTGAACTGTTCCAGCACATCGAAGGCGTGGGCTACGGATTGAATGACATAGTTGGATTTCTCGCGCCGGACCATGGCAACCTCCGCGGTGTATATCGGCAAAGATTCAAAGCTATAGGGTTTATAGCGTTACAAAAAAGACTGTTCCAAAAAGGCGTTTTAACCTATCGCAGCGTCTCGTCGATTGTCAAACCGCGGCGAAACGGTTCCTATCCTTGACCGGAGTACTTCAATGGGGCAATATAAATACATGAGTTATCGGGTAAAAACTTCTCCTTTGGCCTCGGGTTGGTGGCGCTGGTGTTCGCTCCAGTGCTTGCGCCGTGGCTGATTCCGGTCAATCAAGCAATAAGGAAAGGGCCATAGGTGATAAACTTATGGCCCTTTTTGTTTGTTGGTGAAATGATTCAACCGTCTTTTAAAGAATTCCGCCGGCTGGCCAAACAGGGCAACCTAATACCGGTATATCAGGAGCTACTGATGGATTTGGAGACGCCGCTCTCTTTCTTCAAGCGTCTCGAGCGCGACCGGTACGCTTTTTTACTTGAAAGCGTGGAGGGAAGCGAGCGCTGGGCTCGTTATTCCTTTTTGGGTACCCGGCCGCACCGGATCTTTAAAGCGCGGGGAAAACATGTCGCGATTGTCGAGCAGGGCAAAACCCGGACTCTGATCTCCGACGCGCCGCTCAAGATACTCGAAGAGCTGCTCAAGGGCTGCCGACCAGTCACGGTTCCCGGCGTCCCGCCTTTTTTCGGCGGCGCTCTGGGCTATGTCGCCTACGACGCCGTCGAACAGTTTCATGAAATCGTCAATGATAAAGATGATCCGCTGGGCATGCCGGAGATTTTCTTTGTTTTCGTGCAAACGCTGGTCGCCTTCGACAACCTCAAGCACACGATCAAAGTGATCGACAACGTGCGCGTGGAGGCGGGCGCCGACTTGCGGTGCGCCTACGATCAAGGAGTCGCCAGAATCAGGAAGGTTATTTCATCCCTGCAGAAAAAACCGCGGGGCATCGAACCGCGGGATTTAAGCCAAGGAAAAGAAACGAGAAGATTCCGCTCGAACCTGACACCGGAGGGCTTTCAAAAAGCGGTGGTCAAAGCCAAGGAGTACATCAAGGCCGGGGACATTATCCAGGCGGTGCTCTGCCAGCGGCTTGAAACCGAGACCACCACGAACCCTTTTGAAATTTATCGCGCGCTGCGCTTCATCAACCCCTCGCCGTACATGTTTTACCTCGAGTTGGAAGATCTCAGGGTCATCGGCTCGTCGCCCGAAACTATGGTTCGACTCACCGGCGACACCATCGAGCTTCGTCCCATCGCCGGCACGCGCCGGCGCGGCGCCACGCCCGAAGAAGAGCGCGAGCTCGAAGCGGATTTGCTCGCCGACCCCAAAGAGCGCGCCGAACATATCATGTTGGTCGATCTGGGACGCAACGACGTCGGCCGGGTCGCGGCGGTCGACAGCGTCGAAGTCAACGAGCTGATGGCCATCGAGCGCTACTCCCATGTGATTCACATCGTCTCCAACGTGCGCGGCAAGCTGGCCGCCGACAAGACGCCGTTCGATTTGTTCGTCTCGGCCTTTCCCGCGGGAACCGTGTCGGGCGCGCCGAAAATCCGCGCCATGCAGATCATCAGCGAACTGGAGCCGCAAAAGCGCGGCCTTTACGCCGGTGCCATCGGCTACTTCGGCTACAACGGCAACTTGGACACTTGCATCGTCATCCGCACCATCGTCATGAAAGGCAAGAAAGTCTTCATCAACGCCGGCGCCGGCATCGTGGCGGACTCCGATCCGGCGGCGGAATATCAGGAGACGCTGAATAAGGCGCGCGCCATGCTTAGAGCCCTTGAACTTGCCGAGCAGTGGAAAAAGAAATGATTCTCCTGATCGACAACTACGACTCCTTCACCTACAACCTCTATCACTACCTGGGCGAGCTTGGGGCGGAGGTCAAAGTCTACCGCAACGACAAGATCACCCTGGATGAAATCGAAGCGCTGCGACCCGAGAAGATCGTGATCTCACCCGGCCCTTGCACGCCGAAGGAGGCGGGCATCTCCTGCGCCGCCATCAAGCGTTTCGGCGCGCAGACGCCGATCCTCGGCGTCTGCCTCGGCCATCAATCCATCGGCGCGGCCTTCGGCGGCGCGATCATCCGCGCGCCGTCGATCATGCACGGCAAGCTTTCCGAGGTCGCCCACGACGGGCAGACTATTTTCCGCGGTCTTAAAAACCCCTTCGCCGCCATGCGCTATCACTCCTTGGTCATCGACCCCAAACGGCTGCCGGAGGAGTTGACCGTAAGCGCCCGCACCGCCGACGGTGTCATCATGGCCGTGCGCCACAAAAGATTTCCCATCGAAGGCGTGCAATTCCATCCCGAGTCGATTCTCGCCGAAGAAGGGAAAAAACTGCTGAAGAATTTTCTCGACGGCTACTGACCCTTCTTGGGTTTCAGACACGGCGTTTCTCCTGAAAAAAGCCGCGCCCGCCGTTCCCCGTTTCCGCCGGCGTGTTATAATAACGCCATCACTCAAGAGCATTGGAGACATGCCATGATCCTACGTGGAAGAATAGCCCTCTTTTGTCTCATTACCGCCGGCTTCGTCCTTTCCCTTTCATCTTGTAAAGGCAAGACGGCCGGCGACTCACAGGAGCCGCCCGATCTCAACGCCATGATGCGGCCCTATGTTACAACCGCCGACGCCAAGGTGAAGGCCGGACCGGGCACACAGTTCCGCACTATCGCGCAAATTCCCCGCAACGCCAAGGTTCAGGTGGTCGGCAAAGATGGAGACTGGCTCCTGATCGTGTCGAAGAAGGGCAACGCTCCAGGTTTCATTGAGTCGGCGCTCGTCCAACCGAGTTTAGGAGAAGAATCGGAATCCCCCGCTCCCAAAGTTGAAGGTCGATTTGAGGCGCTAACCAATACCCAGCTGCGCAGCGGCCCCGGCCTCCATTATCCGGTGGTCGCGGATATCGGCAAGGGAACCAAGCTCAACGTCGTGGCGGAAGAACATGGCTGGCTCAAGGTCGAATCAAAGCGGGGGAACAAGCCCGGCTACATCGACGCGACCTTTGCGCGATCCCTTGAGCGTTGATGTTGCCGCAACGCCCTGGGCCGTTTCTGCGCCATGAAGTTGGCCGATGGGGCATTTTAATGACAATTTATGCAACCGTTATCATTCGATGGCGTAATTCGTCAGATTTCCACTAGCTAAGCGTCAAAATTCTATCGTTCTTTATCTTCTCTTATCCCCAAATATCCCACGATTCCGGTCTCTAGTACGCGGTATACGGCTTGCTACAGATGAGCGTAGGAGTTTTTGAGGAGGAGGTCTTTATGATCTCAGCAGTCCCGTGGCAGACATTACCCTTGGTCGTATTCGCACTGACACTGACGCCGATGGCCGGAGTCGCAAAGCCAGCGGCCGCTTTCGAATCGAACGGCGCTACTAAAACTGTCCTGGAAACAAAGCTCGCTCCCTGGCGAGAGCCCTGTGAGGACACCTGCGTTCAGATTCCCCAGGCCAAAGGAGCAGCGGAGTTTTTGCCGGATGACAGTGGCGCGCAACGGGTTGAAATCGGCGCGATGATCGAGCTGCCGATTCCCACCAGCATGGTCGGCATTTTTGACACCAAGACTGCCCAGGCGGCGGCGGTCACCCTGCAACTCGCTCGCGCAACGGCTACAAAGCACTTTGAAGTTTACGCAACTTGCAGCCTTGCCCTGCACACCGTGGTCGGGAAAGAGCCGGTCGTGAGCAAAGCAAAATACGGCTTGAAAGCGCCGGCGGACTTAAGAAACGGCGCGGCCGTCTCGGAGGAAAACCAGCTCGGCCGTTGCGACGTCCCTGTCGCCAAAAATGCTGGCGGACCGGCGCCGGTACGACTGCAGGCCGGCGACAGAGTCTTCGTCGCGATCAATGGCGCATCGATTTTGAGCGGCATGTTAACCAGCAGACAGGGAGAATAACGGATCCGACCCTCTCCTTTCCGCGTTGTCGCATGAAAACCGCTGGGAGAGGATCGCGAATAGTTTCTCCCACCGACACTAACTACAGTCACAGTTTCAACAGCCCAGCAGCGGTGGCGCCCAAAATAGCTTCTTTAACGTTTTCGTTTAGATCTAGCGCCCTGATCGCCTCGATATAGCCCCGTAACTCGCGCATGCCGCTGCCGGTATCCGTATTCACGCCGGCGAAATCCTGCGGATAGTCGCTGGCGAACACCAGCCGATCGGGACGAATGCCTTGCAGCGCGCAATGGAGCGCCGCCAAACCACCCTCGAAGCCGGCCATGTCGAAATAAATCATGTCGTAATAATCGGCAAAGGGCCGCTTTAAAGTTCCGAAGCGGTAGCCCTTTCGCACCAGGCGATCTTTAATCGCGGCAATGCCGCCGCCAAAATGCGCCATGACGATTTTTAAGTTGGGAAATCGATCCAGGATGCCGCCGGCGATCAATCTCGTGGTGGCCACGACCAGATCCACCTCCCGTCCCAATACCCTGGGCAGGTCGTAATCTTTCAAGTGCTCATATCCGGTCGGCACCAGGGCGGGATGCACGAAAATCGGAATATCCAGGGCGCAAACCGCTTCATAAAAATCGTAGAGCCTCGGCGAGTCGAGGGAGAGACCATGAACCTGAGAGGTAATGGTGACGCCGTGCAAGCCCAACCCGTCGATCGCCCGGCGTAGCTCGTCGAGCGCCGCTTTCCCCTCCAAGATCGGCACCTGCGCCAAGCCGACAAAGCGGCGCGGATATTTTTTCTGGATCGCGGCCAGATCGTCGTTGATAAAGCGGCATTCCTCCATCGCCGCGGACCAGCCGAAGAGACAGGATAGGGCGGAAACATCGACGCCGGCCTCATCCATTTCGCTAAGTTGTAAATCCAAGTCGTAAAGCCGGCGATGCATCGTGGTCGACGGCAGCCCGCCCTCCTGGATGATGGTGTTCGCGCTTTCAGAGTAAAGCCCACGCCGTTTTACCAGCTCGACCGGGACATAGTGACGTTGAAAATCGACGATCATCGGTTCACACCTCTCTTTCTTCTTTTAGCGCGCGCCTGTTCGGGAACTCCCGATTTCATACCCCAAGTTCATTTGGAACTCTACTGCCTTTCAACTGCGGCGCGTTGATTCCATATCGCAACCGCCGGCCAAGCATGCCGGCGCCCTGCCGGATGGACGCCCCTTCTTCCCGTGACAGTCAAAGGCCGACAATTTTTGCCGAGATTCACGATTTTGTCACGGCAACCGTCCCGTCATGCTGCTCCGAAAACGGCTTCCCAACTCCAAGAACTACTTTCTAAAGAAACGGTTCCTTTCATGGCAGCAGCCAAGTCCGTTGGCATAGGATTGGCGTTATCAACCTGCCAAGCCGGAACGAATACCACGGGGCGATCCCGCCCTGAAATCAGCTCATTGTCTTTGAATCGGCGTAGGAGCATGAGATGGAAGAGCTTTTGCCTTGGATGCTGATATTTGCCGGGGGCGCCATCGGCCTTTTGGGGGTTTTTCTCACCGTCTCGGAACGGGAGCTAAAAAAGACGCGACGCGAGGTCGAAGCGTTGGTAGCCAAGCTCGAATCCAGCCCGCAGACGATCACCCTGGATAACCCGCTGGAGCCCCAACCGGCCGATTCCCTTGTGGCGATGAACGGGGCGGTAACAGATCAGGATCTCCACGACGAGAGAGCTTCCCTAACAACCGAACTGGAGGCAAGCCGAAGGACGGCCGAAGAGCTGCGTAGCGAAAGGGACCGTTTGCAGCTCGTTCAAGCCGAATTTTTCGACCTGCGCGCCAACCATCAACAACTGCAAGCCGAGATCGTTCACCTCAAAGAACAGCTCCAGGCCGGCGAAAGCCGCGCCGGCGCAGCAGCGGACGCCGCCGATGACCGGCAAAAACTGCAAAGCGAAATCGCCGACCTGAAAAGCCAACTGGAAACCAGCCAAGCGAAGGGACGGGAATTGGAAATCGCGCGGCAGCGGCTGGCCGAATTTGAATCGCGCGAGACATTCGACAAGGAGCAGCAACTCAAACTGGAAGCCCAATGCGCCGCCGCGCAGCAAGAACTCGCCGCGGCCAAAGAAACTCTCGGCGCGCTCGGGGCGGCCGGCGATAGGGTCGCCGAGTTGGAACGCCTTTATCAGGGAGCGCAGGAAGAAAACCGCCGGCTTGAGCAAGACATGATCGGCTGGCGGGAGCGTCTCGCCAGCGCCGACGAACAGCGCCGGCGCTACGCCATGATGCGACAACAGCTCGACGAGCTTCAGAGCAAACATATGTCGTTGATCGAGGGCCAGCGCCGCTTCCAGGACGATCTCGCCGGCGCGCTACGCGTCCTGGAACTCTCCCCCGACGGCGGCGCCGACATGATCGTTTTAAGGGACGGCGACGATGGCCGACCTGACGCCGACTCCGGTTATGAAGAGGCGAGCGTCGCCATGGCCGTGGCGCAGGGAGGCAGGAACCCGCCCGGCGTCACCTCGATGGGCAAGCGCAAACGGCGCTTCGGTATTTTTTCCCCGCGCTGATTGACCGTGACCGCCGCTGCGAAATAGCTGCCGGAAATATTATAAATCGGACCGGAACGGGCCGAACCCGCCCACGACCGGCCGGCGAATCCTTGGCATGGCGCCAAGGTTTTTCCGACAACCCCGCACACTTTCATAAGCGAGAAACCTTTAGGCGCGCCCTTGCGCCCTCCCTTGACCTAGGCTAGAAGACGAACCCTGGGCGTGTTATGACACGCTCTCGATTTCGACCAAGGGAGAGCTACATGGCAAAGCGCAAAAGCATTCACATCAAAGGCATGGAACATGGCGCACCGATCCCCAACGGCGCGGTGATCGGCAACCTGGTCTTTTCATCGGCGATCTCGGGAAAGGACGCCAAAACCGGCCTGCTCTCGGATGATCCGGACGAACAGGCGGAAGCAATGTTCCGCAATCTGCGGCTTTTTATGGAGAGCGTCGGCGGCACGCCCGACAACATCGCGCAGATGAAAGTCTACTTGAAAGATGAAAAATACCGCGACAACGTCAACGGGCCGTGGCTCAAGATGTTCCCTGATGAACATAACCGCCCCGCGCGCCACGCGCTCAAGGTCGATTTGCGCGGCAAGGTGTTGTTCCAAATCGAAGTGATCGCAGTCTTATAACAGTTGGCGTACTATCCGCTTACAACAAAGGAGGGTTCCAATGAGCATTGAAGTTCTCGACCTGGTGGAACTGGCACACAAAGAAAAACGGCGCAGAAACGTCTTCAACACGCCGCGCTTTCACGCCTGGATGCACTATTACAGCCCGGGGCAAAAAGACGAGATGCACTGCCACAACGCCGATCAGACTTTTTACGTGATCGACGGCGAATGCACGATGAGTTTTCCCGACGGCGGCAAGGTGACGCTGAAGCCCGGCCAGGCGGCGCTGATCACCGGCGGTTCGTTCTATCAACTGGAAAACAGCGGCTCGGGACCGATGATTATGATGGGCAACCGCTCCGGCCCAGCGGAAAAGATCCAGATCATCAGCTACGAGACGCGCAAGGATATTCGCCAGAAGGTCCAGGCGGAATTCAACGTCTAGCTTCCCTGGGCGGCGCAGGGTGCGGCGCGCCCCGCGCCGTCTCCATCCCCAGCTTTTTTTTCGTCTCGATCACCCGTCGGCGATCATCTCGCCGAACCGGCCGCAAAACTCGCCGATCGCACCGTGATGGACGAAGTCGGCCAAGTCGTCCAACGGCCCCTCTTCGCGGTTAATGATCGCCAGCAGCGCGCCGTTGCGTTTGGCGAGCACCGGAAACGAGGCCGCCGGCTGCACTTGCAGCGACGAGCCCATGACGATGAAGATTTCCGCTTGCTCGCTCCACTCTTGCGCTTGGCGCATGGCCGCTTCCGGCATCGCCTGGCCGAAGGAGACCGTCGCCGACTTGAGAATGCCGCCGCAGTCGTCGCACTTGGGCGAGGCGAAATCGCCGACCAGTTGATCGATGATCGGCTGGGGTTCAAACTCTTTACCGCAGTTCAGGCAAATAATTTTCCGGTTCGAGCCATGTAATTCGACGATTTTCTCGTCCGGCAGTCCCGCCACACTGTGCAGGCCGTCGACGTTCTGGGTAATCAGACCGATCAGCTTTTCCTTCACGTTCAGCGACTGGACAAAATAATGGCCGACGTTGGGCCTGGCGTTCCGGTACTGCTCCCAGCCGTCGAGCCGCCGCTTCCACGTTTCGATGCGCGCGGATTCACTGCTCAGATATTCCTGAAAGGTCACCGGGCGGTAGCGCGTCCAGATGCCGCCGGGGCTGCGGAAATCCGGTATGCCCGATTCCGTGCTGATGCCCGCGCCGGTGAAAACGACGATTTGATCGGTGGCGCGAATTTTTTCGGCGAGTTCTTCCAGCTTGATCATGGCCCATCTTATAAAACAGTCGGCGGCCGGAAAACAACGGCAAATCAGTGCGCGGCGTGAGCCGGCTCCGGCAATTTGAGCAGCAGCGACAGCAATGCACCGGCGCCGATCAGTGCGCCAGTAATCATCAAACCGTTGGCGAAAGAGCCGGCGTCGCCCATGGCGCCGATGAACGTCGGGATGGCGCCGCCGCCGATCAAAAAACCGCAAGGAACCGAAAACGCGACGGCAAGATTGCGCGAGCTTGCCGGCGCGATCATCGCCACGGCGGCGAAGGCGGCAGGGAAAAACCAGACGGCGAGCAGCGGCTGCAATAAGACCACCGCACTGATCCAATGATTCGAAATAAGCCCGAGCGATACGGTCATCACGCCGGTGAACATCATGCTGATCACGATGGTTCGCTTGGCGCCGAGCCTGTCCGATACCCAGCCGCCGACCATACCGAGAATCGGCCCGTGGGCGCGCGAAAAAGCGACCAGGGTATTCGCCCAAGTCGGTTCCAGCAGCCGCTCGGTCACGAGATAGAGCGGCAGCATCGCATAAACGCCAACCGTGGCGCTGACGCCGAGGCCAAAGAGGATCAGCATCAGCCAAAACGCCGGCACACGAGCGAGCCCGCCGAACGCGCCCGACGCCGGCGATTCGCCGGAAAAATCGCCGCCCCGACCAAATCGCTTGAACGTCAAGCCGGCCAAAAGGGACAACAAGCCCAAGAATCCCAGCGCCGCGCGCCAGCTGAACCAGCGCAGAAACAGCTCGGCGACGAAGGGACTGAGAAAGAACGCCAGATTCGGCGCCAACTCGTGGATCGCGATCGCCTTGCCCCAATGGCGCCGGTCGATCAGCGCAGTGATCGTCGCGATCGCCGAGGGCATATAAAAACCCGACGCTAAGCCGAGAGCGAGCAGTCCGATCCGCATCGTCCACATTTCCGTCCCCAGCGATACCCCGAGCAACGAAATGCCCACGCCGCCGCTGGAAATGAGAATCGTCCGGCGGTGCGTCGAACGCGAAGATAAGAAACCCGAACCGAGCAAGCCCGCGAGATAGCCCGCCGAGATCAGGAAAAAAAGCATTCCGGCCTGCTGGTGGTTGATCGCCAACTCCTTTTCCACGGTCGGCAGCAAAGGGGAAAGCATGATGCGGGAAATAAAGTTGATCAGAAAAATGACCGTCAGAAAGGCCAGCGGCCCGGCCTGCGGCAAGAAAGCTTTGCTGCCGCGCTGGGCGCCCTCCGGCTGCCCGACGGCAGCGCTTTTCATATCCGCCACGTTTGCTGGATCCTCGCTATCGCTTGCCAGGGGATGGGGCTACTCAATTGGAGAAAAGCGGCTTCATCGACTGCTCTACAGATAGAGTGCCGCCGGCACATGGTCGACCTGGATAATTTGAAATTCCCCTTCGTAGCGCTCCTTTTCCGCCCACGCCTTGCTCCGGTAATAGTCGAGAAAACTTCTGGCGGCGGCGACCCTGTCGAAAAGAAGCCGTTTATTTAAAACCGACAGTTGTAATTTGACCTCGCTTTGATCCTGCGGCGGCGGCGGGCGCCACGCCGGCACCACATAGGAGTCGGCGATCAGGGAGAAATGGTCGCCGCCCCAATAGCCGATGTCGAACCCCAGGGTATGTTCCGAGATTTCATAATGCTCCCGGCGCAAAAGACAGATTTCATGATCCTCCGGCCGTTCCAGCAGCGAGAAAACCTGCTGCGCCTGGTCGAGCGAATCCAGCAGATTGCCATCGTCGTCGATCAAGTAATCGTCGGCGCGCGCCGCCGGCTCTTTCAACCGGCGAAAGAGCTGCCGGGCAGCGCGGTTGGTTTGATCCCGTTCCGCAGCGCCGCCGGCGAACGGACTATCGCTGGCCGGCCAAGCGATCAGGGGGAAACGAAAGACGCCGCGGTAGCAGGAACGCTCTTGCAACGGAAAGTCGTCGAAGGCTTGGCCGGCCAGCGGCGAGCGATCGCGCGCCAACGACCGTTCATACCAGGCCACAAGCTTATGAGGTTGCCAAAAAATCCCGTATCCGGAACGTTGCTTCATTTTTCCCAGCCCGCCCATCCGTTCGCTTGCATAGCCGCCCTCTTCATTGCCGATATTCCTCGAACGAGAGCTTCACCCCCACACCTCCCGCGCCACCTGCACGATCAGCTTCAGCTTGGCGATCTGATCGTCAATCGTCAGTTTATTGCCCAGCACCGTGCTCGAAAAGCCGCACTGCGGGCTGATGCCGAGCTGGTCCAAGGGCACGAGCTTGCCCGCTTCATCGATGCGGCGCTTGAGGTCGTCGGCTTTTTCCAATGCGCCGGTCTTGGAGGTCACCAGCCCCAGGATCAACTTCTTGCCTTTCGGCATGTAGCGCAGCGGCGCGAAGTTGCCGGCGCGCGGCGTATCGAACTCGAGGAAATAACCGTCGACCGCAAGTTCGTTGAACAGTACCTCGGCGACGGGATCATACCCCCCCTCGGCCACCCAAGCGCTGGCGAAGTTGCCGCGGCAGAGGTGCGTGCACACCGCCATATTGGCGGGGCGCTCTTTGATGGATTCATTGATCAGCCCGGCGTACAACGCCGGCAGCTTGTCCGGATCCTCGCCGATCTTTTTCGCCCCCTCGCGCATTTTCGGATCGCAGAGATACGCGAAATTGACGTCGTCGATCTGAAGATAGCTGCAGCCCGCGGCGGCGAGCCCGGCAATCTCCTCGCGGTAAACTCGCGCCAGATCGGCAAAGAACTGTTCCATGCTGGGATAAGCGGCTTTGTCCACGCCGCCCCGGCCGGTGCGGAAGTGCACCAAGGACGGCGAGGGAATGCACTGCTTGGCCGTCTGCCTGGTCACCGAAGCCAAAAATTTGAAGTTCTCGGTCTCGATCCCGCGCGGATGACCGAGCTTGCCGGTCACGACGAATTGAGTCGGTGAGCGCTGCACGTCGGCGTCGGGATTTTGAAAATGGCGCGCGGACTCGGGCAGCAAACCCTCGACGACTTTGATGCCGTCGAACTGGCTCAGAAAGTCGGCATGCCAGAGATTGCGGCGAAACTCGCCGTCGGTGATGCCCTGCATGCCGATCTCTTCCTGCATCTTGACCGCCTCGCGGATACAGCGGTCTTCGACCTCGCGCAATTGCGCAGCGCTGATCTCGCCCTTCTGCCGCTTATCCCTGGCCTGGCGCAGCTCGGGCGGGCGCAAAAGACTACCGACGTGATTGGCGTGGAACGGCGCTTTTTTTTCTTCAGCCATGATTCGCTTTCCTTTCTGAGGCTTGGTCGTTAGGATTTCTTATGGCTAATGCAGAGGCACCGAGGCGCGGAGACAATCGACTGAAGTTATCATCGTGAGCAATCCCTCTGCGAGTTCTGCGGCTCTGTGGTGCATACTGTTTCACAGTAAATCCGGAAGACCCCACATAGGCATAGCTCTATCATTTTTTTGCTGCTTGTAATAATCCCTCGGTTAGACAAAGCCCGACGGAAAGGATTTCTCGTCATGCGCACGGAACTCGTCAGCATCCGGACACCGACTCATCCCCTCGACGGCGCCTATTACACGCCTGACGGCCCGATCAAGGGGGCGGCGATGTATTGTCATGGCAATCAGATGAATTTTTACGTCTGCGCGGGGCGCTTTCTCGCCCCCGCCATCACTTCGCTCGGCTATGCCTTTCTCGCCTTCAACCGGCGCGGCCACGACTCGGTGAGCACCTTCGACAGCCGCGAGCCCGTCGGCGGGGCATATCAGACGGTGGCGGAAGGAATCGAGGATAATGAGCTTGCCGCGAAGTTTTTGACGGACCAGGGATTCAACGCTCCTATCGTCATCGGCCATAGCAACGGCGGCGTGCTCGCCAGCGAGCATGTCGTGAATCATCCGGAAACGAAAGCGTTGATCTTGTTGTCCGCCCATGCCGGCGGCAACCGCTTGGCCAATCCGCGCTCCGCGCGCAACTTTTCCCTGGCCGGGAATACCGACGAGCTGAAAAAGCACGCCGAAGCGCTGCTGGCCGCCGGCAAGCCGCGCCAACTCATGCTCCTGCCCACCTGGTGGTACGTGATCTCGGCGCGGACATTCATGGATCGTCTTACCAACGTGCCGAACCTCGTCATCAACGCCAAACGGATCCGCTGCCCGGTCCTATTCATTCGCGGCGACCAGGAGCCGGTGGAGAATTATCCCGCGGAGGTCTTCAAAGCGAACTGCGCCGGCCCTTGTGATATCGCGATCATTCCCGACTGCGATCACTTCTACGTCGGCGCGGAAGAGCGGGTGACGCGGGCCGTCACGGAGTGGTTGGTTAGAACGATAGGCTAGTCGAAGAAAAAGGGGATAAATCCAATTTAAGCCGGCACCGATCTTAGAACGGATGGACCGGCCGTACCACCCGCGACGATGACTCTTCCCTGCCGCCATCGCTTTATTGTATATTCCTCGCCACCAAGAGGGCGGCCAAACGGCCGCTACCAAGAGAGGGAGGATGAAAATCATGTTGAGTCATTGGCTGCGCTATGTTGCGCCCATCGTCGCCGCCGCGTTGGCATCGTCCTGCGCCGCTACCCTTGAAGCCCCCGTTGTCAACGCGCGCCACGCGCCCGGCACGGGGCCGAGCGAGCAGTTGCAATTGCCCCCGCCTTTCGCCACCCCTTCGGCGCGCAACAATTCGAAGGTCGTCGGCTGGCCCAAAGGAAAGACGCCGACCGCGGCGCCGGGCTTCGAGGTAAGCCTATACGCCGAGAATCTCGCCAACCCGCGGCAGGCCTACGTGCTGCCGAACGGCGATGTCCTGGTAGTTGAATCTATCCGCGAGTGGATCGGCCGTCCCGATCGTCCGGAAAAATCAGCCAACCGGATTACGCTGTTCCGCGACACCAACGGCGACGGCAAGCCCGACCTCCGGGAGACCTTCCTGACGGGGCTGAACATGCCCGACGGCATGGCGCTGGTGGGCAACTGGTTTTACGTCGGCAACACCGACGGAGTGGTCCGCTATCCCTACCGCACCGGGCAAACCAAGATCGACGGCAAGGGCGAGAAAATTCTCGACCTGCCTGCCGGCGGCCACCACACCCGCAATCTCCTCGCCGATCCGGCGGGCAAGAAAATTTATGTCGCCGTCGGCTCGGCCTCCAACGTGGATGAAGAAAATGGCTGGGAGAAAGATCAGCGGCGCGCCGGCATATTGGAAATGAATCCCGACGGCAGCGGCATACGAATTTTCGCCAACGGCCTGCGCAACCCCGTCGGCATGGACTGGGAGCCGCGGACGAAAGTCCTCTGGACCGTGGTCAATGAGCGCGACCTGCTCGGCGACGATCTGGTGCCCGACTATCTGACCAGCGTCAAAGAGGGCGCGTTCTACGGCTGGCCCTTCTCTTACTTCGGCCAGAACCAAGATCCGCGCAAGAAAGGCCAGCGGCCCGATCTCGTCGCCAAAGCGATCAAACCGGATTACGCGCTCGGCTCCCATACCGCTGCGTTGGGTTTGACATTTTATCAGGGCAAAGCCTTGCCGGCGCGCTACCAGGGCGGCGCCTTCATCGGCATGCATGGCTCGTGGAATCGCTCGAAGATGGTCGGCTATAAAGTGGCGTTCGTTCCCTTCAAAGACGGCAAGCCGGCCGGCCCGCTCGAAGATATCTTGACCGGCTTCATCGCCGACGAGA
>Ga0153916_10000776_pt1 | contig 22050 bp, 19 predicted proteins | sample Opewatmetagenome_FD_109642 | JGI IMG/M metagenome (GOLD analysis project Ga0153916, IMG submission 109642) | Freshwater wetland microbial communities from Ohio, USA - Open water 3 Core 3 Depth 4 metaG | ecosystem: Environmental > Aquatic > Freshwater > Wetlands | place: USA: Ohio, Lake Erie...
AGACTTATACTTCCAGGCCAAACAGCCTGGGGTTGACCTGCGCCTCAGTTCACAGGTGATGCGTTTTCGTTACTCTGATGCCTTTCATACCACCCCTCCCGAGGCCTATGAAACCTTGTTGTTGGATGCCATGCGTGGGGATGCAACCCTATTCATGCGCGCCGACCAGGTGGAAAGTGCCTGGGGGGTGATCGCACCTGTATTGGATGTGTGGGACAGCGTATATCCGTCTGATTTCCCCAATTACCCCAGCGGTGCCTGGGGACCTGAAAGTGCTGAAGCTCTCATCGCCCAGGATGGACGGCGATGGCTTCAGCCTCTTTTCCTCGAACAGCCAAAATCCGGAGGATGATATGATCCGCGTTTATAACGATCTGGAAGCCCTCAGCCAGGCAGCAGCTGAGCTGTTCACGGTCCAATCACGTCAGGCTGCCGTGATTTGTGGGCGGTTCACCGTTGCACTTTCAGGTGGCGAGACCCCACGCCGCCTGTATGAAATTTTGGCAGCTCCACCTTACCGGGAGCGCATCCATTGGGACGAGGTACATATATTTTGGAGTGATGAACGCTGTGTGCCTGAGGATGACCCACGCAACAACGCCAGGATGGCTCGTCAGGTGCTGCTCGATCACGTACCCATTCCACTGGATCATATCCATCCCATTCGCTGCGACCAATCCCCTGAGCATGCTGCGATCCAGTACGAAAAAGAGCTGAAGGAATTCTTCAGTACTCAAAATCCCAATTTTCATCTCGTACTTTTGGGTTTGGGGGAGAATGGACACATCGCCTCGCTCTTTCCGCATACACCTGTGCTCGACGAACAGGTGAAATGGGTTTCAGATGTATATGTAAAACAGCTGGGCATGTACCGGATCACTTTTACCGCCCCATTCATCAACCAGGCCGGTCAGGTGGTTTTCCTGGTCTCCGGTGCAGATAAAGCCCAGGTATTGGAAAATGTGCTCGAAGGCCCCTACCAGCCTCGCGAGCTACCTGCACAGCTCATTCGACCTGCTGGGATACATCCCCTCTGGCTGGTGGATAAGGCTGCCAGCCACAAGCTGACGATAAATGATGAAGAATCCGTCTAAACAGCGGGATAGATCGTGGTATCTTTGAGCTGGCAAAAAGTCAACGCCTGAGATTATCGCAACACTGCCTAGCTCAAAGTTATCACACTAGGATCTCGACCTAGCTGTAAACCTCACGGGTGGGATCCAAGCCCAGGTGACGTCTGCTACAGAGCTGTCTACACATATCCGAGTAAGATGAAACGGCCTATCAGAACGCACCAGATGGGGTAAAGTACAAGCCATCCCAGAGCACCAGCCTGCCCAATGTAATTGACATACCATGGAGCGGCATCCCATGCGTCAATCCCGTTAAATATTCCTGGAATTGTCATCAGTCCAAGTACTAAGATCACACTGCTAATGATCCCAAAAATGACCAGACCATAAGGGAAGGAAATATTTCGCAAGGCTGAATAGTTAAGAGCGAGTAACCACGAGCCAATGAATGCATTTCCTGCTGTCATGTACAATCCAGCCAGGTACCAGCCTGTGACACCAGAGATGACAAGCACCGAACCAATCACAACCACAAGCGCACCAAGAAATGCGACCACGAGCGCAACCTGACTTAGTAGCGGCGCCTGAACGTGATTCCCGGGGTATAACATCCAAGCCAACACCGCACTTAAGATAGCTGCCAGACCAATGCAAATGTCATTGAGTGTACCAAATGGCTGACCAACGGTGAAGAATAGAATAATAAAAACTAATCCCAGCAGCCCTACGATACCCGTAGCAATGGCTACCCAACCAATCGTAATTGCTGAATAATTGCTAACAGTCATGACCGCCCCCGGTTGTTACTAATGTGACCACCATTCATGCAGTACACAGCAGCATGTATGCTGTTTGATGTATTAAGTACGTTTATTATCTTTTTTAATTGTGTGAATGTCATATCGGGTCTCCATGATATTTCTCTAAGTTCTTATTGCAAAATACCCACCAGAATCTAAATTCAATTTCCTATTCGGGGTGGTACCAATCCACACTGCTACAGGATGCTCATCTGGTCCACAAGGTTCAGTCTTCGATCTTCCGGCTGTTCGAGATGTGGTAGAAGGACAAAAGAAAAATTTATGGCGTTTGTGATTACTGCACGCTTGCATCAAAACAAACCAACTCGACCAGATTGCCTTCTGGATCGGGGACGTACATAGAGCGCCAATGCGTCCATTCGTGCTCCATTGTCTCTACAACCAGGCCAAGATTTTCAAACCGTTCTTTCTCGGTCGCGAAATCATCCAGACCGATCGTGAAGGCGATATGATGAAGCGAAGTTTTTTGAGCGTCCAATCCGTTGAACTGGCGCGAACGGTGGTCAGGTGGCAGCGACTCATCGAACAATCCCAAGATCTGAATATGACCTCCATAGCTCGGAGCAACCTTGAAAAACACCAAATCATCAGACCGTCCCAAGATTTCAAGGCCAATGACATTTTCGTAGAATTCCTGCATTGTTTGCAGGTTTTTTACCCGAAGGACGATTTCTCCGAGTGCTTTAATGGGCCTTATTAGTTTGTCCATTTTATGCATACCTTTCTAGATCCAAATCTCTGTCAGTTTGCAGGATGGCCGGGAACGAAGGTCAGTGAGTACACAAAACCGTCTGGCGCCCGAAAATGAGTCCAGGCATTGCCATCTTCTTCCGTGTGAATGGGGTCGATAAATTCGATCCCGTTGGCTTCCATCTCAGCACGTGCGGCTACGATGTCATCCACCAGGAAGCCAACCACCGGATGTGTATAGAAGGTGTTGTTCGGTGAATCGGTCCCAAAGATTTCGAAGCGGTCGCCATTGGGCATATCCAGCGCTGCAAAACCCGGTTCAACGAATGCAGGAGTCAGCCCCATCACATTCTGGCAGAAGTTGAGCATGGCCCCAAAATGCTCGGTGCGTGTGCCTATCCAAACAAGTTCTTTGATTTTCATATGGTTTCTCCTATATCTCAACCACCGCCAACCCCCCAATCGACACCGATCTCGTTGTCGGCGGTCGTTGTCACATTTTGGCGATCCGTTCCATCTGGCAGGCTCGTGTAAATCTCCGCGGTGGCTTGTCCTGACCTCGCTATTTCTTATTACTTCTCGTAGTAAAGTGAAAGTGGCTTACGGCTTCCACGTGGGGTCAGAATCATCCCCTGGGTTATTTGTCAAACGGGTTTGGTTCGTGCCATCGGCGTTCATTACGTAAAGGTCTCGGTTCCCGTCAGGACCAGACCAATAGATAATCTGCGTCCCGTCCGGCGACCAGCGGGCACCCGTAGTATTGTCAGTAGATCCCGGGGTGTCAGTTAGGCGGGTCCGATTACTACCATCAGAGTTCATCAGGTAGATTTCGTAAGTGCCATCGCCCTGGCCGGATTCGAAAACGATCTGCTTGCCGTCAGGAGACCAGCGGGGGAAAGCATCATCCCCCTGGGGATTGGTGGTCAGGCGGGTTGGGTTGCTGCCATCGGCGTTCATCAAGTAGATTTCGTCATTATTATCACGGTCGGTGGTGAAGCCAATCTGTGTTCCATCCGTCGAAAATTTCGGGAAAATGTCGTGGAAAGGGGCGTTGGTCAGGTTAGTTTTGGCGCTTCCATCAGCATTCATCACATAGATTTCCCCGTTTCCATCAACGTCAGTGTCGAAGGCGATCTTTTTCCCATCCGGTGACCAGTCCGGGTTCCTGTCATCCGCCGGGCTGTTGGTCAAGTTGGTTTGGTTGCTGCCATCAGCATTCATTACATAGACCTCGTTGTTGCCATCGCGGTTGGACGAATACACGATCTTATTTCCATCCGGCGACCAGACAGGATTCCAATCATCTGCCGGATTATTGGTCAGGTTGGTCAGTTCACTGCCATCGCCGTTCATGACGTAGATTTCAAAATTACCATCACGGTTGGTTTGAAAGGCGATGCGCCCTGCAACCACGCCCAATGCGACCTGTACGGCGGTTGATTCAGGGGTGTTCGTTGGTAAGATCGTTTCAGGCGGATTCGTTGGTTGAATCGCAATTCCAGCCGGGGCTTTGGTTGATACTGGAGCAAGGGTTGGTGCAGCGCAGGCAGTTAAAATCATGGCTGCTGCAGTAACGATTAAAGTGATTCGAAATATTTTATTAGACATTATTTTTCTTCTTTCTCTTAACCGGTGTTGGCGGTCGTTTAGGGTTTCTTGGTTGGGGCGATCTCGGTCACCGGCGGAACGTCGGCGCTACTGGGACGTAGGTCAGGGGCGGGCTGGTAATCTGTCAGCGGAACGATCATCGGAACCAGATATTGCTGACCGCCCACATTGACCACCATCGGCGGATTGCCTGACCCAGCAGCAGTCTTGCCATCCTGACCCATGTACTTCATCTCGCCCATGCGGTCGGCAGGAAGTGCGCGGCGTGTTCCTCCGAGATAATCAATCTGCTCGACCCCGCCGAGTGGCGCATAGACGATATTTTCCAGGGTTTTCTTGATCTCGGCACCTGTGATGTGGTCGAACCCGACACGGTTGCCGGTCTGGATGTAGACCTCAATCAGCAAATCAGTCGTGTCCCATCCCATAATGTAACCGTCAGTGCGCATCGTGAGCGGGCGCTGGTGCAGGTCGGCTTGGGCGGTGATCAATTGAATTCCAGGATTGCCAGTCTCCGCCCACGAACGCACGGGGAGCGAGCCCAACATGCCATTGATCATTGGCAGCCCATCCGCGCCAATGTTCGCCTCACCTGAAAAGGCAACATAGGGATCCATTGCCCGATTAACTGTTGCCAGCGTGACCTTGTCTTGCAGACCCATCTCGACCAGCGTCTTGGCAACCAGTGCTGGACCATTCTCATGTGAATTGGTGTAGAGAATGGTTGCGCCTGCGTCAATTAACTTTTGTATGTGGGGATGGATATAGGTGTCATTACCGGAGAAGTAGGAAGCGCCTGCATAGCCAATGCCGAGGGATTCACAATAAGTGTGCGAATCATCAGTAGCAGTGTGCGCCCAATCGTCGTCAAAGTTGATAAAGCCTATGACTGGATGAGGGAAACGATCCGGATTGGCGACAATATAATCGCACATCGCACCCACCTGATCGACGTATAGAGGGTTGGTTGCAAAAACCCACCCCAATGTTTGGCCGTCTTTCCCATAAGCACTGGCAGTCGATCCTCCCCGAATGTTTAGCGCCGGAATTTGGTCTTTTGCGAGTTGACCGGCGAGCTGCTCAGCATCCCCAGAGCCATAGAGTATATAAACTACGGGCTTCGGATCGATTGCATAGTACAGGTCATAAATGGTTTGTATGGAACCCCAATGTGAGTCATCGAAAACATGCTTAAGGGTTGCGCCGCATATGCCGCCATGTGCGGTGAAGTAATCGGCGGCATCCGCATAGCCGGCGCGTAATGGGTCATAAACCGTAGCCACCTGATCGTTGGGGTTGAGAATGTGGTAAAAGGATACCGTCTGACCGGTTAGGTCTACGCCCGCGGCGCAAACTGTGTGTGTAAACGGCAGGCTGTTGACTACATTAGGCGCCACAGTGGCAGCGGGTGACTCAACGGACGGGGCTGGAGTTGTTGGTGCAGCGCAGGCAGCGAGAATAATAGCTATAGCAGTAACAAATAAAGTAATTCGAAACAGGTTGTTTTTCATAGTTCCTTTTTCTTTCTATATGAAGCGAGATTTCGAGATTGAACCACAGTAAGTTACTGTACACCATAGTTCAATATCCTTACGGTGGCGGAACGACCCCGAGCTGCTGTAGGATGCCCATCTCATCCACCAGAGTCCAGTCTTCGACGATCCGGCCGTTTTCGGTGCGGGCAAAGATGATCCCCTGTGCCTCGACCGACTTGCCGGTGGGTGGGTTGCCCATGAACAATCCGTTTTGAGTGCCACGCATTGTCCAGTGCGCTGCAAGCTTATCACCCTGTCTGATTTCATCCTCCAAAGTACAATGAAGATCGGGAAAGGCGTTGCGGAACATCGCAATCAGGCACTTTAAACCCTGTGGACCATTCGGAACCCCGCCAAAATCGTTATGGGCAGAATGATCAGGAGTTAACAATTTGTCCACAACGTCCAGATTGCCCTGGTTGAAGGCTTCGTCGAAAATTTGGTAAATTGGTGAGTGAAATTGTGTGGATGACATAATGTCCTCCAGGGACGAACGATTCGGATACTGCAGCCCAACATCCGATCTCGGGTGCCGGGCTGCGCAGTATGCGGGAGCGAAAGGCCTACCGATTATGACAAGGCAGGTGTGATCCGGCTCTCAAGCAGCTTCTTCAAGCTGTCGAAGTCGGTATCCATCTCCTGCATTAAACTATCCGCAAGCATTGGTTCCGCCTGGGTCATATCGCCACTCGGGTACAATTCGATCTTCGTGGTGAGTTTGGTGCCCTCAGCTGTAGACTCAAAGAGGGTCGTTTGTTCAAAAGGCAAATAACCTGAAATGCTTTTAATGGTGTATTTACTATTTGGCTCATAAGCCACGAACTCGATGCTGGTCACCATCTTCTGCCCCATTATTTTTCGTGCAGAGGAAAATTGTGAGCCGATTTTCACTGGGCCCTTCGTGATACGCCGTACTTCAGACAGCTCAGGCTGCCATTTGGGTCCATTTTCCATGTTGCTTACATAAGCAAAGACTTCATTGATGGGCCGATTGATTGTGATAATTTTTTCATTTGTAACCATTTTAATCTCCTTGTGAGAACGATTGATTGGGTTTTTTACTTACGACATTACTACTATGACATTTGTAGATCTTATCTCAAGCGCTGGGCAACGTAACCAGCGGGAGAGAGAGGCTCACAGATCATGACAACACAGGTGTGACCCTGGTTTCGAGCAGGTTTTTCAGAATGTTGTAATTGGTATCAACCTCGCGCTTTAAACTAGAAGTGATAAAAGGTTCCGCCAGACCCATCAAGCCTGACGTTTGCAGCTCGAGCCGCGCAGTGAGTTTAGTACCCGCAGCCGTGGGCTCAAAGAGGAACGATTGGACGAGGGGTGAATTTCCTGAGATGCTCTTAAAGACGAGTTTTTTATTCGGCTCGTAAGTTGTGTACTCGATGACAGATTCTATCCTGCGACCCATGAATTTGCGCACGCCGTTATATTGTGTGCCGACGCCATCCGGACCTTCAGTAATGCGTCGTACTTCCACCAGTCCGGGCTGCCATTCGGGTCCATTCGGGAGGTCGCTGACATAAGCGAAGACTTCTTCTACGGGTCGATTGATCGTGATGATCTTTTCATTTGTAACCATTTTAATCTCCTTGTGAGAATGATTGATTGGGTAAATTTCTTACAATGTTGTTATTATGACATTGTTGGTCTTATTTGTCGTCAGTATCCATACGGAGATGCACACGTATCTTTGACGTTCGTGATGATACGTTTTATGAGATAAGGCGGATTCCCTGACCGAGGCCACAGTATATAAACATAAAACGACCACTCCTGGTGATGTGGTCGCTCTTTATAAAGAAATATGGTTTCAGTTAAGAGGGGGATTGGTTTAATCCATGATCTATCGCCCAGCGCATAACCTGGGCGCGATTGGATAATCTTAATTTGGACAGGATATGGCTGACGTGCGTCTCGACCGTGCGCTTGCTCAATACCAGTTTAGTGGCAATCTCACTATTCGACTTGCCCTGCCCGATCAGCATCACAACTTCACGCTCGCGCCCGGTCAGGCCATCTGGCGTTTTCTCAACCCTCGTCGGAGTTCCTGGTTTGAGAGAGAGATTCTGGGCATAGATTACGGCCTGTTCAAGCGACATGCTGCTCCCAACCATCTGCTCCGCCTGGAATTCAGCCTGTGGGAGCCTGAGATGAGCGAGATCGAGATAGCGTTCGAACTCCATCCTTGTCGCCTTCCATACCGATGCAGAGGGCTGCCCGCTGATTGCTGCAACCGCTGCCAGCAAGCGCGCTCCAGCGGCGGGCAGCCCACTCATGATCGCGGTGGCAGCGTAACCGATCAGGCATTCTGCCATACCGAGTTCGTTCTGTTGAGTTTTGTGCATAGACATGCTTTCACTGAATAAGGATCGGGCGCGCTCTACATCCCCCAGGTGTAAACATGTGTATCCCAGGTTGCTTAATATCGAGGCCAGGTCGGGCAGCGCGCCAAGTTCGCGCAGCAGCGCCACACCATTCTCGTAAGCGCTGGCGGCCTCGACGTAATTCTGCTCCAGGCGACTTAGATCCCCTAGGGCATTGAATGTATGCGCGATCCGGAAGGCATCGCCATCCTTTCGAGCCAGCACCAGGCTCTCATCCAATCGTTCCCTGGCTGTATCATAGGAACCCAGCTGAATCGCATTTACTCCTTGTGAAAGCAAGGCCATACCTAAATAGAATGAGGTCGTGGGCGAGACGCGTAAGTGCTGGAGCGCCTGCTCCCCGATAGTGAACGCAGTTTGGTAGTCACCCGTAGCTCTCGCACCAGAGGCCAGACCAGCCAGAGCGAACGCTAGAAGACGCTTGTCTTCACCACCTAACACCTCAGCTAATTCAACGGCTTCACGCCCATATGCCATAGTTGCCGGAGCATTGCCACGCATCGCCAGAAAGGATGCAAAGACGAGAGCATTCACGCGGACAACCGGAGGAATTCCGTCATCCGTCTGGGCAAACAAACGCTCGAACCATCCCAAGCCTTCCTGTACAAAGCCCCGAATCTCCCAAAATCGAACGAGTGCGCTGGCAATGCGCAACCCTTCCTCAATTCGAGCACTTTCCAGCGACCACGCCAGAGCGGTGCGCAGGTTGTCGTGCTCACTTTCCAGCCAGTTCAGCCAGAGTTGCTGGTACGCCTCGCCCAGTTTCGGTGCAGCTTCCTCAGCCCGGGCGAGGAACAGATCCAGGTGGCAGTCACGCAGCCGCCTCGTTTCGCCTGCCTCATCAAGTTTCCCGAGCGCATATTCACGAATGGTTTCGAGCAGGCGATAGCGCGCCTGGGCGCGGCCAATGGTATCCGCCACGACCAAAGATTTACTTACCAGAGAGGAGATCCGATCCAGTGTTCGTCCTTCTGAGAGTCCCTCACCGGTGCAGATAGCTTCGGCTGTATCGAGCGTACAACCGGCTTCGAAGACCGCCAGACGCCGTAGTAAAATCTGCTCATCTATCGGAAGCAGTGTGTAACTCCAATCGATCGCTGCACGCAGGGTATAGTGGCGTGGCTCAATTCCCCGGCGCTGGGAAGAGGTGAGCAGGGTAAAACGGTCATTCAGCCGTGTGACGATTTCTTGAACCGTCAGCACATTAACGCGCGCACTGGCCAGTTCCAGCGCCAGGGGTAATCCATCCAGCCGCCGGCAAGTCTCGATGGTTGACCATGCATTTTCGTTGGTTAGGTTGAAATTGGGCGAGGTTGCACGGGCCCGCTCGACAAACAGGTGAATGGCGTCATAACTCATTAATTCTTGTAGATTGAGGTAGCTTTGTCCGTCCCGCAACGGCTCTCCACCAAAAACGGGCCAGTCGAGGCCCGATACCTGGTAAATGGTTTCGCCAGCAATTGCCAGCGCCACGCTGCTGGTCGCCAGAATTCGTAACGCAGGTGCATGCGATAGTAATTCTTGGGTAAGCTGAGCACAAGCGTCATTAAGGTGCTCGCAATTATCCAGGATGAGAAGCAGCTGTTTAGATTGTATAAAACTAAGCAATGTCTCCACTAAAGGTTGGTCTGTGATCTGGCGTAAGCCGAGCGCCTGGGCTACAAGCTGCGATACAAGGGCTGGTTCGCGCAAAGGTGCCAGATCTACCAGACACACACCATCTGCAAAGGATTCGCTCACCAGATTGGCAATCTGGATCGCCAATCGCGTCTTTCCGCTGCCGTTCGCGCCCGTGAGCGTGACGAGGTGCGAGCTTAATAACAGGCGTTTCAGATCATCTATCTCGCGCTCGCGCCCGATGAAACTTGTCAACTGCACCGGTAGATTTATAGAACCCATTACGATCTGCACAAAAACAGTTGTTAAAGTGGATATCCCATCATTCTATGCTATATTTTATACGATATCCTGCCAGTTAAGCGCTTTACTTCGGAATCATTGATCTTGCTAATAATTCGAGCGAGGCGAATTGAACAGGCACTCAAAAAGCTTTTTCCAGCCGGTGTTCGCTGGAATTTATTCTGAGCAAAAGCTATAGCGGCGGCGTTAATAAACGCCGTTGAAAATCCCTGGCAACCCCTTCAGCTTCCTACCCAGCTTATTCGCCCGAATAAGGCGCTCCCCATCTGGCTGTTGTATAAGGCTGCCAGCCACAAGCTGACCGCACAAATCGATGAAGATATCGAGATAGGATAATCAATTCACCCATGGTTATGGCAATTTAAGAGGTTAATCCGGTTGGTTGTCGTTCTGGCTGATAAACTCGGAATCGGGATGGCCATACTGGAGACGATTACCTACCTCGCAGTGCTGTTGATGCTGGGCAGGCTGGCAGAGTTTGGGTGTGGGATGGCCTTTGTGGTTGGTTCAAGAAAGTGGGTGAAGACTTTTAGCAGGTGAAGATTTTTTATTGGCAATTATCAATTCGTAAAAAAGAAACAACGAGATAAAAAATCCTGTAAAAAGATGTATGATATAGGAAGATTATACAACTTCAAAGGAGAAAAAAATGGCAAGCCTTACCCAACCCCTCAGAGATGAGCACAAAGAGCTCTACCCGCAAGTCGAATCACTTCGTCTAGCTGGGGATGCAGTATATGAGAGCCTCACCACCTCAGCTCATGCCAAAATTGAAGATTCCTATAATTTTCTCACCCACCAACTGCTCCCGCACGCCCAGGCGGAAGAGAAAGCGCTTTACCCGATGGTCCAAAAAGCCATGGGAGCCGCCCAAGCTACTGCGACGATGAGCCGCGACCATGTCGAAGTTGATCGACTGACCCAGGAGCTGGGGACATTGCGCGTCCATAAGACACAGCTCTCCATCACTTTTGATCAAGCCAGAGCTCTGCGACGCGTCTTATATGGTCTCTATACATTGGTGAAAGTTCACTTTGCCAAGGAAGAGGAAATCTACCTGCCCCTGCTTGACTCAAAGCTCACTGCAGAAGAGGCACATACCATGTTCGAGAATATGGAAGCTGCAGCTCGCGAAGCCAAGGAGCGCCTTCCCCACTAGACGGGGACCTCCGTCGAATGGTGATCAGTAATCACGCCCAGCGTTATGCGTAAAATGCAGTTAAGACCGGTCACCGAGCCTCTTCACCCGCATCAGCACTACCCGCTGATATTTTTTGTGCAAAGAAGATAGGCAGGAAGGTGATCAAGATCACGAACATTGCTACTACATTGGTCACTGGCCGGTCGCGCGGTCGCGTTAGTTGACTGAAGATCCAGATGGGCAACGTCATCTGCTGCCCAGCGGTAAAAGTGGTTACGATGATCTCATCGAAGGATAAAGCGAACGCCAGCATTCCCCCAGCCAACAACGCCGTGGCAATATTAGGCAGCACCACGTGACGAAAAGTTTGGAATGCATTGGCTCCTAAATCCATGGAAGCTTCTACAAGCGATCCAGAAGTGCGGCGGAAACGCGCCAGTACATTGTTATAAACCACCACAATACAAAAGGTGGCATGCCCGATTACGATCGTCCAATATGAAAAAGGGATTGCCAGGGATCCCAAGGCGGAACGCAGGGCGATTCCGGTAACGATGCCCGGCAGCGCCAAGGGAAGGATGAGCAGCAGCGATATGGCATCTTTTCCGAAGAAATTGGACCTGTAGACCGCCGCAGCAGCCAGGGTGCCGAGAATCAGAGCAACCAGCGTAGCGACCGCCGCCACCCGCAATGTCAGCCACAAGGCAGCCCATAGGTCCGTACGTCCCAATGCAACGGCAAACCATTGTGTGGTAACGCCTGGCAAAGGGAATGTGAAGGTCGTTTCATCGGTGGTAAAGGCGTAGAGGAAAATGATCAATAAGGGGACATTAAGAAACAGTAATGAGCCAAAAGCGGCCAGTTTTAATGCCAAGGGAGCTGATTCGCGCGGGGAGCTATGCTTAGAGTGCATCAAAAGCTCCTAGTTTTCTGGCAATCAGCAGGTAAATGATCATAATGACTACAGGGCCAACGGTAAAAGCAGCTGCAAGTGGGATATTGCCCGAGGTACCTTGGTGAGAGTAAACTGCTTGCCCGATAAAAAAGCGCGAATTGCCCAATGAAAGGGGCACGATGAAATCCCCAAGGGTTAGCGAAAAAGTGAAAATGGAACCGGCTACAACTCCAGGAAAGGCCAACGGTAATGTGACGAAGCGGAAAGTCGCTAGCGGCTTTGCACCCAGGTCACCCGAAGCTTCAAGGTATGATTTTGGCACCCGCTCCAGGGCGGTCTGGATGGGCAGGATCATGTAGGGCAGCCAGATGTAGGTGAAGACGATGAACATCCCGATAGGAGAAAGCGAGAGAGATGAACCGCCAATCCCTGGCAGGTGAAGCAGCCAACCCAAGATCCCATCCAAACCAAGCAAGTTTACAAACCATGAAACGATACCTTCCTTGGCCAGAATTAGCTTCCATGCATACACGCGTACCAGATAACTCGACCACAACGGGAGTGTGACCGCGATATAAAGCCAGGTCTTCATTTTCGGTGAAGCATGCTTGGCTATATAATACGCCAATGGGAAGGCAACAACGGCATCTGCCAGGGTAACAGCACCAGCCATCACGACCGTCCGCAGGATGATTTCCATGTTAGATGCTTGCAACAGCTCAGCGTAGGTCTGCAGAGTAAATTGGTGAACCACCTTTCCAGTGTAACCATCTAAGTAGAAAAAACTGTTGATCAACAAGGCGAAGAGCGAGCCAAGATAGACAACCAGCATATAAAGCATCGGTGGTCCAAGCAACAGGAGCAAAACCACTCCAGGGCGTAGATACAAGTATGTAGAAAGGTGCTTAAGCATCTTACGCTTCCAAATGGCGGATGTGATCGCAGCTCCAAATGAGCCTTACGTGCTGGCCCTTGGCGGAAAGCACTTCCATCGAAGTGGTCTCCAGATTCTGCTGGGCAACAACTAAATCGCCGCCACCATCCAGCTCAACCAGATAACGGGTGAAGATGCCTAAATAGATCACGTCTCGCACGCAGCCTGTCGTCGAGAATGTGCTCGGACCGGGTATTTCTGTCATACGTGCCAGCCGAATCTTCTCTGGGCGGATCGAGAAAGGTAGCTGAGTGCCAGTAATGCGCTCAGCCAGCTCACCACGAATAAGATTTGATACCCCGACAAACCCAGCCGCGAACAAAGTGGCGGGGTGCTCGTAAATATCCGTAGGTGTGCCCACCTGCTCAACGTTTCCCTGGTTGAACACAGCAATCCGGTCGCTCATCGTGAGAGCTTCTTCCTGGTCATGCGTCACGTAGATGAAAGTAATTCCAACCCGTTTCTGGATGGTCTTAAGCTCGATTTGCATTTGCTGACGCAGTTTGAGATCCAACGCACCCAATGGCTCATCCAGCAAGAGCACCTTTGGGTTATTGATCAAGGCGCGCGCCAGCGCTACCCGTTGACGCTGACCGCCTGAGAGCTGACCTGGTTTGCGAAGCGCCATGTCCGGGAGGCGTACCAGGTCAAGCATTTCTTCTACACGGCGCTGCCGTTCAGTCTTTGGTATCTTTTTAATCATCAAACCATAAGCAATGTTTTCACCTACGGTCATATGTGGAAATAGGGCATAATCTTGAAAGACGGTATTGACGTCCCGCTCGTACGGTGGGAGTTGCGATACATCCTGTTCGTAGAGCAAAATCCGCCCGGCAGTCGGGCGATCGAAACCTGCGATCAACCGCAGGCAGGTGGTCTTACCTGAACCGGAAGGTCCAAGGATGGAAAAGAATTCACCATCCCGAACCATGAGACTGACATTATCCACCGCTCTCACATCCCCAAAATATCGGCAGACCCCCTCGAAAGATACAGCTGCATTATTATTCATATCATCTTATTCACTGAGCATGATTCTCACCCCTCGCCAATAGATGACGAGGGGTGACAGACTGTAAAGGGTAATCACCCGCCCATGATAGCAATATAGGAGCTCACCCATTCATTATAGGGGATGCAATCGGTCTTTCCATCCCCACAATCCGCAGTAGGTGTGCGCCAGAAGTAAATTAGATCGAAGTTTTCATATCCGTTGGTGGTGCAACCATCAGGTCCAAGCAGTGTGCTGGCAGTGCAACCAACCGGCACAGCTGGGTTGGAGCCGAACCAGGCCGCCAGATCCCCTTGCAGTTTGGGTTGTAGTGAGTGTTCCAACCACATGTAAGCGCAGTTTGGATGCGGAGCATTGATATGCATCATGGTTGTATCTGCCCAACCCGTCGCACCCTCTACAGGAATGGTCGAGGCGATGGGCGCATTCTCTGCCTTAAGCATGTTGACCTGGAATGGCCAGGAGGTGGAGGCGACCACTCCCTCGTTCCTGAAGTCATCCATTTGTACGTAAGCGTCGTGCCAGTATCGGGTGACAAGCTGACGCTGCAGTTTTAGCAGGTTAACCGTGGCATCATATTGGGTGCGGTTCAGCTCGTAGGGGTTGGTGATGCCTAAATCGGGCTGGTGATACTTTAAATAAAGTGCGGCATCCGCCATGTAGATCGCCCCCTCGTAAGCCTGCACGCGACCTTTATTCGATTGTCCATCGGGCAGGGTCATTTCATTAAACACTACATCCCACGAGGTGGGAGGCTCTGGGAAAACTTTCGTGTTATACATGAGCACATTCGGACCCCACTGGTATGGCACACCATAATGTTTGCCATTCACTGTGTTCCAGGGAGCATTCTGCAGCCGCGAGTCGACCGTGTTCCAGGAAGGGATTAAATTGATGTTGACCTCCTGAACCGTACCACCAGCGATCAACCGGTTGGAAGCATCACCAGAGGCAGTCACCAGGTCAAAACCTCCCTGGTTCATTAATGAAACCATCTCGTCTGAAGTGGCAGCCACTTTAACGCTCACCGCACATCCGCTGTCTTTTTCGAACTGGGTTACCCAATCATAGGCGGGGTCGGTTTCGCCTCGTTCCACGTACCCGGCCCAGGCGATAATCGAAACCGCTCCTTCCCCCTTACCAATCTCCTGCAAAGGGCCTGTGCCACTCTTGGTCTGACCACCGCAGGCAGTGATCAAAAGGCTAGAAATTATTAATATAGCAAATAACGAATACCACTTTCTAATATTCATACATTCCTCCTTTAGGTATTTTAATTGGTTGGATAAAATAATGGACGGATTGAATTCTGCCTCACTCACCTCCCTTTCTCAGGCTTAACATAGCTCCAGCACCTCACCTGTGCAATTGAGCATTTAGTTTGGACTATTTCGATACCCCCGCAGGCAAGCCGTGGCATAATCACCAAGACTGAAGGATGGAAATTATCCACACAGAACCAAAGCAAGAATGATAATTCTTTGCCTTTTGTTTCATACTCAATCCATTTTTATGATTTTGCTCCTGCGGATTGATGGCTAGCACGATGTCCTTGGGTCGACGGAAATTACTTACTATTATTAAGGGACTTATGGATTATTCGGTTTTTTAAAGATATTTCAATAAAGGGGTACGCCTGTAAAGATGGCTAATTCTAATGATATTCTTAAAATAGTGCAAGGTTTTAACTTACTCCGATTATGTCCAAAACCATTGGTTCGGATGCTCATTAACGAAGAACTGCAGGGTAACGACACACTCTCAATATCCAGATTGATTGGTGGAAGATCAGGGAGAATAATTTGCCAATCAACAACCCAATACCATATATATGCAAGGTTGAATGATTACGATGTAGGTCAAGCCTATTACCTATGATCCATCTTACTAACTCGTAATAAAACAGCCAGCCCCAATACAGGAGCTGGCTGTTAGAAAACAGATGGTCAAAATATCCTGATTACGCTTTGGGAAGGATGTTTTGATTTATATGGAAGAAGTTGCTCGGATCGTATTTGGCTTTAATCTGTGCCAAACGCGCATAGTTTTCACCATATCCCGCTTTAACCGTATCAATCCCTTCGTCCATTTTGAAGTTCAGGTACGCACCCCCAATTGAATACGGGTGCAGTGCAGACCATGAAGCTTTAGCCCACTTGATCATACGCTCGTTATTCGCAGGGTCTGGGTCAACCGCCACGATCACCTGGGAGAAATTGGCATCACGATAACCCCATGGAGTTTCATGGGGTCCAATACGCCCAGCTGCCCCGTTGATCGGATAGATGTGTATATTTGAAAACATCGTAGGCATCTCTTTCCCATATTCGATCAGCAATTTGATCCCCGTATCATCATAATGCTTAACCAAATCCGCCTGCCAGTACCACTGGTAGCCCGCAGGATACAATGCGTCAAACATACTCTGCAAGGCTGGGAAGGGTACCGGACCGGCAAAATCAATGGCGGGCTGGCGGAAAGACCGGATGGGTTTGAAAACTTGTTCAGCTTTCTCCAGTGGACCAGTATAGCACCAAACAATGGCAACCATTTTCTGAAGATGATACATCTCTGGAAAGGGTGCCACGGGTGGAACTGTAGTAAATCCGAACCATCCATTGAGCTCATCCGGGGCTTTCATGATGAGATCCTGCCAGTAAGCTAAGATTTCAGCAGCTGCCTCCATTGGATAGAACATTGGCCCACCATAGACAGTGCTGACCGGGTTACCGCGGAACAAGAATGAAGTCACGATGCCAAAGTTCCCACCCCCGCCACGCACTGCCCAGAAGAGATCTTCGTTCTGTGTACGGCTCGCGGTGATGAAACGACCATCCGCTAGGACCATATCCACACTGAGCAGGTTATCAATCGTCAACCCATAGCGGCGGGTCAGATAACCACTTCCTCCAACCAGGGTTAACCCACCAACCCCTGTGGTCGATAAGAAACCTGATGGCACTGCCAGACCGAATGGGTGAGTGGCATGATCGACATCCCCCCAGACAGCACCGCCCTCAACACGAACAGTCTTCTCTTCAGGATCAACCCGAATACCCCGCATGCGTGACAGATCGATCACCAGCCCTCCCTCCACCGTGCCAAATCCAGGACCATTATGAGATCCTCCACGTACCGCAACGTTTAATCCCTGCTCGTGACCTAACTCGACGGCACTTCTGACATCCGCGACATCAACCGGACGCACGATGAGCATGGGGTGTTTGTCGATCATCGCATTATAGACCTTGCGAGCCGCGTCGTACTGTGAGTCGCCAGGTTGGATCAAATCACCGCGTATTTTGCTACGCAGCGCGGCTATCGCCTCTTTTTTTAGTTGGGTAGCCATTTTTACATCAGTTTGCATATCAGACATGACTTTCCTCCTTTGTCAGAGAGGGACTACAACCCCTCATCATGAGTTTAAAAAAATATCCTCAGATATATGTATAAATTCTGAAGTATGACAATTATACTCTAATTTATCCAGAATGCAATATGCAATGAGAGAACACTAATCAATTCCAGGTTGAAACACTATCCCCAACCATGCATGGTGATTCTTGATGCCTTTTGATTCTGCCAGGATACATTCCATGGAACGATTCGGGGAACAGTAGATACACAGCCCGCCCAGCGCACCTCTGCGCTCGTGGTGATTACCCCCTGAAAGCTTCACCCGATGGCTGTCTTTGCTTATACTATCGGTGCACCTGTGCTGTTGTTGGCTGCCAGACGGCGTTGAAATCTTCACCTGGGCTGTCGGTCAATTGCCTGAAGCCTTTGCCTTCTCTATCCATTATATAAACATCCAGGTCACCATCTCCTCGCCAGGAATTGAACAGCAGTTGCTTCCCATCCGGAGACCAGTTGGGAAACCAATCATCTGCAGGGTCATCTGTTAGTCTTACTTGATTGGAGCCGGTCACATCCATTACATAAATTTCATCATTGCCCTCACGGTTCGATACAAAGGAGATCCATTGCCCATCGGGCGACCAGGATGGCATATAGTCGGTGAAATTGTTGTCTGTTAATTGGATCAGGTTACTGCCATCCGCATCCATGGTATAAATTTCTTCATCCCCGTCGCGGTCAGACTCCATAAGAATCTTCCTGCCATTTGGGGACCAGCCATGGCTGACATTGTCATCTTCGTTTTGAGTAATGAGGCGGAAATTCTGGCCGTCAATACCGATGACAGCCACCTGTCGCTGATTGGCATCACACGCAGCGTCGACGGTAAAGGCTATCCACAACCCATCGGGGGACCAAATTGGAGCGGCATCGCAACTGCCCCCTTTCGTCAATGGGCGTTGGTTAGAGCCATCCGCATTCATAATTTTGATCACCCACGAATGCGCACTGAGATAAGAATAATAAGCAATTTGGGTTCCATCAGGTGACCAGGATGGATATCCATCCCAGACAGAATTATGTGTCAGTCGTTGAGGATTGCTGCCATCACAGTTCATGGTGTAAATCTCACCGTTGCCATCACGCACAGAGACAAAGGCGATCTTAGGACTCGGGGAATCAGCAATCTCTGTGGTAATCTCAGGCATCCACCAATCCGGCACGTAATCCCGCCCGGGCTCACGGGTCAGGTTTTGAGCTTGGCTGCCATCTGAATTCATGACATAGATCTCAAAATTCCCATCCCGATCTGTTTGGAAGATGATTTGGCTCCCATCAGGTGACCATTTTGGATCTTCATCTACAACCTGCGGGGTATTGGTGAGATTCAGCAGGCCGCTCCCATCAGCATTCACTGTGAAGATATCTTGCCGGACGGTAGGCCAATCTGCAGCAAAAAAAGCGATCTGTGTGCCACTGGGCGACCAATCGGGGAAGTAATCCTTCATTCCGGTATCAACCAGCTTGCGAATTTCACTGCCGTCAGCATTCATTACGTATATATCCATGTCGCCATCCCGATTGGATGAGAAGGCAATCTCCTTACCGTCAGGAGACCAGTCCGCGGAATCAGTGTTGAAATCACCGACGAGTAATGGCTGCAGCTCACCATTATCCAGGCTGACCTTGTATAACCCCTGCGATGCATAACCAATATCACCAGCGGTGAAGACCAATGATTTTCCATCCGGCGACCAGTCAGCATGCCATTCTGCACCCGGCAGGGCTGTCAAGCATCGCTGGTCACTGCCATCGACATTCATTACATACAGGTTGTAGTTACAATTAGGAAAGCAGGTCCTCGGGTGAGGGTCATCACGGTCAGATTCAAAGACGATCAGCTTGCCGTCAGGCGACCAGGCAGGAGCAACATCATCGGTATTATTATCGGTCAATGGGCGTTGATCACTGCCGTCCGGATTCATTAAATAGATTTCTGCATCTCCGTCCCGTTCAGAATAAAAGACGATAAGCCCATTAGCATTGCTGGTTAAATCAGGCTGGGGGGTTGTGGTGAATGTAGAGTTAATCTGCCATAATAATACTTCACCTTGCTCGCCACTTGATGCAAATATACTACCGGCTGGTGAAAAAGCCACCGAGTAGATTTCTCCTTTGTGCCCACGCAAGGATTCCAGTTGCTGACCAGTAGTCACATCCCAAAGCCGTACCAAACCATCAATACCGCCTGAAACTAGCCACCTGCCATCCGGTGAAAAATCCACAGAAGACATTTTGTATGCGTCAGCAACCAGGCTATAACGTAGCTCACCATTACCAACATCCCAGATCTTGACTGTTCGATCACCGCTGGCGGAGGCAAGCAAGGTACTATCCGGTGAAAAAACAACCTGATAAACATTTTTAGTATGACCGACCAAGGTATGGAGCAATGCTCTTTGGGACACATCCCAAATCAGAACGCGATAGTCGGGGTCGCCACCCCCCGCCGCGATTTGGCTGCCATCCGGGGAGAACGCCACGGAGCATGATAAAGCTTCCAAACCCGGCAATTCTCCCACCAGCTCTCCACTCTCTACATTCCATAGCCGGACCAAACCATCCACGTGACCAGAAGCCAGCACTGTACCATCTGGGGCGAAATCTACCCCGCAGGCTTGAATCCCCGGATAATTGATCCGCCTGACTACCTGGTAGCTGGATAAATCCCATAGTGCGATGGAATTGTTTTGTTCGATAGTCGCCAGCAGTTGACTGTCTGGTGAAAAATCCAAACCCCTCATCGAGCCTGAGCCACCTTGAATAATTTGTGCCGTCTCGCCGGTTGCAACCTCCCATAACCGGACTGTTCTGTCATCCCCGGTGGAAGCCAAAAGACTCCCATCCGGTGAAAAAGCGAGGTAAGTCACGATGCCGCTGTGTCCAACCAGCACCTGTGGTGATGATACATCAAGCCCGGCTTTCGCAGGCACGATCGTGGGTGACGGTGTTTCAGGCTGTATGGCTGGTGTTGTAATTGGGGAAATTACCTTGGTAGCAGGGTTGGGCTGCACAAATGTTGTGGTTGGGTTAATTTGCGTCGCGGTTGACGGGATGGGAGCGGTCATCCCGGATGGATTGCAGCCAACCAGCATTATCATAGCTGTGATCAAAACCATTCTTTTGAAGTTAACCGCCAACATAACATTCTCCTCTTTGCACGATCGAGGTAAACGGATTAATCTATTTTGTGTAGAACCGGGCTTTCGATCCAAAAGCGCATCAGTTCAATCCCCCACAGTGAAAGGGTTTCCATGTAGCTCATACCGCACTTTTCGATCACCCGCCTTGATGCAAGGTTATCCGGATGCACCAAGGCGATGATATGACCCAGACCAAAACGCACAAAGCCGAACTGCATGGAGGCTAATGCGGCTTCTGTGGCATAGCCTCTCCCCCAGAATGGGCGGTCCAGCAAGAATCCTACTTCAGTTTCATCAAGCTCAGGCAGGAACTGCAAACCCACCCAGCCAATGATCTCGCCTTCGCCAACCGGCACGACCCCCCAGTCACCATAGCCATGCTTTTCCCAGTGAATCTGCTGCCCGGCAATAAATCGCTGGACTTTATCCAGCGGGGGTGGAACGGGGTTGGGGAAGTAATGCAATACGCCTTCCGATTGGTAGATCCGGTACAGCACACCGGCATCATTTGGCTCAAGGGGTCGTAAAGTCAGGTGCGTAGTCTGAATGGAAGGATATTCAGCATTCATCGGTTGAAGTAGCCCAATAGTTGTTTACCAGTTTTGTTCCGTCATGGTTCATATTCTGCCACTCGCTTTGGGTCATTCTTGAGGAAAGCTGAAGACCACAGCACCATTGTGGCAAATTGGGTGGCGACGAAAAGGTCGAGCTGGGCCCATTGCGTCTCGGGCAACGTGCGAATTTGAGCATAGCCCTCCCGAAAGGCATCACGCATCCTTTCCCACTCTTTTCCCCATGCCCACTCACATAATGCTACGGCAATATCCCACATCCAATAGCCATAGCCGCAGTCCTCGAAGTCTATAGGAAAGGCTTTCCCATCCTTGAATAGGACGTTCTCTGGGTACAGGTCATCATGGATCATTCCATAAGCATCAGGACCCCTGCCGATGGATTCCATAACACGTTTTGCTTCCTGGGAAATAACCAGGAAAGGTTGCTGGAAATTGGCAGGTATGGACGCGACCACCTCCTCCAGGGAATGCCTGAACATGCTTCCACCAAGCTGCGAGTCCCAATTCCAATCGGGGCGGGTGAACCCAGTGGGAGGCTGCCAGTCGGCGGAAAAATTGTGCATTTGAGCCACAACCTTTCCTAGCGCGTTGAGGTGTCTCGGTCGCAGTCCATTGTGGAGCCTTCGCCCATCCAGCCAGCGCATCAACGAGACAACCCTTCCCTTAGGCATACCCGGGGTGGTGATGGTGATCAGGTTTTTGCCATCTGGCGTCATAACCGGTGCTGGCACAGGTATGCCAGCTTCTCGGTTCAGTGCATCCAGCTAGGTTAATTCTGAGGCGATGGCGTCGGAATCGTCCATGGCATGGATACGAAGAACATATCGATTTGAAATGTAAGGAGCAGTATCCCGCCTGAGGGAGCTCGAGTCAGGCAAGTCCAC
>Ga0153916_10000777_pt1 | contig 22045 bp, 24 predicted proteins | sample Opewatmetagenome_FD_109642 | JGI IMG/M metagenome (GOLD analysis project Ga0153916, IMG submission 109642) | Freshwater wetland microbial communities from Ohio, USA - Open water 3 Core 3 Depth 4 metaG | ecosystem: Environmental > Aquatic > Freshwater > Wetlands | place: USA: Ohio, Lake Erie...
GAGCGCGAGCTCCGGGAATTCGCCCAGTCCAAGGGGTGGCCGGGCCGCGTGGCCAGGGAGCTCGGCAAGAAGATTCCGCAGCATAAGAACACGGTCAAGGCGGTGCGAATATCACCGGAGCATGTCTTTGTCTTTCGTTTTCCGCCGGACATCACGGCCAATGAGCCCCTTTTCCCCGTCGATGTCTTTACCTTGAGTGGCGGGTACCTCGGGACGGCGGGTCTCCCCGAAGCCCCCTTGCTCGTCACGGGAAAGGCCATGTATTTTGTCAAAACCGATGTCGCCGATAACACCTATCTTTTGCGAACAGGATATGCGCTGGAGTTCTGAGATATGAGTCTCCGAATGAAAAACCGGCCAGAGCGCGCCTGGAAGAGTGTTTAGCCGAGGCCGTCCCCAGGCTTCCATCAAGACGATTTCGCTTGACAAACCCCAAACCCTGTCATAGCATCACCAACGCAAGCAAGGGGCCGATCAGATGCCGGATTGGGATCGGATGGGAAAATATCCCTTCCTCATCAGCGTGTTTTTTCTGACAGCCGTATTGGTTCAGAGCGCCCTTCCCTCCGAAGATCTCCCGCTGCGAACTCTTAATATCAGGGTTGCGGTCGATGGAAATCTCATGACCGGGGACGACCTGAGGGCGGAAATCGGCCGTGTTCTCAGAGATGCTTTTTTCGCCTTCAAGACCAGTTTCGGGATCCAAATCAGGATCAAGGAGATGACATCGTGGGATCCAGATCCTGATTCTGATTCTCCTAATGCCCTGCTGAGGAGCCTAGAAAAGGAGGTCGCTCACGAAGGAAGTGATATCGTTCTTGGCGTCGCCTCTCCTCAGTATCACCTGGGTGACCGACAGGGAGTATCGTGCTCCTGTCTGAACTATATCCTAGTCCGATATCTAGCCTCGAGAAAAAACCTCGAATTTGTCATCCAGCATGAGATCTGCCATCTCTTCGGAGCCGTCGACCTTCGGGAAAAAGGCTCCATCATGTCCGGCCAAGGGCTGGGATCAGGTCGTTCTCCTCAACAAGAACCGGCCTTTTTATCCGGCCTCTCCTGTTTTCGCAGCGGAAAAGAGGGATGAAGCGATCTCTCTTTTTGCGGGCCGGACAGCTTCGAACCCGGGAGAGGAACAGCTTTACGCCATGTTGGCACTCCTTTATTTCGAGAAGGGGGACTATGCTTCCGCGTCGGAGCATTGCGCTAGCTGCCTCGCCATAAACCCTGAATCCTCATCTGCCAATGCGACTTTGGGCCATATCCATTTGGCTCAACGAGACATGGATGGCGCGATCTCCGATTACAGGAAGGCTCTGGCGTTGCAACCGGGGTTTTCGATCCCCCATTATAACCTGGGCATTGCGCTCTTTGAGAAGGGGGAGACCGGCCAGGCGATAGCCGAATTCCAGGAGGCCATTAGGGCCAAGCCGGACCATGCGCAGGCTTATGCCAACATGGCCTCAGCCTATATCAAGGAAGGAGAGTATGACCTTTCCATCCAGGCCTCCCGCACAGCTCTGGAATTGACGGCCCATCTTCCCGAGGTAATGTATGTCCTTGCCCTTGGACTGATGTTGAAGTGGGAAGCCCTTCGATATTCCGACAGAGATGCACCTGCGGAAATCCTCGAAGAGGCGATCTCCCGTTGTCAGAAGTCCATTTCGCTCAAACCTGACGCCCCCGAAACCCATAACCTCCTGGGAACAGCCTATGATTATGCCGGGAAACCGGACCTTGCCGAAGCAGAATTCCTGACCGCCGTAGGACTTAAACCGGAGCTGACGACCGCTCATTTCAACCTCGCGCTGATGTACTTCAAAAAGAAGCAGTACGAAAAATCGGCCCATCACCTCGGAAGGATCCTTGAAATCAACCCAAATGCCGGACTCGGGCTCAAGATCATGGCGGCGGTTTTTGAGAAGACGAGAAAATACAAAGTGCTCAAAGTGAAATAGTCCCCCCCAATTCTAGAGGATTTTTTTTCGGCCCTTCTTTTTCAAAGCTTCGATGATTTCTTTGACGCGCTGGTCGGCCTTCTTGCTGCACACGAGAAGCGCATCCTTCGTGTCAACGATGATCACGTCCTTTAGACCGATAACGGCCGCCAGCCGGTGAGGACTGTAGACAAGGCAATTTCGCGAATCCAGGAACTGCGCCTCGCCGCGAAGAGCGTTCTCGGAGCCATCCCTGGGCCAGATATCGGCCAGTGAGGACCAGGACCCGACGTCCGACCAGCCGAAGTCGCCTTCCGCCATCAGGACGCCCTCGGCTTTTTCCATCAAAGCATAGTCGATCGACGTTGCCGGGATCTCGCGGAAGACGGCGGCGATCCCGGTCCGGTCGTTCTTCTCGATCGCCCCGACGATCCGCTCCCAGTAAGAGAAAAATCCCGGCGCAAACCGTTCGAGCTTCCGGGCGAATACCTCCGCCCGCCAGACGAACATCCCGGAGTTCCAGCAGTGCCTCCCCTGCTTCAGATAGTCCCTGGCCTGGTCGACGTCCGGTTTCTCCTTGAACTTAAGCACGGGATAGAAGCCCACGTTCCCGAATCGCCGGCTGCCCCTGCCCGAAAAGTGGATATAGCCGAATCCCGTGGAGGGAAAAGTGGGGGGGATGCCGAAAGTCACGATGACGTCTTCGCGCGCCGCGGCGGCCGCGGCCGCCCTGAGTTTCCTGAGGAAGACGTCTGGTTTGGCGATTAGGTGATCGGCTGGGAGCGCGAAGATCACGGCTTTGGGGTTTTGGACGAAAACCCTGGCCGTCGCCAGGATGAGCGACGCGGCTGTGTTCTTGGCCAGCGGCTCGACGAGCACGTTTTTGGCAGGCAGTCCGGGCATAAGTTTCCGTATGGCCGCCGCCTGGGCGCTATTAGAGATCGTATATATTGCTTCGGGAGGAAGGAGCGGCCGCAGTCTCTCCACCGTCTCCTCGATCATCGTCTTGTGAGTGGCAATGGGCAGGAACTGCTTGGGCCGGCCCTTCCGGCTGAGCGGCCAGAACCGGGTGCCGCTTCCCCCGGCCATGATCACAGCGCAAACGCGCGGCCTCATGCTCATGAGGTCCCCAGCCCCTTGATGGCCCGCTCGAGAGCCGCCCCGACCTCCTTCCTCATCGCCTCGAGATCTTCCGGGGTATCGGCTTCATACCGGAGGACCAGGGCCGCCTGGGTGTTCGATGCCCGGACGAGAGCCCATCCTTTGGGATAGCTGACCCTGATCCCGTCGATATCGTTGACCGGATACTTCTTGGCCAGCTCCTTCTTGACCTCTTCCACGATCTTGAACTTCACCTCATCCGATGCATAGACACGGATCTCCGGGGTGTAGTAAGTCTTGGGAAGGTCGGCCAGCATCTCCGAGAGCTTCTTTTCCGAGCGCGAGACGATCTCGGCCAGGCGGGCCGAAGAATAGATGGCATCATCGAAACCGAAGAACCGGTCGGCGAAGAAAATGTGGCCGCTCATCTCCCCTGCCAGGAGGGCCTTTTCCTCCTGGATCTTCTTCTTGATCAGGCTGTGCCCCGTTTTCCACATGATCGGCCGGCCGCCGAGCCGCTTGATCTCCTCATAAAGGAGTTTTGATGCTTTGACTTCGGAGATCACCGCCGCCCCGGGGTTAGCCGGCAGGATGTCGCGTGAGAAGACGATCATCAGCTGGTCCCCCCAGAGCAGCTTCCCTTGGTCGTCGACGACTCCGATGCGGTCCCCGTCGCCGTCGTAGCCGACCCCGAAGTCCGCGCCTTTCTCCCTGACCTTTTTGACCAGGTCTTCCATGGCCTCGGGGAGAGTCGGGTCCGGATGATGATTGGGGAACCTTCCGTCCGGCTCGCAGTAAAGCTCGGTCACGTCGCAGCCCAGCTTGCGGAAGATTGGCACGGCCACAAAACCGGCGGTTCCGTTCCCCGCGTCCAGGACGACTTTCAGCTTGCGCCGGAGCCGGACATCCTTCACCACATAGCTTTCGTACTCCGGGATGACGTCATAGGACGAGCGCGACCCGGGCTTGTCGGTGATCAGCTTGCCCTCTTTGAGGATCCGGTAAACCTGCTGGATTGTCTCTCCGTAGAGCGTCTCCTCCCCTACCATCATCTTGAAGCCGTTGTACTCCGGCGGGTTGTGCGAACCGGTGATCATGACCGCCGCCTCGTTCTTCTTGTAATAGACGGCGAAATAGAGAAGCGGCGTCGGCACCAACCCGATGTCGACGACGCTGCACCCGGTGGAAAGAAGACCCCGCGTGGCGGCCTCGGCGTAGGCCGGTGAGCTCAACCGGGCATCCCGCCCGAGGGCGACCCTCTTCTTGCCGTGCTCCCGGAAAAAGGTCCCGATGCCCCGGCCCAGATATTCCACGAATTCCAGGGTCAGGTCCTTATCCACGATCCCCCGTATATCGTACTCCCTGAAGATCTTCGGGTTGATGTCCACGTTTGCCTCCCTCTGAGCTCGCCGCCTGGGCTCCTCCGCCCCCTATCCGATATTCCTGATCGACAGCTTCTTTACCTTTTCTTCCACCTCGCCCCACTTGCCCTGGGCGTCGAGGATGAATTCAATGAACTCCCGGACAGCTCCCCGGCCGCCCGACTGATGAGAGATGAAATGGCAGTTCTTCATGACCTCCGGATGGGCATCGGCCACAGCCCCTGCCAAGCCGACCGACTTGATGACTGCGAGGTCTCCGAGATCATCGCCGATGTAGGCGGCCTCGTCACTTTTCAGCCCGTGCTTCGCCAGGATCGCCTCGAGGACCTGCTTCTTATCCAGGATCCCCTGGTGGAGCTCGTCGATGCGGAGCTTCTCCGCCCTCTTTTCGAGCGCCCTTGAAGTCTTGCCCGTGATGATCGCCGTCTTGAATCCGGCCAAGTGGGCGAGAAGGATCCCCAAACCGTCCCTCACGTTATACGATTTGACCTCCTCGCCGTCTGGAAGGACAAGAAGAGCCCCATCGGTCAAGGTTCCGTCCACGTCCATGATGATCATCTTGACCCGGAGCGCTCTGGTCTTTCCGTCCTTCATCAGAACATCTCCGTGCGCCAGAGGTCATGGAGGTGGATAACGCCTTCAACTTTCCCGGACCTTCCCGTGACAACGAGCGAGGTGATCTTCCGGTCTTCCATCAGGTTCAACGCCTCGGTGGCCAGCCGTTCCCGGCTGACCGTAACCGGGGCGGCGGTCATGCATTCGCGGGCGCTCTTCCCAAAGATCGCCTTTTTGTGTTTCCTCAACATCCGGCGGAGGTCGCCGTCGGTGATGACGCCAAAGAGCGTGTCGTCTTCGCCTACGACACAGGTCACGCCCAGCTTCTTGTTGGTCATCTCTTCGATCACCTGGAGCATAGGCGTCGTCCCAAGGACCCGCGGGATCTTCGCTCCCTTGTGCATCAGCATGCTCACCCTGGTCAGCTTCCTTCCGATGTGCCCCTTGGGGTGGAAGAGGGCGTAGTCTTCCTCCCCGAATCCCTTCTTTTTCATCAGGGCGATGGCCAGAGCGTCGCCAAGGGCCAGAGCCGCCGTCGAGCTCGCCGTGGGAACCATGTCGTTCGGACCGGCCTCCCGCTCGACCCTGGCGTCGAGGACGATATCGCTGTACTTGGCGATCCGCGACCTCCGGTTCCCGGTGATAGTGATAAGCTTGACCCCGATCCGCTTGATGAACGCGAGGAGGTCGATGATCTCCTTGGTCTCGCCGCTGTAGGAGATGGCCAGGACGACGTCATTCGGCAGGATCATGCCCAGGTCCCCGTGGCCGGCCTCGGCCGGATGGATGAACAGCGCCGGCGTTCCGCAGCTGGCCAGGGTAGCGGCGATCTTGCGGCCGATGAGGCCCGATTTTCCCATGCCGGTGACGATGATCCGCGACTTATTTTCGGCCAGGAGGTCGACCGCCCTGGCGAAATGGTCGTCCAGCCGGGAGACGAGTCCGGATATGGCCCGGCTTTCAACATCCAGAACACCCCGGCCGATCTTGATGATCTCGCTCTTCTTCATGATCCCATCACCTCACCGCCGGCCTATTTCCCAGGAGGGCCCTCCTGATCCGGAGCGCAGACCGTAGAACGTCTTCTAATTTATTTAATATCAATGAATTATATCCATCTGACAGGGCCTTCTCCGGGTCCTCGTGGACTTCGAGAAAAAGGCCGTCGGCGCCGGCCGCGACGCCGGTCCGGACCATCAGCGGGATGAACTCGGCTTCCCCTCCCGAGGCTGTCCCCCGGCCGCCCGGCCTCTGGACGATATGGGAAGCATCGATGACCACGGGAAAACCCCACCGCTTCATTATGGGGATGGAGCGGACATCAAAAACGAGGCTGTTATAGCCGAAGAAGGTCCCCCGCTCGGTGAGCAGGATCCGGTCATTTCCCTGGCTCAGCGCCTTCTCGACCGCGTTTTCCATTTCCTGCGGGGAGAGGAACTGTCCCTTCTTGAGGTTAAGCGGTTTTCCGGTCCGGGCCGCTGCGACGATAAGGTCTGTCTGGCGGCAGAGGAAGGCCGGGATCTGGATGACATCCAGAACCTCGGCGGCTTGGGCCACCTGGCTCGCTTCGTGGACATCGGACAGGACGGGGACGGCTACCTCCTTCCTGATGCGGTCGAGCACGGCCAGGCCACGCGTTATTCCAGGGCCCCGGTAGGACCTGACGGAAGAGCGGTTGGCTTTGTCGAAGGAGGCTTTGAAGATAAAGGGCACTTTGAGGCGGGCGCACACGGCCTTGATTCCCCGGGCCAACTCGATGGTCTTCTCCTCGCCTTCGATAACACAGGGACCGGCGATGAGGAAGAGCGGTGTCGCCCCTCCCGCGGTCACGCCTTTAGCGATCTTTACGGGTTTTGTTCTTTTGGAGGCGATAGGCATAGCTTGCTCCGATAAATGCTTTGAAGAGCGGATGAGGACTCAGCGGCTTGGACTTGAACTCCGGGTGGAACTGGCAGCCGAGGAACCAGGGATGATCTTCGATCTCGATGATCTCGACGAGGTCGAGCTTGGGGTTGCTGCCGCTGAAAAGGAGTCCGGCCCGAGCCAGCTGATCCTTGTAGGCGGGGTTGAACTCGTAGCGATGGCGGTGCCGCTCCAGGATGAGAGTTTTCTTATAGGCTTTGTAGGCAATAGATTTCTTATCCAGCTGACAGACGTACTCTCCCAGGCGCATTGTCCCGCCGATGTCGTGCTCCGGGCTGAGCTCGCGCCACAGGAAAAAGACCCGGTGCGGAGTGTGGGAGTCGAACTCGGCGCTGTTGGCCCCGGCGAGCCCGGCCACATTCCGGGCGAACTCAATGGTTGCGCATTGCATCCCCAGACAGATGCCGAAATAGGGCACCTTATTTTCGCGGACATAGGTGACCGCCCGGATCTTGCCTTCGATCCCTCGAATCCCGAATCCGCCAGGAACCAGGATCCCGTCCATGTCCCCCAGGACTTTCTCCAGCCTCCCCTTCTCCAGGTCTTCGGATTCGATCCAGCAGATGTTGACCTTGAGCCCGTACCCGATGCCGCCGTGCTTGAGAGCTTCTTTCAAGCTCAGGTAGGAATCCTGGAGCCCGGCGTACTTGCCGACCACGGCGATGGTCACTTCGTCACGCGGATTATTCATCCGGCTGACGAGAGCCTGCCATGGAGCCAAGTGACGCCTCCTGGGAGGAAGGCAGAGCTTCTTCAGGACGTAGGAATCAAGCCCCTCCGCGGCGAAAAGAAGGGGAACCTCGTAGACATTGTCGACGTCCTTCGCCGTTATGACGGCTTCGACCGGGACGTTCGTGAACAGAGCGATCTTGCTCTTGATGTCGCTCGTCAAAGTGCGGTCGGTCCGGCAGAGAAGGATATCCGGCTGGATGCCGATCGCCCGGAGCTCTTTGACGCTGTGCTGTGTCGGCTTGGTCTTGAGCTCGCCGGACGTGCCGAGATGCGGGACCAACGTGAGATGGACGAAGAGCACATTCTCCGGACCCAGGTCCAGACGCATCTGCCGCGTCGCTTCGAGAAAGGGCAGGCTTTCGATGTCGCCCACGGTTCCGCCGATCTCGACGATGATGATATCGTTGCCTTCCGACACGGCGCGGAACGCGTTCTTGATCTAGTCAGTGACGTGGGGGATGACCTGGACGGTCTTCCCCAGGAACTCTCCCTTGCGTTCCTTGCGGATGATCGACTCGTAGATCTTGCCCGCCGTCCAATTGTGCGCTTTGGACGTTCGCGTTGACGTAAATCGTTCATAATGACCGAGATCGAGGTCCGTTTCCGCGCCATCGTCGGTCACGTACACCTCGCCGTGCTGGTACGGGCTCATCGTCCCCGGGTCCACGTTGAGATACGGGTCGAACTTCTGCAGAGTGATCCGGTAGCCATGGCTTTCCAAAAGGCGTCCTATCGAGGCGGCTGCGATCCCCTTTCCGAGCGCCGAAAGGACTCCTCCTGTTACAAAGATATATTTTGTCTTAGCCATGTTTTTTCTTTTTAAGAAGTTCTTCGACCTTGATTATATCGCCCGGCAGGTCCACGCTCAAGGTCGGCTGCGGCGCCTCCACCATTTTGATCCGCCACCCGTTCTCAAGGGCCCGCAACTGTTCCAATCTCTCCAGGCGTTCCAGCCGGGATGGCTTCAACTTCGCGAACTCGATCAGTCGGTCCCGCTGGAATCCGTAGATCCCGATGTGCTGATAAAAAAAATCCGAGGCCTGGTAGGGGATAGGGGCGCGGGAAAAATAAAGGGCGAAGCCATTCTTATCGGTGATCACTTTGTTGATGTGCGGGCTCGACTGGAGTCGGAGGTCCTGGACCTTGGCCATGAGTGAGGCCATCGGCACTGTTTCATCCTGGAGGGCTTCCACAAGGGAATCAACGAGTTTACCGGTGACCAATGGCTCGTCCCCTTGCACGTTGATAATTATATTATTATCAATGATTTGGGCAATCTCTGCCGCCCTCTCCGTGCCGCTCTTGTGAGCCGCCGAGGTCATTCTGGTCTCCGCCCCGAACGAGGCCGCAGCCCCGCGGATGCGCTCATCGTCGGTGGCGATAATGATGCGGTCCACGAGCCGGGCTTCCCGGACGCCCTCATAGACCCTTTGGATCATCGGTTTCCCGAGGATCAAAGCGAGGGGCTTTCCAGGGAAGCGGCTGGACTCGTACCGGGCGGGGATCACCGCCGCCGCAAGCCTCAAGATGATTCTCCCTCCTTGGGCTTCTCCGCCTCCAGGGGTGTCACCTCGACCTGTTCTCCGGCCATGCAGTTGGCCTCCAGGAAGGCGCCCTCATCCACGACCAGCTTGGGAGTGATGATCGTTCCGGTGACGCGGCCCCGGCTGTGGATCTCGACCTTGTCCTCCGCCCGGACCGTGCCTTTGATCTCCCCGTTAATGACGACATACCCGGCGCGGACATCGGCCTCCACTTTTCCCTGTTCCCCGATGACGAGCATCGAATCGGTAACGATCGTACCTTTGAAGTAGCCGTCGATCCGAAAGGACCCCTTGAAGGACAGATCGCCCTTGAACTCGGTGTCCTTGTCAAAGAAGCCGGTGATCTTCTGCTCGTCGTACTCCCGTTTTCTGTCTTTCTCTTTCATCGCGAGCCTCCTTTGATTTTTCCGTATATTCGATTGAGGTCATCCAAAGAATAATAAAAAATCCGCAGTGTTCCCTTTTTCCGATTTCCAGAAATCTTGACCTTGGTCCCAAGGATCTTGACCAGATCCTCCTCCACGGCTCGGAGGTCGGCATCTGAATCCGCCTTCCGGGAAGCCGGCTTCTGCCTTTTCCGGCGGGAGATCAGCCTTTCCACCTCCCTGACGGTCAGGTCCTGGTGTACGATCTCCCGGGCCAGAGCTACCTGGGAATCCGCTTCCTCCAGGGCAAGAAGCGCCCGGGCGTGTCCCATGGTGATTTTGTTCTCGGACAGAAAGTCCTGAACGGGCTCGGGAAGGTTGAGCAGACGGAGATAGTTGGCCACCGAGGTCCGGTCTTTTCCAACCCGAGCGGCGATCTTTTCCTGGGTATAATCCAATTCCCGGATGAGCCTTTGATAGACGCGGGCGATCTCCAGGGGGTTGAGGTCTTCCCGGTGCAGGTTTTCTACCAGGGAAATCTCGAGTTGCCGCTCTTTGGGTATTTGGCGGATAAGAACGGGAATTTTTTTTAGACCAGCTTTTTGGGCCGCCCTCCATCTTCTTTCCCCGACTATGATCTTGTACGTGTCCCCCTCCGGCACGACGAGGAGGGGCTGGATGATGCCGCTATCTCTCATCGACTGGGCCAGCTCTTCGATCGAATCCTGGTTGAACCTCATTCGCGGCTGCAGGGGATTTGGGGACACCTCTTCAATGTCAACCTCTGCGTACCTCTCATCCTTAAGAATTCCATAATCGTCAGGCAAAAAAACGCCCAAACCCTTTCCCAGGGCTTTCTTTGTCATTTGCTCAGTAACTCCTGTGCCAGGGCTAAGTAAGCTTGCGCTCCTCTTGATTTGATATCATACAGAATGACCGGCTTGCCGAAACTCGGCGCTTCAGCCAGCCTCACGCTCCTGGGGATGACGACTTCAAAGACGACGGCCTTGAGTGAGCGCCTGATCTCTGCGGCAACCTGTTTGGAGAGGTTGGTCCGTTCGTCAAACATCGTCAGGACAATGCCCTCTATGGACAGCGCCGGGTTAAAGTATGTTCGGACCTCGTCGAAGGTGGCCAGCAGGTCCGGTATCCCTTCCATGCAGAGGAATTCGCATTGAATCGGGATGAGGACCGAGTCAGCCGCTGCTAGGGCATTGATGGTGAGGAATCCCAGCGAGGGCGGGCAATCGATGAAGACATAATGGAAATTCCGTCTGGCCCTCTCCATGGCCTGGCTCAATGTCTTCTCCCTGTTTTCTTTGGAGAACAGCTCGACCTCCGCCCCGGCGAGTTCAGGCGAACAGGGGCAGATATAATAGTTATCGATGTCCGTTCCCTGGATCAGGCTCATGATGTCATGTCCGTTCATAAGCGCCTGATAGATGCCCTTTTGGGGCTCTTTGGCCTTGCCCAAGCTGGCTGAGGCCATTCCCTGAGGGTCGAGGTCAATGATAAGCACTCGGCTGTTCTTCATGGCCAAGGCAGCCGAGAGGTTTATGGCGGTGGTGGTCTTGCCCACTCCTCCTTTTTGGTTGGCGACAGCGACGATCTTTCCCATGTCCCCTCAGTGTTTCACGTGGAACAGCGGCTTTTTTTCGGCCTTTTCTCGGCCTCGATAAACAGGCTGAGGTTGACCACCGCGGCCGGTGTCATCCCGGGTATCTCTTTTGCCTGGCCGATCGTTTTCGGCCTGGACTTGAGGAGCTTTTCAACGGCCTCCTTGGTCAAGCCGGGCACCCTCTTGAAATCAATGCTTTCCGGCACTTTTAGTCTATCGATCCGCCTGATTCTTTCGATTTCTCTCTCCTGCCGGCGCAAGTAACCCTCGTACTTGACTTCCGCCTCTGCGTATCTCATCTCCTCGTCGGTCAATGGGTCAGGGAATTTTTTATATTCTAACACACTCGGCAATGAAACTTCAGGTTTTTTTAGCCATTCTCTCAAGGTTAGTCGGGCTCCGCTTTCCAGGGTAATCTTTTCTTTTTGCAGAAAGTGGAGCAGCGTCCTGACCTTTTCTTGTTTTTTTTCAAAATTCTCGAAGGCTTCATCATCGATCAAACCGAATCGACGGCCGTATGGAACGAGCCTCTGGTCGGCGTTATCCGCCCTCAGGTTGAGCCGGTATTCCGCTCTCGAAGTGAACAGCCGGTACGGCTCTTCGACGCCTCTGGTGACCAGGTCATCGATCATCACTCCGATGTAGGCCTCATGCCGCCCCAGGACAAAGGGCTCTTTTTCCCTAATTTTCAGGGCGGCGTTGATCCCCGCCATGATTCCCTGGGCAGCCGCTTCTTCATAGCCTGATGTTCCGTTGATCTGACCGGCCAGAAAAAGCCCTTTGATTTTCCGTGTTTCAAGAGAGGGCTTTAGCTCGACGGGAGATACGGCGTCATATTCGATCCCGTAGGCCGGCCTGAGGATCTTGGCTTTGTCCAGGCCGGGAATGGTTTTCAGTATTCCGGCTTGCACATCATAGGGAAGGCTGGAGGACATCCCATTGACATAGATCTCCGAGGTCTCCAGCCCTTCCGGCTCCAAGAAGAACTGGTGGCGGGCATGATACGGGAACTTGACGACCTTGTCTTCTATGGAAGGGCAGTACCGCGGACCTATCCCGGTTATGATCCCGCTGTAAAGAGGGGACTTATCCAGGTTTTTCCGGATGACCTCATGTGTCGCGGAGTTGGTATAGCCCGAATAGCACAGGACCTGGTTAACCAAGGGACGACGGGTCCGAAAGGAGAAAGCGACCGGGCGATCATCGCCGGGCTGCGGAGTAAAAACTGACCAATCGATCGTATGCCTGTCCAGCCTCATCGGCGTGCCGGTTTTCAGCCGGAACATCCCCAGCCCCAGACTTCTCAGGCTCTCACTTAGTGAAGTCGCCGCCGGTTCGTTGGCCCTGCCCGCGGGATAGGAGCTCAACCCCATATGAATAAGGCCGTTCAGGAAAGTCCCGGGGGAGATGACTACCACCCTTCCTTGAAGGCGATTCCCGTCCAGTGTCAATACTCCCTCCGCCTTTTCCCCTGCAACGAGAATTCCTTTGACAATCCCCTGGAAGACGGTCAAGTTCGGGGTGTCCTCCAGCCATTTCTTCATCAGCAGGCGGTAGCGGGCCTTATCGCACTGCGCCCGAGGTGCCTGGACGGCGCTTCCCCGGCTCCTGTTGAGAAGCCGGAACTGGATACCGGTTTCGTCGGCGAGCAGTCCCATCAACCCTCCGAGAGCATCGATTTCGCGCACAAGGTGACCTTTGGCCAATCCCCCGATAGCCGGGTTGCAGGACATCTGGGCGATCGCCTCAAGGTGAATAGTGACGAGGATTGTCTTGAGGCCCATGCGGGCAGCCGCCGAGGCGGCTTCGCAGCCGGCGTGGCCCGCTCCGACCACGATCACATCATAATCTGGATCAAAACTGGCCCTTTTCCTCATTTTCCCACACAAAAACGGCTGAAAATGCCTTCGAGAACCTCGTCAACACGGATTTCCCCCGTCAATTGACCTATCAGAGGCAGGATTTGGCGGATCTCCTCAGCCAAGAGCTCATCAGAGTACCCTTTTTGCAGCAAATCCAGGGCTTTTTCCAGTCCGGCGGCTATCTGCGCGAAGAGCGTCTTCTGCCTCAGGTGCAAGACCACCTCCCCCTGCGCAGCCGCGCCCGGCGCAAATTCCGCATAAATCGCCTCACGCAGGGCCTCCAGGTTCTTCCCCGTCAGGGCGGAAACCTCGAGCCAGCGATCCGTCTTGGCCGGAGATAAGCACTTCCCCCTGTTGACCTTCCTGGGCAAGTCAGCCTTATTGAAAACAAGGATCATCTTTTTATGATTGAACTTGCCGATCAGGCTCAGGTCGGCGGGCCCCTCGCGCTTGGAAGCATCCAAGACCAGGAGAATTCCGTCCGCCTGGGAGGCGATCTCTCCACCTCTCCTCACACCTTCCTTTTCCACGGGATGGGCCGACTCCTCAAGGCCCGCCATATCGATCAAATGGAAGAGCGAATCCTTGATCTTAATCCTCTCCCGGAGAAAGTCACGGGTAGTCCCCGGATGAGGGCTGACGATCGCCCTTTCCTGGTCAAGGAGCGCGTTAAAAAGGGTGGACTTGCCGACATTCGCCCGGCCAACGATGGCCAATTCGAGCCCTTGAGTCATGGCCCGCCCGGAGTCGTAGCTGTCGGTCAATTTCTTGATCGCCCCGAGCGCTGCTTCAAGACTGGCTCTGATTTCCCCGGGGCTTATTCCAAGCTCGTCCGGGAACTCGATTCCGCTTTCGACAAGGGACAGGAGTTCGACCAACCGGCTGCGGAGAGAGCTGACCTGCCGAGAAAGCCCCCCTCGAACCTGGCTGATAGATATCTTGGCCTGGGCGAGCGAAGTGGCCGTTATTAGATCATTGACGGCCTGAGCCTGGATGAGGTCGAGCCGGCCTTTGATATATGCCCGGAGAGTGAATTCGCCAGGGTGGGCGACGCGGGCGCCTGCCCTTGTCCCAAGGCTGACAACTTCCTCCAACACCACGGGGCTGCCATGGCAGGAGATCTCGACAACATCCTCCCTGGTATAGGAGTGCGGCGCTGGGAAATAAGCCAGGAAGGCCTCATCGATGATCCCGCCCTTCGTGCCGTCGCCGACATCTCCGGAGACGAGTGTCAGAGGCTTGACTTCACGCCAAGTCTTATTCCTCAGCCTGAATATCTTCTTGGCAATGGCCAGGGCCTTTGGCCCGCTTAGACGCACGACACCGAGGCCGCCGTATCCGGGCGGAGTGGAGATCGCAATGATCGTCTCGTTGAGCATCGAACGCGACTACCGCCTGCCGCGTTTCATTTTAGTCGAGGCGGCAGAATTAGTAAACAGCGCCCACACCGGTATGGTTGACACGGTCCCCTCTGGAACTATATATTATCTTCCCGGGAAGGGCTGATATCGTGACCACGATCTTCTTGGTGTTTCTGACCGTTGGGCATCTCTTGTTCAGCCCGGTCCATCTTCCCAGCCAGGAGCAATCTCCCTTTTTGTTGTCCAAAGAAGAGGTGAAGCGTTCCTTTCGACGGCACCTGTTATCAAGAGCGAGAGGATAGGAAAAGGGGTGACCCGGCCCTGGCGGCTGACTCTTTCAGACGGAAAGCTCACCCATGATGCCTCATTCCAGGACATCGACGTGCATACGCAGGAGGCCGGTTTTGCCGGGGGCGGAAGGGAGCTGAATTTCGCCGATTCGTACCATTACAACATTGCCGCCTACGAGCTTGCCGTGCTGCTCGAGGCCGACGATATGGTCCCCGTCACCATAGAACGGGAATGGGAGGGGAAAAAAGGATCTTTGAGCTGGTGGGTCGACGGAGTGAAGATGGATGAGGACGAGCGCCAGAAACTGAAGCTAGTGCCGCCTGATAAGTCCTTCTGGAACAGTCAGATGCACAAGGTTCGGGTCCTCTCTCAGCTCATATACGACACGGACCGGAACCTCCAGAACGTTCTGATCACCGGGGACTGGAGGATCTGGATCATAGATTTTTCGCGGGCCTTCCGGACAGTCCGGAAGATCCCCGAGCCGGAGGACCTCCTCAGGTGCGAGAAAGGGCTTTTCGCCAAACTCACCGGGGTGTCCAAGGAAGCCCTCGGCCGCGCCGTCGAACCTCACCTGACCAAATGGGAGATCGAGGCCTTATTGGCCAGACGGGACCTGATCGTTGCCCATTATCAGAAATTGATCGCTGAAAACGGAGAAGCCCAGGTATTATATTAGCTTCGCCCACATTATGAGGTCTTTTCCGCCGTTCCGGAATTTTCCCAGGCGAGAGGTATGGGCGAAGAGGGTCATCCGGAGACGAGCGGGCAAGGTTCCTCGAAGAGGAGAGCGAGTCGAGGAATAAGCGAATTTCCCTCGCTGGGGGAAATTCGCGGGCCCTCGAGCCTATACCTCGAGCCTTTCTTAGGGCTTGCCAATAGAAAAGACCTTGACCCTTTTCAGGAAGCCTTCGCCGAGGCTCTCGGTGGTCATCCCGGGGACCTGGTTGACGGCGATGTGGACGATCCGCCTCTCATAGGGGTTCATCGGGTCCAAAACTTCATTTTTTCCCGTCTCGCTAACCTGATGGGCAACCTGCTGGGCATATTCGCGCAGCCTTTTTTCTTTCCTCCGCCGGTAAAATTCACAGTCCACCTGGACCTTGTGGGGAGAGATCTTGTTGAGGATGTGCTGAAAGGCCAGGAGCAGGGAGGCGTCTTTGTGCAGGAGCATGCTCTTGTCCCCGCCTTCAAAAATCACGAAGACCGACTCGTTTTTCTTCTTGACCTCATACGTCAGTTCCAGGGGAAAATGGGGGAGGAGGCTGTCCAAAAAGCTGGTGACGGGATTGGTATCCACTTCCTTTTTCGGCCAGGCCCGGATGACGATCTCCTTGCCTCGCATCCCGAAGAGCCTGGTCTTCTCGGTGACGATCTCATAGTTGAATTTTTCCCTGGGGATCTTGAGCACGTGCTCAGCGTGTCCCAGGGCTTCGTCTAGGTTCTTGCCCTTGAACTCCTGTTCCGGCTCACTTTTTTCGTTGTCCATGAGTCTCTCTCTTTTTCTTGGCCATCATCCGGTTCATGATGTACTGCTGGCCGATCTGAAGGACGTTATTGGTCAGCCAGTAAAGGACCAGCCCGCTCTGGAAATTCATAAAAAACACGGTCATGACGACGGGCATGATCAGCATCATCTTCGCCTGAGCTGGGTCGGCCGAAGTCGGCGTCATCTTCTGGCTGATGAACTGGGTGGCGCCCATCAGGATCGGCGTCACATAATACGGATCGTGGACGGACAGGTCCCTGATCCAAAGGACGAATGGGCTGTGACGGAATTCGATGGCCACCACCAGCATCCGGAAGAACCCCCAGAAGACGGGGATCTGGATGAGGATGGGGAGGCACCCTCCGGCCGGGTTGATGCCGTGCTCTTTGTAGAGCTTCATCATCTCTTCGTTCATCTGGCGGCGCTGGCCGATATCCTGTTTGGCCTTCTTATACTTGGCCCGGAGGGCTTTAATCTTCGGTTGGAGCTCCTGCATCTTGGCCATCGATTTGGTGGAGCTGTAGGTCAGCGGGAAGAAAACGATCTTGATCAGGAAAGTCAGGATGATGATGGCAAAACCCCAATTGGGGATAAATCGATGGATGGCCTTGATCGAAATGAGGAGGATCTCTGCGATCGCGCCGAAAAACCCGAAGTTGATGATCTTCTTGGCTTCGTATCCGAAAGCACGGAGGCGGTCGAATTCCTTGGGGCCGAGATAGGCTTTTTGCGGAACACTAACGGAGAGAAAGAAATCCGCCGTTCTTTCAGCCCTAAGCACTCTTAAGAACTGGGCCGTCCCTTGCTGCGGCTGGGTGATGAAGAGGGCGGTCATATAATTGTCTTCGTAGCCGGCCCAGTTGGCGAAGTTGAAGGCGCTGGCCTCAGGATTGTATTTCCGCTCGTTAACCCGGTAAACCTTTTTGGCCGCAAGGACGGCGATGCCGCTCCCGATACCGAACTGCTGCCTCTTTGTGGTGACCACCGGGTTGCCGATCCCCGGACCCCAGATAACCCGGGGCTCGACCTTGCGGCCCTCCTTCCAGACGCTCATCCGGACTTCAAAATCGTAGGCCCCCCCGGTGAAGATAAAGGCTTTCTCGATTTTTACAGTATTCCCATCGGAATAATAGAATTTGAGCTCTCCCGTCTGACCGTCTTGGAGTTCGAGGCGGGAGGCCGAGGGCAGGAAAAGGCTGCCGTTGGCCACCCGGTCAAGCTCGGAGTCCTGGGTTTCGAGGAAAAAGGGGAACGTTCCGACCTCTGCCGCCCGTCTGGAAACCAGTTCCAGCCCTTCCTTGCTCTCGTCCAGATGCGGCTTCAGCTTCCAGCTGCGCAGCGATGCTCCCCGATTGCTCCAGACAGCCTGGTACAGCGACGTGTCGACGAGGACCTGCTGCTCGGCTCCGCCTTCCGCTTGTTCAAAGGCCTGGGCCTCCGCGGGGCGGGCCTCTGCTGGGGCCGGAGGCTCGGCCGCCTTTGGCTCGGGCGCGGCCGGCTGAACGGGGACCTGGGTCTGGGCCTGGGGCTGCGGTTCGGGGGGCGTCTGGGGCTTATTTTTTATGAAGACCATCTGGTAAAGCGCCAGCACCAGGAAAGAGAGGACGATGGCCAGGATCAGTCGTTTTTCCATTATTCAGACCTCTTAGGGAACGCGATCGACCCCACCCGGATGAAAGGGATGGCATCGGAGAAGCCGCCTGCCGCCGAGCGAAATGCCCTTGAGAAGGCCGTATTTGTCGATCGCCTCCTGTGTATACTCCGAACAGCTGGGGACGTACCGGCACTGTCCGCCGAGAAACGGCGAAAGCACCAGCTGGTACAACCGGATGGCCAGCATTGCCGCCTGTTTCATCGCGTCCGCTTTTTCTCGAAGATCTTTCTTACGGCCTGAAGGTATTGCTCTTCAACCTCCGCCCAAGTGGCGTCTCTTATGGCCGCTGAGGCCACGAGAAGAAGATCGACCGGATAGGCAAGCAAATCCTTGTTCCTCCGGAAGAGCTCTCTCATCCAGCGCTTAGCTCTATTCCGGGCAACGGCATTCCCGACCTTCCGGGAGGCGACAACACCCGCCCGCGAATAGGTCAAAGCATTAGAGAGGCCGATGAGGTTGAAATACTTGCTCTTGTATCGGTAACCTTTTTTATAGAGGATTAAGAAATCTTTCTTTTTTCTAATCCTCTCTCGAGGACTAAGGCTTTCCGCCATCAAACGGCAAGTCTTTTTCTGCCCTTCTGCCGTCGGTTCTTGATGACCTTTTGGCCCCCCTTGGTTTTCATCCGGACTCGAAAACCGTGCGTCTTCTTCCGCTTTCTGACATTGGGTCTGAACGTCGGCTTCATGGCTTCAACTCATTTCAAGAAAACAATCTTAATCGAGCGCCGGGCGTCTGTCAAGATGAAGTTGACGAGAGGCTCCTCGTGGCCTGTCATGGGGTCTTCCCCTCCGGGTTGACTACCAGGGGAGATTGAGCTATAATCTGGGCAATGGATTTATTCAAGATTGGGGATAGGATCATCTATCCCAATCAGGGCCTGGCGATTATCGAAGGCATCCAGCAGGAGCGCCTTTACGGGGAAGATTTCCGGTTCTACCGGGTCCGGATCCTGTCCAACAAGACGCTCGTCCTGGTCCCTTCGGGCAACACCGAAGAGATGGGGATCCGCAAGCTGATGTCCGAGGACGCCGTTGAAGAGATCTTCCTCTACCTGAAGAAACACCAAGTGGATGTTTCCACCGACTGGAAGGGAAGGTACAAGGAGCACATCAGCCTGATGCGCTCGGGGACCATCTTCGATATGGCCTGCGTCCTGAAAAGCCTTTATTATCTGAGCCTGACCAAGACTCTTTCTTTCCGGGAAAAAAAGATGCTGGAGAAGGTCAAGGAGCTGCTCATCGCCGAGATCTCCGAGGTCTCAGAACTCTCCCTGCGCGAGATAGAGCAGAGGATCGCCCATACCCTCAGCCTCTGCTTTAAGAGCCTCAAGCAGGACATCGAAATCTAAACCCTTCGATGATATTCACGTCCATCCTGTTGTTCTGTGTCTTCCTATTCTTCAGCGCCTTTTTCAACGCCTCGGAGACAGCGCTGCTGTCCTCCAACCCCTACACCCTGGACGTGCTGGAGCAAAAGGGGTCGCGGAGGGCCCGGCTGATCAAGAGAATGCTGGCCCGTGTCGACCAGCTCTTGGCAGCCATCGTCATCGGCAACACCCTGGTCAATGTGGCCGCCGCCTCGGTCGCCACCCTCCTATTCATCTCCTTGATGCCCGAAGACCCGAATAAGGCCGCCCTGGCGGCGACGCTCGCCACAACCGTCCTCGTCCTGGTCTTCGGCGAGATCAACCCGAAAACCATGGCCGCGTACCACCCCTTGAAAGTCTCCCGGCTGGTTATCCAGCCGATCCGCCTGTTTGTCGTGCTGTTCTATCCCTTTATCAAGGTCTTCACCTTCACCTCCCGGATCTTGTTCAAAGTCCCGCCTGAAGAGGGCGGACGCAAGTCGAGTGCCCTGAACGAAGAGGAGATCAAGCTCCTGCTGACCAAGGGGGTCAAGGGAATGTCGTCGCTCCGCCGCCGGATGATCGGGGGGGTGCTGGACATCGGGGAGCGCCCTGTCAAAGAGATTCTGATCCCCCGGCAGGAGGTTCGGGCTATCGAGAGCAGTGCTCCCTTCTCCCAGGTCATGGAGACGGTCCTGACGAGCGAATACTCGCGGCTCCCGGTTTACCGGGTCCGCATGGATAACATCGAGGGCCTCATCCATACCAAGGACATAATCCCGTATATTATTGACAAGAAAGAGTTTAACTTAAAGTCCATTCTGCGGCCGCCCTTTTTCGTTCCGGAGTCAGCCTCGATCGAAAAGGTCCTTGTCCAGATGCAGGACAACGCCCTGCAGCTCGCGTTCGTCGTCGACGAATTCGGCACCCTGGAAGGTATCGTCACTCTGGAGGACATTATCGAGGAGATCGTCGGCGAGATCCGGGATGAGTACGATGAGAAGGCCGAGGAGTGGTTCAAGCCCCTGGGAAAAGGCACCTACCTGGTCAAAGGAAATGCCTCGATCAAGGAGCTTTGCCAGAGGTTGCCGCTCTGTCTCCCTCAGACCGGAGAATTCACCACCCTGGCCGGTTTTCTTCTCTTCCGCTTCGGCAAGATCCCCCATGAAAAAGACGGCCTGGAATTCGAAGGAAACCGTTATGTCGTCGAGAAGATGAACAAACGCCACATCAGCCTGGTCCGGATCTCCCTTCGGCCGGCAGACCTTGAGCAGCGGCCATGAAGATCGTAGCCTCGAACAAGAAGGCTTACTTCAACTATGAGATCATCGAGAGCCTGGAGGCGGGCATCGCCCTCCTCGGAAGCGAGGTCAAATCCATCCGCGATGGCCGGGTCAGCCTCAAGGATAGCTTCGCCGAGATCAAGAACGGGGAGGTCTTTCTCCTGCATATGAATATCAGCCCTTACGAGCAAGCCAACATCTTCAACCACGATCCTCTCCGCGAAAAGAAACTTCTCCTCCACCGCCAGCAGATCAAGCGGCTCATCGGGAAGATCAGGGAGAAGGGCTATACCCTGATCCCCACAAAGGTGTTTCTCAACGAAAAAGGGAAGGTCAAGGTCGAGATCTCTCTGGCCAAAGGAAAGAGGACCTATGAGAAAAAGCGGGCCATCAAGGAAAGGGACATCGAGCGCGAGATCCGGTCAGAGCTCAAGAAGAGGCTGCGGTAATCTATGGGATCAAAAAGAGTTAGCGGCCCTTATGCCCAACAGGAGGGATCCATGAAAAACGGTAGGCTTCTCACCCTGTCATTTGGACTGGCTGTCTTCCTTGCCGGTTTGCCTGCTCCCGTCAGTTCCCAGAAGGCTCAGCGGGAGCTTTATCTCGTGGGCGATTTCCTGGTTGATACCTCCCGAGTCGCTGAATACGAGACGGCGGTCAAGGGTCTCCTGGCCAACCTGGAAAAGCACGGCTTTCCCTTCAGCCTCGATACTTCCAGCACGGACGATGGCCATTATTACGTCGTCTACCCCTTGAAAGACTATGCCGGCGCCGACCTCTGGTTCAAAGCCTGGGGAGAGTTGAGCCAAAAGATGGGGCCGGAGAATCTGCGTGCGCTGCACCGTTGTATCGCCGCCGCGGAGATCGAGCGCGCCTATCAATTCTGGACCTACCGTCCGGACATCTCGTTCCTTCCGGAAAAGGAGCGGCTGAAACCGGAAGAGATCGGCTATTACACTTGGGATTTCGTCTGGCTTATCCCGGGGAAGGAAGAGGAATTCGAAGCTGTCAACAGGGAATGGATCGCCCTGAGCAAGGCCAGGAAGGCGCGGGATCCCTTTTTAACCTTAGCGGGAGACCTGGGCACCCAGATGCCGGTCTATCTCTGGATCGAATACGGTAAGAGCGCGGCGGATTATGCCGCCACGGAGGAGAAGTTCTGGAAGGCGATGGGGGAGGAGGGAGCCGCCCTGTCGAAAAAAAGCCGGGCGCTGATCAGGAAGATGGACTCAAAAACAGGACAATACCGACCCGACCTTTCCTACTCGCCCAAGGGGAAGTCATGACTTGCCGGCCGGGCCTCAACGGTTGAGAACGTAAAGCGAGATGTTCAGGACCGCCGCAAAGCTGACCCAGAGGATGTAGGGGACGAGCAGATACGCCGCTGCTCTGGAAATCTTGGAGAACAGCCAGATCGTCGCCAGGATCATCCCCCACAGAAGGACGATGACGATGGCGGCGCCAAGGATCTGGTGTGCCCCGAAGAAGACGATCGACCAGAGCAGGTTCAACAGGAGCTGCCCGGCGAACACGCACAAAGCTTTGCGAACCTCGTTCTTCCTCGGGCCTTTTTCATAAGCGAGGTATGCGGCCAGCCCCA
>Ga0153916_10000778_pt1 | contig 22043 bp, 19 predicted proteins | sample Opewatmetagenome_FD_109642 | JGI IMG/M metagenome (GOLD analysis project Ga0153916, IMG submission 109642) | Freshwater wetland microbial communities from Ohio, USA - Open water 3 Core 3 Depth 4 metaG | ecosystem: Environmental > Aquatic > Freshwater > Wetlands | place: USA: Ohio, Lake Erie...
CGCTGATTCTTCGCGTCTATCATGAGCTCTCGCACCAGGAGATCGCTTCCATCGTGGGCAGCTCGGTCGGCGCGGTGAAAGCCAACTTCTTTCACGCGCTCCAGAATCTCAAACGGATCCTCGCGCAGGATCCCGTGTGATGAAGAGATCGCATTGAATATGGAACGTCGAGTGTGGAATGTGGCTCTGAATGGCGCTGACAGTCGACCTTCAACGCGCATAAGGGTGACCGGATGAGCAGGCATTTTTCAATTGACGTGCTGCTGGAGATGGCGGAGACAGGCAAGTCGCACCCGCACCTCACGCAGTGCAGCCGCTGCGGTCAACAGATGGAGGAAGCGCGCGAGGCGCTGCATCTCGCTCGCGAGGTGGAGGTGCCGGAGCCGTCGCCGCTCTTCTGGGATCACCTGTCGACGCGCGTGCACGACGCCGTTCAGGCAGAAGAGCCACTCGCAGAGGGCGCAAGCCGCCGCCGGTTGCCTGGCCTGGCATGGCGTCATGTCGCGTACGCAACCCTGGCTCTCGTTCTTGTGGCCGCGGGTGTGTGGCGCATCGAATCAGTGCGACGCGCGGCCGCGCTGCGTTCCGCGTCCGTGCACACGAACGCCGCCCTTGTGGTTTCGAACGCTGCGTCGATCGACACGACTTCGGAATCGTCTCAGGCGTCAGTCGAAGCGTCGTGGAGCCTGATCACCGACGCGGCGGCGAATGTGGATCTGGATACCGCCACCCAGACAGGCGGCTTCGCGCTACAGCCGGGGGCCGCGGAGCGCGCGGCATTGCAGCTGACTCCCGAGGAGCGGCGCGAACTCGTGCGCTTGCTGCGGACGGCCGTCGAGCGACCGGAGTGAAGCGGAAGTCGCCCTCGAAGAAAGACATCAGCGCAATGAAGTCAGGAAGATTCGCGATCCTCGTGCCCATCCTCCTCGCGCTCGGCGTCTGCGCCGCAGGCGTGTCAGCGCAACAGGCTCAGGCTCCGCCTCCGCGGCCCGCCGCGCAGGCACCGGCGACCGAACAGCTGCAGCCCACGGCCGCCGAAGTGCAGGCATTGTTCGATGCGATGGTCATCGTACAGGCCCAGAAGGCACTCGGCCTCACCGACGCGCAGTATCCGCAGTTCGTGGGCCGGCTGAAGGCGCTCCAGGACACCCGCCGCCGCAACCAGCGCGCGCGCACCGTGCTGATCCAGGAGATGGCGCGGCTCACGAATCCGAAGGACCCGCCAGCCGACGAAGCGCAGCTGCGCGAGAAGCTGAAGGCGCTCGACGACCTCGAGGCGAAATCGGCTGCCGAGGTGCGGAAGGCGTACGACAACCTCGACCAGGTTCTCGACATCCGGCAACGCGCCCGGTTCCGGGTGTTCGAGGAGCAGATTGAACGCCGCAAGTTCCAATTCCTGCTGAACGCACGGCGCGGGCAGGCCGACGCGATCAAGCGACAGACTGATCGCTGACGGCACGCAGCCCCGCAAGAGCGCAAAGGCGGATCCTGCCGACCTGGCGACCGACACAACCCCGCCGTCTTCCGTTCCGGCGCTCTCCCTTCGCCCGTGCGGTGGCCGACGGTTTCCCGAGCGGGTCGTGGCACCGCGCACGATCTCAACCCGCGGGAGACCGCCGCGCCGCACCGACGCGGCGCGCGCACTGGGTTTGCTACACTACGGGCATGCGTTCGGTCTCCAGCCTGATCGTTGCGGGCCTGCTCGTCGCGGTCGTTCCCGCAGCCTCGCTGCAACCTGTGTCACGGCGGGACGCGGACCGGCTGCAGCAGAAGATCGATCTCATCGCGCAGCGGGGACTGATCCCCGGCCGGTCCGCTCTCAGAACCACCGTCACTGAAGCGGAAATCAACTCCTACCTGGCCATCTACGGGAAAACGCAGCTTCCCGCGGGCGTGGTCGACCCGCGAGTGGCGATCCTCGGCCCGGACCGCATCTCGGGTCGCGCTACCATCGACCTGGACGCGGTGAGACGCAGCAGCAGCGGCGGGTGGTTCGATCCCGCGAGCTATCTCACCGGTCACCTGCCCGTCTCCGCGCGGGGCGTTCTGCGGACGAAGGATGGCGTTGCCCGCTTCCAACTCGAGTCGGCACAGGTGGCCGGTATCACCATCCCGAAAGCGATCCTCCAGGAGATTGTCGGCTACTACTCGCGCACGCCGGACAACCCGCGCGGCCTCAGCCTGGACGATCCGTTTCCGCTGCCTGCCGGCATTCGGCAGATCGAGATGCGGCGGGGCGAGGCGGTTGTCGTGCGCCAATGATCACGATGGCTCAGGGCTTAAGGCTCAGGGCCTGACTGGGCCCAGGGCGTCGGAGGCTCATGGCGTGGCTCGCCGCTTGCGCCTTGAGCCCGTGCCGACGCGCCAGCCATCAGCCGTATCAGGCCATAAGCCCTGAGCCACAAGCCCTGAGCCTTTCTGTTGACTGTTGCCCGCGGCCCGGCCACTATTCCACCAATGGCCGGAGCCGAGGATTTCCTCTCGACACCGCTCCAGTTCTTGAAGGGCGTCGGACCGCGGCGCGCCGCCGACCTGCGCCGCGCGGGCCTCGTGACCGTCGAGGACCTGCTCTACCGCTTTCCCTTCCGTTACGAAGACCGGGCACACTTCGCGTCGATTGCCTCGCTCAGCCTGGGGCAGGAGGCGCGCTCGATCGTGGGCGAGATCGTCGACGCGAACGTCCGCTGGACACGACGCAAAGGCTTCAAGGTCTTCGAAGCGCTCGTCCGTGATTCGTCCGGGTGCGTGCGCGCCTGCTGGCCCAACCAGGTGTACCTGGGCGACAAGCTCAAGCGCGGCAGACACGTCGTGCTCTACGGCAAGCTGGAGTTTCGTCGCCCGGGCGGGCTGCAGCTGAGCAACCCCGACTACGAACTCCTCGGCGAAGACGACGAGGCCGATGAGGTCGGACGCCTGCACACCGGGCGCATCGTCCCGGTCTACGAGAAGATCGGTTCCGTGTGGCCGAAGTTCCAGCGCTCGCTCGTCCACCGGGCGCTCGAACGGCTGCCCGCAGATCTCGACGACCCGCTGCCGGCCGAGCTTCTGGCGAAGCTCGACCTGCCGGCGCGCGGCGAGGCGTTCGAACAGGTGCATTTCCCGCCGGAAAGTGCTTCGCTCGATCTGCTGCAGACGTTCCGTACCCCGGCGCAGAAGCGACTGATCTTCGAGGAGTTCTTCCTCTTTCAAATCGGGCTGCTGCTCCGCAAGCGCGATGCGGACGCCGAACGCAAGCCGTTCGTTCCCGTCACGAACCAGAGGATTCGCGAGTCGGCGAAGCGCGTGCTGCCGTTCAAGCCGACGAAAGCGCAAAGAGAGGCACTCGGTCAGATCGTCGCGGACATGAAGAAGCCGCACGCGATGAACCGGCTGCTGCAAGGCGATGTCGGCTCGGGAAAAACGATCGTCGCGCTGCTTGCCGCCATCGTCGCCATGGAAAACATCCTTCTTTTCGCGTTCATGGCGCCCACCGAGATCCTCGCCGAGCAGCATTTCCTGAACATCCAGAGGCTGTTCGCGGCCTCGCACTTCAGGGTTGAACTGCTCACGGGGACGACGGCCGGGACCGCGCGGCGCGAGCTGCTGCGGGATCTCGCCGCGGGCCGCGTGCACCTGGTCGTCGGCACGCACGCGCTCGTGCAGCAGGGGGTCGAGTTCCGGCGTCTGGGCCTCGTTGTCATCGACGAGCAGCACCGCTTCGGCGTGATTCAGCGCGCGACGCTCCGCGCGAAGGGATTGCACCCGGACGTCCTGGTGATGACCGCCACGCCGATCCCGCGGACGCTCGCCCTCACCGTGCACGGCGATCTCGACGTCTCGGTGATTCGCGAGCTCCCGCCCGGCCGCCAGCCGATCACGACCACCGCGAGGCCCGAATCACGCCGCGACGAGACCTGCGAGTTCCTGCGGAAGGAGATCGAAGCCGGCCGGCAGGCGTACGTCATCTACCCGCTCATCGAGGAGTCGGCAAAGATCGACCTGAAAGCGGCCACCGAGATGGCGGATCACCTCGCCCACGACGTATTTCCCTCGTTCCGCGTGGCGCTGCTGCACGGCCGCATGAAGCAGGACGCCAAGGACCGCGTCATGCGCGCGTTCGCGCACGGGAAGATCGACATCATTGTCTCGACGACCGTCGTCGAGGTCGGCATCGACGTGCCGAACGCCACCGTCATGATCGTCGAGCACGCGGAACGCTTCGGGTTGTCGCAGCTGCATCAGCTGCGGGGCCGCGTGGGCCGCGGCCGGCATGCCTCGTACTGCATCCTGCTGCACCAGTCGCCCCTTTCCGAAGACGCCAGAGGCCGGTTGCAGGCGATGGTGGAGACGACCGACGGCTTCGTGATTGCCGAGCGGGACCTGCAGATCCGAGGGCCGGGCGATTTTGTCGGCACGCGCCAGAGCGGGATGCCGACACTGCGTGTCGGTGACCTGGCGCGGGATCACACCCTGATGGAGGACGCACGCCGCGAGGCCGAGGCCCTCCTCGCGCGCGGTCCGGCCGAACGGCTGGTCGCCCTGGTACGCGGGACGTGGGCGACGCGTTTCGGCCTCGCGGACGTGGGGTAGCGTATGCGCGTGATCGCGGGCCGCTACAAAGGTCGGCGGCTGGCCGCACCGCGCTGGAGCGGGCTCCGTCCGACGTCCGACAGGCTGCGCGAGACGCTCTTCAATATCCTGGCGCCGCGCATCGAAGGGGCGCGCGTGCTCGACGGCTTCGCGGGCACGGGCGCGCTCGGCATCGAGGCGCTCAGCCGCGGGGCCGCGCACGTCACCTTCGTGGACCGCGATCGCCGGGCGATGGCGCTGGTGGCCGAGAACCTCGGCCGGTGCGGTGTTATAGAGGATTATGCTATGATCCGCGGCGGTATCGAGGCGGTCGCGCGTGCGGCCGTCTCCCGGCCATTCGACCTGATTCTGCTCGATCCGCCATACGACCAGGCGGACGTCCGGACCACGATCGAAACCGTCGAACGGACCCTCGCGGGCGGCGGCATACTCGTGCTCGAACACCCGCGGCGCCGTCCGGCGCCCGAATCCGTCGGCGATCTGGTTCGCACGCGGGATGTGGTGTCCGGCGACAGCGCGCTGGCCTTTTACGTGCGTGGGGATCGTGGCTCCGAGAGTGACGAGGCCTGATGTGACTGCCGACCGCGAGCGTTCCGGCCCCTGCCCGGAGCGCGTGGCCGTCTATCCCGGTTCCTTCGATCCCATTACCAACGGTCACGTCGATATCATCCTGCGAGGCGCCCGCCTGTTCGATCGCATCATCGTGGCCATCCTCGTCAACTCCGACAAGCAGCCGCTGTTCTCGATCGAGGAGCGCGTGGAGACCGCGCGCGAGGTGTTTCGCGATCAACCGAAGGTCGAAGTGGACGCGTTCGAGGGCCTCCTGATCGATTTCGCACGCCGGAAGAAGGCGTCGGTGATCGTCCGCGGCCTGCGGGCCGTGTCCGACTTCGAGTACGAGTTCCAGATGGCGCTGATGAACCGGCGCCTGGCCCCAGACATCGAGACAGTCTTCATGATGCCGGCCGAAGCGTACACCTACATCAGCTCGCGGCTGGTTCGCGAGGTGTACGCGCTCGGCGGCGCGGTGCAGGGCCTGGTTCCCGAGGAGGTCGAAACACGCATGCGGCGGAAGTTCGGCCGGACGTGAACAGCAGGAATCAGGAGTCAGGAATCAGGAAGGCGGACGCACGCGTCAGGAGGGAAGCGGCAGCGCTTCCCCCTGAATCCTGGCTCCTGGCGAGGCGCAGCGGGTCGCGACTGAGAGCCACATGAGGAGCAGGGTATGAGCGTCAGTCAGCTTGCGAGGGCAATTGCTACATCGCCCACGATGAAGCTCAATGAGGAAGCGCGGCTTCTGCGCGAGCGGGGCGAGCCCGTCATCCACTTGGGCATCGGAGAACCCAAGAACAAGGCGCCGATTCCTGCCATCCTCGGCGCGGCGGCCAAGCTGCAGACCGGCGACATCAAGTACTCGCCGACCGACGGCACGCCGTCGCTGAAGAAAGCCATCATCCGCTACACCGAGGAGAACTACGACCGGGTCGTCGGTCCCGAGAACGTCATCGTGTCGTCGGGGGCGAAGCAGTCCATCTTTAACCTGCTCTACGCCATTCTCAACCCGCAGGATGAAGTCATCATTCTGGCGCCCTACTGGGTCAGCTATCCCGAGATGGTGAAGATGCTCTACGGCGTGCCGGTGATTGTCACGTCCGAAGACGGCACGTTCTACCCGCGGATGGCCGACATCGAGCGGGCGGTGACGGGCTACACGAAGGCGGTCATCATCAACAGCCCGAACAACCCGTCGGGCGTCATCTTCCCCGACGAGTTCATCGCCCAGATCGTGGAGTTCTGCGAGGGCAAGAACATCTACTGCATCATGGACGACATCTATCACAAGCTGGTGTTCGACGGCCGCAGGACGCCGTCCTGCTTCCGGTTCACCAGGAAGGATCCGGAGAACACCAAGGTCATCGCCATCAACGGGATCGCGAAGTTGTACGGCATGACCGGCTTCCGCATCGGCTGGGCGATTGCGCCGAGGCAGCTGGTCGAGATCATGACGAACGTGCAGTCGCAGACGACCTCGTGCGCCTCGGTCCTGCTGCAGGCCGCCGCCGAGGGCGCGCTGCTCGGCATCCAGGGCATCGTCGACAATTTGCGCCTGCATTGCCAGAACAACCGCGACGTCGTCATGGCGGAACTGGCCACGCTGCCGGGCGTCAAGTGCACGAAGCCCCAGGGGACCTTCTACTGCCTGCCCGACTTCCGCGCGTACCTGCACCCCGCGGTCGCGACCGACTCGCTGCAGCTCTCCGAGTTCCTCCTCAAGAAGGCGATGGTCGTGACGGTGCCGGGCCGTGAGTTCGGCTTCGAAGGCCACCTGCGTCTGAGCTACGCGGGGGGCGTCAAGGATCTCCAGGAAGGGATCGCGCGCATCAAGTGGGCGATCGATCCGACCTCTCCCAACGACATCTTCATCGGTGACAGGAAACTCCTGAGGGATTGGCTATGAGCAATAACATCCTGGACATAAAGACGCCGGCTCAAGCCCAGGCGCTGGCCCTCAAGAGTGATTTCGGGCTCGAGAATCTGGGGTTGTCCAACCTCAATCAGGTGTACTGGAACCTGCCGATCGAGGCGCTCTACGAGGAGGCGGTCTTCCGCCGCGAAGGCAGGATCTCGAGGGAAGGGCCGATGCTCGTGAGCACCGGCAAGCAGACGGGTCGGTCGGCCAACGACAAGTTCATCGTGCGCGAACCGTCCACCGAGAACAACGTGTGGTGGGGGCAGTACAACCGGCCGTTCGGTCCCGAGAAGTTCGACGAGCTGTACCACCGCCTGCAGGGATACCTGCAGGGACGCGACATCTTCGTCCAGGACGTCTACATCGGCGCGGATCCCGAGTACCGCATGCCGGTGCGCATCATCACCGAGCTGGCGTGGCACTCGATGTTCGCGCGCAACATGTTCATCGTGCCGGAGACCAACGAAGAAGTCCGGCGGATGACGCCCGAGTTCACCGTGATCGCAGTGCCCGGCTTCCAGGCGCTCCAGCAGATCGACCAGACCAACTCGCAGACCTTCATCGTGCTGAACTTCGCCGAGCGTGTCTGCATCATCGGCAACACCCGGTACGGCGGCGAGATCAAGAAGTCGGTTTTCACGGTGTTGAACTACGTGCTGCCGCTGCAGGGCGTGATGCCGATGCACTGCTCGGCCAACATCGGCAAGGACGGCGACGCGGCGCTGTTCTTCGGCCTGTCGGGCACGGGCAAGACGACGCTGTCGGCCGACCCGACCCGCGGCCTCATCGGAGACGACGAGCACGGGTGGAGCGACAACGGCATCTTCAACTTCGAGGGCGGCTGCTACGCGAAGGTCATCCAGCTGTCGCCGACGGCCGAGCCCGAGATCTACGCGTGTACGCGCCGGTTCGGAACGATCCTCGAGAACGTGCCGATCGATCCGGTCACACGACTGATCGATCTGGACGACGACCGCATCGAGAACACGCGCGCCTCGTACCCGCTCCGCTTCATCGCCAACGCCGTGCCGGAGAAACGCGGCGGGCACCCGAAGAACGTCGTGCTGCTCACGTGCGACGCGTCGGGCGTCATGCCTCCGATTGCGCGCCTCACGGCCGAGCAGGCGATGTACCAGTTCATCTCCGGCTACACGGCGAAGATCGCCGGCACGGAAATCGGCCTGGGCGAGGAGCCGGAGATCACCTTCAGCGCTTGCTTCGGCGGGCCGTTCATGGTGCATCATCCGTCGTTCTACGCGGACTTGCTGCGGAAGAAGATGGGGCGCTACGGCGCGCGGTGCTGGCTGCTGAACACCGGCTGGGTGGGCGGCCGGTACGGCGTAGGCAAGCGGATCAGCATCAAGTACACGAGGGCGATCCTCAATGCCGCGCTGAGCGGCAAGCTCGAAAACGTCGAGTACTACAGCGACCCGGTGTTCGGCTTCCAGGTACCGAAGACGTGCGAAGGCGTGCCGGACAGCGTCATGAACCCGGCCAGCTCGTGGCCGGATCAGAACGCCTACATGCAGGCGTACCGCGCGCTCGCCTCGCGCTTCATCGACAACTTCAGGAAGTTCGAGGCCGGGACGCCGGCCGAGGTGGCGGCCGCCGGACCGCGGATCGATGCGGACGTCACCACCCGGCCGAGCTGGGCGAAGGTGTAAGCGCGCGCGAACAGCGGCCCGCGCGCGCTGGCTTAAGGCTTATGGCTCAAGGCTTACGGCCTCACTTGGCTTACGGCCGGGTGAGACTCAGGCCATAAGCGGCCCTTGAGCCCAGTGGCCCTAAGCCCTAAGTCTTAAGCCCTGAGCCATCTCCCTGTGCTTCCCCCTGATTTCCGCGAGGCAGTCGCGAACATTGTCGGCGAGGCATTCGTCAAGAGCGACGAAGGCGCGCTCGAGGCCTATGGTGTGGACTCGCTCAGACGCGGTCACGCCCCCGACCTGATCGCGCTGCCGGGCACGACGGCGCACGTCTCGGCGCTCGCCCGGCTGTGCAACGAACGACGCGTTCCGCTCGTCGTGCGCGGCGGGGGCACCGGCTACACGGGCGGCTCCGTGCCGGTGCACGGCGGCCTCGTGCTCTCGATGGAGCGGATGAACCGCATCGTCGAAATCGACACGCACAACCTGCTGGCCGTCGTTGAACCGAACGTCATCACGGGGGACCTGCAGGACGCGGTCGAGCGCGTCGGACTGTTCTACCCGCCCGATCCGGCGAGCCTTCGCGAATCGGCCATTGGCGGCAACGTCGCGGAGTGTGCCGGCGGGCCGCGTGCGTTCAAGTACGGCACGACGCGGCGCTACGTGCTGGCGCTGGAGGCCGTGCTCCCGACCGGCGAGGTCATCCGTACGGGATCGAAAGCCGTCAAGAATGTCGTCGGGTACGACCTGACTCAGCTGCTCGTCGGGTCCGAAGGCACGCTGGCCATCATCACGCAGATTGTGTTGCGGCTGGTTCCCAAGCCGCCGGTGCAGTCGACACTGCGCGCGACCTTCCGGAACGTGCGAGCCGCCGTGGCGGCCGTGGACGCATTGCTACGCGCGCGCGTTGTGCCGGCGACGCTCGAACTGGTGGACCGCGATTGCCTGGAGGCCGTTGCGCGGTACGTGGGCGCGTCGCTGGCGCCGGAGGGCACGGGCGCGGTGCTGCTCCTCGAGGTGGATGGGTTGCGCGAGGCCGTTGTCGAGGAGTCGCGGCGCGTGGAGGACGCATGCCGGGCAGCAGGCGCGACCGAGATCCTCCGGGCCGCGACCGCCGACGAGCGCGAGGCGCTGTGGCGAGTGCGGCGGGAGATATCGCCCTCGCTGAAGGTGATCTCGCCCGCGAAGATCAATCACGACCTCGTGGTCCCCAGGGGCCGCGTGCCGGACCTGTTCGAACTGATCGGACGCGCCCGTCGCGAGTTCCGCCTGCACATCGCCTGCTTTGGCCACGCGGGTGACGGCAACATCCACGTCAACATCATGGTCAGCGGCGAAGACGCCGGCGAGCTGGCGCGCGCGCACGAGGCCGAGCGAGTGCTCTTCGAGGGTGTCGTCGCGCTGGAAGGGTCGATCAGCGGGGAGCACGGCATCGGCTTTGCGAAGGCGCAGTACCTGGCGATCGAACTGTCGCCGCCGACAATCGCGCTCATGAAGCGGATCAAGCAGGCGTTCGATCCGAACGGAATACTCAATCCGGGCAAGATATTCCCGGAGTGAAGGGATACCGTGAGGACGAGGGCTGAAGCCCTGCTCCACCGCTGGTGCAGGCTGCCCTGCGATCGGCGGCAGGGCAGGCCTTCAGGCCTGCCTGGTCGTTGACAGCGCCGGAAGTGGCGCCTATACTGGGGCGTCTTAGGATTTCTCCCCCAACAGGGCCGTCCGCGGGGCTTCTGCACCCCGTTTGCGCAGCTTCGAGCACACCCAAGTCCAACACTACTCAAGTTCAAGTTATGGCAAGCAATAACAAGCGTCCATCCTCGACGGTGCGTACTGCCAACGGCCAGTCCGCGCCCGACGGCACCACTCCCACTCCCACACTCACCCCGCCAGCCGAAGCGAGCGACAGCGGGAGGATGCAGCAGCCGCCGCCAAAGCGTCCCGGCGAGGGTCTGAACATCGCCGAGCTGAAGGAAATGAGCATCCAGAAGCTCACGCAGATCGCCAAGGACCTCAACGTGGCGGGCGCGACCGGCATGCGCAAGCAGGAACTGATCTTCCAGATCCTGAAAGCGCAGACCGAGCAGAGCGGCTACATCTTCTCCGAAGGCGTGCTCGAGGTGCTTCCCGACGGGTTCGGCTTCCTGCGCGCGCCCGACTATAACTACCTGCCCGGCCCGGACGACATCTACGTTTCGCCGTCGCAGATTCGCAAGTTCGACCTGCAAACGGGCGACACGGTGTCCGGCCAGATCAGACCGCCAAAGGAAGGCGAGCGCTACTTCGCGCTCATCAAGGTGGAGGCGGTCAACTTCGAACCGCCCGAGCAGGCGCGCGACAAGCTGTTCTTCGAGAACCTGACGCCGCTCTACCCGCAGTCGCACCTGAGGCTCGAAACCGCCTCCGAGAACCTCTCGGCCCGCGTCATGGACCTGATGACGCCGATTGGCAAGGGGCAGCGCGGCCTCATCGTCGCGCCGCCGCGCACCGGCAAGACGATGCTCCTCCAGAACATCGCGCAGGCGGTGTCGCAGAACCACCCCGAGGTGTATCTGATCGTCCTGCTCATCGACGAGCGGCCGGAAGAAGTCACCGACATGCAGCGCTCCGTCGACGGTGAGGTGATTTCGTCGACGTTCGACGAGCCGGCGCAGCGCCACGTGCAGGTGGCCGAGATGGTCATCGAGAAGGCGAAGCGTCTGGTCGAGCACAAGAAGGACGTGCTGATCCTGCTCGACTCGATCACGCGCCTCGCGCGCGCTTACAACACGGTGATTCCGCCGTCGGGCAAGGTGTTGTCGGGCGGTCTCGATTCGAACGCGTTGCAGAAGCCGAAGCGGTTCTTCGGTGCCGCGCGGAACATCGAGGAGGGCGGATCGCTGACGATCATCGCGACGGCGCTGATCGATACCGGCTCGCGCATGGACGACGTCATCTTCGAGGAGTTCAAGGGCACGGGCAACATGGAAATCCACCTCGACCGGAAGTTGGTGGACAAGCGCGTGTTCCCGGCCATCGACATCCAGAAGAGCGGCACGCGGAAGGAAGAACTGCTCATCACGCGCGACGACTTGAACCGGGTGTGGGTGCTGCGCAAGGTGCTCACTCCGCTGTCACCGGTTGAAGCGATGGAACTCCTGCTCGACAAGATGTCGAAGACGAAGTCGAACGCGGAATTCCTCGCGTCGATGCAGCGGATGGGATGATCACGAAGGCTCAAGGCGCATGGCTTATGGCCTGTCTGGCCCAAGGCCTTGAGCCCGGGTCGCCCTGAGCCCTAAGTCTTAGGCCCTGAGCCGACAAGAATCATGATTGGATGTCTTCTGCTCGCTGCTGGACGTTAGTCTGCGGGTACCCGCGTTCCGGGCGACGACAACCCAAGTCGCGTCAGCAGCCGGCCGGCGATACGCGCGTTCACGCCGGGCGTTCCCAGGGCGGCGCGCACTCTTGCATATCCGCTGCGCATCGCGTCGCGTGCGCGCTGATCGGTCAGCAACCGCACGGCGGCATCGGCCAGGCGCGTGGCCGTCGCATCACGCTGAATGAGTTCCGGGACAATCCGATCGCCGGCAATCAGGTTCGGCAGCGCGAACGCGGCGAGACGCCTGTGCAGCCGCATGACGTGCTTCGCCGCGAGATAGCTGAGGGAATCGAGCCGGTAGGATGCGACGACGGGCACACCCGCAAAGGCGGCGTCGAGAAGATTTCCTCCCGCTGACGCAAGGACGACGTCGCTCGCGGTCAGCACCGCCCACAGGTCCTGCTCGACCACTCGCACGCGGCGAGGTCGACCGTGCAGGCAGCTATCCACCGCTGATCGGAGCGGACGCGCCGCAACACTTACCAGGACTTCGCCCAGCCCGACCCGCTGCTCCACCAGGTCGAGCGCGTCGAGCATCACCGGCAGCAGGCGCCGGATCGCGTGCCGGCGACTACCGGGCACGAGACCGACGGCGGCACCGTCGGCGGGTCGTCTCCCGGGCACCCGATCGGTGCACGCCTGGATCAGATCGTCGAGCGCGGGGTGCCCTTCGTAGATGACCGGCAGCCCCGCGCGTGCGTAGATCTCCGCCTCCGCATCCAATGTCGGAATGACGATGTCCGCGCATGCGCGCAGGCGTTCAACCGCGCCGTGAGGGTTCCAGAGCCACGTCTGGGGCGCGACGAAGTAGATCACCGGAACGCCCGCCGATCGCGCGACGCGGGCGAACGGAAAGCTGATACCCGGCGCATCGACGACCATGGCGGCGAGCGGAGGCTGGTCGCGAATCTGCCGTCGCCAGAACCTGAGCGCGGACAGGTAGTAAGGCAGGTCGCGCCAGTGATCGAACCATCCGACGGTGCCCCGGTCGGTGATGTCAATCCGCACGTCCACGCCCGCGCGCCGCATCCGTTCGCCGCCAAGGCCGTACAGGCGCAGGTGCGGCGCCAGGCGCTGCAGCTCGGTGGCGAGGCAGGCGCCGCGAACGTCGCCCGAGATCTCGGTCGCGCAAACGAGCAGGGACGGCGGGTTCGGCAAGACGGCCCTCTGCCGCACGACGGCGGCCACGGTTTCCGTCAATTGTAGCGAACGTTTGCGACCGTATCGCGCCGAAGATCGATCTCGGGCCTGTTCAGGCGCTGCGTGGCTTGCGATCACGGGGCGCCCGACGGTACTATCGGACGCCGAGGCGTCATTCTGCTCGCTCATCACGATCGTGCACCCGTCGCGCGGTTCGCAGCCAGTCCGGGCGCAGTTGCGCTCGTGGTGGCACTCGCGTCGCTTCTTTTCTTTGCTGGAATCGGTGCGTACCCGCTCGTGGACGGTGACGCGGCCTTCTACGGTCGCGTCGCGCGAAACGCGGCCGAGCGTGGCGACTGGCTGCCGATGCGATTCAGCCTGAACGCCGGCGGATACCAGGTTGACAAGCCGCCGCTTGGCATCTGGCTGATGGCCGCGAGCTTCGCGCTCTTCGGTCCGTCCGAGGCGGCTGCCCGCGCGCAGCACGCGGCGCTCGCGGTCCTGCTGGTCATGGTGACGACGGTCTTCGCCCGCCGCAGGCTCGGTCCGCTTCCCGGGCTCCTGGCGGGCCTCGTGCTCACCACGGCGGCCCAGGTGTTCTATCTGGCGCGCGAACCAATGCTCGACGTGCCGCTGGCGCTCTCCGTCGTGCTCACCATCGATCTTGCCGATCGTTTCGCCGCGAGCCGGCGCGCGGGCTTCTTCTATCTCGCGTGCGCCGTTGCCGGCGCCGGAGTTCTCTGCAAGGGGCCGCTGGCGCTGGTACTGCCGGTGGTCGTTCTCGTCGCCGATGGCGTCTGGAGTGGAGGTGGTGTTGGCCACTACCTGCCCAACGGCTGGAAGCAGCGAACGATCGGCTGCCTCGTGCTGCTTGCGATTGTCGTACCCTGGCACCTGGCGGTGTTCGTGAAGGAAGGGTGGGCGTACGCCGACATGTACGTCGGCACGATCAGCTGGCGACGGTGGGCGAACCCCGAGTCTCTGCCAGGTCTCGGTCTGGTGGCTTATCCGGCACTGCTTGCGGTCGGCCTGTTACCCTGGACCGGTGCGGCTGTCGCGGCTCTTGTCGATGCCTGTTCCTCTCGAACGCGGTCCGATTCCGTTCGCCTGGCCAGCCTCTGGGTGCTGGCGACGATCGCACTCTTCGCGATTTCGCCGGGCCGGATTGTCTTGCGGTACCTCTTGCCTGCATTTCCCGGCGCCGCTCTGCTCGTCGCCAATCGGCTGACAGATCCGGCGGTGAGGTACGAACGGACTCCGGGCGTCCTGACGATTCTGGCCGGGCTGGTCCTGGCTGGCTGGGCCGTCACTGCCGGCCTCGGCCTGAAGGCCGCGGGGGCCGCGCCTGAAATCATCGTGCTCGCCGCGCGTCGCTTTGCGCTGCTGCTTGCTGTTGTCATGATCGCTGGTGGGGCAGCGTGGGTGGCCCGCCGGCGTGTGGCTGGTGTCATCGTCCTGGCCTTGGGTGCCTCGGCAGGCTACCTGATGCTCGTGGCGTCGGCGCCGGCAATCGTTACGCAGCTGTATCCCGAACGCGCGATTGCCGCTGCCGTCAACGGCCGCTCGGCTGTCGCGACGCGTGTGGCCATTTTCCGGGCCGAACCGGCGGAGATCACGATGCTCGCCTTCTATCTGAACCCGCCGTTCGAGGATTGCGTGACGGCCGAGCAGATCGAGCGTTTCGTCTCGCGGCCGGGCGATCGATGGGTGATCGAGCTCCCCGGCCGGCCGCTGCCGTCCCTGCTGCGCACGGAGTTGCACGTGATGGCGACGTACCCGGGCGGCGTGATCGCGTGGCGGAAGCGATGACGAGAGACGCAGAACCGTTCGTGACCGTCATCATCCCAACCTACAATCGGTCGGGACCGCTCGAAGCCTGCCTGCTGACGCTCGCGGTGCAGACGTACCCGGAAAGGCGCTGGGAAGTCATCGTCGTGGACGATGGCTCGTCCGACCAGACGTCAGACATCGTGCGCCGCCATGTCGCGACGATGCCGCTCCGGTGCCTGCGTCACGCGAAGCGGCAGGGATCCGGGCCGGCGCGAAACACCGGCACGGCCCAGGCGCGCGGCGACCTCGTCGTGTTTCTCGACAGCGACACGCTCGCTCCGCCGTGGCTGCTCGCAGAGCACGCACGGAGCCATGCCGGTCGTCGCTGCTTCGTGGATGGCCCGGCGATCACGGTGCGCGGCGACTGGGGGATTGGCCCGCCGCCGTTCGACACGCCGTGGGTGCGCCTGCTTGCGGCTCTGGATGTGGCGGGCGCCGAGTTCGTCACGGCAAACGTGTCGTGTCGTCGCGACGATCTGGCGGCCGCCGGCGGATTCGACATTGCATTCGGGACCCGGTATGGATGGGAAGATACCGAACTTGGGTTGCGGCTTCGGAGGCTCGGCCTCGACCGGGTGAAAAATCGGCGGGCCTATGTGCTTCACCGGCAGATATCGGGTTACGATTGGCGCGACCGCGGGCGGAAACAGGAACAGGCGGGGGTCAACGCCGCCTACTTCCTGTCGAAACACCCGACGCGCGATGTGGCGCGGCTCGTCAGGGGGCGGCCGACGCTTGCGCGTGTGTTTTCCGCGTGCGGTCTCGACGCTGACCGGTTGGGCAGGGCCTGCGCGCGATCCGCGTTCCGTTCGCCGCTCGCGTGGGCCCTCGGCCAGATCTACGAAATACAGCAGTACCAACGCGGCATTCGACGCGGCCACGCGTTGCGGGAGCCAGGCGAGGCAAGCCGAGGATCTGCATGACGGAGTTGATTGTCACCGTGAACGCACCCGGGGAAGTTGCCGGGTGGCTGCTTCCGCTCGCACAGCACTTGAAGAGCAGCGATCCGACCGTCCGCATCCGCGCCGTCCTGACACCCTGTCCGTTCGCGGGCGGCCGGGAGCGCGAGATTCTCTCGGCGCACCCGGCGCTTGACGAAGTCGTTGAACTCCGGCCGTTTCTCTTCCGCCTGCTTCGTGGCCGTCATCGCCCCCGCAAGACACTGGTTCTGCACCTCGGCGGCGACCGCGTCTACTCGCTCCTCATCGCGAGACTGCTCGGTGCGCCGGCCTGGGTGTACGGCACGAGCCGTCGATGGAGCCGCTGGTATCAGCGGTGTCTGGTTCCCAACGCTCGCACGGTCGAGAAGCTGAGGAACGCGGGCGTTCCTCCCGATCGAATTGCCGCGATCGGCGAGATGGTCGTGGACAGCGTGCCCGAGAACCTCGACGGGACGGGTGTCCTTCGCGCGTTGGGAATCGATCCGGATCGTGATGAAGCCGTGACGTTGATGGCCGGCAGCCGTCCCTACGAAGTGGACTTCATGCTGCCGTTCTACGCCGATCTCATCGAGGATCTCGCCACCCGCCGGCCGTCGGTCCGGTGCCTGCTGCCGTTTTCCGAGTTCGTCGATCCGGCCCTACTCGATCGTGCGATGGGTCGCGCGGGCATGCGAACCGAGCGTGACGGCGATCGGCTGCGCGTGCGGACGCGCGCTGGAAGGACCGCGCACATCGTCCGCGACGAGCGCTACGCGGCGATGGCCGCCTCTCGGATGGTCGTCACGCTTCCCGGCACCAATACCCTGCAGCTTGCCGCGCTGGGCGTGCCGATGCTGGTCCTCGTGCCGCTGAACCGGGTGGAGAACGCGGTCGTCGAAGGCCCGGTCAACTGGCTGAGCGCGCGGTGGCGGCCCACGCGCGCGTTGAAGCGTTACCTGCTGCTGCGCGTCAACGAGCGCCTGCGATTCATCGCGCTGCCAAATATTCTCGCCGGCCGGGAGGTCGTTCCCGAGTTGCGCGCCGTGCTGCAGCCGGCGGAGGTGGCGCGGCACGTCATCAGCTGGCTGGACGATTGTGACGGCCGGCTGGCGATGAGCCGGCAGCTTCGGGAGCTCGCTGCGACGCGCGGCGCGGCGGCCCGCATGGCGGCCGAACTGCTGCGCGCAGGGATACCGTGCGCCTCTGGTTCCTGACCAACGGCTACGGCGAAGATCGGGCGGCCGCGCTGATCGCGAGCGAGCTGCTGGCGCGACGAAGCGGACTGGAGATGATCGCCGCGCCGCTGGTCACGCCAGGCACCGAGTTCACCGGCCGGGGAGTACCGGTCGCGGTGACCGGTGCCGCACCGCCCTCGGGAGGGTTTCCCACCGCGAGCGTGCGCACGTTGGTGCGCGACCTGCCGACAGTTCCCACGTACTTCGCTTACGTGCGCCGGCTGCGACGACTTGCGCGGGACACGGACGTGTTTGTCGCGGCAGGTGACGTGTTTCTCGTGGGCCTTGCGCGCCTGGCGTTTGGCAAGGCAGGCGTGCACGTCGCGCTGGCGAAGTCGGTCTATGGCCGGCCGCACTCCCGCCTGGAGCGTGCGCTCCTTCGACGCTGGGCGCGCCTCGTCTTCGCGCGGGATCAGGCGACGGCGGCCCACCTCGGATCGCACGGCGTCCGCGCCGTGTTTCTCGGCAATCCGCTGATCGATCATCTTCCCGCTGCAGGACAGCACGGCGGGACCTGTCCGCTGGCCTTGTTGCTGCCGGGCAGCAGGTTCGAAGCGCCCGCGAATCTCGTGAAACTCCTCGATGTCGTTACTCGTGTGGATGAACCGGCCGCGTGGGTGTGCGCCTGGCCAGGAGCAGTGCCGATCGAGCTGGGGGTGCAGGCAGCGGCTGGAACAGGTTGGGAAATCGTCGGGGACCATCTGTCGCGTGCAAATCGAACGGTCGCCTTGCTCGCGGGACACTTTGATTCGCTGCTGGCCGGTGCCGACATTGTCGTCGGCCTGGCAGGCACGGCCAACGAGCAGGCGGCCGCGTTGGGGAAGGTAGTGGTGACGTTCGTCGGATGCGGTCCCCAGACGACGGCGGCCCGGATGGAAGAGCAGGAGCGGCTGCTCGGTGGCGCGGCGCAGTTCGTGCGCGGTGGTGCGGCCGACGTTGCCGCTGCTGTCTCGCGACTCCTGCAATCGCCGGCCGAGCGCAGTCGTCTTGGAGCTCTCGGCATCGCCCGGCTCGGCCCGGCGGGCGGCGCGGCCCGCATCGCCGCTCGCCTGATCGACGAGTTGGCCCGATGAATCCCACGGTCAGCGTCGTCGTTCCCACGCTGAACCGCTGCGACACGCTCGCCCACGTCCTGCCGACGCTCGCCGAACAGACGCTTCCGGCCGACGCCTTCGAGATCCTGCTGTGCGATGCAGGGTCCACCGACGGCACGTTCGATCTCCTCGCCAGACTTGGCCTGCCGAACCTGCGACTCCTGGCGTGTGACGGCCTCGCCCGTGGGCCATCGCGCAACGTCGGCATTCAATGCGCGAGAGGCGAGCTGGTGCTGTTCAACGACGCCGACATCCTTGCGGACCGCGAGCTGATCGAGCGCCACGTGCAGGCGCACGCCCGGCATCGCGGGAGCGCCGTTGTCGGGTGCGAGGTGCGTGTCGATTCGCTCGATGAGTACCACGCAGTGCGGGCAGACCCACGTCGGCGTCGCACGCTGCACCCGGCATGGAAACGCAGGCTGTCGTGGTTGTTCTTCGTGACCGGCAACGCCTCGGTCGCGCGGGAGGCGCTCATCCGTGTCGGCATGTTCGACGATCGCTTCACCGCGTACGGCCACGAGGATCTGGAACTCGGGTATCGCCTGCGGCAGAGCGGCCTGCAGATTCGCTACGAGCCGGCGGCGGTGAACTACCACTGGCATCCGGACACGCTTCAGGCGCGCCTTGCCAAGATGGAGGCCTCCGGCCGGGCGACCATCAGGCTATATCGCAAGCATCGCGATCCGCGGATCCTGTTGCGAATGGGCGTGAACCCGATCAGTTGGGGACTTCACACGTTGCTGGGCGGCGATCGCGCAATAACCGGATGGCGGCGGCGCGCCGAAGCGTCACACGTGGCGCGCGGCGTCGCGCTCGAGCTGGCCTACGTGTCGGGCGCGAAGGCTGCGTGGCGGGAATCGCGGGAGCCCGGGTGATGGATCTGTCTGTCGTGATCGGCACGTGCAACCAGGCGCCGACCCTACGCTACGTCCTTCGATCGTTCGCTGATCAGACGTACCCCGCCGATCGCTTCGAGGTGGTCGTGATTGACAGCGAATCGACGGACGACACGGCAGCGGTCTGTGAGGCGGGCGATTGTCCGTTCGCGCTCGTCTACGTGCGAAAGAAGAACGAGGGCAAGTGCTCCGCGCGCAACGTCGGGCTTGCGACGGCGCGATCCGGCGCGGTGCTCCTCACCGATGCGGACGTGCTCGCAGATCCAACGCTGGTTGCGGCCCACGTGGCGGCGCTTGCGGAGTTCCCCGGCGTTGTCGTCGTCGGCCAGCAATACATGGTGGACTGGCCCGATCACAACAGGCTTCAGGCTTCGGGCTTCAGGCTTCAGGCGTGCCGTGAGTTGCAGCCAATCGGAAGCCGAAGCACTGTCGCCCCGGAGCCGGAACCTGGAGCCCGGAGTCCGATACCGGCCGGCCATCCTTGCCTGAACCCGCGATGGAGCAGAGGGCGAGCACTCTCGTGGCGGCAGTTCGTCACGGGCAACGCATCGCTCTCTCGCGAAACGCTGCTCGAGGTTGGCGGGTTCGACGAGGGCTTTCGGGGATACGGTTTCGAGGACTACGAACTCGGCTACCGGCTGGCAGGCCGCGGTGTGCGCTTCGTGTTCGAGCCGACGGCCATCAACTACCACTTCCACCCGGTCGCGTTCGAGAGCGACCTGGTGCGTAAACGTGAGGCTGGACGCGCCGCGGTGTACTTTGCCAGCCGGCATCCTTCGCGGGCGCTGCGCGTTCACCTCGGCCTCACTCCGCTCAACCGCGCCTTGTACAGCCGCATCGCCGTCTTCCGGTGGCTCGAACGAACCTGCCGCGCGCTGCAAGGGCGGCAATCGGCTGCCGGGCGGATCGCCAGGCACATGCTGCTCGAGATCGAGTATCAGCATGGCGCACGGGAAGCGTGGCGCGACAAGAATCGTCCTTGCTGATGCGCGTCCGTGGCGCAGGGCGGGCTTGTCAGCAGCGTGATCCTGGTCTCCGGGAACGCTTGCCTGAGGTTGCGTTTCGCGGGCGTCGACACGAGCAGGTCGCCGATCTTGTCGATGCGGATGAGCAGGATGTTGCGGAGCAGCGGAACGGACTTCCGCTCAGAAGACATCGGCCACATTCACGTTATCAGTCCCACTGGACGCACTCGCCCCACCCGCCTTACCAGCCCCCTCAGCCTGCCGGAGTGCCGCGCGCACGGCCCGGAAGTAGGCGACTCTCGTCCAGAGATACGCCGCAACCCAATCGAGTCCGCGCAACTGCTTCTCAGCGGCTCGTTCCAGTCGTCTTCGGTACCAGTTCTCGCCGGGTTCCAGCAACCGGTTGGCCGCCATACGCAGCGGGCCGACGCCAGTTGCCAGCCGTGTGCGCCTGGTCGGCCGTTTTTGGACGAACACCACCGCGCTGCGTCCGCTCGCCTCCGCCTGTCGCAACAGGACCGGCACATCCGCGCCCCGCCAGGGTCGTTTCACGTGCGACACGACCGCGCGCGGGTTGGACCGGCGCGCAAGGCCGAGATCGCGTAGCCGTTCCCCGAGATCGACGTCCTCCCAGCCGTACTCGATGAACGCTTCGTCGAACAGGCCGGCCGCCACCAGGTCGTCCCGGCGGACCGACACGTTCGACGTCCAGAAGAACGACGTCGAGAAGTCCGCCAGGCGACGCTGGCGCCGGAGTGACGGCCTGTCCGGATCGACGTGGTTCACCCAGCCGAGAACGACCGAGTTCGGGTGCTGCTCGTGGGAGCGCCGGTGTTCCTCGACGAGGCGCTGGTCGGCGATGGTGTCGTCGTCCATGAGGAGGACGATCTCGCCGGCCGCGGCCCGGATGCCGGCGTTGCGCGCGCGGGCGAGACCTCCGTGCGGGACTCTCAGCAGTCGCAGAGAAAAGGGATATCGGGTGGCGTCGACGTGCGCCGCCAGCGGCTCATCGCTGCCATCGTCCACCAGCACGACCTCGAACCGTGCGGCGGGATACGTCTGTCGCGAGAGCGCGTCGAGGCACGCCGCCACATGCGGTGCCCGATTGTAAGTGCAGATCTGTACGGAGACATCCAAAGCCATCACGCCTGCCGTTGGACGCGATCCGACAGACCGGGTCCGTACATCTGGAGGTCGTAGAGTCGTTGATACAGCCCTGGTTCGACGATCAGCCGATCGTGGTTGCCCACCTGGACGGGACGGCCGCGATCGAGGACGACGATCCGACCAGCGTCTCGAATCGTGCTCAGACGGTGCGCCACGACAAACGTCGTGCGCCCGCAAACGATGCGTCGGATAGCCGCCTGCACGAGTTGCTCACTCTCCGAGTCGAGGGCGCTCATCGCTTCGTCGAGGATCAGGATGCGCGGATCGCGCAGGATCGCGCGGGCGATTGCCAGACGCTGCCGCTGGCCGGCCGACAGCGTCACGCCGCGCTCGCCGACCACGGTGTCGAACCCGGCCGGCAGCCGCTCGATGAACTCGAGGGCGTTCGCAGCCTCGGCCGCCGCGCGGATGTCGTCGTCGCCGGCATCCAGCCGCCCGTAGCGGATGTTGTCGCGCACGCTGTGATTGAAGAGAATCGCCTCCTGGGAGACGAGACCGATCTGGGCGCGCAACGACGCCAGCGTCACCTCGCGGATGTCGCGGCCATCGACCAGGACGCGACCGGCGGTTGGATCGAAGAAGCGGGGGACGAGACTGACGAGCGTCGTCTTGCCGCCGCCGCTCGGGCCGACCACGGCGATCACCTCTCCGGGCGCGACGTCGAGGTCGATGTCGGCCAGCGCCGCCTCGCGGTCGGCACCGTATTCGAACGACACGTGGTCGAACGTCACGCGGCCTCGTACCGGAGGCAAC